>WNFI01670296.1_pt1 | contig 12594 bp, 8 predicted proteins | sample 5400471 | NCBI WGS metagenome assembly WNFI01 (sample SAMN13153348, study PRJNA577476) | soil metagenome | isolation source: 100 cm saprolite on Douglas fir-dominated hillslope | place: USA:California | collected 2013-09-17
ATTGCTAGTAAATGCGCATTCAGCCGCGCACGCCAATCCAAGTCTCGTGGCAGCCACTGTACCATTGGCTGAGCCGTGGGGGCTGACTTTCGACAGTAGCGGGAATATTTGGGTTGCGTCACCGCAATGCGACCCAAATGTCACTTCCGTGCCCATCTGTACCACCATACAAGGTGGTATTGTTGAATATAGCAGACAGTCCTTTAAAGGTGGGGCTTCACCTTTACAAAGCTTCACTGTACCATCAGGCTACTCCAGCCCATTCTTTCTTGCTTTCGATAAAAGCGGAAATCTTTGGTTCACTGAGCCTGTTACAAACGCCATTGGCGAACTGGATACCTCTAAGAGTTGGCATCAATGGAATGTGCCTACTTCCGGTGCAAGTCCTTTTGACCTGACTTTCGACCATTTTGGGAATCTATGGTTCACTGAATTCAGTGCCAATAAGATAGGCAAATTTAATCCTGCAACGCATACTTTCACTGAAACTCCTACTCCCACGCCAGGAAGTAGACCATACGGAATAGCAGGTCCAGACCCGGCTACTGGCTCCATCTGGTTTACGGAAAATAATCCTGCAGTGCATCGTATTGGCAAATTCACGCCTGGCGCCAACGGGATAAACGGCAGTATTCAGGAATACTTGACAAATTCATCGAGCGCTTATGGCGGCAATACGCCGCACCTGATTACCTTTGACAATCATGGGAACATTTGGTGGAGTGAAGGCTTTGCCGGAAGGATTGGGAAACTCGTTATTAGCCAGGCTACGAATGGAACGATTCAGGGTGTTTCTGAGTACAACGTTCCTCAACCCTGCTCAAATGGTTGTGGTACGCATATTTCTGGTATTGCAGTGGATAGTAATGGCACGGTCTGGTTTGATGATTCGCTCAGTTCACGATATGGTTCATTTGTCCCTGCTACCTCTTCGTTCACTTTGTATATCCTTGGTGGAAAGGTCACGAATAATATACATCCGAACGATGGGCTGGCTGTAGATAGCAATAACAATGTCTGGATGAGTGAAGAGTTTGCCAAAAAATTGGTCGAAGCCCTTACTGGCTCGGTGACCAATCCGACTCTGTCACCAACAACGACAGGCACGCCTTCAAAACTGCCTCCTGGACCGGTCAATACGACCTGGTACTTCGCTGAGGGCAAGGTCGGCCAGAATTTCACCGAGTATTTGACCATCCAGAACCCTGACCCGGTCAACGCCTGCAATGTCAACCTCGAGTACCTGCTCGGCACTGGCGCCCCGGTCAACAAGACGCTCACGGTTGCGCCCGGCACACGCTGGACCGAGGGGGTCAACAATGACCTGGGCACCCCGTCCGGCTCTGCCGTCTACAAGGCGGTCTCCACCATCGTGACAGTCACCAATGCCACCACCTGTAAGGGTGTGGTAGCTGAACGACCCATCTACTTCACCAACTTCAAGGGTATCAGCAGTGGGACTGAAGTGCTGGGGGCCACCCACACCAACACCGACTACTACTTTGCCGATGTCTCCAGCGCGCCGGGTTATAACTCCTACATCACCATTCTCAATCCGCCGGGTGGCAGCGCAGCTAATATCACCGCGACCTACTACCGGGGCAGCACGACGCTGGGCACCGATGCGCTAATGGTACAGCCGGGCACGCGCGGCACGATCATTCCCAAAGGCTTCAACGAACAGGTGGCTACCTGGGTGCACTCTTCAGCCAGGGTGGTGGTGGAACGGCCGACGTACTTCAATAACATCTCGCTGGGCAACGCCCAGCACGTCTCGGGAGCGGCCTCAGTGATCGGAGCGCCGGCTCCGGCCAATGATTGGCGCTTTGCCGAGGGCTACACCGGTGGTGGTTTCCAGGAGAACCTGCAGCTGGCCAACTTCGGCACCAGCAGTGCCAGTGCCACGGTGGTTCTGGAGTACGACAACGGTTCGACCCTCACCAATACGTACGCGATCAATGCTCATGACCTGGTGAATGTGGACGTCAATAATACCACCAACCACCAAACCGGGACCTGCTCCACGACGCCGTGTGCCCTCTCGCAAAGTGTCTCAGCGGAGATCAAGACCAGTAGGGGCGCCTCTATCGTGGCCGAACGCGAGATGCTTTACCACTTCGATCACTTCGACCGGGGACTCAACCGCACGGTGAACTCGATTGGCGGCACGGATGTCACAGGACAGTCGGGAGCAGCCTCGTCCACCTCGTACAGTTTTTCAGAGGGCTACAGCGCCGTGGGCTTCGACGAGTGGTTGACAGTGCAGAACCCCACCAACACCGCGGAGACGCTGTGGGTGACGCTGATTAATGCCAAAGGCACGGTCTACCAGTTCTCACTGACGGTACCGGCACATGGTCGAGGCACGGCCAATGTTACGGATGCAGAGGTGCAGCACATGTATCACACCAATGATGGCACAGCAGGTTACCAGGTGTCGATGACCGTGCAGACGACCAATAGGGCGGTCTTTGTGGCCGAGCGTCCCTTGTACTGGAATGCTGCTGGTACTCAGGGCGGCAGCGATATCATTGGCTATACCGGTAACTAGTTTTATCGCAGAATCACAGTAATTGGTAAGTTCCAACAGTAGCCCAAAATCAGAAAGCGTCCGGTCTCGAAGAAGCAAGACGCTTTCTGATCATGGAACGCTTCCCTTCTTCGTAGACTTACACGCCTCCTCGTGGTACAATGCCTTGGGTTGGACGTCAATTACATTGCATGTCCGTACTCCTAAATATACAAGGAGAACACTGTATGCCACGAGGACGCAAAGGACCTCCACAAGATAGTATTGATAGCATTCTGCTGGCCATGAGCCGCCGTACAGATATCGATTCTGATACACTTTCCCATTATATTGACCGCCTTGATGAAGAATGGACGGATGGAGCACGAGATAAGGTGCTGCACCTTTTGCGAACCAATGACGTTACAGCGCATTCGGCGGCCGTGTTAATACTTTCTGAACTGGCTACTGACTTTGATTTGGAAGAATTGGAAGACTTTGTAGCTGACCCAACCGTTGGTGACCTTGCAAAACTTACAATAGCCCCCGTGCTAAAAGAGCTTGGATCAGAAATGTCAGATGAAGGGATCATTGAATACCTGAACGATCCCGAAGCAGCAATGCTCCAGATGCAGATGCGCCTGCTCGAACTCGTGGGCCAAAGCGAACTGGGCGTGGAGTCGGTGCTTGAAGATGTGCTCACTATGCCAATGGAACGCAGGCTGGGCTTCATTGGCTGGCTGGGAAGTAGCCAGGATCCACGTGCTACCAGGCTTCTCATTCCCTTGCTTGAAAATCAGTCCAGTAAGGTCGTGACGGCTGCGATAGATGCCCTTGAACAATTAGGATCTGTTGCCGCGTATCAGACAATACCAGCTTTGAATTATCTTCTTGCTAATAGTTCAAGTCGCCAATTAAAACAACATGCTCGCACCGCTTTAGGACGTCTGACAATGTTTTCTGTTCCTGGCATAGAAGATGCAGCAATGGAACAAACTCCTCACCAACAAGAGCCTCTCTACGAAGCTCGTGTTAGTTTTGTCGATGGGTCGGGCGCTCAAATGGTAATGCTTTCATGGCGGCGTATCGATGGATTGCTTAAGGGCGTTAATGTACTTTACCAGGATACCTGGGGCATCAAGGATTGCTATGGAACCGACGAGATGGAGGTCGATCGTTGGATTGAGTTGGTGGAGAGCATGGAGGAGCAAGGATTTGGTAGCTTTCAAGTTTCGCTGGACTATTGTCGCGCTTTGATTGCTGATGCTCGTGCTATGAATAAACGCACGCGGCATAAATTGCCTGTTGCCTACGCTATTTGGCGCCCTTTGATCGAAGGTGATGAATCGTCAAAAAAGAATACTCCGGCTGCCACGATCATGCTGGAGCCTCTAAGTTTTACTCCTACTCTTGCTAAGTTAGCTCAACGTGGTGATGAGTTGCTACAATTGCGCGAATTTGAGTCCTGGACGTTCGAACCTTTCGCAAGTATTCAGCCACATGTCAACTCCTATATTGGTGCTTTTACCCCTGTTAATTCCTCGCGGAGTCGTAAGCGTAAAGGAGTGCAGAAGGCTAATCAGGAAATGATTGTGAACGAGGTGCTTGAGAAAGTTGTCGATGATAAGTGGCGCCTATTGTATGAGGCTCGTCTACGCCGCCAGGGAGCACTCTTCGAGTTTGTGGGACGTACAGATGATGCTCTAATGGTGAGTGCTGTTGCTGCTGCCCTCCACCCCGCTTCCGGCTTGACTCCCCAGGAACAGCCTTTCCTACGGGCTTTTATGCATCGTTCACTCGGAAATGGTCTGCTTCGCATGATGGCCGAGGCTTTGGAAGGTGGATCATTTGGCTCCATGCCACTTGATCTATTTTCCAAGGATGACGATTTCTTCTTTTAGAGTGAAAGGCATAAATATGCGGGGTAGCGGCGCTGGCCGCCACCCCGCATATTTATGCCTTTCACCAGGTATCCTTATTACCAAAGTGGATTCATGGCCAATCCCGTAATCAGCTTTGGGTAAAAGTAGGTGGACTTCTGTGGCATCCGATCATCTGCCTCAGCTACATCACAGATCTGCCTTACTCGTGTGGCATTCAGTAAGAGTGCTACCTGTGCCTCACCCTTTCGTACCGCTTCTAGCGCCTGTTGTGCGTCACGAGTATACAGGATGTGCTTTCCTGCAGTCATATCTTCTTCTCTCAGTCCAAGTAATGCCTCTAACACCAATGTGTGTGCCACCGCAACATCCAGCTCATTCCAGGCGCTTGAATGTCCACTCTCCTTCATACGTGCCTTGCCCGCATCATTCAAAGTCAATAGCCAGGTCTGCTCAGCCGTGCTGATAACAAATGATGATGCTGTTGCCCCCACTTGCGCCAGCCGTTCTAGAAGCGTCTCTGGCGAATCTCTTGCCGGTACCGATTCGTGTATTGTGAAATACTGTGCAAGTTGCTGGTTTGTTAACAGATTGTGCGCATCCTGGCTCAAGCCGAATAGTAGGCGGTGCGTTGGTAACACCAGTAATCCTGGATCATCCACGTCGATGAGGGCCATCAGCACGAAATTAGCCGCGTCATCAGCTGCAAGATGCCGATGCATCTCACGTACTTCTTCGCGGTAGTTCAGTGCTGTTTCGTAACGATGGTGGCCATCTGCGATATATAGTTGACGCTCAGTAAAGAAGTTTTGGAGAAGCGTAATCTGCTTCTCGTCAATGATAGATTGCAGGCGATGTTCTTCATCCACTTCATCGACAATCTGCACCTCTGCGTTTGCCGCGTAGGAACTGAGCAGCCTGCGCATCCGGCCTTGAGGATCATTATAAAGGCTCATAATGGGACTCAGGTTCGTAGCACATGCCCGTAACAGCTTCAGTCGATCGTCTTTTGGTTTAGCCATTGTATGCTCATGAGGCAGCACAACTCGAGCACTCCACGGCTCCAGGCGCACGCGGGCCAGTAAACTGGTACGCGTATAGGTTTGCCCTCTGTGAGTAAAAATCTGCTGGTACAGGTAGTAGCAAGGAGAAAGGTCTTGTCGCAATATAGAACTCGCACGCCACTCTGCATATATCGATGCCGCTCGAGTGTAACGATTATTCAGTGTTGTATCTCCTGGCTCATCCAGCCCTAGTTCGAGACGAATAATATTATGGGGGTTACGGGCGTAATATCTTACCTGCGCCTCCGCTGAAATCACATCATAGGGCGGGGTCACAACCTGTGCTAGGTTGCCTACTGCCTCACCATTATAGCGTATCCCTCGTAATGGTTGAACATCAGCCATGGTCTGTCGTTCCTTCACTTTCAATAATACTTAGCATTGTTCGATACAAATTCTACCACGCAAGAGAGCACCTTTTCTATTGAAGAATAGAAAATATGTTCTATAAACCTCTTGACAATTGCGTCGATCCATGGTAATATGTGTCTTGTTAGAACAAAAGTTCAAAACCAGATATGCTCTCTCAATCCTCTCTATTTCCTCTTAATCAACCTCTTTCTGGCGGTCGGGTGCAATCCCCTCTCCCCCTCCCGACCGCTGTGTTGGGGGAGTTCGCTGCAACTAATCACGAACATTGGCCGGTATATTATTTGCCGACGGTGTGATATGATAGCACTGTGAGGAAGAACAGGCGTAAGAAACAAAGAGGACACCATGCAAGAATATCGAGTAACGTCCTATCAAGGCAATTATGGGCAGGAAATTTCGCAGCGCACGCAACACCTCGTTGATTCTCTGAAAGATCTGTGGAATCGGCCTCATATGCCTTCTCATGAGGAACTGAATCGCATTTTTGAATATGTTGTTCACTTTCCCGATCCGTACCGTGCAGTAGCTATGACGACTATCGCTGAGAACCTGGTTAGCAGTATTGGATTACATTATCTTGATATCCTGGCAACATTTCGGGAGAAAGCTGGACAAGAGGGCATTGATGCGAAAGAGCAGGAAGCGACGCTGGTTGATAGTATGACAGAGTTGTTTCCCTTGCTCATGGGCCTCAGCAAAAGGATTGTGATTCGGTCATTGGATGACCTTGCTACCCTAAGCGCTATCACAATTGGACTATACGGACTAAGCCATGCTGAAACTGCTGAGCAGGCTCAACGCTGGATTTATTCACTGCCAAAAGTGTATTTGCGCCAGCTCACCCAGGAACACATGTTTGCACCTCACCAAATGCACTTTACTGTGACGGTTCATACTGTGGCTGTGCCGTTCATAATAGGACAGTCACAGGTAACAGTTCCATTCGTTCCTTCAGCTTCACAGCCTGTGGTAGAACATCCACAGATAACTATAAGTATTGGTTCACAGCTGACGCGCATTGTAGACGCAAATGCTCCGGATCCTTCAACGACATTAGTTGCATAATGGTAGGAAGATCGAGGTAGCGGTATGCCTTCTGAGCAAGAGGGGTCACCCGGCAGTAGTGAAAGTGCTAACGCATCAGGGAGCCAGCCCACTCAACTCCCTCTATTTGCAGTCCAGCCTCAAAATATTTTTCCCGTGGAGATTATAGCAAAGCGTTTTCTCACTACAACGACAGACTCCGCTGTATCTTTGCCTGAGCAGTTTACTCCACCAAATGTCCAGCTAGCTATTGAAGAGCCGACCATCCAAGCTGAAAGCCGACAGGCACAGGTACTTATGAACGTACAGGTCCTCTCCACTTCCGAGCCCTTTAGATTCGAGATATCGCTGAAGCTTCTGGGGCTGTTCGCTTTCACACATGATTACAATCTGGAATTTGTTCGCGCATTTCTACAGCAAGGCGCGCTCAGTGTTATGTTACCTGTTGCCAGGGAGTTGCTGATGAGCCTTTCAAGTCGATTACAGGTTCCTCTCATTATGCTGCCTCTGATACAGCTTTCTCCCCCTCCCGTTGCTGAGGCTAAGCCAGAAGATGATGATCAAGGATAGTAATGTTTTTTAAGAAGTCGAGGTCGGGATGAGACTTGTTCCTGCGGCTGGCAGTCCTCAAATGCAAAGAGCATTGATACATCGTCATGTACGCGCAATTGCGAATATTTTATTTCAATATCTAGAGCAGCCAGAACTTCTCAGAACCGTCGCAAATATACTACAAACATATGAACGGCGCGCACAAGTCGGCCTGGAGGCTGATCTGGAATATCTGCGTGTGAATCAGAGCCGTCCAGGCGATGCTGGACTAGTCCCACCCAGTCATGTTGTTGAATTGATACAGACTCTCCGCAATCTTTACCAACAGCGCGATGAAGATATCCGGTATCAACGTGGGGCTATTCTTGAGGTGCTCGTTTATCAGCTGGTGAGTCCTCGCTATAAAGCCTATGAGTGCCAAAGCAACTACCGCTTCGTTGATAATCACGAAGGATATGTGACAGAACAGGTGGATGTTGCTGCGCTTTCGCAGAATAAGCGCCATGTTGAGGGATATGAATGTAAACTAAAAGCCTCTGGAATTGAGTCTTCTGACTGCACAAGTCTAGCATACCTCTCTGAAGTTGCCCAGAATGAGGGTTATCGCACAAATGTAGGTTTTGTGACTTTTGATGATGAGAAGCCTATCAGACGCAAGATTGCTCATCTCCATTCATCGCCAATGCTCAATGCCTATGGTCTGGATAGCCTGGGACTACTGCGAAACAGTCCATTTTGATAGAGAGAAGAGAATGTTTCGCGTCATAGTCGATCACTACTCCCAGGTATATCTTGACGCCCTTTCTTTCTATCGCTAGAATGGAAAGGGTCAAAGGCTATTCGCGCATATTTGAAAGGTACTTGTATCGATGGATCCAAGGTTAGTAGAATATATCGGGTTTGTTGTAGCCGCTCTCATCCTCGGTTGGGCCGTCGTAGAACTGAACAGGCGGTATTTCCGCCAAAGGAAGGTAGATCATCTAGATCCCCTGAGCACTTGGGTCAAGCTGGATTCCACTCATGCGGATAATGCTGAGGAGTCACTGCCAGGAGAAGGAACTGATGTGAACCAGGAAGAGTCACATGAGCGAAGTCTTCATACACGGGCGCAGCAAAATGGGCATCATTCAGAAAGTAAAAAGATCTTGTAAGAACAAGTAATAGCGTTGGCTTGTCCTATTCTTTTCGCTCCTCGAACATCCGATTAACTTCTGCTAATACATCGTGTACATCCAGTGCTGGAAAGCATTCAGATTCCGTTAGCGCATCCATTACTTTGCTCTCTCCAGAATCGTCTGGTGCCTCCTGCATGCCCTCAATCTCTTGAAAAAAATCCTGTTCGCATGCTTCTAAGGCCTGTTGAGTGGTAAGACTGCCATAGATGATACGCGGGATCAGGCTTTGATACATTGCCACTGTCTGCATCATTGCTCTGAAGACAAGCTCAAACTGCTCCAATGTGATACTTGCGTTGGCAAGGGGCACTGCCTCCTCCAAACGTACTTCGCCATCATCCAGGTCAAGGCCGAATTTCCCCATAGCGATATGGTAGTTGACTGCCAGCAAAGCTTCGAGACATTCCAGGCGTTTCTTAGCAGTTACTGAACTGATATGTGGAACGATCAACATCAACTTCCGTACCTCGTCACTTTGTTGAATATTGATAATCATCCGCCACTGTCCATTGTTTCCATGAAAGGCGAGTTCGATAATCTCCTGCTTTTGATCTACATTGGCGACGCGCAAGCCCATTTGGGTCAGGTAGTCCATAAGTTGGGGGATACCGAAACTGTCAGCCATGCAATGCTCCTTCTGTTTTTCTAACAGTTGGCCGGTGAAGTTGTGAGGCAACCGCGGTAAATGTGCTCATTTACCACCATTTGTTTCAGTATACCATATTTTGCTGCGCTAATAATCGAGCAGATATTCTAATGAAGACCTGTGGAGGTAGAATATACGATAAAGAGAGGCATGACGAGGGCAAGGCGACCGCGAGGAGCCTCTCGGGGGTAGGGGTGGGGGAGGAGCTCTCAGGGGTAGGTCTTTTATGAACGGCCCGTGTGCAGCGTCTTCAGACGCACCCACTCGCGTAGGGGCGGGGGCGGTGTGGAGCGGGGTGGGGATGCTTGCATCGCCCCTGGTGGGAGCACGCTGCCCGGGTTGGGCGATGCAAGCATCCCCACTCCTACGCGAGCCAGGCTGTATGGGTTACTCACATCGTGACCTCTCCTGTTTACGTACATCGTAGACCACCAAGCGGACGGTGAATAGGCTTCCCGTGGGAGCGCCAATTGCTCCCCTGCCCACGATCGTCCCACTCGCTGCCTACGGTCGCTCTGTTATCCAACATTTCTCCTTCAGTAAATGGTACTTTGAGGATGTCCCCGTTGCTCTCCGCTTTGGCACCAATGCCCCTGCGCAGCATGGGCACTTTGTCGAGGGCTTCCCAGGGCGCATCGATATCTGTACGTCCAAAGTGGCCAAACGCGGCAGTGGGCTGATAGATAGGCCGGCGCAGATTCAGTGATTGAATAATGCCGGCCGGGCGCAGATCAAAATGCTCGTTGATTAAGCGGATGATCTCCTCATTCGAGACTTTGCCTGTGCCAAATGTATCCACAAAAAGCGATAGTGGACGAGCCACGCCGATTGCATAGGAGACCTGCAATTCCAGGCGATCAGCGAGCCCGGCGGCTACAATGTTTTTAGCAATATAACGTGTTGCATAGGAAGCTGAGCGATCTACCTTTGTCGGGTCTTTGCCACTAAAAGCGCCACCTCCATGCCGCGCCATGCCACCGTAGGTATCCACGATGATTTTACGCCCGGTCAGCCCGGCATCGCCCATTGGCCCGCCTGTTACGAAGCGCCCGGTCGGATTGACAAAAAACTTTGTGTTATTGTCGAGTAAATGTGAAGGGATAACGGGCTTGATGATATGATCGATTACATCCTGGCGTATCTGCTCATGGTCGACGTAGTCCGCGTGTTGCGTCGAGATGACAATTGTATCAACTCGCACAGGACGGCCATGGTCGTATTGTACAGTCACCTGGCTCTTACCATCGGGGCGCAGGTAGGACATTGGGCCGCTACCACCCCATGATCTTCGCCGCACCTGCGAGAGTTGACGGGTGAGTTTGTGCGCCAGGCTAATCGGCATCGGCATATATTCGGGAGTTTCGTTGCAGGCAAAACCAATCATCATACCCTGATCGCCAGCGCCTATGCGCTCTAACTCGTCATCGCTCAGTCGCATCATGCCAGCTTTCATCTCCATTGAATGACTGACACCCAGGTCGATGTCTGGCGATTGCTGCCCAATTGAAGTCACTACCCCGCAAGTTCGATAATCGAAGCCATAATCCGCATTGATATATCCTACTTGCTCAATTGTCTTGCGCACGACCGCGGGCATGTCAATCCAGGCCGTTGTCGTGATTTCGCCCGCCACGAGTACCAGGCCTGTTGTCGTGGCAGTCTCGCATGCCACGCGCGCCATAGGATCTTGGGCCAAAATCGCATCGAGCACACTATCCGATATCTGGTCGCATAATTTGTCAGGGTGGCCTTCGGTAACCGATTCGCTCGTAAAATACGATTTCGGACTTTTCATAAAATCGCTCATTAGTTAAGTGTAATCTCCTTTCTCTCATATAAGAACGGAAAGCCGGAAAGAATATGCTTGGTAGTAGACGATCTCTCCAGAACACAAAAAACCCCTGAGACTCAGGGGTTTTAGAGTTATGGCTCACCCCCCTCATCTTGCGGAAGACTCCGCCGGAATTGGCACCCTTCCTGCCTGCAGGCAGGTGGGTTGCCGGGCTTCATCGGGCCGTTTCCCTCCACCTCTCTGGATGAGAGCAGATATGACTGCGCATCTTTGGTTGTATGTATGCTATCAGCTATACAGAGTATAACGAGAAAAGAACTTGCATGTCAAGAAAAGCTTTCAGGTACCGGATTCCCACGAGTTCAGATATTTTTCCTGCTCGGGAGTCAGTGTGTCAATGTGTATACCCATTGAGTGGAGCTTGAGACGTGCAATCTCTTTATCGATTTCAGCAGGCAACGTATGAACGCGAGGCAACATTTCTTTCGCATGCACGAGCATATACTCGGAACCCAGTGCCTGGTTGGCGAAGCTCATATCCATCACGCTTGCAGGATGGCCCTCCGCCGCTGATAGATTGACGAGACGTCCTTCAGCCAGCAAATGAACCTGGCGTCCATCGGCATAGGTGTACTCGTCTACGAAGTCACGCACGCGTCGCTTTTTGATAGAGAGCTTCTCCAACGCTGGAATATTGATCTCATCGTTGAAATGGCCAGAGTTTGCAATCAGAGCGCCATTTTTCATACGTTCCAGGTGTGCGCGGTCAATCACATTGACATCGCCGGTAACCGTGATAAAAATGTCACCTAGTGCTGCAGCCTCAATGCCGGGCATCACGCGGTAGCCGTCCATCATGGCTTCCAGTGCGCGAATGGGATTGACCTCCGTTACAACTATATTGGCGCCCATGCCATGCGCACGCGAAGCAACACCGCGTCCGCACCATCCATAGCCGAAGACCACAATAGTTCGTCCCGCCAGCAGTATGTTGGTCGAGCGCACGATCGCGTCTATCGTACTCTGACCAGTACCATAACGATTATCAAACAGGTGCTTGGTATCGGAATCATTGACCGCCAGCACAGGGAAGCGCAATATACCAGCCTTCTCCATACTGCGCAGGCGAATGACGCCGGTAGTCGTCTCTTCCATACCACCGATGATTGTAGGAATCAGTTCGGTGCGCGTTGTGTGAAGAGTCGAGACAAGATCACAGCCATCGTCCATCGTCATGTTAGGCTGATGGTCAAGCACGGCATTGATATGGCGGTAATACGTTTGCTCATCCTCGCCCTTGATGGCGTATGTTGGGATGCTGTACTCGCTGATCAAGGCGGCAGCTACATCATCCTGAGTTGAAAGCGGGTTCGAGGCACACAGCATCAGGTCTGCACCGCCAGCCTTCAAGGTAATGGCAAGGTTCGCGGTCTCGGTAGTAATATGCAAGCAGCCCGACATACGTATGCCCTTTAAGGGTTGATCTTTCGTGAAACGCTCCCGGATGAGGCGTAGCACTGGCATTTCCTTTGCCGCCCATTCGATGCGATCTCTACCACG
>WNFI01704915.1_pt1 | contig 12594 bp, 13 predicted proteins | sample 5400471 | NCBI WGS metagenome assembly WNFI01 (sample SAMN13153348, study PRJNA577476) | soil metagenome | isolation source: 100 cm saprolite on Douglas fir-dominated hillslope | place: USA:California | collected 2013-09-17
GGCCTCAAAGCGCACCCTATCCCCGGCTCGATTCGAACGGCCATCGGCATCACCGGCAACAAAGGCGCAGTTGATCTCGGAGTCCTCGAATCCATGCCCGGTGTCGGCGAATGCATCCCCGTCAGCAAGCCTTATAAGCTCGTCAGCCGTGACGCCAAAGAAGAAGACAGCATCTTTCGAATCCCTACGCCCTCTGGCGAGGTTATCGTCGGCGGCCAGCACATTGCTCTCGTCGCTGGCCCTTGTGCCGTGGAAACCGAGGAGCAATGCCTGGCTATCGCCGAGCGCGTCAAAAAATCCGGAGCGCGTCTGTTCCGCGGCGGCGCTTACAAGCCGCGCACTTCTCCGTACAGCTTTCAGGGCCTTGGCGAAGAGGGCCTCAAGGTTCTTTCTAAAGTTCGCGCCAAGTATGGCTTCGGCATTATCACCGAAGCCATTGACAATGAATCGCTCGACCTCGTCGAGGAATACGCCGATGTCATCCAGATCGGCGCGCGTAACATGCAGAATTTCTCCCTTCTCAAACGCGCGGGCCGCGCCAAAAAACCTGTTCTCCTCAAGCGCGGCATGTCCGCCACGCTCGACGAATTCCTCATGGCCGCCGAGTACGTCCTCTCCCCGTGAAAAAGCGCAGCCATCTCCCCATCTTTGTCGATCCCAGCCACGGCACCGGCAAGCGCCACAAAGTTCTGCCACTTTCACGAGCCGCGGTGGCCGTCGGCGCGGACGGCCTGCTCATCGAAGTCCATCACGAGCCGGACAAAGCCCTCTCCGACGGCATGCAATCCTTGCTTCCCGAGGAATTCATCGCTCTTGCCGACGAAATGCGCCAAATCGCTGCCGTCCTCCATCGCACTATCAACTAGTCCGTTATTGGTTGCCCATCCGACGGCTGTGGCCGTCCAAGAGGTTCTTGTTTTGCCGCGTTGCAAAAATGTTGCCGAACTCAAAAAGCTCTTATTCGCTCTGGGTAGAGCACTTACCCTATCTTTCAGGTCTTTACCCGATTGGCTGAAAAACATTTCCGCGCTAAGAAGGTGAGCGAGAAACATCCTTGTAGGATGAGGGTCCGCGGCATCCCCCCACCAGCCTGGCGTGGGAGGTTTTCTGCAGCCCCGTGAAGCTCAGGCCAAATGGGCTTTAGGGTCAGATTTGTCGGGCGCATGGAGAAGCGACTACCAATCGCGATTGTTGTCAGCCTAAGCTTGGCGCAGGATCAGCCTGCCAACGGAACAGAACTGACTTATACGGAAAACGTCAGCGCTCATGGTGCTCGCGTAATTTCCAAACGTCATTGGCAAGCTGGTGAAATTGCAAAAGTAACTTGCATGAAAGATGAGACGGCTATCCGCGGGAAAGTTGTTTATTGCCAGAAACTCACGGACAACCGCTATTGCCTCGGGTTAAATTTCAATGGACGCGGCGTCACCTGGTCCACCTACCGTACCTACAGCAACGCTTGCCCGTGACCGGCGCCGTTTTCCGGATGCATCGGTGCGAGCGATCCGCGGCTGTTTCTCAGCGGGCGTTCCGGTTATTTTTCGGGAGGATTGTTCTTGGCCCGAAGTTGCTCCTGCGCCGTCAGCCAAGTCTCCAGACGCTCTCGTCCTTTTCCCTGAAAACTCTGCAGGATGATTCCGGCTATTCCTTCCGTGTTCACCCAAGCTACTTGACCCTTGCCTCGCACCCTCTCTCCCTGTGGCAGATCAAACGCGAAATCGATGACCGACGAGTGCACAATCCCTCTCGCGGTGCGCACGGCCATTCCGCCTTCGCTCAGGTTGGTCATGCGGGCATGTTGTTCCATTTCCCCTTTCTTTAAGACCACTGGCAGATTCACGGCTTGCCGGAAGTAACGCCGCCGCTCGCGGACCATCAGCTCTTTGGCAATCGTAATGTGCACGGCGATGCTATCCACGTTCAGAGGTTTTCGTAGAAGAAAGTTTGCTCCCGCACTCAAAGCACGTGTGTTGTCCTTCGCCTCAACGAGGCAGGCAAAAATCACCGCCTTATTGTTCGACGCACCCTTGCGAACGCCTTCGATCACCGCCAGCGCTTCCGGCGCTTCGAGATCCACAAAGACGCCATCAATCTTCCGCCGGTTCAGACAGTCTCGCGCGAATTCCGCCGTGGGAGCCAAAATAAACTTGGCTCCATGTTTTTTCACGCCGCCTGATACCGCGTTAACCGTTGCATAGTCGTTGGACACGAGCACGAATTCGAGCTCTGACAGCTGGGACATGGTGGTTGGGGTTCTCCATTAAGGTGTGAAGGATAGCGTGCGTGGTCTTACAGTTGTCCACGATAATTCGGGGGCCGCTCTTCTGTCGAGTGAATTCTGCACTGCTTTGATCTAATTTCACGCCGCCAAAGTATTTCTTCTAGGCGATTATCGTCTGCCCTCCTGATTTCTCAGACAGTCCTCGCTGGCGCGTCGCATTTGGCGGGCCCCGGTCAAGCCCGGTTAACTTCTGCGCATCCATCAGTTTGTGCAGCGTCGAGGAGAAGAGAATGAAATCACGTTTTGTTATTCCATTTGCTCTGACCCTTTTTCCAGCTCTGCCGGTATTCTCGCAACGCCCGCGACGAACGCGAGAAGAATCCCCCTCGTGCGAACCAGGGGCACATTCCAGAGGCACCGCCCCCGCGCGGTGAGCCGCGCGCGAAGCCGGAAGCCGAGCGCCGCGAGAGCGGCCACATTATTACCACTCCTCATGTCAGTAATAACCATTGGTGCGACCACGACCGGCCTAACGATAAGCGCTTTCACCTCGATCATCCATTCGAACATGGCCGCTTCGAACGCTTTGGCCCGTCGTACCGCTACCGCATCGAAAGATTCGATCGCGAACACCACCGTTTCTGGTTGCCGGGCGGCTTCCTTTTGAAGTTGCATCATGGGATTGGCCCGTTTGTGCGGACTGGTGTTGGGATTGCGGCGATGATTTCGTCGTCTACGAAGATCCCGACCGCGATGGCTGGTACATGCTCTATAACGTTCACACCGGCGTCTACGTCCACGTAACCTACATGCATGGGCACCTAACCCGCGCTTAGGGTGTCGCGTTTTCTTCTTACTCTTTCTAGCGAATGACGGACAAGACCAGGTGCGAAGGCATTTTCGGTGAACAATAAATCCGCTGCGTAGCCGGCATGAAGTCGGATGCGCTGGCTTTGTAAATACTGGGCACAAACTTCTGGGGATTCCTGTCAATCAACGGGAACCAAGTGGATTGAATCTGGACCATGATGCGGTGCCCCTTCAGAAAAACGTGGTCGTGGTCGCGCAAAGGAACATTCCATTCGATCGGTTGGTTTGCCGTAAGCGCGTGCGGAATCTCATAGCCCTGCAAATAGCGGCCGCGCCGCACTTCCATGGCGACTGGCAGCTCGTATCCATTCAGTGATTGCGCATACTGGCCAGGCTTGGGGCCGTTATCGGCCTCCCAACTATTTTTCTGCGCACTCTCGGGATAAACGTCGATGAGCTTCACGACGAAATCGCTGTCTGTTCCGGAAGTGGAGGCGAAGATCGCCGCTGCCAGCGGTCCGGTAACCACGATGTCATGCTCCAGTGGAGCGCTCACGAACGTCAACACATCGGGCCGGCCATCGACAAATCGTTGGTCCGCAACTTCCCACGTTCGCCAGTCCCCCGCCGGATACGTTGGCGAAATGGGTCTCTGCCGGTACGGAACCGGGTTTGCCGGATCGGAAACATACTCGCGGTATTCCTTCCTTCCATCCGTCGCGCCAGGCGCCGCGAACGAAAGCGTTCCATCCGCGTGTAAATATAAATTTGTCGTCTGCGCTTCTTTAGGTGGCCAAACGCCGTAGGTATGCCAACTGTTTGAGCCACTCTGAAACGTGGTGGCCTGCCACTTCGGCTTCTCCCCTTTGCCGTGCAAGTAATAACGGAAAAATGGTGCCTCAATATTTTCGCGGAACTCCCGTGCGGTTTCATGGCCCGCGAAAGGAATCAGCCCGATGCTGTCCGCTTTCGGCGTTTGCCATTCGGAACGGTGGAGGCGTGAAGCTGCCCCACCCAAGCTTCTTTTTTCCAGAAGTCGTCGTAGTCCGGATGATCGATGGTGGAATTCCAGTAAGGAATTTTGCCGTGAAGATATTTCGCATTGATATTCGAGAGCGGACCCAAATCCAGATACCACTGATAGGTGTCATAGGTTTCAAACTCGAAATGGGTGTTGGAGTTCTTGTCCGCCTGCTCCATCACCGCATATTCGAAGTCGTAGCTCTCGCGAAGCGCGCCGTAGCGGTGGTCGTCGTCATTCATCCATTGGTCGACGGGCGAAGCTTGTTCGCTGATGGCCGCGAGCGCCGAGTGCGGGTGCAGCAGCGTCAACGCGGTGGTCAGCCCGTCGTAGGAAACTCCATACATTCCCACCTTGCCCGTGTTGTTCGGCAAATTTTTCAGCAGCCACTCGATGCTGTCGTAAGCATCCGTCGTCTCGTTGGTGGCCTTCGGGTTGGTGAGGTCCACCTGTGACGTCAGATCAAACACGCCTTCGGACTTGAATCGCCCGCGCAAATTTTGAATGGCGAAGATATAGCCGTCCTGGGCGAGCTCTTTCCAAGACGCCGGCATCTGCTCCGGCGGTTTTTCAGGAACACCGTAAGGCGTGCGCCGAAACAGAATCGGAAGCGGCCCCTGCTGGTCGACCGGAGTCAAGATCGCGGTCTGGAGTTTCACTCCATCGCGCATCGGAATCATCACCTCTTGCAGCTTGAATATCGGCTTCGCTGCAGGCTCTTGCGCACACACAGGAATCGCGAGTAATCCTGCCAAAACGCCAATCCGTACCGATGAACGCACCGGTCTCCTCCAGTCAGGTCTTTCTCGTGTCTTCGGAGTTACGCCGCGCGAGTATAGCAGTAGTCTGTTTCGCGCCAAACTTAGCGCCTCCACTCGCGGGATGAATCTAAGCCTGACCCGCCGCGCGCGCTGGTAACGCGCAGTAGCTCCCCTTTGTAAAACCTTCGGCTTCCACTCCGAACGCATGGTCAAACCGCGCCCGGTAGTTCTCCCAGGCCAGTGTCGCGGTGAGTTCTACCATCTGCGCATCCGAGAACTTCTGCCTCAGTTTCGCAAACAACGCGTCGGAAACCTCCACGGGAGTTTGCGTCATCCTGTCGGCATACTCCAACACTAGCTTTTCCAACTCCGAGAACAACTCGTTGTTGCGGTAATTTGGCAACACCGCAATCTTTTCTACGGACACACCGCTAGTTCTGCTGACCGCAGAACCAATGTCAATTCAAAACGGGCAGCCGACAAGCGTGGCGACGCGCAATTGCGCGAGATTCTTTAGCGCGGCATCGACCAGGCGGCTCGATAGAAGGGACTGCTCCATCTGGCCGTAGCCCCAAAGGAGCTTGGCGTGGTGCGCCGCGATCTTCACCGGCATCACCACGCGCCCCACCTTGCGTTTGACCATCGAATAAATGACCCGTGTGAAGAAACCCTGCACTAGTCCTTGTTGATTGGGTTCTGCACCGCCGATCCGTGCCATGTCCATCCACCTCCTGCTGTATGTGTCACGAGTGTAACTCCGGGAGGGTAATAGCCGCGAATGCGCCCCGTTGCAAATGATTTGAACGGGCGTTTGTGACAGACAACAGTTACCCTGTCCAGGTGGGAAGTTCGAGAGCACGTTCGAAGGTGGCGCGGGTGTGCACCGGCTTGCCGTGCGAGACGATTACGCGCTCGAAAGGCAGCTCCAGCAGAGCGCGGAGGGCGGGCAAGGCACGCTCTTGATGCGCAGGTGACGCCCATACGCGCAACTCGTCCCCAGGCGCCGTCAGCGCGTCGGCAAAAACAATGGTGCGCTGCTCGGGCAGCCACAGCGGCGTCTCGTTTCGGCCGCGTCCGTCGTAGAGGGCAACGAGCCCCCCGGGAAGCTGACTGCCGGGCTCGATAAATTGCAGATCGGTCTTGGGGAGGTCCTCGCGAAAGAAGAGGCGCGGGCCGAACGCGCGGGCACTATAGCGGCGGGCGAACAGATCGACGTCGCGAACGTGATCGGGCTTGAGAACGACGACGGCGGTCGGGGGGCGAGCGTCGAGGTGCTTCCAGAACTCGGCTGCGCCTTCGGGCGGAGCAAGCGGATCCAGAACGAGTGTCTCGCCGCGCGATTCGACGCACGTACACCCCACGATTGGCTCCCAGCCCTGCCCCGGTTTCCAATGAGGATGTTCCAGGCGCCAAATCCACAGGCCCGGCGCTACGTCGCGGAGCTCCACTTCAGGTTGTGGGGCTGCCTTCATGTGACCTGCCTCGTCGCGAATCGCGCAACCTTGCCGCATATCACAGAAGAAACGGTCTTACAAGATGGGAAAAGTCACAAGCCCACACGCAAAACCGGCGTATGCACCTAGCAAAATTATTATTTCCCTTGCATCCGTTGTCAACACTTTGTAAGTGGTGAAGGGCGCTCGGGTCTTGTCTCCCTTGTTGACTCTCACGCTCAATGGCCCGGGAGAGGGCACGATGTATCGTGCCCCTATTGCTCGCTCGATAAACGGCGGTCTTTCCGTTCATTTGGAACGACAAGACGGCTGAACCGAAACTGGTCTTCTGTACAGATGGCAGGCACCACGCGGAGGTCTAGTGTGGGGTCACAACCCCAGCTCTAAAGGTCCAAGTGTGGAGGCACAATGCGCAGCCTCAAGATTCTGTATGCGGTTCTGACGCTTACAGCGATGCCGATCGCTGTAACTGCACAGCAGCCGATGACGGAAAACGAAGTGGTGGACAAGATCGTGCGGCAGGAGCAGGCGGAGGTACAGCTGCTTCGCCAATATTCACCGCTGGTGGAAACCTACATCCAGAATATCCGCCCGGATAAGCAGCTGGGAGCAGTACCGGACGGCGACAAGTACTTTCTTGGGCGGGCCGAAATGGCCAAGGGCGTGGAGCTTGAACCCCTGGACCGCGTGGAGCGCGACGCCGGCATGAAGCACAAGATCTTCGGCGGCTGGGCCAGCTTTTTCTCCACGGAGTTTGTTCCGCGCGGATTCCTGCAGATGATCTATCTGGACATGAACGGGTTCGACCGCGCGCATTACAGGATTGACTATGTCCGGCGCGAGTTCTTGGGCGAGGTGCGCTGCCTAGTGTTTGACGTAAATCCGTTGCCCAAGTCGGGCAAAGGACGTTTCGTCGGGCGAATCTGGGTGGAGGATCAGGATTTCCACATCGTGCGCTTCAACGGCGCCTACGGCGGTTCGTCGTTGACCAGCAATTATTTCAATTTCGACAGCTGGCGGACGAATGCCGGCAAGAACCAATGGCTTCCGGCCTTTATCTACAGCGAGGAAGGCAGCGTTCGAGACCCGAACACAAGACACATAGGATTCAGGGCTTTCCGTGCGCAGACGCGCCTATGGGGCTACAACCTTGGCAATGTTCGCGAAGAGCAAGAATTGAATAAAGTCCTCGTGGAGGCGCCGACTCCTGTAAATGACCAGTCGGAAGCGGCCAACGACTACTCGCCGTTTCAAGCGGAGCGTTTCTGGGGCCGGCAAGCCGAAGACAACGTCACCGAGCGGCTAGAGCGGCAAGGCTTGCTGGCACCGCGTGGAGAAGTGGATAAGGTGCTGGAGGCGGTGGTCAACAATTTGGAAGTGACCAACAATCTGGACATCACGCCGGAAGTCCGCTGCCGCGTGCTAATGACCTCAACGCTCGAGTCGTTCACCCTAGGGCACACCATCGTCTTGAGCCGCGGCTTGATTGACGTGCTTCCTGACGAGGCCAGCCTAGCGTCTATTTTGTCGCACGAACTAGGTCATGTGGTGCTCGGGCATCGCATGGACTCGCAGTTCGCGTTCTTCAATCGCGTGCGATTCGAGGAAAAACAGACGTTTCGGCACTTTGACTTTGCTCGCACCTCGGAAGAAGAGCAGGCAGCGAAGCTCAAGGGGACGGAACTGCTGAGCAACTCACCCTACAAGGAACAGTCCGGTACCGCACAACTATTCCTCCAGGCCCTCAAATCCCGGTCGAGGGAAGTTCCTAACCTGATCAGTCCGCACCTGGGTGACCGGCTGTCCACAAGCTGGACCATCGTGGCCGCCGTGTTCTCCGTGCCATCGCCCGATGCGGATGCGAAGCCAGCGACTAATGTGATTGCAGCGCTTCCGCTCGGCGGGCGCATCAAGCTCGACCCTTGGACTGACCAGTTGCGAATGCTCAAGTCCAAGCCCATAGGCACAGTGGCGGAATCGGAGAAAATGCCGTTCGAGGTCACTCCTTTCATCATCTATCTCACGCGCCAGGGAGAACACCCATCGCTAGAACCTCTTGGCGCCATATCAGCCAAAGCTGATCCAGAACCAAAACCGTAGGCAAAAGGAAGCCCCGCAGCGTCCCGCAGACGCGATCATAAGAGTTGTCGCACTTTTTCAGACTTAAGCGGCTTTTGACCTTTCGTCGAAGCATGGGACAATTTCGTGGCGTACATGAATCGTCTCATGAACTTCCGCGCGTATTTTCTGCTTGCCGCCCTGGCCATCTCCGGCCTCGTTGTGCTTTTGCGCGAACATCGCCCTTCGTTTCTGCGCCCGGACTTGCATCTGTGCGCTTATGTCACTACTGCTGACGGCAACATCACCGTCGTGGACCTCGTGAAGCTCAAAGCCGTGGCACGCATCGCAGTCGGGCCAGGACTCTCTGGAATACGCGAGCATCCCAGTCGCCCGGAAGTGTTCGGGGTCAGCAGCACCGGCGGCTACGTGTGGATCCTCGATGCACGCGCCAATCACTTCACAGGGCAAGTCACCGCGAGGATCGCCGTGGGGCCACTTCCCTATGCGCTCGACTTTTCTCCGGACGGCAACCGCATCTACACCACGGCGTCCGGGAACAACACGTTGGTGGCGATTGACATTCGATCGCGCGCCATCATCGCGCGTGCTGCGACCGGGCATGAACCCGTTTTAGCCCATGCAACGCCGGACGGCAAGACCATCCTGGTCGTGAATCGCGGCGACGGCACTCTTGGCATTCATGACGCGGCGACGCTAGTGCAGCGCGGCAGCGTTTCCGTCGTCGCGCAGCCAGAGGATGTCGTCGTCTTGCCTGATAGTTCCCTGGCGTTCGTGCTGAGCCGTTCGGAGCGCCGCATCTCCGTCGTGGATTTGCGCCGCGGCGTGCTGGTCACGCATCTCGAACTAGCCGGCGCGCCCACGGACATGCTGCTGAAGCCCGATGGCGGCGAGCTCTATGTGATTTCACCAGAAGCGCACGGACTCCAGGCTATCAACACGGAGACGCATGAGGTGGGAGATTATATGGTTCTCGGCTCGGCGCCTACTCGCGGGATTCTCAGCAGCGACGCGAGCCTGCTGTACGTTTCAGATATGGCTGCCGACCGTGTCACCCCGGTCGATATTTTCAATCGCCGCATTGTTCGGGATCCGGGGAAAGGGTTCCCCATTCCTGCAGGGGATGCTCCGGGGGCGTTGCGGTTCGATCCCGGTTCACCGGAGACGCTGCTCCTGGTGGTGAGCGAGGGTTCCGGTGACCTGGCGGTCATCCGCGTGCGTACGAATTTTCTATTAACGATGATTCCAGTGGGCAATCACCCGCAGGAGCTGGCAGTAAAATTATTCTAGAGAAGCACGCAAAGATAGTCTTGAAGTAAAACTTTAACTGCTGGATTGGTCCAAGAGAACCGGCTCCGGCGTGACCTCAAGAAAAACTTTAACTACTGTTCAAGGCTACTTTTCTCATCTTCCTGCGGCCAGGCCGAATTTTCTTCGCCAAGAATTACCTCGAGAAAGCCTTCGGCCGGCAAGACGTCCACGGGCAAGCCGCTGTGCCACAGCGCCACGCCGAGTCGCAACTTGCTTTGGCCTTTGAGATTGATCTGGTCTTTGTTGATAGCTACTTCCAGAACGCGCTCGAACGCCGCCTCTGCGACAAGCTTCGGATTCAGCAAGCACACGCGCTCCTTTTCCACGGCGAATCCATGCACATGGCCACGCTCCAGATTCACGACAATGGTCATTTCTTCCGCGCCGCCGATGGTAATGCGAAACTCGGGGTTTTCCAGCTCCGCGAGCGCTTCAAGGAAAGGGTCGATGCGCACGCAGAAGCGACTCTCCTCGAAGCCGTAGCGCAGTTCGTGCAGATAGAAGATGCGACCGTGCATGGAGCCGCCGCGGCGTTCGGGTGAATAGAGGCCCGCGCCGAGCCATTCGAAATACGAGGTATCCCTGCCGTCGATGGTGACATTCAAATGGCCCGTTGCCGCCAACTGCACGGCGTGCTCCGGCCTGCGCTTGATGGGCTTGGCCAACTCCTCTGGCGCCACTTGACCGAGTGACAGGTAGATGGCGGTGAGGTGCTTGCGATACAGCGCATCAAACTCCGCGTCATTCGCGGTGCTGTGTTCGGGGCCGAACCACCAGCACCAGTCGCTGCCCTCGGCGGCCAGCAGCGATTCGCGGGCCTCCTTAAGCGCCGTTTCGGTGGGAGCGTCGGACCTTCCCTGCTTTCGTGCTTCGATGGCGTGAGCGTAGGCCTCGCGCGCATCCCACAGCAATTCCCAGGCGGTGATGTCTTCAGCGTGGCCGATCCACACGTCAAAGTTTGCGTTGATCCAGGAAGCGGGGAAAATCCCTGCGGTGGTGGGGAGGGAGCCGGCGGCGGCAATCGCTTCGGTCGCCGTGAGCGCGCGAAAATCCTGATCGCCCTGGATGCGCGCGTAAAACTCGCGGAGAAACGCGCGCCCGTTCCCTGGGTAGTATTCCCAGGCATTTTCGCCGTCGAGGAAAAGGCAAATGGTGAGCGGCTGATCGCCCCGCACGTTTTCGCCCAGATGGCGCATGCGATTGTGAAGATCGGCTGCAGCGGCTTTCGCGTCCATGCGGCTGTAGACAAAACCGACAAGATCCGAGAGCTGGTGATCGCGAAATAAGCCGATGATGCCGTTCGGGCCGACTTGCACACTCCAAGGCCTATAAAGGCGATCGGCGTTGGCGGGAATGCCATTGCTATCGCGGAAAAATCCGACGTTCAGAGTGCGGCCAAGAACTCCTTCGTCCGTGCCGAACCACTGGAACCCCTCTTCACCGGCAATCGTCAGTGTTTGGTCGGAGACGGAGCCTTCAGAGGGCCAGAGACCGGCGGGCTTCACGCCAAAAACTCTTTCGTGGTATTCGCGGGCCAGGCGTAATTGTTCGCGGGCATCTTCCGGACGGCGGTAGGCGCGGCGCGGGAGCGGTGTGCCGGGATTGGCGACGCGCGCGATATCGGAATCGCAGATCAGCGGAAGGATGGGATGACAGACCGCTGACGACCTCATCCGTTTCGAGCCAGGACTCATCCATCCAGGCAAGCTGCGAGAGGAGTTGCAGGTCGCGCCAGTCGCGCGGAGTGAAAGACACCAACGCCTGCGCGCCACCCGCAGGGCGAGACCATTCGAATAATTCAAAGAAGCGCGGCCAGCGCGACATCAAGCGCTCCTGATTCACCTGAAAGGCACGGGATATGATTTCCGCTTTGTCTTCGTGGCTCAATTCATCGGCATTCTTGAAGGCCAGAGAAAACCAGGGCTCTTTGAAACTGCAACTGGCGTACTCCTCGAGTTGCATGCCGAGGGAAGGCACGACGTTGAAGGTGGCATGGAAGTTCGGAAATTCGCGGAGCACTTCGACCATGCCCCAATAATCCTTCAGGGCATGCAGGCGCGTCCAGGGGAGGACGTAACGACCGTTTTCGGGATCGCGGTACTGTGGCTGATGCATGTGCCACAACACCACCAGATGGATCCGCTTCATTGCTCGCGTCTCTCCCGTGCTAATCCCGTGACCGGAAGGTGTCCGGCAACAGTTGAGGGTTGAGCGGTGGTTCTGGCTAGAACTCGATGGAAACGAGTTCGCCACACCTGAACCTCAAGAGAACCGCTAAGAAAAACTATCACGTAATTGGCGGTAAGAGAAACGAAGCCGAGCAGCATCGTCTGATGACACAGAACTGGTCGGCAGGCCCCGGATAACCAAGGTTGACATTCTGGTCCGGAGGCAGCTAAAGGGGCCTCAGCACAGCGCGCTGCAGTATATCAACAGGATTTTCCAGCCAACCATATCGTATTACGATACATCCAAAATAATGCATGCGACCGAGCAAGGCTTCAGGCAGATGAGTATGAGGAGAGCCAAAGGAAAAATGCGATGCAAAATCGAAATTCCATTCCCACGCAATGGCACCTTTTGCCTACGGAACCCGGTAACAGCAGGAGTTTTCGGCGGTGGAATGCTGTGGTTATTGTGATCCTGGGTTTGCTGGTGCTCAGTGTGTTGCTTGCGGCAGTTGGCGCTGACCTTGAGAATAAAGGCTCCGCCGCCAGCAAGGGCCCAACGATACTGGAGACGATCGTCCTCGAGAATTAGTCGCGCGTTGACGGTTTTTCACTCGCGCGCAGCTCCGCACCGGACTTCTCCGGGCGACTACTGCGACCTGACCGGTGCACTACTCCTACGAAAATAGCTCTCAAGCGGTCTGAGCGAGCGGCTCTAAAGTGACTCGGTGGCCGAGACGCTCGAGCCGCCTGACCAATGAGCGGCGGA
>WNFI01006789.1_pt1 | contig 12593 bp, 8 predicted proteins | sample 5400471 | NCBI WGS metagenome assembly WNFI01 (sample SAMN13153348, study PRJNA577476) | soil metagenome | isolation source: 100 cm saprolite on Douglas fir-dominated hillslope | place: USA:California | collected 2013-09-17
GAGCCAGGCGGTGTGATAGGCGAGCAGGGCGTAGGCGGCCGAGTGCGACTTGTTGAAGCCGTAGCCGGCGAACTGCGCCATCAGGTCGAAGATCTTGCCGGCGGTGTCCTTGGGATGCTTGTTTGCAGCAGCGCCGCTCATGAAGCGTTCGCGCTGCTTGTCCATCTCGGCTGCGTCCTTCTTGCCCATCGCTCGGCGCAGCAAGTCGGCGTCGCCGAGGGAGTAGCCGGCGAGGACGTTCGAGATCTGCATGACCTGCTCTTGATAGACGATGACGCCGAGGGTCTCGTGCAAGATGACTTCGAGTTCGGGAAGCTCGTAGGCCACGGCGCGGCGGCCCCACTTGCGCTCGATGAAGTCGTCGATCATGCCGCCCTGGATTGGGCCGGGACGATAGAGCGCGTTGAGAGCGGTGAGGTCCTCGACGGTGCTGGGCTTGTAGCGGCGGAGAACGTCGCGCATGCCACCGGACTCGAACTGGAAGACGCCGGAGGTGAGGGCGCGATGGAAGACCTGCTCGTAGGTGGTGGCGTCGTCGAGCGGGACGGTGGCCATGTCCACGTCTTCGCCAGTGGTCGACTTGATAAGCTTCAGGCAGTCGTCGATGACGGTCAACGTCGTAAGGCCAAGGAAGTCCATCTTCAAGAGGCCCATCTTTTCGACGGCCTTCATGTCGTATGAGGTGACGATGGCCTCGTCCTTGGTGCGTGTGACGGGGACGAGTTCGGTGAGGGGCTTGGGTGCGATGACGACGCCGGCAGCGTGGACTCCGGCTCCGCGCACGAGGCCCTCGAGGCGCATGGCGGTGTCGATGAGTTCCTTGATCTTGGGGTCGGCATCGTAGGCAGCGGCGAGTGGGCCGTTGTCCTTGAGCGCCTGATCGATAGTGATGCCGATGGTGGCGGGGGTCATCTTGGCGATGCGGTCGACCTCACCGTACGGCATCTCGAGGGCGCGTCCGACGTCCTTGATGGCGGCCTTCGCGGCCATCGTGTTGAAGGTGATGATCTGCGCGACCTGGTCGCTGCCGTACTTGCGCTTGACGTACTCGATGACCTCGCCGCGGCGGTTCATGCAGAAGTCGATATCGATATCAGGCATGGAGATACGCTCGGGGTTCAGAAAGCGCTCGAAGAGCAGCTCGTTCTGGAGCGGATCGATGTCGGTGATCTCCATGACGTAGGCGACGAGCGACCCTGCAGCCGATCCACGGCCCGGCCCGACAGGAATTCCCTGCTCGCGCGCGTAACGGATAAAGTCCCATACAATCATGAAATAGCCGGGAAACTTCATCTGTTTGATGCAGTCGAGCTCGCGTTTCAGACGGGCTTCGTAGTCGGCGAGGGTCTTCTTGAGAAGACCGCGCTCGCGCAGGTGGGCGACGGCAGTGTCGAGACGCTTGCGGAGACCCTCGCGGCAGACCTGCTCGAAGTAGCTCTCGAGCGTGTGGCCTTCGGGGACGGGAAACTCGGGGAATGGATTGTCGACCTTGCTGAGCTTCAGGTTGCAGCGATCGACGAACTGCATGGTGCGGCTGCAGACCTCTGGGTGTTCGGAGAACGTGCGCTGCATCTCCTCCGCCGTCTTGATGTAGAACTCCTGCGTGTCGAACTTGAAGCGATTGGGATCGTTCATGCTGCCGGCGGTCTGGACGCAGAGCAGGATCTCGTGTGCGCGCGAGTCGTCGGCGGCGACGTAGTGGCTATCGTTGGTAGCGATGACCGGGATGTTCAGCTCGTGCTCCATCTTGTAGAGAGCTTCGCAGACGCCCTTGTCCGGTGCGAGGCCGTGATCCTGCACCTCGAGGAAGAAGTTGCCCTTGCCGAACATCTCTTCGAACTGTCCGGCTGTGCGCTTGGCCTCGTCGTATTTGTTGGCCATCAGATGCTGATTGACCTCACCGGCGAGGCAGCCGGAGAAGCCGATGAGGCCTTCTGTGTGCTTGGCGAGGAAGTCTTTGGAGACGCGCGGCTTGCGATAGAAGCCGTGGAGAGCGGCTTCGCTGGTGAGACGCACGAGGTTGCGGTAGCCGGTCTCGTTTTCCGCGAGGACGAGGAAGTGCTTGTAGCCGCCACTGAGGTCGCGATGGTCGGCAGTCTCCGAGAGGTAGAGTTCGCAGCCCAGGATGGGCTTGATGTCCTTCTTCTTCATGGCGTCGAAGAAGTGGACCGCGCCGTAGATGTTGCCATGGTCGGTCATGGCGGCGGCGGTCTGGCCGATGCTCTTGAGGTGGGCGGCCAGCTTGTCTACGTCGCAGGCGCCATCGAGGAGAGAGTAGTCGGTGTGGAGGTGGAGGTGGGTGAACTCTGCTGCCATATCTCTAGTTTAGAACCGCTGAGAGCGGAGGAAAAACCGGTACGAATTCGATGTAAAATCCGAGGCAAATGAGCGGCCTCTTCCTCATCGACTCGATTCGCTCCCGGTTTCGCCGCAGAAGCCTCGAGAAAAAGCTGCGCGCTGCGCATGACTGGCCCGTAGCCGTAGCCGAGGTCAATCATTGGGCGGTCGTGGATGCCGATCAAGATGCGATGTCTACGGCCACTCCCTGTCAGATCGAGGCGAGCTTCCACTTCGTTGTCGGCGGCGAATACTTCGGCAGCTACTTCCGCAGCGTCGGCTTAGTTCGAAGGGAGGCTGAAGCCATGGCAAAAGGCAGCCCGAGCGTCAATGTTCGCTACGATCCTGCAAACCCGGACTCCGTTGTTGTTCTTGCGGAGGATAATGCGAACAATCTCCCGTTTCGCATCTTCTCCTATTCGCAGAATACTTAGGACCGGCTAAGTTCTTCCGCAAGCATCACGTATAAATCCACTGCCTCCAGCAACTCCTGCTTAGCGATCTTCTCATTCGGCGTATGCGCTACGTGAATGGAGCCCGGGCCAAGCAGGAACGGCTCTCCCCATGCCGTGAGCGAGGGGATGTCCGTGGTGAACTTCGCGACCATCGTCGGCAGGTTCCCAACCTTGCGCATGCGGACGAACGGCAGTTCGAGGCTGAAGGTGACGTTGGCACGGTCGCCCACAGTCCTGACGATAGCCTGCTTGGTCTCATCCGCTGGGCCGACGAGGCGTATAAGGATGTGGGCTTCGGCCTTGTCGGCGATGACGTTGGGAGCACGGCCACCTTCGATAAGGCCGATGTTCAGGGTTGAAGGGCCGATCTCCGGCTCGACTGGCAGAGGCAGCGCCATGACATCGTGAAGGGCGGCGATGAGTTTGTCGATGGCGGACTCGCCCAGCTCCGGGTACGCCGAGTGGGCCATGCGGCCCTTGGCGCGGAGTTCGACGCGGAGTGCGCCTTTGGAGGCGAGCGCGAGGCGGTTGTCCGTCGGCTCGCCGTTGATGAGGAACTTCGATCCTTTAGGAAACTGATTCGCAACCTGGGCTCCGGCCGAGTCGCGTTCTTCGCCTACGACGAAGAGCAGTCCGACCTTAACTCCGGCTTCACGGAGCTGATCGGCTGCCGCTACCTGAGCGGCGATGATTCCCTTTGCGTCGCAGGTGCCGCGGCCGTAGAGGAACTCGTCGTCCTCGGTGCAGCCGAAGTAGGGGGGGACCGTGTCCATGTGGGTCGAGAGGACGACGTCCGGGGTGACGCCCGGGAGTGCCGCGTAGACATTGAAGCGCTCGCCGTTGCCTGCGCCGGGGGTGCTTGCGAGATCCGGCTGATCGACCGCCATCCGCTCGACGGCATAGCGTTGCTCGGTGAGATATTCGTAGAGAAAGGCTCCGGCCAGGCCCTCGTGATAGGTGGTGGACTCTATATTGACGAGCTGTTTTGTGAACTGAAGGGGATCGATGGCCATATGATCCAGCATACGATACGCCTCATCGACGTCTCATAGGCTGGACGCCGATAGACTGGAAGAGATGACGCAATCGACAACTTCCCAATTTCGATCCCAGATTCGATCGATCGAGGATCTTCGCAGTCCAGCCGGCAGGCTTGAGGCCGTGCTGAATACTGGCCGCGACGACCCTCCCTATGCCGCGCTGGTCTGCCATCCGCATCCGCTGGGCGGCGGCACGATGCACAATAAGGTCGTCTACCACGCGATGAAGGCCTTCACCTCCTTTGGGCTGCCAGTGGTGCGGTTCAACTTTCGCGGCGTCGGTTTGAGCGATGGGGAGTTCGACGAGGGAAAGGGAGAACAGGACGACGTCCGCGCGGCGCTGAACTGGATAGACGACAACCTCAACCGACCGATTCTGTTTGCCGGATTCTCCTTCGGCTCGCATGTCGGCCTGCGCGCGTGCTGCGGAGATCCACGGGTGAAGGGATTGGTTGGCCTGGGCTTGCCCGTCCGCGCAGACGGTAGAGACTACACGTATGGCTTTCTGCCGCAGTGTCTGCAGCCAAAGCTATTCGTCATTGGAGATCACGATCAGTATTGCCCGCGTGAGCTGATGGAGAAGGTGCTGGAGACTGCTCCTGAGCCGAAGCGGTTGGTCTGGGTGGAAGGAGCAGAACACTTCTTTCAGGGGACGGCTGACTCGCCCGGCGCAAAGCTGAACATCATGCAGGATGCGATACGGGTGTGGCTGCAGGAGCAGTTCGGGCTCGCTCAATCCTGACTCAGGCTGCGGGCGGGATGCTGCGCTCGCCGGAGTTGTTCATGAACGCGTAGGCGTCTTTATGCCTTCCTGTCGAGGAGGCAAATCCAGCCGGCAGCGGACTCGAGAGCCAGTCCCGCATTGCTTTGTTGCACACGTCGGGCTGCTCTTCGAAGGGGATGTGCCCCGCGCCGGGAATGACGATCAGGCTCGACTGCGGAAGGATGCGCTGCAAATGCCGGCCAGAGGTGAGCCCAACGGCGCGGTCGCGATCGCCCCAGATAAGCAGTGTCGGCTTCCCTGCCAGATCAGCCAGCGCGGATCGAAGAACACCCATATCCACCGACCAGCGGCCGACGATCTGAAGGACGTGATCGATGGTGCCGGGAATATGCAGGCCGGCAGTGTAGCCTTCAAGTGCGGCGGCATCAACGCGTGAGGGGTCGCCGTACATGCGGCTAAGCGCCGTTGCCTTCAGCATCCTCGGCAGAAAAGGAATCTGGCGAGCGAACCAGGCGCCAAATCCCGTCTGGTAAAAACGGATGAGCTGATGGCCGAGATCGCAAAAGGGGTTTGCGGGCGCAAAGAGAATGAGCCGGCGAACCCGATGGGGATGGCGCGCGGCAAGCATCATGGCGACAGCGCCGCCGTGCGAATGGCCCGCGACGTCGGCCTCAGAGAGACCAAGAGCATCCATGCATGCGGCTACGCGGTCGGCGGTCGCTTCAAGGCTTGCATCGAGACCGGGAACCCGCTCGGACTCGCCCATGTTGAAGAGATCGACAGCATAAACACTCGAGTCGCCCGAGAGAAAGCTGATGTTCTGCCGCCAGTTTTTCGCGGAGCCCACCAGTCCATGGAGCAGCAGGGTGATCGCTGCGGCGTCTCACCTGCCACCTGCTCTCTTCTCTACAATGTTACAACAATATTAAAATAAGGCTCAAGGCCATTTACCGAAAGCTCTTTTGGACCTGGGTTATTGAAAGCGACAGCTAACAATTCCCAAAAATATCTATCTATATAGGGAATGCGTTATGATTTTCTGTAGATTGCTGCTGGCGTTGATGTAGTTTCAATGTTTTCAATCTACTTATGGATGCATGCACGTTTGGCCCTTGATGTGCTACGGAAGATGTCGTTGAGGTGTATGAAAAACGCTGCCCAAACGCGTATTTTGGCAATCGCACTCGCTGTGGCGACGCTGGCCGGGTGCGTGCTTGCCGCGATGAACTTTGAGCGGGAGAGTGGCTTCGACGTCCCAACCGACGGCATCGTGTGGACAGAAACGTCCGGAGGGCTGCGGGCCGAACGGGTTCCGCTGGGCTCTCCCGGACAGCGAGCCGGTGTTCGGGCAGGCGACATCCTGGTGGGGATCAACGAGCGTCCGACCGGACGAATGGCGCCGTTCGTCCGGGAGATGTTCCGCAGCGGCATCTGGTCGCATGCGACCTATTCGATCCTGCGGCCAGCTCCCCATGCCTCCGATCTGAATGGAGCAGCCAGGCTCGATATTCAGGTGATCCTCGAGCCCACGGACCGGTCCATCAACCAGGGACTTCGATTCATCGCCCTGGTGTATCTATGTATCGGAATCTACGTGTTGTTCCGGCGTTGGACAGCGCCGAAGTCGACCCACTTCTACGTCTTCTGCCTCGTCTCGTTCGTGCTGTACTCGTTCAAATACACGACAGAATTCGACACCTTTGACTGGATCATCTACTGGGGAAACATGGCGGCAGCGGCTCTGCAGCCTGCGCTCTTCCTGCACTTTGCAGTCAGCTTCTCGAACGATTCCGGGGCGGAACATCGGAAGCGCCTGGGGAGGCGTCTGCTGAGCGCCGCCTTGTACGTGCCTGGAATCTTCTTTGTGGGACTGCAATACACGGCGCAGCACTACTGGTCTGCGACAGAGATTCTGCGCCATCGTCTCGATCAGATCGCGGTGGGCTACCTCGCGCTCTACTACGTCATCGCCGCCATCGTCTTCCGTTTCCGCTATCCGCGGGCGGGGTCGGCGTTGGAGCGGCAGCAACTCAAGTGGCTCACACGAGGAACCCTGCTCGCCGTTGTGCCGTTCACCATCCTCAATGTTATTCCGTTTCTTTCCGACCTCTCTGTACCTGCCCTCGTAACGAAGCTTGGCGCAATTTCGCTGGTCTTTATTCCACTCACCTTCAGTTGGGCGATCGTGCGTTACCGGCTGATGGATGTCGACCTGATCTTCAAGCGCGGTGTCACGTATACTCTCGCAACCTCAGCTCTGGTCGGACTCTACTTCGGCGTCCTCGCGCTGACGGCGGAGTTGGTTCGCGCACGGTTGCCTAGCCTGCGCATATGGGGCCTCTTTGCAGCGGTCATCGTTACGGGGTTGATCTTCGATCCGCTCAAGCGAGCGATTCAGGCTCGCGTAGACCGCATCTTCGACCAGAAGCGCTTCGACTACCGCGAGACCCTCGTAGAGTTCGGCCGCGGCCTGAACTCGCAGACCGATCTGCGCGCTTTGCTCGACTCCATCGTGGAACGCCTGCCGCAGACTCTGCTGGTGACGCGCGTCGCCGTCTTTCTTGCGGCGGAGGGTGATGGGACCTCATCTATGCGGCACTTCGACCTCGCTGCATCGCATGGCCTCACCAATCTGCAGTCGGCTGATCTTCGCGCGCTCGATGTTCGGTTCCTCGACTTCGACCGGCCCGGAGCCAACAATCATCTCTTCCTCGAGAACCCGCAGCAGGTGCTTCGCCTGCCGGAGGCTCAGCGCCACAGTGCGGGCCGTCTGGACCTGAACTACTATCTTCCCTGCCGCGTCGGCAATCATGAGGGCGGCGGCACACGCACCGTCGCGGTCATCGGCCTGGGCCGAACCGATGATGGCGACTTCCTCTCGAGCGAAGACATGGAGCTGCTGGAGTCGTTGGCGGGCTACATCGGCATCGCCATACAGAATGCGCAGCTCTACCAGCGGCTGGAGCAGAAGATTACCGACTTCGAACGCCTGAAGGAGTTCCACGAGAATATCGTCGAGTCGATCAACATCGGAATCTTCGCGGTCGATCTGGACGATCGCATCGAGAGCTGGAATACGCAGATGGAGGTCATGTACGCGAAGCCGCGCATCGACGCGTTGCGCCAGCCTCTCTCCGCGGTGTTTCCGCCTGATTTTGTCGCGCGATTCAATAGTGTGCGCGAGGAGCAGGGGACGCATACGCTCTATAAGTTCCGGCTTGCACTGCCTACGGGCGAGGTGCGGATCGCCAATATCGCCATTGCTCCGCTCGTCACGCGTAACTTCATTGCGGTGGGGCGAATCATCCTGGTGGACGACATCACGGACCGAATCCAGCTTGAGGCACAGCTGACGCAATCGGAAAAGCTCTCGTCAATTGGCTTGCTGGCTGCCGGCGTCGCGCATGAGGTCAACACGCCGCTGGCCGTCATCTCCAGCTATGCGCAGATGCTGACGAAACATATGCGCGACGATGAACGTCTTGCACCCGTGCTCGAGAAGATCACGCAGCAGACCTTCCGCGCTTCTGAGATTGTGAACGGCCTGCTCAACTTCTCTCGCACCAGCGGAACGGAGTTTGCCAGCGTCAACCTCAACGATCTCCTTCGCGATACGATTGCGTTGCTGGAGCACCAGTTCAAGACGGCGCAGATTCGCGTCGAAACAAATCTGGACCCGCAGCTTCCGAGCATTCACGGGAATCGTGGCAAGCTGCAACAGGTAATCCTGAACCTGATGTTGAACGCGAAGGACGCGATGTTCGGAACGGCGAGTGCAACGCTCCGGATCGCGACGTTCAGCGGATCGGGCCGTGTGCTCGTTCGCATCCAGGATTCGGGTGCAGGAATTGAGCGGGAGCACCTCCACCGTATCTACGATCCATTCTTTACCACCAAGACGAAGCCGCACGAGGGTGCCCACAAAGGCACCGGACTCGGACTCGCTGTCACCTACGGAATCATGCAGGAGCACGCCGGCAAGATCCATGTAGAGAGCGAGCTCGGAGTGGGAACCGCGTTCCAACTGGAGTTCCCTGCCTCCGGCGCCCGGCCAACGATCGCTGCGGAGACGCGCACGAACGACGAGCCGGAATTTGAGAGGAAGACGATGCATGTCTGAAACAACGGAGATGGCGGCTGAGACTCTGCATCTGCAACGGATGGCCCATGTTGCCGGCAGCCCGCGGATTCTCATCATCGATGACGAGGCGGCGATCCGCGAGTCGCTCGAGACGCTGCTAACGCTCGAGGGATTCACCGTCAGCATGGCCGGGGATGGCACAACGGGTATGGAGCTGGTATCGCGCAATGAATACGATCTGCTCCTCTTGGACCTGGCGCTGCCGGGCGAGAACGGTATCGATCTGCTGCCTCGAATTACGGAGACGCAGCCGAACCTGCCGGTCATCATGATCACCGCTTTCGGCACCGTCGGCAATGTCGTCGATGCGATTCGCGCAGGCGCCGAGAACTTCGTACAGAAGCCGTGGGACAATGAGAAGCTGCTCGCCGACATTCGGACGGCCATCGCCCGCCATCGCGCTGAAGAAGAGGTCGTGCAACTCAAGCGGACGCTCAAGCAGCGCTACAACTTCGAAAACATCGTCGGCAAGAGCGAGCCTATGCTGCGGCTCTTCGACCTGATTGCACAGGTAGCGCCGAGCCGTTCGACCGTTTTGCTGCAAGGTGAAAGCGGCACCGGCAAGGAGTTGATCGCGAAGGCGCTTCATGCCAACTCACCGCGCCGCGACCGGCCATTCGTTCCGGTCAACACAGGAGCCGTGCCATCGGAGCTGCTGGAATCGACCCTCTTCGGCCATGTGAAGGGCGCGTTCACATCGGCAGTGACTGCAAAGAAAGGTCTCTTCGAAGTCGCGAACGGCGGCACCCTGTTCCTCGATGAGATTGGCACCATGACCATGGACATGCAGGCCAAGATTCTGCGCGTTCTGCAGGATCGCCGCTTTATGCATCTTGGCGGAGTACAGGAGATCCAGGTGGATGTCCGCATCATTGCGGCGACTAATGTCAACCTGCAGGAGGCCGTCCGCGAGGGCCGCTTCCGCGAAGATCTCTTCTACAGGTTGAACGTAATCAGCCTGGAACTGCCGCCGTTGCGCTCGCGGCGCGAGGATATTCCGCTGCTTGCCGCGCACTTCCTCAGGTTCTACGCGGATGAGAATGGTACCGAGGAGCGGTCGCTCGCGCCCGAGGCGATGCGCATCCTGATGGACTACGAGTGGCCGGGAAATGTGCGCGAGTTGGAGAACGCCATGGAACGCGGCGTCGTGCTCTCCACATCGCGGACGATCACGCCGGACCTGCTGCCCACGCAGCTGACGGGCAGCACCTACTCCGCGAGCCTGCTCGATCATCAGCCCGACGCCTCCCTCTTCGACCTGATGGAGGAGATCGAGCGCCGCATCATCGCGGATCGCCTGGAGCGCTGCCACTGGAACCAGACCGAGGCCGCAGAGTACTTCAGGATTCCGCTCTCCACGCTGAACCAGAAGATCAAGCGTCTCAACGTGGAGATCAAGAAGCGGACGCGCGACTAAAGTCCAGGTTGAATAACGATCTTCAGTGAGTCGGCTTGCGGGTGCGATGCGAGGTCGATCGCTGCTACAGCGTCTTCTAATGAGAAGCGGTGCGAGATCAGGTTGGTGAGATCGAACCCGTTGCGGTATCCGTCGAAGACCATCTTCGTCACGTCCTCCTGGATCGCGATCGAGGCACTGTAAGAGCCCATCAGCGTCTTCTCATCCACGCAGACATCGGCTGGATCGAACGGGGCCTCTCCATGCTGGGTCTGGGCGAAGAGCACGACGCGTCCGCCGGGGCGGATCGCATTCATGGCGACCTTGATCAGAGCGTTGCCGCCCACCGCGAGCAGAGCGACATCGGCACCTCGGCCTTCCGTCACAGCCTTGGCCGCAGCCGCTACGTCTTCTCTGGCATCGAGCGGATGCTTCAGGCCGAACTTCTCCGCAACGGCATGTCGTTCAGCGTAGAGATCGCTGGTAAGCACAGTAGCTCCTGTCTGATTTGCAAGCGCAGCGAGAAGAATTCCAATCGAGCCCTGACCGATGACAAGCACTGTCTCGTCTGGTTTGAGATCGAGGAGCTGGATCGCCTTGTAGCAAGTGTTCACAGGCTCGATGAAGGCAGCCTGCTCGAACGGAATCGCACCTGGAATCTTCACCAAGCCGCCGCGCACGATCCAATCCATCACGCGAATATATTCGGCGAAGCCGCCGCCTGAAGGTGCAAAGCCAGCAGTGCAGCCGACCTTCTTGTAGACCTCGCATTGAGCGAACGTCTGCTTGCGGCAGTAGAAGCATTCACCGCACGGAATATGGTGATACGCCATCACGCGATCGCCGGCCGCAAAGCCGGTGACGCCTTCGCCCACCTTGACAATCGTCCCCGACATCTCGTGTCCGAAGACGCGCGGCGCATCGTGCGAGCCGGTGTGAATCTTCTTGAGGTCGGTCCCGCAGATGCCGCAGGTGTGGATCTTCAACAGCACCTCGCCGGGTCCGATCTCCGGCACGGGAATCGTCTCGACGCGCACATCGTCTATGCCGCGATAGACGGCGGCGCGCATGGTTGCGGGAACTATGTGATTTTGCTGCTGCTCTGTCGTCAACGTCTTCCTCAAACTCCCCGTCTATAAAAGTCTAACTGTGATTCGAGCTCAGCCGTCAGTGACTGCACCGCCCGCTTACTATTGCCGGCAAGCTGAAACAGTTTCGACCAGAGCTGCGGCCGAAGCGCCGCATGTGTGGCGAAGGCCGCCTCCCTGAACTGACCATCTTCAGTGGCGAAGCGCGCAAGTTCCTGCAGTTCGAACGTTGCATCGTCGGAGATAACCTTGATCGCGTGAAAGCGAATCCCGTGTGCCTGCGCGATCCGCGCAACGGAAGCAGCCTCCATATCGACTGCACTAGCGCCATAGGAGTCGTGAAGACGAAGCTTCTCCTTCACGCTGGCGATACTTGTAGAGCTGACCAACACATCCTTGAACTTTGGGTCGCTGAATCGTTCGCCGGAGCGCGTGTCGACGACCGTTCCTGCTCTGACAATATCTCCCACCTTGAGCGTAGGGTCGCAGGCCCCGGCAAGCCCAACAGAAAATAACGTGGTGACCGGTTTGAAAGACATAGCCGCCTGCACAGCCAGGGTTGCGCGCGCAGCCCCCATCCCAGCGCAGGCAACGACGGCGAGATCGTTGGTGTACGCGACGATCTTTCCGGGCAGATGGTGCTCCTGCCAACCGCGGACCAGATGCTTTACCTCTCTCGGCAAAGCGGCAATGATGGCTGGGCATTCCTTCATGAGGCGGGCTTGTTATACGCGGGAGCGTAGCCGTGTGTGATGAACCAGTCGATAGCCGAACGCATGGCGTTGTAGATGGGCAATACTTGAAAGCCGAGTTCTCGCTCAGCCTTTGCCGAGGAGGCGAACATCATCTTCTTTCCCATGCGGACGGCCTCCACGGTCGCGCGCGGCTCCTTGCCCAGCAGCTTGCCCGTGATGGTCTCCTCGAAGAAGGCGAAGGCCATCGCGACGGCGTGCGGAACCTTTCTCGTCGGCGAGGGCAGCCCCGTGATGGCGGACATGCGGTCGAGAATCTGCTTCAGAGTCAGATTCTCTCCGCCCAGGATGTACCGTTCGCCGGGAGTGCCGTGATCCAGAGCGACGACGTGCATGCGCGCGACCTCCGATACGTCGACGAGGTTGAGCCCAGTATCGACATAAGCGGGAAACTTCCTGTTCAGAAAGTCGACGACGATTCTGCCCGTCGGAGTAGGTTTTGCGTCGCCCGGGCCAATTGGCGTTGTGGGGTTCAGAATCATGACATGCTGCCCTGCCCTCGCGGCCTGTATGGCCTCCTGCTCACCGAGAAACTTCGACCGCTTATAGTGGCCGATCATATCCGCGAGCGAGACGGGCGTGTCTTCGTTCACGATGGTGCCGTCTGCTTTGAAGCCCATAGTCGCAACGCTGGAGGTGTAGACGACGCGCTGGACACCC
>WNFI01059189.1_pt1 | contig 12593 bp, 11 predicted proteins | sample 5400471 | NCBI WGS metagenome assembly WNFI01 (sample SAMN13153348, study PRJNA577476) | soil metagenome | isolation source: 100 cm saprolite on Douglas fir-dominated hillslope | place: USA:California | collected 2013-09-17
CATTGCGGAGTTCTGGAACGAGCGCGATGGCGGCGCGCTGCAGACGCTGAATAGTCGCGATCTCAGTGTGCTTGTCGAATCCCGCCTCTTCGACCGTGGTCCCAACCACGATTCGTCCATCGCTGCGGGGAATCAAATAGACCGCGGGCGTTCGGATCACGTGTTTCAACAGGTCACGGTGAGGCGAGACGAGACAGAGCATGTGTCCTTTGACCGGCCGAGTCGGAAAAGGGTGCGGCCCGATCTGTCCTGACCACGCTCCGGCGCAGTTCACGACTTTTGGCGCGAGGAACGAGGTCTTCGTCGTGGTGACGCCAGTGGCTCGCCCACCCGACACGTTCACCGCTGTAACCAGATCTCCCGAGGAGAAGTCGACACCACGATTCTTTGCCGCTTTGATGGCCGCCGCTGTTAGTCCTTTCGGGTCGACGCTGCGCTCCTTGAGATAGAACGCCGGAAGGTTGGTCTCGGCGAGTGCCGGCTCCAGTTCGGCGAGACGAGACGGGAGCAGGTTCTCAAGAGCGAATCCGGAGCGTTTGTGCGCCGATACTTCCGGTGAAAATACAATCGTTCCGTGATCTCGGAGGTCAACCTTCGTGCCTGATTCCACTTCCAATTCGTGGGCGAATTCCGGATACATCCGAGCGCTTGCCGTTGCCAGCGGCTGCAGAGCGGCGTGCGTTTCTAGCGGACAGTCGACCAGCATGCCACCCGCGGCGGAGGAGGCTTCTCGTCCGGGCGCTCCACGTTCGACGACCAGAACCTTCTCGTCCCGCTTATGCAGTTCAATCGCGAGCGAGAGGCCTATAATCCCGCCTCCGACGATGATTACGTCCCAATTCCTCACCCCCGCATTGTAAAGGAGTGAAAGAAGAGGATGCTTTTGGTCAGCAATTCAGAAGCGAGTTGATCGGTGAAGACGTAAAGATGCGCTCCCGTGCGCGTGACCTTCGTCACCCGAACCGCATACTTCTGGTTACAGGTTTCTTTTTCTTAGTGTCCTTCGCCGTCATCTAATCGATGGTTCACCGCATCGGTAGCGGACCAGTAACTGGTCCACTACCACCGCATCCTAACAGTTGACACTGTTGTTTTTCTGCTGAACAATTGCTGTTAAACCTATAGTAAAGCTTTAGATCCTGGAAGGAGACTGTCGATGCCAGAAGAGGGCGAACAAATACCCGTAGAACATCAGTCCAATGCAGGGAAGTGGATTCTGACGCTGCTCGCGATCGCTTTTGTCGCGGTCTCTGTCTATGCGCATTTTGTCATGCACGCGCACGTGGAAAAGCTGACAAAAGATTTGAGCGCGAGCCAGGCACAGCTGGGAGAACTGCTGAATCGTATGCAGACCGCAGAAGCTTCCGAAGAGACGATTGCGCGCCAGGTTGGCATGACCAAGAAAGAACTGTCGGAACGCACGTCGCAGCTAAAGGCGCAGCAACAGGCGGCTGAAAGCCGGCTGGCGAAGGCACAAAAGGAGCAGATAAGTGAAGTGAGCGGGGAAGTGGCCGGTGTCAAGAGCGACGTGGGTGGCGTCAAAACAGACGTAGCTTCCACCAGGGCTGACCTCGAAGCTACGAAGGCCAAGTTGCAGGGAACAATCGGAGATCTCGGAATGCAGAGCGGGGTGATTGCGCATACGCGCGACGATCTCGAAATCCTCAAGCATAAGGGCGATCGCAACTACTACGAGTTCACGCTCCTTAAGGGCGCCAAGCCGCAGCCGATCTCGACGGTAAGCCTGCAACTCAAAAAGGCCGATGCCAAGCGCGGCAAGTTCACCATGAACGTGACGGCCGACGACAAAACTATCGAGAAGAAGGATCGTACCGTCGCCGAGCCGATTCAATTTTATTCAGGGCGCGATCACCTGTTGTTTGAGCTGGTGGTTTGGAACGTAGACAAAAACAAAGCTACGGGATATCTAAGCACGCCGAAAAACGCTCCCGTGCCAGTGACAGCCAATTGAACGGTGTTCTTTTCCCAGCCGGTGGGCACACAGTGCTGCAGATCGCACTGCGCACCGGCGTTATCTACCTCGTGGTGTTGATTGGCGTGCGCTTAAGCGGCAAGCGCGAGGTCGGGCAGATGACGCCTTTCGACCTTACGCTTCTACTTCTTCTATCCAACTCCGTACAAAACGCAATGACCGGGCCTGACACGTCACTGATCGGAGGAATTGTGGCGGCCTGCACATTGTTGTTGGTGAACTATCTGGTGGCTGACCTCTCCGGCGTGAACCGCCGATTTCGCCGTTTTATTCAGGGCGAGCCCAGCTTACTGATTCACGATGGGCAAGTCATCGAAGCGCACATGGCCAAGGAGCACGTCAGCATGGACGAGCTGCAGCGCGCCCTGCGTGAGCATGGCATCTCCACCTACCACGACGTGGCGTTGGCGGTGCTCGAAGTCGACGGGTCAATCAGCTGCCTGAAGTATGAAGAGATCAAGCCCGATGCCAACACTCACCTGGTGCGGCGAAAAGGTATCCAGAAGAAGCAATAGAGCGGAAGCTCTCGACGCTTACTCGACCCCTACGAATTTCACACACACCGGCGCCCCTACTTCAAGCACCTTGCCGGTCGGTGTCAGGCGGCCTGTTCCCGCGTCGATTCGAAAAACAACGATGTTGTCTGACTTCTGATTAGCTGCGAACAGAAGCGAGCCGGTCGGATCGATTTCGAAACTGCGTGGGGTCTTGCCTCGAGTCGGAACGTCCTCGACGAGCGTAAGTGTTCCCTTCGTGGGATCAACGGCGAATACGGCAATGCTGTCATGGCCACGGTTCGATGCGTAAAGGAACTTGCCCGAAGGATGTACCTGCACTTCGGCATCGTCGTTCTGTCCCTTGAAGCCCTTGGGCAGAGTGGATATCGTCTGCAGCGGCCGCAACTTGCCGCCCGCGGCGTTATATGCAAAGGCCGTAACCGTGGATTGCATTTCGTTGATCACATATGCAAATTTGCTGTTGGGATGAAGGGCGAAATGGCGTGGTCCAGCTCCCGCATCCGCTTTTGCGAACGCAGGCTCGTTGGGCGTCAGTGATCCTTTCGCCCCGTCAAAGCGGTAGGCGATCACACGATCTAGCCCCAGGTCATCGACCAGGGCAAAATGGTTGTCAGGTGACAAATCGATGGAGTGGGCGTGCGGTCGCTCTTGCCGCTCCGGATTTGTGCCGTGACCTTGATGCTGCACAAACGCGGAGGCTTCTCCAAGGCGGCCGTCTTCGAGCACAGGAAACACTGCAACGCTGCCGCCTGTGTAGTTCGCAACCAGAACATACTTTCCAGTCTTGTCCAAAGTGATATAGCAGGGATCCGCGCCGCGCGAGGCAACTTGATTCAGGAAGGTCAGCTTGCCGGTGTTCTGATCGATCGCGAACGCGCTGATGGCTCCGCTGTTCTGATCTTTGTATTTGCCCACCTCATTCACCGCATATAGGAAGCGATGGTTGGGATGGACGGCGAGGAAGGATGGATTGATGGTCTCCGCCGCCAAGCCCACAGGCGTGATCTCAGCCGCAGCGGGATCGAAGCGGTAAGCGTAGATGCCCTTGCTCTTACTTCCTTCCTCGGTGTAAGTGCCCACATAGATAAAATATTTTCCGTTCGCTGCATCTGCGTCTACAGCCACGGCGTAAATGGTCAACAGAAGCAGTGCTACGACGGACGGCATAATCCAGAACAGGCGCCGGTTTGTCTTCATACAACTATGGAAGCTCATCGGCGGGTAGAAACGCAAGCGGATTCAACGGTGAACTTCATCGTGCCGGCGTATACAAGGATGTTCTCAGAAAAAAGCTGGACGTTTCCAAATCCACGCCATTTCGACGATTACTTCGTCAATATTACCGGCAATGGCTGGTCGTAAGGTTCGATAATCACGCTAACCGAGTGGCGTTGATTGAAGGCATCCAGGTTTACGGGAAAAGCCACAATCACCGTACGGGTTACGCTTTCGCCGGGTTGAACCTTAGCCTCCGGACTGAGTGGGGGCCGGGCGCCTAACTTTAGCGCGGGAAACGCTTGAAAGTAGCGATCAAAGTCCACGGCGGAAACCGCCTCGCTGCTGAACTCACCGCTCGCGGTGTTGAGCTTGCCCTGAATATTGTGAACGTAGAGAATTTTGTCAGCCGTGTTTCGCAGCGTGAATGTGAGGGCTACAAGGGTAGAGCTCTGGCCTGGAATTTCCGCAGCTGCTGCGTTGTCCAGCGAGCCAGACGCTTGAGGCCGCGCGCGGTGCAGGAATGAACCTACTCCCACAACGACTAATACGGCGGCAATGGCGAGAAGCACGATCTTCGCCGGGGGAAGATTCCGTTTCGCGGTGCCAAACTCGTCGGCGATATTGATCGTCGGGCCGGGTGAGACGTTCGGCTGAGTCGTATCCGGGCCCGAACCTGCGGTCGGTGGGGAAGTAGAAGGCACGACGGGCGGGACGCTACGCGGAGTGCTGGAGCTCTCTTCTGGCATAGATTTCTCTCGCGACTGCCGATTCTACGCCTACCAAGCGTGCTTCATCGCTTTGGCAAACGCTGGGACTGGGAGAGTATTGAGCACATCATCTTTGGTTAGCCAGGCCCGGCGCGCCTGCAGAATGCCGTAGCGAATTTTTTCCAGGTGCGAAGTGTGATGAGCGTCGGTGTTAATCACGACCTTGACGCCTTGCTTTTTGGCTTGGCGCAGGTGCACATCATTGAGATCGAGCCGGTCAGGATAGGAATTCAATTCCATCGCAACTTTGCGCTTCGCAGCCGCTGCCAGCACGGCGTGCATGTCGAAGTGGTAGCCTTCGCGCCGCAACTGAATGCGTCCGGTGGGATGTCCGACGATCGAGATATTCGGATTCTCGATTGCCCTCAGCAGGCGGTCGGTCATCTTCGCGGGTTCCTGGTTAAATACCGAGTGCACGCTGCCGATCACAAGGTCCATTTGCGCCAGCACATCATTGGACAGATCAAGGTCGCCGTCGGCGAGGATGTCGACCTCGATTCCAGCAAAGATCGTGATCCCGCCGATCTGCTGGTTAGCTTCCCGAATGCGCAGAATGTGGGCCAGGGCGCGTTTGTCATCCAGCCCGTTGGCGAAGGCGAGGTTTTTCGAATGATCGGTGATGGCCATGTACTTGTAGCCGCGTTCCTTGGCAGCTTCGGCCATCTCTTCGATAGTATTACGGCCATCGGTTTCCACTGTGTGCATGTGGACATCGCCCTGAATGTCGGCCTGCGTAATCAACTCGGGTAGCGTGTGCTCCTGGGCGGCATCAATCTCACCCAGATTTTCGCGCAACTCCGGCGGTATAAACTCGAGCTTGAGCTTGGCGTAGATCTCTTCTTCAGTCTTTCCCGCGACCGGCGTCTCGGTATCGAGCGTGGCCAGACTGTACTCGTTCAGAGTGAAGCCCATTTTGAGCGCACGCTGACGCAGCGCCACATTGTGCGCCTTCGAGCCGGTGAAATATTGCATGGCCGCTCCAAAAGAATTCGGGGGCAGCAGGCGGACATCCACTTGCATCCCGCTCCGCAGCTGGAAACTGATTTTGTTATCACCCTGCCCGATGATGTTCATCAGCGGCGGATACTTCGCCACGTACGCAACAGACTCCGCCCGTTGAGCCTCGGAACAACAGGCCTGGCCAGTAACTAGAATATCGAGATCTCCCACCGTCTCCCGCCCGCGCCGCAGCGATCCGGCAGGCGTGATCTTTTCAAAGCCTGGGAACCGGGCAAGATACTCGGTAAGCTTTGCGGCTTCTGTCTCAGCCGTGTCAATCAGAAAGCGTCCTCCGATGCGCCGGTAATCCTCAATCGCTTTCAGCAGCTTCTGCTCATGCTTCTCCCCCATGCGCGGCAGGATACGAATTTTCCCCTCGCGCGCCAGCTTCTCGACGCCATCCACATCGCTAATCTGATATGCGCTCCAGATCAAGGCAATCGTTTTCGGTCCCAATCCCTGAATCTTCAGCAGCTGCAACATCGAAGGGTGGTATTTCTGAAGAAGCTCGGCGTGCAATTTGAGGCGCCCCTCATTGCACAGCTCTTTCAAGTTCAACAGCATGCCCTTGCCGATTCCCGGGATGGCCAGCACCTGCTTCGGTTCGCAGATAATATCTTTTATCGGATGCGGCAGGTTTTCGATGGCTTGGGCTGCATTGCGGTAAGAACGGATGCGGAAGGAATCCTGGCCGTCGATCTCCAGCATGTCGGCGGTTTCGTACAGGATGCCGGCAATCGTCTTGTTGTCCACGAACTAAAGGGTAAATTAAGAGCGAGCGGAAGAGCTAGTTTCGAACCGTGAGAAGAAGACTGAGTTCCGCCACTTACTCCACCTGGTCGCCTTCCTGCAGGCTCTTGTATCCCTCAGAACTGATCGCGCTGTAGTGAACAAAAACATCCGGGCCATCTGCACGCCCGATGAACCCATAGCCTTTCGCGTTATTGAACCACTTCACGGTTCCTTTCAGACGTTCCACGTACCCCCCGCTTTCTGCACGTCCTTTTGTGGGGGGCTCAAGGACGTGCCCGCATAGCTACGATGCATTTTGGAGCGACTGCATACAGCTGTCAAGAGTTTGCATGACTCTATGGCGCACCTTTCGAATGCCGAATAACCCCCTCCGTCAAAGTTGCTGCTTTCAAACCGAAGGTTGCTTCCGGGTCTTTATGGAGCGTAGGGTCTTACCCTGTGCCAGATGCTGGTGGAGCCACAGCACCGAGGCAATGGTTTTGGCGTCGCGAATCGTGCCTCCCATCGCCATGCGGACCGCAGCCGGTAGAGGAACCAGTCGCTTGTAGATTATTTCGTCCGCCTCGGGTTGCGCCCTACCTTTCCGAAGACCGCTAGCGAGGAAGACAGCCATGGTCTCGGCTACAAATCCGGGGCTGGCATAGAACTTCAGAATGCGCCGCCAGTGCGTGGCCGTATACCCGGTCTCCTCCAGCAATTCACGCTTCGCGGCCTTCAGTTCCTGTTCGCCGGGATCAATGCGTCCCGCGGGAAGCTCCCAGAGGTAGTCCTTGGCGGCGTGGCGATATTGCCGTTCCAGGAGGACGCGCGGAGTTGAAGGAGAGTCATCCACCGCAAGCACAACGACCGAGCCGGTGTGGTGGATTACATCGCGCCGCGTCCGTACACCTCTGGGCTCTTGCACGTAATCGGTTGTGACCCAGAACACCGGGCCGCGATACACCGTGCGGGAAGAGAGCAGGCGGGCCACAGGGCGCGCAACGCGACGCTTTTTATTTGAACCTTTTTTATCTGACTGCGATCGGGGGCGTAAAGATTTAGCCATGCACTCAATATAAAGCGCGCTTTAAGATGACGCCGAGCTTCGGCTTCCATCCCAATAATCAATTTGAGCGTCATGAGGCTGCCCGCTATGTCGATGGCGCGCCAAGGCGAGTTAGAAATTCAACTCTGCTATTCTGCCCGGCATGGCTACAAAGCCGCGCATCGCTATTGTTGGAGCCGGAAATTTGGGAAGTGCACTGGCACGCGCTCTGCATCGGGCTGGATTTGTGGTCGATGCGGTGATTACGCGATCAGATCGCGCATCGCTGGGAAAGGCGAGGTCATTGGCGAAAAAGGGGGGTGGGATCGCGGTTCGGCCGGATCAAATCAAAGCGGATGTGGTTTGGCTTTGCGTACCCGACGGTGAGATCGCCAATGCGGCGCGGGCGCTGGCGGGAAAGATGGACTGGAAGGGAAAGGTTGCGCTGCATTCGAGCGGCGCACTGACCAGCGATGAACTGGAGGCGGTCCGCAAGCGCGGTGCGGCAGTAGCCTCGGCGCATCCGCTAATGACCTTTGTACGCGGTTCGCGCCCGGCGCTGGTGGATGTTCCGTTCGCGATTGAGGGGGACAGAAACGCCGCGCGGGCGGCACAACGTATCGTGGGCGACCTGGGCGGCCGCGCCTATTCCATCCGCAAGCAAGACAAGGTTGCTTATCACGCCTGGGGGACGTTTGCCTCGCCTCTGTTGACGGCGCTCCTTGCTACGACCGAGTATGTAGCCGCCGCGGCGGGAGTCAGAGGAAAAGCAGTAAGGCAACGAATGCTTCCCATCCTCCAACAAACGCTGGCGAATTACTCAAAGCTTGGCCCGGCGGCTTCCTTCAGCGGTCCGATTATTCGAGGAGATGTCGAAACCGTGCGCCGGCACCTGCGCGTCATCTCGGACACTCCTGCCGTCAAGGGAGTCTATCTGGCGCTGACCAAAGCGGCCGTGGCCTACTTGCCAGGCAAGAACCAACGGAAGCTCAAGGAAATCCTGCAGTCGCAAGCAAAATAATTTGAAACAGGACGACTATTTTTGCGCCAGCGATGAGAAACTAGCGGGCCTAACGCGACGTGAAGAGGTGTCCGAGTTTCTCTTTTTTCGTCTTGAGATATTCCTCAGCGTGGTGACTGGCCTCCACCTCGCAGGGCACTCGCTCCACTACGTGAACGCCCGCGCTCTCAAGTGCTTCGACCTTATCGGGATTGTTCGAGAGCAGTCGCACTCGGGTCACGCCTAATTGCTTGAGCATCTCCGCCGGAAGAGTAAAGTCGCGGTGATCGGCCTTGAACCCGAGACGTTCGTTGGCCTCGACCGTGTCCAGCCCTGAATCCTGCAACTCGTAAGCTTGCAGCTTCGCCATCAGGCCAATCCCGCGTCCCTCCTGTTGCTCGTAAATCAAGATGCCAGTGCCCTCTCCCGTAATCATGGAAAGCGCCATTTCGAGCTGCTGGCGGCAGTCGCAGCGCAACGAATGAAAGACGTCGCCGGTCAGGCACTGTGAATGGATGCGAACCAGCGGTGGAGCGGACTGGATCTCGCCCATCACAAGTGCGACAGCCTCCTCAACCGGGCGATCCCCGTCGGAGCCGAACTCTGCGCGAAAACCGTGAATACGAAACTGGCCCCAGCGCGTGGGAAAATCCGCTGACGCGATCTGACGAACTGTGTGGGCGGCGCTCACTTTTTCATTATAGACTCTGTGAAACGACGGACGAGAGTTCTCCGCTGTGCTGTTGCCGTCAGCCCCTCGCGCGGAAGTGGAAGATGGCATCTTGCTTGGAGGCAATGGCAACCCCATTACGAGTAGCCGGATTGAAATGCCAACTCTCTAATGCTGCCATCACTTTTTCATCCAGCCTGGGTCCAAGACTCTGTAGCACGGTCTTGCGCACAATCTCTCCGCGCTCATCGATCGTGATCTCAACCACAACATTTCCCTCCGATGCCGGCAGTTCCCACGGGTATGCGACTGGGTCGGCTGTTGTCACGGGCAGTGCAGGACGAATCTCGTCCCCGACCGCCGGTCCATTGCTCAGCGCGCCGTAAGACAGGCCTGCGGGTGCTCCGTGCCCCAACTTGGCCAACGTCTCTGCCGTGGCCGGATGTGGTATTTCCGGTCGGAAGAGTGTCAGTTGCGCATTCAACTTTGCTGATTTAGACGTTCGTCTCCAGATCAGTTTCTCGTTCGTCAATCGCTGGTGACGATAGGATTCAGTGGCGCTGCTGGCAGAGCTGGTGTTGCTGTTGTCCCCCTCCTTGGCGGTCCAGTAAAGGCGGGCGATTGCCCTGCCATTACGGCCCAGTGCTACCGAACTCGGTGTCAATAATTGGGGTGCCGGAGCGTGCAGCAGCCAAGCCAGGACCACGCCATGCAGCGCCAGCGACGTGGATGTGAGCTTGCGCTGCCTTGTCCAAGCTTGCGAGCTCGGTTTCGCAAACATCGGAACTGCCTCCTCGCTTGGGATGCGTTCAGTCTCAGGTTAGACGGAGTGAGATAGGTTTCGTCAAGGTTGTTTTACAGTTCTGTTTCAACTTCGGTACTCCGCACGGCGCTTGGTGCGGATCAGAAAACGCTGGTAAAATGACGAAGCCACGAACAATCCATCCTGCCCGTGGGGCTATAGCTCAGCTGGGAGAGCGCATCGTTCGCAACGATGAGGTCGTCGGTTCGAGCCCGACTAGCTCCACCAATAGCTTTGAAATGTTCCAGGCCGGATTCCCGATTCGCTGATGCAGCCAGGCGATCTAACCAAATGAGAACTGTCCCGCAAATGCTCGTTATGAAAGTAGGCTCCTCTTGGCCTAAAATGCTGCCACTTGGCATTTTGCGGGGGATGGGCGCGCAGGAAATCGTTCCATGGCAGCAACAATTCCAATTGGCAGAGATAGTGAAGCGGAGTACGCCGGCAAATCCGCCGGTCCATGTGTATTCGTGCTCTTCGGGGCGGCTGGGGACTTAACCAAACGTAAGTTGGTTCCAGCACTTCTCAATTTGGTGAAAGCCAAGCTGCTACCCGACAACTTCGCCGTGTTGGGAGTTTCCGTCGACGACTTGAGCCTGGAGGATTTTCGTAACCAGATTACTGAATTCCTGCAGCCTGGAGACAATGGAAGGGAAGATCTGGAGTGGTTTCGAGAGCGGCTGTTTTACCAGCGTGGCGATTTTGCGGACGCAAACACGTTTTCGAAACTAAGGGAGCGGCTGAACACCGTTGATCTCGATCGCCACACGGAGGGCAATTACCTTTTTTATTTGGCGACCGCACCTAAGTTCTTCGCGCATATCGTTCAACAACTTGCAAAAGCCGAGCTGTCGACTCAGGAAAACGGGCGCTGGCGGCGCGTTGTGATTGAGAAACCCTTCGGTCACGATCTGGATTCGGCCAGGGCATTGAACCGCGAGATTAAGGGCGTGCTGCAGGAAAACCAGATCTACCGCATTGATCACTATTTAGGCAAAGAGACAGTGCAGAACATCATGGTCTTTCGCTTTGACAATGCGATTTTCGAGCCGATCTGGAACCGGCGCTACATCGACCATGTGCAGATCACGAATGCCGAGACCGTCGGAGTGGAACGTCGTGGCGGTTACTTCGATACGGCCGGAACTCTGCGTGACATGGTGCCCAACCACGTCATGCAACTGCTCAGCCTGACTGCGATGGAGTCCCCGGTGTCGTTTCAGGCGGATGCCGTGCGCAATGAACAAGCCAAGGTTCTGCATTCGATTCTCCAGCTGAATTCCGACGACGTGTTGCAACGGAGCGTGCGCGGTCAATACGGAGAGGGGATATTTGCTGGGGAACGAGTGCCCGGCTATCGATCAGAATCGGGCGTTGCCCCAGAATCTCGGACGGAAACCTTTGTGGCGTTAAAGCTCAACATCGATAATTGGCGATGGGCGGGCGTGCCCTTTTATATACGAACCGGCAAACGGATGGCGCAGCGTCACACGGAGATCGCCATCCAGTTCAAACGCCTGCCGTTTGAGTTGTTCCGAAAAGCTCCGTTCCACAAGCTGCACACGAACACGTTAGTCATACAGATTCAACCGGTAGAAGGAATCTCGTTGAGTTTTGGCGCCAAGATTCCAGGAGCTCTTCTGCGAGTCGGATCGGTAGATATGAGTTTTGAATACTCGAAATATTTTGGAGCGGATGCCAACACCGGCTACGAGGTGTTGTTGTACGACTGCATGATCGGAGACGCTACTCTGTTCCAGCGGGCAGACATGGTCGAAGCCGGGTGGACGGTGGTCGATCCGGTATTGGACGTCTGGACGGCCCTGCCTCCGCGCAAGTTTCCGAATTATGCATCCGGTACGTGGGGTCCGTCGGAGGCCGACCAATTGTTGGAGATCGATGGCCGGAAGTGGAGGAGGATTGAAGCATGATTCTTGCGGGTGACATCGGCGGTACACGCACTCGGCTCGCTGCATTCGAAACCGAAGGCAATCGATTGCAATGCGTGATTGAGAAGACTTACCCGAGCCAGCAGCACGACGGGCTGTCCGCGATTCTTGCCGACTTCATAAAAACCGAAGGCATACCGGTACACAGCGCATGTGTTGGCGTGGCAGGGCCGGTGAGAGGCGGACGCAGCAAGATTTCCAACCTTCCATGGATAATCGATTCGCGAGAGTTGGCGCAACAGCTCAAACTCGGCTCCGTTGGCCTGCTCAATGATCTGGAGGCCTATGCTTACGGAATCGATGCCCTTGAATCAAAAGATTTTGTCACCTTAGGCGAAGGTGCCGAAGATGCAGAAGGGAACCGGGCGGTAATTTCGGCGCGAACCGGACTAGGGATGGCTGGACTCTATTGGGATGGCTTCCGGCATCATCCTTTTGCTTGCGAAGGAGGGCATGCCGACTTCGCTCCCAGGGATGGTCTTGAAATGGAATTGCTGGCCTATCTTCAGAAAAAATATGGCCGCATCAGCTACGAGCGAATTCTTTCCGGGCCTGGGATCAGGAATATTTACGATTTCCTTCGCGACACACACAAAGCGGACGAGCCGGAATGGCTGCGAAAACAGATGCACGCGGCGCCCGATCCTCCTGCGCTGATTTCGCAGCTGGCGCTCGATGGCAAGGCGGCGATCTGCGATCAGTGTCTGTCGATCTTCGTGAGTATCTTCGGGGCGGAGACCGGGAACGCCGCCTTGAAGTTCATGTCCACCGGGGGGATTTTCATCGGGGGCAGTATCGCGGCGAAGATCGTGCCCAAGATGAAGGATCCTGCTTTCATGCGCTCTTTCCTGGACAAAGGCCGTATGGAGGCGCTGCTCAAGGACATGGCGGTTAAAATTG
>WNFI01234978.1_pt1 | contig 12593 bp, 10 predicted proteins | sample 5400471 | NCBI WGS metagenome assembly WNFI01 (sample SAMN13153348, study PRJNA577476) | soil metagenome | isolation source: 100 cm saprolite on Douglas fir-dominated hillslope | place: USA:California | collected 2013-09-17
CGGACAGGGTCAGGAAGAGGCAGAAGAGCGCGATCATCGCCGTTGACGTTAGGCGATTCGGTCACGCAATCAATACGGATGAGGTTTTCGGTACACACAAGGCCCGATCCGCTCGATCTGCTGCCGAAGACCTACGCCTGGTGGCTGCGCCGCCGCGAGCAGGTGCGCAAGCTCTATCCGACCGGAAACGAGTCGCCGTAATTTCGAAGCAAAGACAGTACGGCGGACTCGGTGTGTTCCCTCCCGCGCTTGCGGGGGGAGAAGAGGAAGAGCCGATCGTCCGATGGCTGAGTCCGTCAAAACGGAATGTAAATCCTGTCGAACTCGAGCTCGGTCGAAACCATGCGTTGATGCGCCGCATCGAGCCAGGGTTGCAAGCGCTTCACGCGTTCGGAGATGGCGGCGAAGTCCCGGCGGAAGCCGGGCATCACCGCTTCGACCGCATCGTAGATTTCATCCTCATCGATCGTCGTGAGGCGCCGGTCGCGCATGACCACAGCTCCGTCGACGATGACATGGCGCACGCCGCGTCCAGCCTCGACATGAACGAGCTGTCGCACCGCGCTGTTGAGCGGAGACCAGGAGGGGTCGCTCATGTCGATCAGGGTTAAGTCCGCCTTATAGCCCGGCGCAATCCGCCCGATGGCGTGGCCGAGGCACGCGCCTTCCGCTCCCGCCTCGGTCGCTGCCCGCAGCGCGGCTGCGGCCTGGGGCGGCCCGGGCAAAGGATCGCTCGCCGCGGCGAGTAGCGCGAACAACTTCATCGCCATGAACATATTCTGTGCGTCGGAGCAGCTACAATTGTCGCAACCGAGACCGACGCGCACGCCGGCATCCTGCAAGGCGCGGATCGGCGGGATTCCGCATTTCATCTTCAGATTGCCTTGCGGATTGAGCACCACGCCGGTGCCGGTCGCCGCCAGAAGATCGATCTCGTCGCGTGCAAGCCAGACGCTGTGCGCAAGATTGAGCAGCGGATCGAGAGCTCCCTCGGCAGCGAGCCGTTTGATGAGCGAGCCGCTATGCTCGGGCAGGGTGAGGCGGGCCTGCAATGCCATGCCGCGCGACTCATAGATGTGGGAATAGACCGGGACATCGTAGCGGCGGGCAAGTTCCATCGTGCGCGCCATGAGGGCGCTGGAGCAGCGCTCCGGCGCCGAGGGACCCAGCGCCCAATGCACGCGCGGGCGCGGCGGCGCGGTCAGGCATGTGCTCTCGAAATGCCCAAGCAGGTCGAGCTGACGCTCCGGCTCGGCCGCGGTCGAGAGGAGCGGATGCAGGTCCTTTGGAAAAATCTCCTTCCAATAGGGAATGGTTTCGAGGCCTTTGCGATCGGCGTATTGCAGGCTGAAGACCACGCGGATGCCGGTCTCTTCGTAGGCCTGCATGACCGCATCGAGATGCCGGTTTTCGAACGGGTAGAGGGTGAGCATGTCCTGGATAGTGGTCATGCCGGAGCGCAGGCATTCCAGCGCGCCAAGCAAAGTGCGGGCGCGCACCTCTTCCACCGAACGGGGCGGATATTGCGGCGGCAGCGCGTAGAGACGCCAGGTTTCGAGCGGCACTTCCTCCAGTGTGCCCTTGGCCAGCACGTCGTGCGAGTGGTAATGCGCATTGATGAAACCGGGCAACACGAGATGCCCGCGCGCGTCGAGTTCTTCGATCGGGGCGCTCGCGATCGCGGCAAAGCGGGGCGCGATGCCGGCGATCGCGTCCCCGGCAATCGCGATGTCGAGGATATCCGGGTCATGCCAGTCAGCGAGCGGCAGCATTGCCCGGCCGCCGCGGATGATCAGCGTCGTCCCGGCTGGAATAGGCTGAAGGGACATGGCAGTGACGAGACGTTACTTGAGCGGGATGCGCTCCTCGCGCGGCGGCAGGAAGCGGTCGTCGTAAATTTCGTCCAGCTCCGGGATGCGCGTCAAGCCGAATGCCTTGCCGACTTGAGCAATGTTTTGGGCGAGACGGTCCCGATCATAGGTGCCGATGCCGTCCTTGAGTGTCGTCGGCGTGACGATCTGATGGCTGCCGAGCCAGGCCAGCCTTTCGGCCTCGATATCGAGCTTAGCAAGAGTGTTGTGCCTGCCGAGCGATATCATTGCCGCCTTCGGGTCGGCGATGGCATCGCGCCAGCCGCGCGCAGCAGCCCGCACGAAGGCTTTGACCGCGTCCGGCCTTGCCTGCAAGAAGGCGGGGTTGGCGAGGAAGGCGTTGCCGTATACGTCGAGGCCGTTGTCGGCGTAATAGATGACCGCGGCGTCTTCGACGGCGACGCCGTTGGCTTTCAAGTTGAACAACACGGTTGAATCGAATCCCGTCACCGCGTCGACTTGCTTCGTGAGCAGCATGGTGTCCCGCAGTTGCGGACTGAACTGACGAATTTTGATCCGGCTGATGTCGAGCCCCGCGATGTTCGCGACCGCCCGAAACATGCGCGAGGGTGCATCGGCCGGACCCTGGCCGAGGATGCGGCCGTGCAGATCGGTGAGCTTCGCGATCCCGCTGCTTTTGAGCGCGACCACCGCCTGCGGTGATCGATTGTGTAGAATGAAAACGGCCTTCGGCGCAATCTCGGGACGGCGCGAGGCGAATTCGACGAGCGTCGAGATGTCGCCGATCCCGATGTCGGACGCCTGGCTCGCCGTGCGCGTGATCGCGTCGGCCGAGCCTTTCGACGGCTCGATGGCCACGTCAAGCCCAAGCTCACGAAAATATCCGCGCTCGAGGGCGTGGTAGAATCCGGCCGAGCCGCCGTCCGCCGCAAAATTGAGCACCACGTTGACCTTCGAGAGTGCCTGCGCTGCGGCAGGAATCGGCGTGACGTTAACCAGCAACAACAACGCGAGCGCCGATCGTGCGGCTGTCTTCATGCCATGCTCCGAAGTCTCAAGCTGCAGCGTTTTCCAAACCGGCAGAGCTGTCGCTTCCGAAAAATCGGTAGTGCCTCAGATGCACGACCGAATTTTGTGGGGATTTGGTGATTCTCGCCGGTCATGTAGGCTCCTTCTCTGCTTTCTTCTTGTAGCGACCGGCTCCGACAATTTCGCCAACCGTGCCGTCGGGCGCGCGGAATTTCAACGCGCCCTCGCCGGGCTCGGAAATGATCGTACCGCCGTTGGCCTTGATTTTCGCGACATAGCTGTCGCTATCCCCAAGTTCGATGCCCCAATGGTGGATGCACGGACCGGGGCGGAAAGCTGCGCCTCTTCGACATCTCCGCCATCGTAGATCATCAAGGCCAGATCGATGTTTCCGTCTGTTAGGCGTCGCGAGATATGCCCACGGGCATATCCTGTGCCAGTTTGGTGAAAGCCGAAGACATCCTCATAAAACTTGGTTGCCTTCTCCAAATCGTCGACCTTGATCGCGATGTGAACGAGCCAAATGCATCCGTCCACAGGTAGCGAAGCCCGTTCGGCCATATCCTCTGCTCGCACATCCAGCGCAGTTTACCGAGCCGATTTCCTCTCGATGTCGATGTACTCCACGGTTTGCACCTTTTGGGTCTTTGAACATTTGTCATTACTGACCGGACCTGTCTCGCCGAAAGATTGATAGGATCGCTGTTTTGCTAGAATCTCGGAGATTACAAAGGCAAGCCAGCTGCTAGGCGAAGTGTGTCGCGACCCACTCGAGAAGCCCGCGATCACATCCGCGCGGCGCGATCAGCGAAAGACCAACGGGACATTCTTCCACGTTGCCGATGGGCAAATTGATCTGCGGCAGACGTGTGAGGCCGGCAATGGCCAACAGCGCGAAGGCGCGGGCGCGGAACGCATCCAGCTCTGGAGCCGGCGTATTGAGTTTGGGCGCGACACCGGGCGAGGTGGGCAAGCAGAGCAGTGCGTCGTCGCCGAGCAACTCATCCATGTGATGCGCCACGCTATCGCGCTGCGGCTTCGCCTTCGCCACCTCGGCCGGATCAATCGTGCGTGTCCACTGAAACCGCTCACGCACGCCGGGGCCAAACGTTGGGTTATGTCGATCGATCCAGGCGCCGTGGTTGGCCCTGATCTCGTCGCCTTGAAGGATACGGAACAGTGCAGCCCAATTTGCAGGATCGCTCGTGTAGACGGATTTTTCCTCGATACTGGCAAAGGCCGACTTCACCTTGGCGAGACCCGGGGCAAGAGCAAGGGTTACCTCTGGATCGACGGCGGCGAAGGTGCTGGCTGCGATCAACAAATGCTTCGGCCGGAACGGCGGCGCTGGCGGTAGCAGCACGTCGCCGACGCGCCGCATCAACATTGCCCCAGCAGCGTGCCTTCGGATTCATCGGCGTTCCATAGTGGACATTTTCGCCGTTGAGACTGTAGGCCATCTCGTCCATATGCGTTTTGCCGGCCAAACGCGCGCCGGCATCGAGCAGACGCTGGACTGAAGAAGCTGTCCGCACTGCTGGGGAGTGGGTCTCGAGCCACAGCGGATGGCCGTTGCCGGTGCGGTGCCCCGCGATGTCGAACGTATCCTTGGCCGCGAAGGTCAGCCCGACCAACGGACCCTTGCCGCTCCCATCAAGCGCCAGATGGGTACGGAAGGCACTGAGCGGATCGTGCATCGGATCATCTCGGCCGGTGCAGTTCCGCAGGTTGACGCGTAAAGGTCCTGCGGCCGCGTTTGAAGGCGTAGAGCACGGGCACGAGTTCAGCGACCGCCATTTCCGGCTCGGTCGCATCGAGCACTACTAGGTCGGCTGTGTTGCCGATTGCGATTCCATAGTCCTGCAGCCGCATGAGTTGCGCCGGTCTGCGGGTGATCATGTCGAAGCAGGCCGCCATGTCCGTTCGCTTCCCGACCTGGGATATGTTGGCGTACAGGTTTGCCATGCGCATCAGCGAGCAGTCGCCAAACGGCGTGAAGGGATTGAGCACGTTGTTCGATGAGAGGGAGCAGTTGACGCCATGGTGGATCAGCTTGTGCGCGGGGAGAACGCCACGCGTGCTGTTGTGATCGTGCTGATGGTGCCGACCCATCAGAAAGAGGTCGGTCGAGGGCAGGACGGTCAATGCGACGCCGGCACCGGCGAGCCGCTTGGCCATGGCCTCGAGCTTGTCCATCGGTAGGCTCGTCGCCTTGGTGACGTGGCCGATCGCAACGCGGCCGCCGTATTTGTATTGATCCGTGCGACGGCAGACATGGTCCACATCCATGCCGTCGGCCGTCGGGCCGAAATCGAGATGCATGTCGATATCGACTCCGAACTCATGCGCCATCTCGAACACTCGATCGATCTGGCCGGGCGGGTTGGTGTCGGTGTAGGGCGCCGCCCCGACCACTCGACAGCCGCGCTTCAGGCCTTCGACCATGAGCTCGTCGGTACCCGGATTGTTGAGCAGCCCCTCCTGAGGAAAGACGCAGATTTCAAGGTCGATGGCCCAGGCATAGTCCTTGATGAGCGGCAGCACGCCCTCGAGGCTGCGCAGCCCGACGACCGGATCGACCTCCAAATGGGTGCGCATGTGGGTGGTGCCCTGGAGGATCGCCTTCTCCAGCGTGCGCGTGGCACGCGCATGGACATCCTCGGGTGTGAAAGCCTTTTTCGCCTTGGCAACCTGCGCGATCGCTTCTTCGAGATCGCCGCGGTCGGAGGTACAGCGGTCAAGGATGCAGGACTTGTCGAGATGGATATGCGTCTCGATAAAGCCCGAAGAGATGAGACGACCGCCGAGATCGATCGTTTCGCCCTGGGCGGCCAGCTCCGGTTGAATCGCGACGATCTTGCCGTTCTCGATCCCGATGTCGGTGGTGCGCCGATCGGCGTCGACCAGCCTGGCGCTCTTGAGAATGAGGTCCATGGCGTCTTCTCCCTCCCTACGTCGCTCTCTCGTGCTCGCCGAGATAGGCGCGGACGAGCGCTGGATCGGCGCGCATATCCGCGGCCGAGCCCGCGTGCTTCACCACGCCTGACTGGAGCAGATAGGTGCGGTCCGCCACCGAAAGCGCGAGGCTGGCCATCTGATCGACGAGCAGGATCGTCATCCCCTGTTCCCTGAGCTCGGCCAGCAGATCGTAAAGTCCGTCCAGGAGGATTGGGGCCAGTCCGAGCGAGGGCTCATCAAGCAAGAGCACACGCGGTCGCGCGATCAGCCCACGCGCGATCGCGAGCATCTGCTGCTCACCGCCGGAAAGTAGGCCTGCCCACTGATTTTGTCGCGACCTGAGCTGCGGGAACCGGTCGAGCAGTTGCTCCGTCGTATCGGCTAGATCAGCCGAGGGTCGGGCATAGGCACCAAGCCGCAGGTTGTCGATCACGCTGAGCTCGGGAAAGACCTGGCGGCCTTCCGGCACGAGAACCAGTCCCTGCCGCGCGATGCGGCTCGCTGTGTAGCTTTCGATGCTTTCGCCCAGGAAAAGCACCGCTCCTTCTACAGGCCTATTGAGCCCGCTCAATGCCCGCATCAGCGTCGATTTTCCGGCACCGTTCGCGCCAAGCACGGCAACGAGCTCTCCTGCCTCGACCTCGAGATCAATGTCGCGAATGACGCTGATTGCGCCGTAGCCGGAGCAAAGACCTTCGGTCGATATCACGGCCTCGCGGCCGGGCTTGAGCTCTCGCTTGCGACGGCGGTCGGACGGCTTCTCATCGCCGAGATAGGCTTTGAGAACGCGCGGGTCAGCGGCAACCTGTGCCGGCGGTCCTTCCGCGATCTTCGCGCCGGCGTCAAGGACGATCACGCGATCGGAGACGGACATCACGAGATTCATGTCGTGCTCGACCAGGATCACGGTGATGCCGGCGCGCGCGACCTTGTGGAGGAGCTCGCCGACGCACGCGGTATCGCCGGGATCGAGCCCTGCCGCTGGCTCGTCCAGGGCCAACACGCTCGGCTGGGTGGCCAGCGCGCGCGCCAACTCGACGAGTCGCTTGTCCACGTGGGGCAAAGCGCCTGCTAGCTGTCCGAGCGGACCGCGATATCCGACAAAGGCAAGAAGGCTTTCGGCGAGCTCCTGGTGGTCCAGGTCGCGACCCCGGGAAAAGATGGTTCCGGCCCCGAGACGGCCGCGTCGAAGCGCGATGAGAACATTATCGAGAACCGTCATATTCGTGAACAGCTGGGTCGTTTGATATGTCCGCGCAATGCCCTGCTGTGCGATCGAATGCGAAGCCATCCGCGTAACGTCTGCTTCTCCCAGCCGCACGGTACCATTATCCGGGCGATAGAAGCCGCACATGAGGTTGAGCACCGTGCTCTTCCCGGCTCCGTTCGGTCCGATGATGCTCGTGATGTCGCCCGGGCGCGCATCGAAGCAGAGGTTGTTCACCGCACGGACGCCACCGAAGTTCACGGAGAGGTCGCTCGCAGAAAGACTGCGTCCGGTTCTGCCAGCGGACAAGTAGGCCATCACATCCCGCCGTCGTGTTGCCGTTGGGCCCAGGCTGCGTTCTTTGATCAGCTCCGTTGCCAACCCCACGAAGCCACCGGGCGCCAGGCGCAGCACCAGCAGCAGCAGGAGCCCGACGAAGAGCAGACGATACTGAGCGAGGAAAGAAAGTAGCTCCGGCAGCAGCACAACAACCAGGGCTCCCACCAGCGGGCCGAGGAGTCGGTCGGCGCCGCCAATCATCACCACGAGCAGAAACAGGATCGACTGAAAGAACGGAAAGGATTCCGGGCTGATGAAGTTGGTCACCGACGCGAACATGCCGCCGGCGAAGCCGGCGGCGATCGCCGAAATCGCGAATGCGGTGGCTCGGATCAGCGTCGGATCAAGCCCAATCGACTGACTCGCAATTTCGGAGTCGCGAACCGCGCGCATGGCTTTGCCCCATGGGCTGGCGCTCAGCCGGGCGTAGAGGTAAAGCCACAAAACCGTGAAGCAGAGCACGAGGAGCGCCATCTCGCGCTCCGAGAAGTTAAAACCAAACAGTCTCGGCAGTGGAATACCCAAAAGTCCGTTCCATCCGCCGGTCAGGCCGTCCCACTCGGCGGCGCCCTGCTCCACCACGAAGCCGAACGCGATTGTCACCATGGCGAGGTAGGGTCCGCGTACGCGCAGCGCCGGGATAGCCAGCAGGACCCCGGCAGCACCGGCAATGACTCCCGCCAAGGGCAGCGTGGTCCAAAATGTCCAATCGAGCTTGGTCGTAAGGATGCCAACCACATAAGCACCAATCGCGTAGAAGGCGGCATGGCCGAGCGAAATCTGGCCGGTCATGCCGAGCAGGACGTTGAGTCCCACGCCCACGATCGTGGTCAGTCCGACCAACGCGATGATGTAGAGTTCGTAGCCATTGGCTCGGAGAATGAACATACAAACGCCGGTAAGAATCGCGGCAACAGCGAGGGCTCGGCGGAGGTTCATACCTTCTTGACCTCGGCGTGTCCGAACAGCCCGGTCGGCCTGATTGCGAGTGCAAGGATCACGAGGGCAAACGTAGCGATTTGGCTGTACGTCGATCCTGCGAGCGCGATGATGAGCGCTTCCGCGATCCCATAGATCAACCCCGCCAGCACCACGCCCCACGCATTGCCGATGCCGCCGAGGATGGCGACCGCGAAGGCCTTGATGCCGAACAGCGTTCCCATTGTCGACGATATCGTGAACAGCGGAGCGACCATGATACCGGCAACACCGGCAAGAAAGCCGGATAGCGCGAACGACACCATGACGACGCGCTCGACGTCGATGCCCATGAGACGCGCAGCGTCCTTGTCGGCGACCACAACGGAATTGGTCGTGAGTAAGCCGGCCGGCATGCCGCGCGGATCCTTGCCGAACGTGAACAGGACCACGTTTTCGAGCACGATGCCGAGTGCGACGGTTGCCATCAACCAAGCGTTCGAGCCACGCTGGACGAAGGGGCGCACGGCAATGCGCTCGACGATCGCGCCCCAGACCGCGCAGAGCGCAAGCGCAGCGATCACCGCGAGCGTGAGGGGCCATTGGAGGGTGACCCAGAACGTGAAGCACAGGACGGCGCCGAGCATCATGGCGCTGCCCTGCGCGAAGTTCACTGTGTTCGACACGGCGTGGGTGACATGAAATCCGAGCGCGAGCAGCCCGTACATGCTGCCGAGCCCCAAGCCGGAAATGAGCGCTGAGGACACCAACATGGCGGCGCAGAACTACCGATACCCGAGCGAAAAGAAGGGGCGGCGCCAAGGCCGCCCCTCTCGCTGGTCGTCATTCAACAGGAACGACCTTGTCGCCCTCGTAGCGAACCATGATGTAGTCGTTCGGACCCAGTGCGTCGTGGTTCTCAGGCGTGAAGGGCCGATTGTACGTCTTGATCAGTCCTTGATACGTCGCCTTGAGATTTTCGAGCGCCGTGCGCACCGCATTGGCATCGGTCGAGCCACCCTGCTCGATCGCCATCGCAAGAAGATGCATGGCATCGTAGGCATTCGCGGTGCCGACGGGCGAGAAAATGTCTTCAGGCCCTTTGATCTGCGGATACTTTTTCTTCAAGGCGGCTAGGACGCGTTCGCCGGCCGGACTTTGCTTTCCAAAGAAGCTGTAAGTCTGAACGAAGTGGGCATCGCCGGCGGTCGGGCCCGCAAGCTCGGGGAAGCGTCCGCCGGAAATTCCCCAATGCGAGACAACAGGTGCCGTCCACCCCATGCGCTCGCGTGACTTCATCATCTGCGCGCCGGGAGGGGCATTGACCACGAGGATGATGGCGTCGGCCCCGGCTTCTTTGAGTCGCGCCAGATGCGGAACCATGTCCACGTCGTTGTTCTCGAACTTGGAGATGCCGGCGATCATGATCGCGGGATTATCCTTGGCGGCGGCGATCAAACCTTTCTCGTTCGACTGGCCCCAAGGATTGTTGATGAGCATGAGACCGGCTTTTTTCGCTCTGAATTTCTCGTTCGCGTATTTGAGGAGCTTGATGTCGACGTCGTCGTCGACGGCCGAGACCCGGAAGACGTAGTTGGGATTAGCGCCGTTGCGCGTGATGCCGGTGCCCGCCGCCCAGACCCCCATAAACACCGTCTTTTCCTTGTTAACGAGCGGGACGATCGCCAACGACACGGGCGTATCGATCCCCCCGAAAATAGCCGCGACCTTTTCCTGGAAGATGAGCTCCCGCGCGGCAATCAGTCCTTTCGGCGGGTTCGACTCGTCGTCTCTTTGGATGAGCTCAAGCTTGCGTCCACCGAGCACACCACCCTTGGCGTTGATCTCGTCGATCGCGAGGGCAAGCCCTCGCGTGATTGCCTCACCCGACTGCGCTGAGGCTCCCGATAAAGCAGCGACATGCCCGACCTTCACGGGGTCCGCTGCGAATGCCGTGTCTTGCGCGAAGGACAAAAGCAGGGCCGTGGCAAGTACCCACGCTGAAGCCCCTCTCAGATCGCGCCACATTGAGCACTTTCTCCACATTTGATCTCTCCTTCTCTTCTGTATGGGCGTAGGCCGAAACAAGTCAGTCGCGATTGCCATCACCGTCGGCGCAGGACAGGGTCGAGGTCCGTCGCATGGCGGAGCACAGCTGTAAAATCAGCAAGATGCGTGCCGCCGATCCTTTCTTCCGCGACGATCGTTGAAATCAGCTTCGCGTCCGGTCCAATGCACATTTGGACGGCACGACCAGCCCAGAAGATACGCAGCCCATGTGCCCGATCGAGCGCCAGCAAATGACATGCTTGTGCGGCCGTCGCAGATTATTTCCGACTGTCTTCGCGGATCGTCATGGATGACAGGGGTCATTTGATCATTCTCTCTGACGCGGATAAATGATGATCGACAGGTAGCGCATGGGCGCTTCGATCAGCTCTTCGGGGCCATGGCGCGCCGCCGCATCGAAGAATAACGCGTCACCAGACTCCATCACGTAGCTGCGGTTAGCGTGCCGATAACGGACTTTGCCCGAGAGCATGTAAAGAAACTCGACGCCGGCATGACGAAAATGAGTATAGGGAACCGCGTCTTCGCTGAGCGTAATCAGATACGGTTCGACCCCGATCTCGCCGGCCAGCGAATGCCCGAGGAGGTCATAGAGATGGCCGGCCTTGGTGCCGCGCCGGTCGATCCGCACGCCGGTGCCGGCTTTAACGAAGGAGCAGTCGCGCCGCTCCTCTGTTTCTGCAAACAGACGGCTGATCGGCACGTTGAGCGCCTTGGCAAGCGAGTCGAGCGTTGCGAGCGATGGCGAGATCGCGCCATTCTCGATCTTCGATGGGTGGCGTTGCGGCCGCCGATGGTGCGGAACTTGGTCGTCGATGGCCGGCGCATGAGAGCCCCATGGTTGGCGTCGCGGGTGGTTTTGTGCCGATCGCCGGGACGCCCTGAAATCAAGATGGCGTCCAGCCGCGACCAGTCAGCCAAATCCTGGTTTCCTCTAAGGAAACTAATGTGCCTCTGAATTGACAGATGTGTCAAGCGGTGCGAGGTTAGCGGCGGTTGGAAAAAACCGCTGACGCGGACGTAAGACGCATGTGTGGAATCGTGGGTCTTTTCCTCAAGGACCCCCACTTGGAGCCCAAGCTCGGCATGCTCGTTGCCGACATGCTCGGCACTTTGTGTGATCGTGGCCCGGATTCCGCGGGCTTTGCCATCTACGGAAGTGAGACGCCAGACACCATCAAGCTGACCTTGCGAGCGCTCGCCGGTTACGACTTCGACTGTCTGACCAAACAATTGGAGACCGCGGCAAGAGCGTCGGTGCCGCACGTCGTTCGTGACACGCACATCGTCGTCACGGTGCCGCTCGCGCGCGAGACCGCCATTCGTGCCGCGCTTGCGGAATTGGCGCCCGAGATCAGCGTTGTCGGCGCGGGGCGCCGCATGGAGATCTTCAAAGAGGTCGGCCGGCCGGATCTGGTTGCAAGCCGTTTCGGATTGCCTGGCATGACCGGCACGCACGCCATCGGTCACACCCGCATGGCCACGGAATCCGCCGTGACGACGAATGGTGCCCATCCGTTTACGACCGGGCCGGATCAGTGCCTCGTCCATAATGGCTCTTTGTCGAACCACAATGCGGTTCGCCGCGAATTGGCCCGCCATGGCCTCGCTTTCCAGACCGAAAACGATTCGGAAGTCGCCGCAGGCTATGTGACCTGGAAGATGCGCGAGGGCCTGTCGCTCGATCGAGCGTTGGAAGCCTCGCTTGCTGCGCTTGACGGATTCTACACGTTCGTCGTCGGTACAGAATCCGGATTTGGCGTCCTGCGCGATCCGATTGCCTGCAAGCCGGCGGTGATGGCCGAAACCGAAAGATGGGTCGCGTTCGGCACGGAATATCGCGCACTCGTCGATCTACCAGGAATCGACGCGGCGCGGGTGTGGGAACCTGAGCCCGCGACCGTGTATTTCCGCGAGCGTCAGTAATGCCGACGATTGATCTCGCTCATACGCCACTGCGCGAGCTTAATGCCACACTTCACCGGTTGAAGTCCGACAGCAATAAAACGCATTGGCGCGTTCTTAATCCGCGCGGCCAGCATGCGGTCGCCGTCGGCATCGATGCCCCCATCCTCGTCGAGATCGAAGGCCACGTCGGCTACTACTGCGCCGGAATGAACAAGTCCGCGACCGTCGTCGTTAACGGAAACGCCGGGCCCGGCGTCGCGGAAAACATGATGTCAGGGCAGGTGCACGTTAAGGGCGACGTTTCGCAAGCCGCCGGTGCGACCGGGCGCGGT
>WNFI01340724.1_pt1 | contig 12593 bp, 13 predicted proteins | sample 5400471 | NCBI WGS metagenome assembly WNFI01 (sample SAMN13153348, study PRJNA577476) | soil metagenome | isolation source: 100 cm saprolite on Douglas fir-dominated hillslope | place: USA:California | collected 2013-09-17
TCACCTAACAATTGTACAACGACCCGGCCCGTTCCTTTCAAAAGCTTCCTCGATACCAAAACAAGAATGTTTCAACCTCTCACTAGTAATCAGATACAAACAACGCCAAGAAACAGAAGCGACATCACGAAAACCGGCTTTTAGTCCTGTGGAGCACTGCACAACACCACAGCTCAGCTCAGCACCCTTAATAGATGTTAGCAGGTAGCCTTTTGGCTGTGAGGTGCCGTGGAGTGCTCCATACACGTCAAAATCAATGAAGTAAACAATCGAGTTAAACTAAAGCAATAGTTATACTGACTCAATTGCCTCCCCTACCAGACGGTGACCAGACAATACTCTACCTAACTTTGCAAATCGAGAGACTATACCCTCAGACCCTGCCGCTACGGATGCCTCCCAGCCATGCAAGGTCCTCTCAGCTAGCATTCAGTGTAGCCCACGTGTTAATCACCCTTAGCTTACATCTCGTGTGTACGGTCACGGTCTGCTTGCCATAACTTCGATATCGCTTCTTTCCAGTGTCCCCACTCAACGCGCATCCATTCTTCACAAAGCGACCCATGTCATCCGGATCTGATTATCATAGAATGCGATATGCTGCTCGATCAGATTGTGATCGTGTTCAGTACACGCAACGCCGAAACTGAAGACAAGCAGCCAAAAGAGGATCCCAGTCCGATCGCCCCTCCCTCGGACCTGAAACCGTGTATCGTACGTACAAGGTTGTCACCGATCGCTGCCACTGATGCTCCTATTTTTTCGGGGTGGGCGTCACTTCCTGCCGATCGACGTAAATGTTAGTGTTCTTCATCCTTCAACGCTACGACTAATAGTTCATCATCGTATTTCATAGCACCACTACCAAGCGATCTGTCTGCGTTTGCCATGATAGAGATTCTTGTTTTTCAAAACAAAGTGTCGACTGGCTGTTATTCCACGCTCTATGGTGGAAGTTCTTTTGAGTTCTCACTATCTAGATACATCAATGCCCCCTGGCGCTGCAGAGCAAACAATTCTACAACATATATTTCAAGCTCACTGTTTTGTAGACATGTCATCTTCTACGTCACATTGCAGTATGATGCAAACCAACTTCAATAATCCACAAATATTTCTTACCCAAATCTATCAGGTCTTGTTTGCGTGAAACCCAACCAAAACCCAACTTGAATTGTACTGTGTTTCTTCGGGAATGCGTCCTCAGGAATTGAAGTGCTGTTCGGACGAAACAGTATACGTAGGTAGACTATTTATCAAACTGCCCTGATGGCTCGGGTTGGACAGTCGAGTCCGCAGATTTAATCCTTCGGATTCATTCAATCAAAGTTAATGAACTATTGATTTCTTAGTCGTATTCATAATGATTCAAGTCGTCCGATCTTCTCTTCTCCGTCACTTACTTACCCAACCTTGCAATGTAAACTTTGATTCCCTTAATCCGGCCAATACACATTGCATTTCTCTACCTCCAAACACTGCCATGGAGAGACGATCATCAAGTTTAAACATACTTGTGGACAGCCTAGTCAGCTACTTACAAGGGCCTATAGAGGGGTGTTCTTTGGCCTGTGAATAGGGCCTAAAGGGCCTGTTTAACAGTGGACGTCCTCACGGAACCAAATAGAAGACCTCGTCCTGGACGTCCTAGGATGTCCAATGCATAAGTTCATTATAACAATCTTTTCACATACTCAATGCTTCCTAGCTTATGTTGAAGATATGGCCCGATCAGTCTGGAAACCCCAGGCGCACACATAGGAACCCGCTGAGAATTTAGTGGCATGTACATCTCTAACCTTAAGGAATAATTTACCAATTTCCCACTGTGCTGTACGACCACAATGTAATTGATTGCCCATGGCACGCAATGAGCAATGTATGGTAGTCCGAAAAGCACACTAATGGCATGAAGGGGACAATGGAGAGAATATACACACAGAAACTAGGCAAGTGAAAGAAAAGGAAAAAAAATGTAAACGAGGAAGCCTACTGCCTAATTGACTTCAACTCGGAGGGTATCAAAACCAGAGGCAGTTGATTTCCAGGTGAGAAAATAGGGAGAAAGACTGAGGTCGAGTGAGAACATGAAATTGGAGGTGGTATAGGCCAGCTTGACATTGCATCAATGCCAACTGTAGTGATGGAAGCATCACGAAGACAATCATGCTGTGGACGAAAGCCGCCCTTCCAATCGCTTTAACGGTCACGGCTTTCTACCACTGGACGTTGATGTACGAGCTACCCAAACCGTTAAGGGACGTTGAGCCGGTAAGTAGCCGAGCATTCTCAGAGACACCCCACAAAGATCCATCAGTGATGCCTGCATACGGAGGAAAAGGCAACAAAGTAATTATACAGACAGAATGGCCATCGAAAGAGGTCACGAACCGAAGGCAAAGTAGGCGACGATCCACGAGGTAGACTCCATCCACTGGATTACTCCCGCCATCCATTCCCTAACCTGGCCAGGGTTAGGCTGCACTTTACCCGAAAAGTCCTGTAGTTGAAATTTTATTATTTTCAAGAACTCACAGATACACTGACAAAGAGCATCAGACGCACCGTGCAGGCAAACTCGGTGACCATGATGGGCAGATTGAATTGATTGTGGAACTTGGTCATGTACGCGATGAAGTCCTTCACATCTGTTCCATAGTAATGCAAATTAAGGATGCTGACCTATACGTAGACAAACAAGGTACCATATTTTAATGCTTGGACCGAAAACTAGGGAAAAAACGTACACCACAGTAGGGACCATGGCTCTTGTCGCATGCATTGAAGAAATCCTTCATCCACTGAAACCCATCCGGGGCAGTGGTGACCGAAGGTCCAATGAGTTCGACGCCTTGCTTGGACAGCCAGGCGACCTCCGTATTCCAAAGCCCAGCAGCGGCTCCAGGAGACATGTTGGCTTGAGATGCGAGGTTTACTCTAGAGTCATGCCCGATAAAACGTCGAATCAGTTCCGCCCCCGATGAAGAATAGAAACGACTAACTCATTGAATCCAATAACACAGGGGTACTGTGTGCGCACTTGCTGGAACTTGGAAACGTACTTGAAGCCCCAGATAGTGGAGCAGGCATGGAAACCTGCCTCGTGGACTTTTGAGGAAACGGACGTCTGCCAGTTGTAGAAGCTGTGGACAGGAAAATCAGATAGGTATCACCAAGAGGAAGAGAAAAAAGGGGAGCGTAGTGGGGTAGGACAAAGGCAATGCCAAGGTGGACACATACTACTTCGTATGGGGGGTCTTCAGAGACTTGAGGAGGGATGCGGAATCACCGGTGTAGACGATGCCAACTTTCTGACTGCTTCCACGCTGCTGGATATTATTGGTAATATTTCTGGATTTGTGTGAGTGGGAACGAGCAGCATGTCCACCATGACCAACAGAAAGAGAGTTGACCACGGAGGCGAGGGCGAGGGTTGAAGCGAGAACGGTGCGGAAGAACAACATTCTGCGTAAATAACTAGGGGAGAAGGGAGTGGTAGAGGTCGTTAAAAGAGTAGTCGGGGACGGTCAGCACAACGGTGAGAAGCGGCGAAGGGCAGAAAATGGGGTAGGTTCTGTTACCTTGATAAAAAGAAGGATAGATGTCTCTAGGACGTTTACGGGACCGTTGTATAACGAGTGAGTTGGCTGAGGGAGCGTGAATACGTGGCGGGGAGGTGATAAGAAAACAAGTACGAAGTTAAAGGAACACAAGAGCGCTGCGCAACCCGCCGGATGCAACTAGCAGCACTTATGTCAGCGAGGTGGTTATTGCCGCCAATATATACACGCAAATGAGGACATAAGATCATCCGCCGTCATTGATCTGAGAATGATGAGGACCAATGTGAGCACTAGGGATTTAGGGCAGCTTGCCCCCGTCGGAGGTGTAGTTGGCGGGGCCAATGAACAGGAACAAGCGAAGGGTGGTGAAGCAAGCCAGCCCTGGAAACCAACGGCAATCATTATATCTAATTAAAATATCGTATCCACCCATCGGAATTAGCCCAGAAAGGGATCAGAGTTTGTCGACAAAACGAACGTTGGTTTCCGTCATGATTGCTCTCGACGGTTGCTCGCTTGGCAAATGTTGCCACCTCTCTCACGTGATCATATCTCCCTTTGAAAATCGGCGAGAACTCAATAAAAACCTCGATGGATCGTCAAAAGAAAACCTTATGAACACAATCAAAAGAAAAGAAGAGACGGCCAGTGAAGAAGAGTTGAAAAACTACACAAAATGTGAGAAAAACAATCTGTTGAGGCTGCAGTCCGCCGTCCATGACAACAACGATCCCGGGCGCCGCCAATTGCGGCGTTGACGCAGGGTATCCTACTTTCTTGGTACTTATGTTATTCCTTGGCAACCCTTCGGTGCTCGAGTTTCACCCGTGGTGCCAAGACCAGTTTTGATCATTTTCCGTTCTCGTTGTCTCACTTAAAAGCTAGTACTCGCGCCTCTGAGGTACGAACCCAATTGACAGTTGGTTTCGTACCTCAGCGTCGCATCTTTACACAATCAACCGGGACAATTCTGACTTTAATGACTGAGTGGCTCCCTTGACTCGACAAATAAATGATACTGCGATGAACAGTGGTGACTCTGAATCAGCGTCGAGTCTCTTTAGTCATGACACCTTAGCCGTATTGCAGCCAAGTTGGCCGAATTGTTTTTGCGATCAAATTGATGCGATAACGCCAAAACGCAGAGGAACTATATACAGAAGTCGACTTTCAGCAGTTAGCGGATGATCAATAATCTGAACTTCCACCGAATCGACGATAACCACACTGTAGCTCTTAAGCGAACTTACCTTGCTCCTCGCTTGCCTTTCCATCACTTCCCCCCAACCCAACTTCGCAGTTAGTTAGCTCGGACCATTTAAGTCCCCATGAGTTCTGGAAGTTTGACGGTCCGTATTCGTCGTCTGCGCAAACTCGATGCATGGCAAGTACACCCAGATCCAAGTACGATCGCTATCAGTCCAAACTATAGCAACAAGGTTTGCTTTGCCCCAAGGCCTTGGTGCCGGTCCTTTGTGACAAATGTTGTCCTCCCTCCCAGGATATGGATCCTACACCACCCGACCAAAGAGTTTGGACGACGTTCTCGTTCATCTCGTTATGGGTGTCAGACGCATTCAACACTGCAACGGTGCGTCTTCGTTTTGCATTAGATTGTCACTGAATGGATGTCGAACGGACCCGCGCGTACAGTGGGAACTTGCCTCCGCATCTATAGCTATCGGGTTGGGATGGAGACAAGCACTTCCAGCTGTAGCCTTGGGTCATCTCTTGATAGCGCTAGTCATCACCGCCAATGGGACTATAGGAGCACGTCTCCATGTCCCCTTTCCAGTTCTGAATCGCTCATCTTTCGGGTTTTGGTTTAGTTATTTTACTGTTATTAGTCGGTGAGCTATATACACTCGATCATGACAGGTCATTCATGTTCGCTTCGAGTTAATGAGATTTCGTTTGATTATTTTCTCCCGTCATGCGCGCCTTGTAGTGTGGTGTTGGCTATGTTCTGGTTCGCTATTCAGACCTTTACTGGCAGTGAATGCACTTATCAGGTATGTAACGGGGCTCTCAATGGATATTACGTACGAGAAAGGGTGTGTTTATCTGTCACGTCACCACAGATGGTAAAAGCAATTTGGCCCTCGTTCGCTCACTGGCCAAATCACCTTCCGGCATCCGCAAATATTTCCAGCGCAGGTGGGTGAAAAAAAAAATCAAAGAGCTCATCTTTCATAAAAACCCTCCGTTTCTCAATCTTGTTTATTGTTTATGCAGGCCTACTCTCGTACTTTATCTTCTGGCTCATCCAATTCCCATTCTTACTCGTCTCACCTCAAAAAGTCCGATGGCTCTTTACCGTGAAAGCTGTTTTGGTGCCTGCTACGTTTCTTGCTATGATGGCTTGGGCATTCGCTAAGACAGGTGGTGGACCATTGTTCAAAGAGTCGAGTCGACTTCATGGAAGTGCCTTGTCATGGGCTTGGTTAAGTGCTTTAAATAGTGCCCTTGGTAAGTATAACACTTACCAGATAAGGACTGGCCCTCGTTAATAAATTGCCTTGTTCTTTGTTCTGTGCTGCTTAGGAAACTATGCCACTGTTGCAGTGAATATCCCTGATTTTACCCGATATGCTAGGGACCCCAGGCAGTAAGTCACCCTCAACCTCTTTCTATCCTCGGCGAACAAAACCAAATAACCTCCCTCTCTTTTCCTTCCCAATCCTACTCTGATTCAAGTCAATATGTCCAACTCATTATCATACCCATCCTGTTCACCTTTGCCGCCTTCATAGGTATCGTCGTCACCTCAGCTGGTAATGTGCTCTATGGATCGTACATCTGGGACCCTTTACGACTCATCGACAAGTGGGATAATCGTAGTGCTGCTTTCTTTGTGTCTTTTTCCTTTGCCCTTGCCACACTTGGAACGAACATCTCTGCCAATTCTATTTCGGCCGCTAATGACTTTACGGCTTTGGCACCCAAGGTGTGTTATCTATGCACCTTTGGCATTGCTGTCATTGCTACCGTTATATACACTTACCATTAACGAAAATGTGGGAGGGAACTGACAACATGTTTTTTCTCAGTACATTAACATTCGCCGAGGGCAGATCATCTGTGCTGTCATTGGCGGGTGGGTCATCTGTCCTTGGGAGATCCTTGCGCATGCCGTTGGCTTCTTGACCTTCATGGCAGGCTACACTATCATACTAGGTCCTATCTGTGCTGTGATGATCACAGATTACTGGTTCGTGAGGAGGGGCTACGTGGACATTCCGAGTATGTATACACCTGATGGGCGGTATTGGTATTGGAACGGGATTGTGAGTGTTTTTTTTTTTTGTTTCAAGACAGTCCGAGCCGCTTCAGAGGCGAAGAACGTTGAACCTGTTTGAACTTGGTTTTGGATTTATTTATTGGGTAGAACTGGAGAGCGGCATTGGCGTTGCTTTGTACTGTTCCACTCGGTATTCCAGGCTTGATCAATGCCATCAATCCCGCTATTAGCGTGGGAGCAAGTGGTGCACATTTGTTCGATGTGTCATTTATCATGGAGGTAAGTTCAAAGTCTTGCGACTCTTAGTAGCCAGTCCACCCTTGTGGTATACACTAAAAGCGACCCTCACCTCCATTGGATTGATCTATGTAGTTTTTTGTTGCTGGAGTGGTTTACTATATGGCTTCCGCCCTCTTCCCGGCACACGAATCAATGGTTTCGCATACGATTTATTCCAAGGAGGAGGTTAGCCCGGAGTACGACAACAATGAAATGAAGAAGGGCGTTGCATGAAGGTTTTTTTTGTCTTGCTTTGTTTCTTTTTTTCAATGGTTGTAGCGATCAAGGGGTGTCGACTATGCCTTGCTTTGTGTCCTGTCTTCGTGATCATGTACTTAGTGTAATATTATTGTTTCACTCGACGAATCGCGTCGGTGATGCCCGAGCTATTGTATGTATATCGCTCGCCCATACATCAACCAGTAATTAATAGGTTCTGACGGGTGTCTTTCTGGGGGAGTAGCTTGGAACATACTCAGAAGTTATTGCTGAATATGCGACCGTTCGATCCGGTCCTCCCTCATTGGTTTTTTTTTGGGGAATGATTTTGAATAGTAATGGAACCGGCTAATTCCGCCTTTCATTTGTCACTAACGGACCAAAGTATTAACAATAATCGTATAACGTAAAGGAGTCTAGTAGATTTTTTCCTCCCTCATGATCTAGCTGAGTGTTTTTGTTAAGAGACATTCTTGACAGCTTGAGCGGGGAAGTAGCTATTATCCAAATAGAGAGCTGGGACCTGCCTAGGAAGTAGCTAGGAAATACGATCTCCATGCGACTGTTCAAATCGGTTCTCCTCCATCATTTTCATGTTTACCTGCATAATTTATGTGATCAAAGACATGGGATAATATAATGTGCAGGATGATTAGTACAGTGAATGTATACGTAGAAAATGGCGTTCTTCTGAAAACCCCTTGGACACGTTCTCTTGCAAAGGAAGCTTGGAGGAAGCTTCCGATGTTCTGCAAGGCATTTGGAAAAGTCTCTAATCACTTAACGCCAGGCTGTGAGTCAACATCGTTGTTGTAGTAGTTCTTTGTCAGGACGGAATTCCAGGAAAGCAGCTTCATGGAATACGAGGGCAATCGAGTCGTCCATATCACAAAACCGATACGCAGAGCGATCTGTTAGCACAGAATAGCTTCGTCCTCCGGGCGCTGGGGGCGTTTCTGGAGTGTTGGATTGGAGGATAATATTGGCGTATTGTTCCAGAGATTACGTATCTAATACTGATAATGTCGCGCATCCCAGAGCGTGGATGAAATCAATACAACTGCGAATGCACATGCAATTAAGAACACAAGGTATACAATTATCAATCATAAGCCGGTTATACACTGAAAATACAGATAGACGCCCAACGTTGTACGGCTCTCCTGGTTGTGGAGGTTTCTTGGGAGTGCCAGTCATTGATGTTTCGGACCCAGTACCAAACTAAGGTCAAGGGTGACGAGGGTTGACAAGGACATATCGGCACAGTCGGACAAGCGCTCAAGGGATGAAAGAGGGTGCACTTAATTTAGGGAAAGAGATATACAGGGAAGCGAGGTCGAGCGGAAGTGGAATGCATCCTTTAGTGTCGCGTTATGACGACAGGCTGTGCGAGAGTGCACGTATGGTTGTGAGCCTCTTTCAAGTTCTGGGGTGTGGTCATTAAGCAAGCATATCATCAGAAAATCGACACCTACCACTAACTCTGCGGTTAGAATTCTAGCCGATCCGAGATCATGGAGATCATCTGAACCTTCCGATGGTAATGATGATCCGACGAATGTCCAAGAAGGCAGCCGAGTGCCTCGTGAAACAGTCTACAGGGAATAACTTTATTTGGAGAACGCCATGACCAAACCTTGACAAGAAAACTGACCACTCGGCGATGAAGGCGGTCGAATTCGATTGCTTCCTTCCTCCACTTTGATTCCACACTATCCACAACCTCTGCGTGCACCTTGAAAAAGGACTCTTTGAGCTGGGCATATGATGTACAAAGGTTTGGTCCCTCTAACTGATGTTGCATGAGGCCAAGAAAAGTGATGAGAATGACGAGAGGAGGGACACCCTGAACAGGCTGCCACCAAAGTTACTTTTATGCTGCGCATAATAGGTGCCATCGAAACCAGAGTAAGCATTGAATAGGGTGATCCGGAAGTTCAAGACAACGCCACTTCCTAGGGTGTCAAAATCGGGTCGCCTAATGGGTGACGGCAAGTCGGGCTCTTCGCCAACGATTGAGTAGGAAGGCTTTCATGACAAAGCTCAGAAGAACGTCCTGAAGTTTCCAAGATGTGGCGACAAGAAGTGACCATTAAAATAGTGTGGGGGCTGCCGTCATCCACGTGACATCTCACACAGAGTAACTATCCTCGCCACAAAGGCATTTTCAATGGCGAACCTACCTGGCGTTGTGCAGACAGTGAGCTCTGTCCTGCTACGGCTTGGGACATACATACTCCTTAGAATAGTTGGTTCTATCAGTCCAATCTGTTTCGTGAGCTTATACTTCTGATTTGATAGATCCCAGGTCCCCCTCTTTACATTGTTATCCCAATGATCTTCGCCGTATATTTGTTCTCATTACTAGCAGGAAGGCTCTTTGTGTCCTCAGTAGCTGTAAGGGCTAAAGTAGATGGTAAGGAGACCGTCGAAGTTAGACAAGATGGTACCCAGGACAAGTTCGACGTCATCGAGGTCACCGTGAGTCTGCATATCATTTGCTCCCTACAGGGACAATGGGCTTAAAAAATCCTCAAGGGAAAATCTATTTCATCACCAGTCACAATAAATACTATACTTTTCGACTTGCCAACGTCGGTTCCATGGGTTAAGGTCCTTGGTCTCCTCATTAATCTTGCATGTTTCGCTATGGTGGTCGACTTTCTCGCTCGACCACTCTTTGAGACTCACGAAGATCTCGTCTTCACGCGCGTGGGAGCCGTTTATCATGATGCGGCGAAGATTGTGGTTCGATATCCTCCGCCCTCCAACAGACTCCGTATTGTATGGAAACAGATGGATGGAACCGGCACTTTGGCTCACTCAGACTCGGATGAAAGCGGATGGATTGATGGACCCACATTGGACTTGGATGCAGAGAACGATTGGGTGGGTGTCACGCGGCTGGATAGCCTGTGGGCAAGTACCAGATATCAGTGTAAGTAATATCAAGATCGACATGGAGTACTCTTTTCGAGATGCCTGCACATTTACAGACCGTCTGGCAACATTAACCTCCACATTACTCCCATATCCCCCGAAGCCAATTACCTTCCGTACTTTCCCCGACCCGAGATTACCTGGGGTGCATTTCAAATTCGTCGCTAGCTCGTGTTTGGTGGGTGTGAGGTCTGGTCGAACCCAGCGATTTGGCCTCATTCATGTTGATAGTTACCTAACTTCCCATACAGCCCATTGGCCCCAAGCACACGCATCGAAGGCTTTAGGCTCTTTAAGCAGCAACTAGATTCCAAACTCGAAACCTCCTCCCAAGTAGGCACTAGCATTCCAACTCCAGGCGCAACGTCAGATGCAGCTTCTATAATAATACATGAGGAGCTACAATTGACCGCAAGTCTTGGGGAATCCAATATTTCGGCAGTCTCCCCTATTTCTAAGGTGTCACTAACGGAGACCACACCGCCTACTGAAAACTCGAGCACTATGGTAGAAGAGAGATCTGGCCCACTCACTTCTCTTGGAATCCCGCTTGCATCTTCCTTTGTCCCAACTGAGTTCATGATTCTCATGGGAGGTAAGTTTGGAAGCCTAGAGCCGCATATCGTTCGCTGACGTGGAATTCGAGACTTCATTTATGCTGATGTACCCTACTTTGTCGGAGACAACAAGGAAGCGTATAACCGCCTCTACAGGCGAAGCTACGCGTCCGAAGACTTTCGTCAGGTTTATGAACAGCTTCGTAGGTTAATCAGTATCGCTTATCATTGAATTGTTAAATATGTCCATATTAGCAATCCTGAATATTTACGATGATCACGAAATCAAGAATGACTTCGAAGGTCGTTCAAATGACTTCACATACTTATTCCCAAATGCATCGTCAGCCTTCGCTACCTATCAAGGCGATGCGAATTACCACACCTATATGGACGTTAACGGGCGTGCGGCTAACTATTTTGATTTCAAGTACGGCGATGTTGCCTTCTTTGTGCTGGATACTAGACGGTATGGGTGTTCAATCCACTTGGACTGCTCCGTTTTTTATGAGCGTAAAGGTATCGATCTGTGACAGGGATGTATGCTGGGGACCAAGTGCCTACGATTCTCGGGGAAAAGCAGATGAATGACTTTCACCAATGGGCGGCAAGGGTATGTTCACCATTGGTGGTTTCGATTATCTGTAACCTCCTTTACTTGAAGGTCAACTCCACCGCCGTGTTCAAGTTCGTCATTTCTTCAGTGCCGGTTTCTGCCCTTTGGGGAGGTTTCAATGGCCAAGTCGACACTTGGGTTGGTGCTGTTAAAGAGAGGCGCGCATTTTTAGACTTATTGGAGTTCGTCCCAAATGTCATCGTTATCTCTGGTGATCGCCATGAGTTTGCTGCCGTCGAGTACATTACTGGCACAAAAGAATTCTCTATCAGGTAAGCCAGTGCCTCGTCGATGAAGATGCCAACCGTCGTAATTAGTTCCCTTCTGCAACAGTCCATTCAGTCAATTCTACGTGCCCTACTTGAAAACCTTCCGTCTCCGGAATGGCCAAACGCGCGAGATCAAGCAAGCAGTCAAGGAAGAAGTCAATGGAACATTGGTACAGAATGATATCATGGAACGAGTTTCGGAGGAGAGGATTCTTGCCTATCTACCACACGGGAACCATAAATGGTAAGCCATCACCAGCTTGCCTCCAATCTCCATTCAATTATTGCCTCCGAAGGGGCACCTTCGATGTCGATACGACTAATGCCTCAAAACCAATCGTTACCCTCCAGCTTAGCATCAATGGAGTGAGGGCTTGGACGTGAGTTCGTTCCGATCGTGTTCGTGACGAGTCTCACGATTCCTGTTGCAGACATACCATCATTGGTCAACCTGTGAAACATACTGGTACTACCGCCCTTGGTGCCCAGATCGCCCAAATAAGTGACTCAATCAAAGGCGTACTTGGCAGGCTTGGAAAGATCTTCGGATGATTTCTTGTGCCGAAATATCCGTGTATCGTAGTAATGTCCGTTTAGATTCGGCTTCTTCATGTAGTATGTGCGGTGTATATACAAGTCCTACATTATATTATGCCTCTTGCTTCGCCTTATCCTTGCCTTTATCCATCCTTTGGACAGTTGGACAGCACACCTGGTCCAGTAATTTGTCTCCGAAATGAACACTTTGCAATTCTCATCAATCGCCAAGTTGATTGACTCGATTCTTTCTCCAAATCATGCACCCGTATCATAGTACATTGCTTGCCAAATTTGAGAGGAAGCGCCCCAATGGTTGTTGAGCAATTGGCAATTTTCACTGGAAATATACACATTTTGCACAATTCACAA
>WNFI01364040.1_pt1 | contig 12591 bp, 11 predicted proteins | sample 5400471 | NCBI WGS metagenome assembly WNFI01 (sample SAMN13153348, study PRJNA577476) | soil metagenome | isolation source: 100 cm saprolite on Douglas fir-dominated hillslope | place: USA:California | collected 2013-09-17
GAAAGTAAGTGAAGGGGAACAGATTCTGGCCATCATTCATGGCTACGGTCCCAAGGGATGGCGCAGCTCCGACGCCCGGCAGGCCTACCTGGTGAAACATGCGGCCGCAACTTTTCTAGGCACGGCCCCTTCTGGCAAGCAAAAGGCCATCCACGCCATGCATCTGCCGGTACAAACCGAGATCATCAAAGAGGTCCGCGACAATAAGAAGGGCTTCCTGTTCTGGACCGGGGGCGCCTATGCTTGGCATCCCGGTGAAAAATGATCCCAAAGCATAAGGATGCAGGCTGTGCGCTCTATCTAGGAGTGGAGTGGCAATACTTGATGGTCTCACGCGCATAGTCAACCAGTTTTCCCTCGTTTTGCTTTTGCAGCAGGTTGTCGAGGGTCTTAGTGTGGGCGTCGGGATTGCTTTTCAAGATCGCGGCATACGCTTTTACCACGCCTTGCAATCCGCCAACGTTCTCAGCCAGGTGGTCGTGATCGGCGATCGCGGCAGGGTGTTCAATCAGGAACGCCGCGCTGGAAAGCATCATCTGGGTAACGATTTCCGTGCGGAATTTGTACCTCGGCGTGCGCAAACCCGCCAGAAGCTGCATGCACATGCGGATGCGGACGTCGGGATTTTCAACCACCCACTGCTTGGCCCATTCCCGCTCCGTCAAAAGAGTCGGGTCCAGCGGCGTGGCTTCCAACTTACGAGCAATAGCCACCACGCGCTGGCGCTCTTCGGCTGTGGTAGGGCCGAGGCCGGACGCCATCGGTGCAGTGGCGAGCATGAGCACGGCAAACACAAGAAGCGAATGTAACAAACGTTTTAGGATCATGGCTTTGGTATCAGGCTCCGTACCGGGAAACATTCTACTGCAAGCGGGCCGGGGACGGCAGCGGGAGCAGATCCCTCACCCACTCGCTATGCTTCGGGGTTCGGGATGACACGGCGTAATCGCTGAGAACTGAGCAGGATGCCACTGGAAATCTGGGAAGGCGCTCAGTTCGCTGAGGCGTAAGTCAGGAGACCGGCCAGGTGCCCATCCTTGGGCGTTCCGGCTTCGTTGGGAAGGCCGGAGAGCTTTCGATCCGTTGGAGGCCGTGCTGTTTGGCGCCCTCTGTAAATAGCAGCGTGATATTCGGGATTTGGTGGAAGAGCGGCCCTTTAGGGCCGCGTAGAAAGCGCAGAGATCTTGCGGCTTCAGCCGCTGATAATCAATCTGCAGGGGCTAAAGCCCGTGCGCTCGAGTCAGGCCGCTTACGCTGCCAATTCGCTGCGCTCATCCAGAGCTAAAGCTCTGGACTAGGGGCCGCTCTTCCACCTCTTCACTCTTCCCAGAGGAAAGAGACTTGCTATGAAATTTTTCATTCGCGCCGGCCTTGCGCTGGCGTTTGCATTCACCGCAATTTTCACTTATGCCGCCGATGGCGGCAGTATTCGCGGCGTAGTCACCGATCCGGTGGGCGCCGCAGTTTCCGGGGCCACCGTGGAGTTGCTCCGGGGAAGCACGAAAGCCGCCGCCACCACGGACAACCAGGGCAACTTCCAGTTGACCGCACCCGCCGCCGGACACTACAGCTTGCGGGCTTCGGCGGCAGGGTTTGCCGCGCAGGAAAGCGCTTTGCTTTATGTGGGCGCGGGCAAGACGGCCCGGCAGGACCTGGCCCTGAAGATCGGCCGGGTTTCCCAGCAGATCGTGGTGTCGGCCACTGCGCGGCGGCAACAGCACTGCGAATAAAGTCCTGCTGGATGGGATTCCGCTGAACGACATCGGCGGCGTGGCCAACTTCGGCACGCTGGCCGCCACCGGTGTGGACCGCATAGAAGTTCTGCGCGGTCCCAATAGCGTCCTGTATGGCCCGGAAGCCATGGCCGGAGTCGTAAGCCTGACTACGCGCCGCGGTACCACGCCGCTGCCCGAGCTTTCATACTCTTTTGACGCGGGAAACTTCAACAGCCTGCGCCATGACGTTTCCCTGGGCGGCGTTTTCCAGCGGCTCGATTATCTAGGTGAGTTCTCCCGCTCGGACACCAGCAACAGCATTCCCAATAACACTTTTCATAACGGGACCTATGTGGCCAACCTGGGACTGGCGCTGAACCCCACCACCGAGCTGCGCTTCACCGGTCGTACCACCACCACCGCGCTGGGACAGCCTAACCAGATTGAGTTCTTCGGTATCCCCGACGATTCTTTTGAACGGGACCAGGACTCGTATCTCGGCGTCACTTTCCAGAACCAAACCAGCGCGCGCTGGCACAACCTTCTTCGCTACGCTGCAACACGGCTGCGCCTGCAGGATGTGAATCCTTCGCCCACGGGAATCCCGTTCGATCCCTTTCCCGGTTTTGACTTTGGACCGAACTTTCTTGGTTTGCCGGTCACCATACACGGCGCGAACGGCTTCAGCGCCACCGGCCCGGCCATTCTGGATTTTGCCGGAACGTATCCTGCATCGAGCAGCAACTCGACCAAACGGGATTCGGTCTACGTTCAATCCGACTACAGCTTCAATCCGCATCTTCTTGGCCTGGTGGCTTTCCGGTTTGAGAATGAGCGCGGGTATACCCTGAGCTCTTTCGGCAAGACGCCCGCCGACCGCAACAACTACAGTTACATCGCTGAAGTGCACGGCAGCCTGGGTTCGCGGGCTTACCTGACCCTGGGCGGCAGCGTGGAGAACAACGCGGTGTTCGGGACCACCGCGATTCCACGCGCGTCGCTGGCCTATTATCTGGTGCGTCCGCGCAGCGAAGGATTCTTGAACGGCACCAAGCTGAAATTCAACTACGGGCAAGGAATCAAGGAGCCGTCGATCTTTGACGCAACCTCGTCGTTGTTCGGGTTGTTGTCACAGCCCAGCAACGGAGGGCAACAACTGATCTCGCAGTTCCACCTTGCGCCCCTCGGGGCAGAACGCTCGCGCAGCTATGATTTCGGAATGGAACAACTCGCCTGGAAGGGACGCGCCAAACTCGCGGCCACTTTCTTCCATAACCGGTTCACGAATCAGATTGAATTTGTTCCCACCACTGCGTTGCAGTTCCTGGGCGTTCCGTCCCAGGTAGTGGCACAGGCCGGCTTTGGGGCCACCATCAATTCTGGCGACACCCGCGCCCTGGGCGCGGAGACGGAACTGGAGGTCGCACTGGGCCACGGCTTTAGCGCCCGGGCCGCGTACACCTACCTGGACGCCGTGGTCGAACGCTCCTTCACCAGCGATGCTTTTGCCTGCTTGCCGCCCACGCCGGATCCTTTTGCTTGCTTCAATCCGGCGTTCCCAAACATTCCCATCGGCGCGTTCTCTCCGTTACAGGGCAGCCGGCCGTTTCGCCGCGCGCCACACACCGGCAGCTTCGTTCTGGGATACTCCCGGCCAAAGTTCACTCTCGCCCTGAGTGGGACCCTGGTCAGCCGCCGCGACGACAGCACCTTCCTGAGTGATGCTTTTTTCGGCAACACCTTGCTGCTTCCCAATCGCAACCTGGATCCGGCCTACCAGAAACTTGATTTGACGGGGAGTTACCGGGTCAATCGCCGGCTGGCGTTCTATTCGGTGGTCGAGAATGTGGCCAGCCAGCATTACGACCAGGTCAGTGGGTTTCCCGCGCTGCCCTTGACCTTCCGCGCCGGATTCAGAGTCACGCTGGGCGGTGAATCTTGGAAGTAAACGCCCAGCTAGTCCGCGAGTTTCCTTAGTAACTTTGCCGGTAACCAAAGGCCATCGACCTCCGTCCTGATGTACAAGCACGGGTATGAACCTATGATGATGCTGGCAGGGCCTTCGGGCTCGTACTCCCCAATGGAACTTGCAGCCGATACAAAACATATAGCGCAGTATTCTCCAACGTCCACACCCATTCTGGACGTGCTCCGTCCTTTGCCGCGGAAGCGGGACAGGCTCAGCGCGGGCGAATATTTTTTCCTGAGCAGCGCCGTAATCTTGATGCTGATCGGCCTGCCGGCGCTCCGCCAGGCTGCTGAGTCCATATCTTCCATTAGCATCAGCATCGGCATGCCGCTGGCGTTCCTGGTTGCCCTCCTGATCATTCCGGGGATGGCCCTGGGTGCGGCCCTGGCCGCGCATGAGGCAGGACATCTGCTGGCGGCATGGATGGCTGGTTTCCAGCTGGCGCAGCGGAAGTTCGGTAAAAATGCCCCCGCGTGGAAACTCTATCCCTGCGCCGTGCTGCGGCTCAGCGTTGTGGCGCTGGAGCCGCGCAAGGCGGACCACCTGCCTCGGCGCTTGCTCTTTCTGGTTCTGGGAGGTCCGCTGGCCAGCCTTTTCCTGCCGCTGTTGGTGGAATCATGGCTGTACTGGACGCGGCCTCATCTTCTTCTTGCCGCCTTCGCCGTTCACGTCTTCTCCGTGTTTTCAGTTTTGGTGGGCATTGCCGCGCTCTTGCCGGATACAGGCAAGGGAAACTTTTCTGATGGGTCGCGGATTCTCATGCTGCGCAAGAACGATTCCGGCGCGCAACGCTGGATTTCCATCGTTCAACTGCAGCTCGCTTTAAGCCGCGGCGAACACCCGCGGACTTGGAATGAATCATCGGTCACCCGCGCCGCGGAGATTGATGACGATTCTCGCGACGCCCTGGCCGCGCGCTGGCTCGGCTACCTGTGGGCGACGGAGCGGCAGGACATCACTTCGGCCACAAAATACCTGGAAGAGGCCCTGGCCGCGCCGGGTTCGGCGCCTGCCTGGCTGCGCGACCGCCTGTTTCTGGAAGCGGCGGTATTCCAGGCATGGTTTCGCGACGATTCCACCAAGGCGCACTTCTGGGCCCGGCGAGTGCGTGAGCGCAAGCTCACACCTTTGCAGCAGCTCCGGCTCGACATCGCCCTGTTGTGGTCTCACGGCAAACTTTTTGACGCTTGGGAGAAGATGGGAGGCTACTTCGCTCTGTTGCGAGACTTGCCGGCCTCGCCGGCACGCGACCTGGTGGAAAGAAGCGCCCTGGAATGGAAGGCCCAGATGGAGTCGCGCATGCTGACCCGAGCGTGGCGGGCGATGTACTCCATGTCGCATGAGCCGGAGCCGAAGATTGCCGCCCGGCCGTCTGCCGCATCTGTGACGAAGAGTCCTGTAAACGCCTCGTGGTAATATCGCAGTGTGTCCGCTTCCAGGAAACCCCGGCACGGGGGCGGTGCTAAATCCCGTCTAAGCCAGGGCGCTACCCACCTGGTGGTGATTACCGGCATGTCAGGCTCGGGCAAGGCTTCAGCGCTGAAGGCGTTTGAAGACCTGGGCTACTACTGCGTGGACAACCTGCCCATCGGCCTGATCCCCGGTTTTGCCGACCTGGCCAAACAGTCCCCGGAAATTGAGAAGGCAGCGCTGGTGGCTGATATCCGCGAAGGCGGGAACCTCCGCAAGCTGCCCGCGATCATCCGTTCGCTCAAGAAGCAGCTGAGCACGACTGTCATATTTATGGAGGCTACGGACGAATCCCTGCTGCGGCGCTTCAGCGAGACCCGCCGACCGCATCCCCTGGGCAAAGACTCCACCGTCAAAAGCGCGCTGAGTAAGGAACGCCGCATGCTCCAACCCATCCGTGCAATGGCTGATTTGGTGGTGGATACTTCCCGGTTCACCGTCCACGAGCTGCGTTCCCACATCACCTTAAAGTTCACAACGGGAGGCACGGACAAGGACATCCTGGTCTCGATCGTCAGCTTCGGTTACAAGGCGGGCGTGCCCAACGATGCCGATCTTGTATTCGATGTCCGCTTTCTGCCCAATCCGCATTTTGTTCCCAAGTTCCGGCACCTTACCGGACGCCATCCACAGGTGGCCGAATACATCCGCTCGTTCCCACAAACCCAGGAATTCATTGATCGTATCTCCGACCTGCTGGTGTATCTGATCCCGCATTACGTGCGCGAGGGCAAGAGCTACCTGACCATTGGTTTCGGCTGTACCGGTGGTCAGCACCGTTCGGTGATGATTGCGGAAGAAGTCAAAAAACGCCTGACCAAGCCTGGATATAGAGTCAAGGTCACCCACCGCGATGCCCCGAAGTAATTAACAATACTTTACTTTCGTGCAAATGAGGCTGTCCCTGGTTCGGCCATGCTCCGTTAGAATAAGGGGAATGTTTTTGCCAGCCATGGGTGCCTTATGCGGCGAGTGACACGGTTGCTAGGATATGTCCGCCCGTATTCTCTCCAGTTCTTCGTGTCGGTGCTGCTCATGGCAGCGGTGGGCCTGCTGGAAGCATTCCGCAGCCTGCTGCTGGTGCCGATCATCGACAAAGTGCTCAACCCAGCCTCAACCGGACAAGGCCTCAAGCTGTTCAACGTTCCCGGATCACAGCGAGTGGTTGACTTGCAGGAGTTTATTCCCCGGTATTTTCACAACCCACTGACCGTGGTCGCTTTGGTGCTTGTGGCGGCCACGCTGGTCAAGGGCGTGTGTGACTACCTGGGCACGTATCTGGTCAACTACGCCGGCTTCGGACTGATTACCGACCTGCGCAATAAACTTTATGACCGCATCCTGCGGCGGTCGATCTCTTTTTTTTCCCGGAACACTACCGGCACGCTCGTCTCAACTGTGGTCAATGACGTGGAGAGGGTGCAGGTCACGCTGTCCACGGCGCTGGCCGAGTTCCTGCAGCAGTTCTTCACCCTGGTTTTCATGGCCAGCGCGGTGGTGGCGCTGGGTCATAAGCTGGCCTGGGTGCTGTTGATTTTTGTCCCGTTCGTGGTCTTTTCCGCCGGCAAGATCGGCCTGCGCGTCCGCACTACCACCCGCAAAGGCCAGGACAAGCTGGCTGACATCCAGAACATCCTGCACGAATCCATTACCGGGAACCGCATCGTGAAGGCCTTCACCATGGAACGCTGGGAAAGCCTGCGCTTCCGGGAAGCGGCAAAAAAATTGTTCCGGGCGAATTTACGGTCCGTGGCCGCACAGGCCATCAGTTCGCCGCTGATGGAGATCATCGGGGCGGTGGCCGTAGCCGCGCTGCTCTGGATAGGGCGCAACCAGATCAAGAACCACGCTATGACGCCGGGAATGTTTCTGGCTTTCATTTTTGCGGTCTTCAAGCTCTATGACCCGGTGCGCAAGTTCGCGCTCTTCAACAACAGCTTCCAGCAGGCCTTGGGCGCATCTTCAGAGATCTTCCGCTTCATGGACGAAGAAGACGATATTCAAGAAAAGCGCGGCGCCACGGTCCTGCCCCCGTTCCGCAAGAGCGTGCGCTTTGAGGACGTCAGCTTTTCCTACGCCGGCAACGGAGACGAGCCCGCAATTCTGCGCGCCGTTAACCTTGAGATCCAAGCCGGGGAGGTGGTCGCCATTGTCGGCTCAAGCGGGGCGGGGAAGAGCACGCTGGTCCATCTCATCCCGCGTTTTTTTGATGTGACCTCGGGGACGATTAAGATCGATGGTTGCGATATCCGCGATGTCACTTTGGCCTCATTGCGCGGGCAGATCGGGATCGTGACCCAGGAAACCATCCTGTTCAACGACACGGTGCGCAACAACATTGCTTATGGCCAGCCGGATGTCAGCCAAGCGGCCGTGGTCGAAGCAGCCAAGGCCGCTCTGGCCCACGACTTTATCCTGAGGCTGTCTGAAGGCTATGACACCATCATCGGAGAAAAAGGGCTGCGGCTTTCCGGCGGCGAACGCCAGCGCGTTGCCATCGCCCGCGCCCTGCTGAAGAACGCGCCCATCCTCATCCTGGACGAAGCCACCTCGGCCCTGGACAACGAGTCGGAAGCGCTGGTGCAATCGGCGCTGCAGAACCTCATGTCCGGACGCACCGTCTTTGTGATCGCCCACCGGCTGACCACGGTGCGGCGCGTGGACCGCATTGTGGTGCTGGAAGGCGGCTGCATCGCCGACTCCGGTACGCATGAAGACCTGCTGACCCGCCTGGGCACCTACCGCAAATTATATGAATTGCAGTTTATGGATTTAGAGCCGAAAATGAGTGAAGAGGCGGCGGGGATCGCGGCCCGCGAGCCACATCTTAGAAGCTGACGCCACTCACAAAAAAAAACCATGTCTATCCGCTCCATGACCGGATTCGCGCAGGTGAAGTCCCAAGCCGGGGACGGAATTTCTTTTACTCTCTCCTTGAAGTCCGTCAACCACCGTTTTCTTGATCCCCATTTGCGGCTGCCGCTGGAAATGGACGAGCTGGAAATGAAAATCCGGCGCTTCCTCAAAGAGCGTCTGGCGCGCGGACACGTGGAGGTTACGCTGAGCCTGGAGCGGCGCCCGGGCCAGGGATTCGAGTTCAACCGCGAGCTGGTGTCCGGTTACGTGGCCGCGTTTCGCAAAGCGGCCAGCGAGTTCGGCACATCGGGCGAACCCGACCTGAATGCGGTCTTTAGGATGCCGGGCGCGCTAGGCGAGACGGCGCCGCTCGACGGCAACTTCGCGTCCGCGGTGATGGCCGCGCTCGAGCAGGCCATCCACAAGCTCAACACCATGCGCGAACAGGAAGGGCGGGGCATGGAAGCCGAGCTGCGACGCAGTTTGAAGGTCCTGGAGGAAGCCACGGAGGAAGTCTCTGGGTTCCGCGCCGCGGTTTCGCGCGCCTACATGGAGAAAGTGCGCGCGCGCATGCAGGAACTGCTGGAAAACGCCGATCCGGACCGCATCCTGCAGGAGGCGGCTATCCTTGCGGAACGCAGTGACATTCAGGAAGAGCTCGTCCGCTTGCACACTCACATTGACCACTTCCGCCGGCTGCTGGACCAGGGCGGAGAAGCGGGCAAGAAGCTGGATTTCCTGCTGCAGGAGCTGAACCGCGAGGCCAACACGCTGCTCTCCAAGACTTCCGGGGTGGCGGGCGATGGACTGCGCATCACCGAACTGGGGTTGCAGATGAAATCAGAAATTGAAAAATGCCGCGAGCAGGTGCAAAACCTGGAATGAGCGGCATTCTCTACATCATTTCTGCGCCCTCCGGCTCGGGCAAAACCACGCTGGTGAACGAGCTGCGGCAATATGTCAGAGACCTGGAATTCTCCATCTCCTACACCACCCGGCCGCCGCGCGGCAGCGAGCAGGACGGGCGCGAGTATCACTTCATTTCGCGCCGGGAATTTGAAGCCATGATCCAGCGGGATGAGTTTCTGGAATACGCCAATGTGTTCGGCAACTACTACGGAACAGCCCGGTCCGTGCTGGGACATGCGAAGCAACAGGGCAATGATCTGCTGCTCGATATCGATGTGCAGGGAGAGCGGCTGGTGAAGCAAAAGATGCCTGAGGCGGCTAGTATTTTTGTACTGCCGCCCAGCCGCACAGAGCTGGAGTCACGCCTGCGCAAGCGCAGCATCAGCGAAAACATGCATTCCGAAGACGTGATCCGGCGCCGCCTGGCCACGGCCCGAATAGAGATTGAGAACTACCCGAATTACGACTATATTTTGATTAATGATCACTTGGAGCAGTCGGTTGACCAGCTGCAGGCCATCGTGATGGGTGAGCGCGTCCGGCGTTCCGGAAAACCACCTTCCCCGCAGGAGAAAAAATACTTAGAAGCGGCGGAGAAATGCCTGAAATCGAAGATGGAAGAAAAGATCCGCGGTATTCTGGCTTCCTTTGACGTGGCGTCCCCAAGCGCACTAGAAACGCAGAGGTAACAGCACGATGAAGCTGAAAGACGGGTTCGACAGCAACTATCGTTACGTCTTGGTGGCGGCGCGGCGTGCCCGCCAGCTCTCCAGCGGCGCCCCTCCGCTGGTCAATACCAGCGCCCGTAAAGTATGCAAGATCGCCCAGGAAGAGATTGAGGCCGGCAAGATCCAGTACATCAAGCCGGGTGATGCGGGTTCGACTGTCCCAACGGAAAACACGGAAGAGAAAAAGTAAAAGCTGGGAATCGTGGCGTGTGAGTAGCGCTGCGAGAGTCTCCTCAAGCGAGACACGTGTCAGGGAAATGTAGTTGTCTTCAAGACCTCATTTAGGAACACGATGTGTCATGAGGTAAGCATCGACCCTTCAAGAACCTCTACCAATGCGAACGTCACGATGTGATAGGCGTCCGCTTCTGTTTGGTGGAGCTTTGCGGTGGGAAGATCGCGTTCCCAATCGTAAGCAATGACGAAGGAGTCACTGCCTACTACCTCCCAGTCGAAGCCCCAGTGCGCAAACCCGTTGCGGAGGAGCTTGAATGTTCGGTCGGCGAGAAACTCTTTTGCAGCGGTCAAGATCGGAAACTGTGCACCGTAGCACGTCTTGAAAGGAGAATCATCGCCAGCCAGAAAGCGACCGATGGGATCGTCAATAATGAGGAAGGTCGGAATCCACCGTCCAAGAAACCAACCCCGGGCGACAACACCCTTAATATCGTCCGGAGCATCCTGCCACTTGGCACGCGCTGCCATCGAGATGGAGGTGAACAGCATGCGGACGGCTCGCTGGAGAGTAGTGTGCACGCGCAGGTAGGTTCCAAGGTTCGCTCGAAAACCTGCGTCCTGCATAAGAAGCAAGCATTCCGATTGCAGATCTGTGAACGGCTGCGCCGAACGACTCCACGCCGAAGCAACACCACGTGCCTGCAAACATGTGAAAGCATTGCGAAGAATCGCATCCTTTTCAAATGGCGAGTAGGAATTCATTATCACTCTCCGATTCGCAGCAGACGCTACCACTGCGCATGAGTATAGCAAGCATATTGCGAGGGCAGGATTTCGAACCTTGTCCCACATGCGCTCAAGTGCTTAGATAGCCAGGAGCTTTTGCAGGGGCTAAAGCCCATTTATTTTCAGCCATTTACGGCACGAGTGAACTCGTGCCCTGACACTTGTCTCGTGCATGGGCGCCTCTTTCAAGCCGTATGTGACAAATGCCACATGTCACATCGGTCGTCACTATCACGCAGCTCCTAACGGGATTACAATCTCTATATGAAGGTCGCTCTTGGCGTCTCCGGCGGGATCGCTGCTTATAAAGCGGCGGAACTGGTGCGCCTGCTGCAAGACCACGATGTCCGCGTGCAGGTGATCATGACCCGCGCCGCCCAGGAGTTTGTCCGCCCTCTGACCTTTGCCGCTCTGAGCGGCGAGAAAGTCATTACCGATCTTTTTGGCGCCGGGGCAGAAGAGCCAAACATCGACTCCGCGGTGGAACACATTGCCGTGGCCCAGTCGATAGACGCGCTGGTCGTGGCCCCCGCAACTGCCGACGTGATCGCCAAGTTCGCCCACGGTGAAGCGAATGATTTTCTGACAACTTTGTTTCTGGCTACCACCGCGCCGGTGGTTGTTGCTCCCGCCATGAACGTGAACATGTGGGAGAACGCCGCCACCCAAGCCAACGTACAGACGCTCAAAGCGCGCGGCGTGCGCGTGGTTCATCCGGACAGCGGCTACCTGGCCTGCGGCATGGTTGGCCCAGGCAGACTCGCAGCTAATGAGACGATCGTTCATGCGGTGATGGAAGCTCTGGGAGCAACCCAGGACCTGGCCGGGGAAACCGTTCTGGTCACCGCCGGGCCCACGCGCGAGCCGATTGATCCGGTGCGCTATATCGGCAACCGCTCCAGCGGCAAGATGGGTTATGCCCTGGCCGAGGCTGCATTGCGCCGCGGCGCGAGAGTAATTCTGATTTCCGGGCCGGCTGCGCTCAAGCCTCCTTCCGCCGCTGAGTTTGTGCCGGTAAAGACGGCCAAAGAAATGCGCGATGCGGTGATGGCCCACTTGGACCGCGCCACCGTCGTGATCAAGGCCGCGGCCGTGGCCGACTTCACCGTGCGCCACGCCGCCGGGCAGAAAATCAAAGGCAAAGCTCCGATCACGCTGGAGTTGGAGCCCACCCCGGACATCCTGGCGGAAGTCGGCGCGAAAAAAGGCACGCGCATCGTAGTAGGCTTCGCCGCAGAAACTCATAACACTCTGGAAAACGCCCGCAAGAAGCTGGAAAGCAAGTCGCTGGACGCGATCGTGCTCAACGATGTCTCCCAGCCCGGCATCGGCTTTGACTCCGAACGCAATGCCGTCACCATCCTGACTCACTCGGGCGCAGTGGACGTTCCCGAGACCAGTAAATGGGAGGTCGCGCACCGTGTGCCGGGATGAGGGTGAGTCGAAGGACCCCGAGATATTTCCATAACGAAACCGACGCAGGGAGTTCTCTCGTTTCTGTTTCCGTTTTCATTTGCCTTTGGCAGATTACTTCAAGTGCTAGTGAGAATGCCTTGGTGCAGCATCTAACCATGCAAGCATTCTCGGGGTCCTTCGGCTCCGCGCCCTTCAAGCACGTACGAGAGACACTGTTGTTGCGCTCCGCTCAGGATGACAGATTAATGTTTACTTCGTTGTGGCTTGCATTTATTTTCATTTCGACATGCACAAACTCAATCCCTCCACCCAAAAGCAACTTGCAGCCCGCGTGAACTACTATCGCGAGATGGGGATCTACGATTTCTACCGCCGCCCGGTGGAAGAAGGCGCCCCGTCGTTGTTCGTTGAGGCTGAGCCCGAAGCCGTGATTGCTGCTGGGTCCGGCGCATCTTTATTTGATTCGCCATTGCCTGTAATTCAGGACAAACCGGCGGCGTTGAAGGCGATCCGCGAAGACCTGGGCGACTGTACCCGCTGCCGTCTGCACCAGGGCCGCAAGAAC
>WNFI01706686.1_pt1 | contig 12591 bp, 8 predicted proteins | sample 5400471 | NCBI WGS metagenome assembly WNFI01 (sample SAMN13153348, study PRJNA577476) | soil metagenome | isolation source: 100 cm saprolite on Douglas fir-dominated hillslope | place: USA:California | collected 2013-09-17
CAGAAACACTGCACCTAGAGCCGCGTAAACATTGTAAACGTCGTAACTGAAAACTTACGACCTTTACAGTTCCTTCGAGTCAAGAGATCACTGCAAGGCGCTTGGCGTGACGCTTACCCTTGATGAGGGCTTTGGTATGAATAAGGCGCCCGCGGCTGACGTTGACGAGCATGACTCCAGCCTTCATCAGGGCCAGAGTCTCTTTATTGACGATGCGATCGGTCTGAGGTGTCAAAGGGGCATGCAGCGTGATGAGGTCGCTTTCTCTCACAAGCGAGTTCATTTCCATATATTCGATGCCATTTTGACCGGCCCATTCCTGGTTCGGATAAGGGTCGGAAGCCAGGACACGCATTCGAAATCCACGCAGGATTTCGCCCACAATGCGGCCGGTCTTGCCAGTGCCAACAATGCCGGCCGTTTTTCCGCATAGGTCAAATCCCACCAATCCGCTGAGCGAGAAGTTAAATTCCCGTACCCGGTTGAAAGCGTGATGGATTTTACGGTTCAACGTGAGGATGAGAGCAATGGTATGCTCGGCGACGGCGTGGGGCGAATAGCTTGGTACACGTGTCACGGCCACCTTCAGTTCCTTGGCGGCCTCCAAATCCACATTGTTGAATCCCGCGCAACGCAACGCTGCCAACCGGACGCCCGAACCTGCCAGGCGTTCGAGAACTTCGCGGTTCACGACATCATTGACAAATACACAGACCGCTAGCGTCCCGTTGGCGACGAGGGCGGTTTCGGGCTCCAATCGGAATTCGTGAAAATGCCAATCTAGTTCGCCCACTCCAGTGGCGCGGGTAAGATATTTGCGGTCGTAGGGTTTGGTATCATAAACCGCGATGATCGGTTTCCCGATTTTCATCGGGAAAAAGCTTTCTCAGCATGTCAATCAAAGATCAAGATCAATTCGCCCCGAACGGGGCAGGCCATTTTGATCTTTTCCGACCGTAAGACTCGATTGCGGAGGCAGAACTCCAATTTAGCGGATTTTGCTCGCCGCTCAGTTGAGCATGCCTTACTACGACGCCGTAATCTGGCGACAATGATATTACCTGACCATAAAACCAAAATCGTTGCCACGATCGGTCCCGCCTCGAACTCGCCGGAAATTCTGGAACGGCTGATCCGAGCCGGTATGAATATCGCGCGGCTCAACTTTTCGCACGGGAATTTCGACGAACACGCGGAGGTCATCGCCCGCATTCGCGCCGCTTCCAGGGCCACCGGCCGACGCGTCGCGATCATGGGTGACCTCCCCGGGCCCAAAATGAGACTGGGAACGATCGACCCCGATCCCATCCACCCGGAGTCTGGCAGCGCTTTCACCCTCACCAGCGAGGAGATTATCGGCAGCACCCGCCGGGTCTCCATGAGTTTCGAGCCGCTTCCGCGTGTGGTGAAGCCGGGCGATCGCCTGTTTCTGAACGACGGATTGGTGCAGCTTCTGGTCGATCAGGTCGAAGGCAAGGAGGTGCATTGCACGGTGGCTGTTGGTGGTGAGCTCCGCTCGCGCAAGGGCGTTAATCTTCCGCGCATAGATCTCGGCATCTCCGCATTCACGGATCACGACCGCAAATGTCTCGAGTTTGCCCTGGCCTGCGGTATCGATTCCATCAGCCAGTCGTTCGTGGAGAGTAGTGCCGACATCGAAGCAGTGCGGGCTGCAGCTGCCGTCCTTGGCAAAAACCCTTTTCTCATCGCCAAGATCGAGCGGCACGAATCGATTGAGCGCTTTGATGAAATTTTGGCAGCCGCGGATGGTATTATGGTCGCGCGAGGGGATCTCGGTGTGGAAGTGCCGATCGAGGAGATGGCGGTTCTGCAAAAGCAGCTTATCGCCAAGGCGAATCTAGCCGGCAAACCGATCATCACCGCCACGCAGATGCTGGAGTCCATGACTTTGAGTCGCCTGCCGACCCGAGCCGAAGCCACCGACGTAGCCAACGCCATTTTGGATGGCACCGATTGTGTCATGCTTTCCGGTGAATCCGCGACGGGCAAGTTTCCGGAGGAATCCGTGACGATGCTGGCGAAGATTGCCGCCTTCACCGAGATGCACCGTCCCAAGACATCATTGGCTATACGCCGCGAGATGGGCGATACCCTCGTCAATCCGAAGGCGATGTTGGTCGATCGCGCTCTGGAGATTGCGCCTTGCGATGCAGTTTTAGTGCCGACCCATGACGGAAGCACAGCTCGGGCGGTAGCGCGTTGGAGAGCGCCAGTCTGGGTGGTGGCGGTGGGTTCCGAGGCTGCAGCCATGCAGGGGCTGGCGTTTTCCTACGGGGTGCACCCAGTAGATTTGGACGAGGAACCGGATGAGTGGGGCGCGTATGCCCAAGGTCTGCTCTTGGAACTGGGTCTCCCCTGCAAGCAGGTGCTGCTGGTCGCTGGGCCGTCGTTTCGGAATCCAGAGGCCCACCAACGCCTGGAACTCATAGCTTTTGACGAGACCGCATCGCCTGCGGAAGGCTGACCTCGATGCAATTCCAATTGTTTCAAAATTGGTAGTCTGACCCCTCGCCAGATAGTGTTTCCGTTCAGAGAAATGCGCACTCTAATCGAACCCGTGCCAGTGCCTTGAGAGGCACTGTCCTAACCGAATAGACGAATGTGCCAGCGGAGATCGAATTTTTCCTGAGTGCGATAAAATTGTCTGTTCCGGGAAAGTCAAACGAACCGCAGGGTTCTACGGTTTCAGCTTCCGAAGCAACGCCTTCTCAGCCTCGACGGCCAGGAAGATGACGAAACCGATGCCAATGGGCAATAACCAGTCGCGGACGGCGATCGGAGCTGAGTGGAACCAAAGGTTCATAAAGGGAGTATAAACGAACAACAGTTGCACCGCGGCCAGCACGCCGATTGCGATCCAAACCACGCGGTTAGTAAATAGCAAATTCAGCCGCAAACTTGATTCTCGCAGGAAGCGGCTGTTGAACAAGTAACACACCTGCCCAAGCACCAGGGTGTTCACCGCCATGGTCTGCGCCATTTCGATCGAATAACCCCGGTGCTCTTCGAACAGAAAGACAGCGATGGTTGCGCCACCGATCAGCAGCGAGACGAAGGCGATTCGCCAAAGGGCATGCTCCCCCAGAATCGGCGCTCCTGGCCGGCGTGGTGGACGCCGCATCAACCCCGGTTCCGAGGGCTCGTAGGCCAAAGCCAGCGACAGAGTTACGGCGGTTACCATGTTGGCCCACAGGATCTGCACTGGCGCCAGCGGCAGATCCAGCCTTAAAAGCACGGCCGCCAGGATGACAAGCGCCTGGGCGCCATTGGTTGGCAGGATAAAGAGGATAGCCTTCTGGAGATTGTCGTAGATGGTGCGGCCCTCTTCTATGGCGCGCTCGATCGATGCAAAATTGTCGTCGGCCAGCACAATCTCGGCAGCCTCCTTGGTCGCCTCGGTACCTTTGATTCCCATTGCCACACCGACGTCTGCGCGCTTAAGCGCCGGCGCGTCATTGACGCCGTCGCCGGTCATAGCCACAACCTCGTTGTTGGCCTGTAGCGCCTGCACCAGCCTCAGTTTATGCTCGGGGCTGGTGCGAGCGAAGATGTCGCTTTCCGGAACGATCCGGCGCAAGTCCTCGTCGGAGGCGGCTTCGAGTTCGGTACCGGTCACAGCTTTAGGGTTTTCGGTAATACCCATTTCGCGGCCGATGGCGGTGGCGGTGCCTGCGTGGTCACCGGTGATCATCTTGACCCGAATGCCTGCCTGCTGGCAGGCCGCGATGGCTTCGATGGCCTCCGGCCGGGGAGGATCGATAATGCCGACCAGTCCCACAAACGTCATGTCCTTATCGAGGTCTCCCAGTGTCAGCTCGCTCTTGTCCTCCTTGACCTGGCGGCTGGCGGCGGCAAGGACGCGCAGACCCTGGCCGCCAAGTGCGTCGATCTGTTGTTCCCAGAAAGCGAGATCGAGTGGCTCCATGCCACCATTCGCAGCGCGCTGGTCGGCGCAGCGGCTGAGCAACCGGTCGGGCGCTCCCTTGAGCAGGATGCACAGACCGTTTCCCGGCACGCGATCGAGTGTGGCCATAAACTTGTTTTCCGACTCGAAGGGAACGACTGCCAGCCGCTGGTAGTCTTTTCTGTCGAACTTTGCCTTTTGGCCAAGAGTGCGCAGCGCGCCTTCGGTGGGCTCTCCGATCACTTTCCATTGGCCGTCCTCTTGGGCGATCTCCGAATCGTTGCAAACCGCCATAACCTCGACCAATGCTTCCAGATCCGGATTGGCTGCGAGCGAAGATTCCTGTCCGTCCCGCGAGACTCTGCCCTCGGGCGCATAGCCGATGCCCTCTACGTCATATTGCGCGACGCGGGTGACCAGATGACGAACAGTCATTTCATTGCGTGTAAGCGTGCCGGTTTTGTCCGAACAAATGACGGTTACGGAACCCAAGGTCTCCACCGCCGTGAGCTTGCGCGTGATCGCATGGCGTTGCACCATCCGCTGCACGCCGATAGCGAGCGTAATGGTCATGATCGCCGGTAAGCCTTCGGGTATAGCGGCGACGGCGAAACCGATAGCCGCCGAAAAAAGCTCGTCGATGCTGCGGCCGTGCAGCAGCCAGCCAATTAAAAACATCACGACGGCCATTCCGAGGATTACGAAGGATAGAACCTTCCCGAATGCGGCCATTTGCCTGGTGAGCGGCGTTGCCAGGCTTTCCACCTCCGCCATCATCCGGCTGATCCGGCCCAATTCGGTCGCCGCCCCGGTTGCGGTGACCACTCCTAGGCCTGTTCCGGCTGCGACCAGGGTACCGGAGTACGCCATACAGCGCCGGTCGCCGATTCCGGCTTTGGCGTCAACCGGTTCGACGCTCTTATCTGAAGGCACGGATTCCCCGGTAAGCGCAGATTCTTCGATGCGCAGGTTGATCGCCTCGAGGAGCCGGAGGTCGGCTGGAACCCGGTCGCCAGAGCGAAGCCGCACGACGTCGCCCGGCACAAGGTCGGCGGCGTCGAGCTCGACCCATTCGGCCTCGCGTCGCGTGCGGGCGCGCAGGGAGAGCATCTTACGGATGCCTTCGAGGGCCTGCTCGGCTTTGCCTTCCTGGAGGAAGCCTACGAGGGCGTTGATCACCGCCACAGCCAGAATCACAAAGGCGTCAACCCAATGTCCGAGAAACGCCTTCGCCACGCCGGCAACAAGGAGAATGTAAATAAGAATGTCATTAAAGTGCTTGAAGAACCGCTTGAACAACCCTTCTTTCGGCGGGGCTGGAAGCCGATTTGGGCCGATGGCTATGAGCCGGTTGGCGGCCTCGGCTGTAGCCAGTCCGTCGCGATTGCTCCGCAACGTGTTTAACACGTCATCGGCTTGCAATGCTTGCGGGTCGCTGACGGTGGTGGAAGCACTCGAGTTTCGACTCACGATTTTTCCTTCTTCACCTGTTCCGACTTCTTGCGATGCTCCTTGTCGGGCACCGGAACCGGCATCCACAAATTTTTCATTTTTCCCATATGACTTGAAAAATGATCAAGGCGGCGTTCTGCTCAAACCGCCAGGAAATCGCTTTTGGGGGGGTGCGGGGGCAGGCTTATGGAATCGCTCTAAAGCAACGTTTCCATCGCACTTTGATAGTGGATGCGCTTGGGAATGTCGATTTGATTCTGCGTGCAGGTGATGATTCCGGGTCGGAGGTCAAGTTTTAGGGCCGGCGAAAAAGGGGGCAGAGAATTCACAACGCTAATGAAACTTCCAGGATTTTTAGCCTTGAAGTGCCTTTCCTTCCGTCGGGCACATCGGCGGCTTAAAAATCGGCCTTAGATGATATGCCTGCTTGCGACAAAGAAACCTACCGCTGCGCGTATTTCAATCGCAACGGACGTCCGGCGAAATGATGGATTTCTTTTTTGCCGCGCTTCCAATCGGGTTTCTGATCTTCGTCATGACGAAGAAACACGGACTTCCGTCTACCGCCGCTTTTGCCCTCGCGGCGCTGCTAACTTACGCCGTCCGGATTTGGTTCTTCAGGACGAGGCCGAACCTGGCTCACGCGGCGATTGTGAGTGGGCTGCTCAATGCGCTCACGCCAATTTCGATTGTGTTCGGCGCCATTTTTTTCTTTGTCGCACTGGAACGCTCAGGTGCCATGCGGACGCTGAGGCTGTGGCTCGACGGTGTTTCGCGCAATCCGGTGGCACAATTGATCATTGTTGGCTGGTCATTCATATTTCTTATCGAGGGCGCCAGCGGGTTTGGCACTCCTGCTGCATTGGCCGCTCCAATCCTTGTCGGCCTGGGATTTCCGCCGCTGCGTGTTGCCGTTCTGTGTATCATCATGAACGCGGTTCCGACTTCGTTCGGAGCCGTTGGGACGCCGACCTGGTTCGGCTTTGGTTCGCTGGGATTGGCGGAATCACAATTGCTCGAGATCGGTCTCAAAGCCGCGCTGATGCATGCTGTCGCGGCACTGGTTATCCCCGTGATCGGGCTGCGCTTCGTCGTCGATTGGAAAGAGATTCGCCGCAACCTGCTTTTCATTGAGCTTGCCATCTTGGCCAGTGTTTTGCCGATGGCTGTCGTGGCAGCTTTCAACTATGAATTTCCGTCGGTGGCAGGCGGTATGATCGGTTTGCTAACGACGATTTTTCTGGCGCGGCGCGGCATCGGGCTGGCGAAAGAAGAAGCGAAGGCCGCGAGTTTGACAGTGCCAAGCTCCCAATCGGCTAGTCCGCAAACTTCCGAAGCGAGTCCCTTGCGTCGTGGTGATGTTTTGCGTGCATTGACTCCCCTGATTGCGACGGTCGGAATTCTGCTCCTGACCCGAATCCCATTTCTCGGATTGCGACAACTCCTAACCTCTGAGACATACTGGATGTTGATTCCGCTTGGCCGGCTCGGGGTATTTTCTCTTAGTCCTTCTCTCGTCTTTCAGTTGCGGGGAATACTGAGCGAAGACCTTCACTGGTCGTACGCGCTACTGTACGTTCCGTTCATCCTTCCATTCTTTGTCGCTGCCGTTCTGGCCCTGATGCTTTATCGTTGCCCGCCAGGCGTTTTCGGGGAAGCCGCAAAAGAGACATTAGCACGACTCCAGAAGCCGGTTATCGCCCTTTTCGGGGCTCTGATCTTTGTTCAGTTGCTCAAGATCGACGGGGAACGGGCGTCTACCAGGATTCTCGGTGATGCACTGGCAACCGGGACCGGTGGTCTGTGGATTTATTTCGCCGGATTTCTCGGTGCCCTCGGCAGTTTCTTCTCGGGATCAAACACCATCTCGAACCTGACCTTCGGACCGATTCAGCTTAGGATTGCCCAAGACCTCGGGGTACATTCAACGACGATGCTGGCCCTGCAAACAGTCGGAGCCGCCATGGGCAATATGGTTGCCGTCCATAACATCGTTGCGGTATGCGCGGTTCTAGGTTTGAAAGATCAGGAGGGTGCCATTCTCAAAAAGACCTTCATCCCGACTGTGGCGTATGGAATCATCCTGGCAGCTCTGGCCGGGATTTGGCTCGACGGCCGATTGAAACCATTGAAACTGGGAGTCCGTTCGGTGGATGGATTTCTTGATATTGGGGGATCGCCGCTGCTTGAGCCAAGAATTCATCCCGAGGCCGCGAGGGCCATTTGGTCCGATGCTCTTCCACATGCATCCAGCAAGCAATTTCTAATCGAAATCACGGTGCCTTCGGCCGATCTTGGCCGGGATGCCGAGGTATCTGAGGCGATCCGGCATCATTTCTTCTGGCAAACCGAAGAAGCAAAGGGAGGAACTCCGGGAAATTTTCCAGGACGGACGGGTGAGTTTGGTCATAGGACTGATGGTCGTGGCGCTCCTCTTGGCGGGCTCGGAAGCGATTCTTTTTTGGGAAAAGGACGTCTCGTCACGACACTCAGCGAGAGTATGATTATCTTTGCCTGGGTCGCGATGTGGAGTCCGGCAGAATTGCTTCTCTATGCCCATCTTCCGGTGCGCCGGCGCCGGAATCTGGCGCAGGCGCTGGCTCGGGCAGCAGTCGTTTTGCGTTCAAGCGATTCGCCCTGACGAGATTGCCTTCTTCATCATGAGGGGCAGTCCCCCGCCGAATCATCAATTCGAATCGGCTGCGTGATCGCGGACCTGGAGCGCGGCAACGATAGCAGAAAGGGATTTCTGGGTGGCGAAGCAGCGATAACCGTAAAATGGGCCGGCGGACGCCAGGAGTCCCGCTGCAATTTGGCGCATGGGCTGGAAGTTCATCAGAATCATGCTGATCCCAACAATCACGATTACGAAGACCGGCAACTGTCGAAGCATCCTAACGCGAGTCTCGATCCTGCGTCGCTTATAGGCAGGGTATTCCAGCCGGAATAGCTCAAAGGATCAAGGGTTTGAGGCTTCTGCCGGCGACACCACCTGCACGGAGACTTCCATCCGATCAAAGGCGTCCGGCGGCCCGTCCCAGGCGCCGGAGAGCGGGGATGCCTTTTCCTGCTCGCGGGCCACGCCAACGGAGACATGCTCGGAGCCGGCGAGTTTGTTATTCGTGGGATCGAAGCCGCGCCAGCCCGCGCCGGGGACGTAAATCTCCGTCCAAGCGTGGGTGGCACCGTGCTGACCTTCGCCCATTTGTATGTAGCCGGTGACAAATCGCGCACCAAACCCCCAATGCCGGGCAGCCTCCATCATCAGCACCGCGTAGTCCCGGCAGGATCCAGTACCCAAGGCGAGCGTCTGGCAGGGGAGCTGGACACCGGGATCCTCGCGGCGGGAGTATTTGAAGGCTTCGTAAATGCGCGTGTTCAGCTTGTTCAGGAGTTCGAACGTATTAATGAGTTGGCCGGGGCTGTAAAGGTCGAAAAGCCAATTTTGCACGACCGGACTGTCGTACGGATAGCTGGGCAGACGGTAGGGGATGAGCTCCACCTGCTCATTCGCATCGTATTGGAAAGGGTAAGAACGGGAACTGGGTTCGATGAGACAATCGATGGGATTATCATCGTAAAGATCAACATCGATCTCGCTGAAAAGACTCAATTTTCGCGCGGGCTCGGCGAAGATAAGGATGGCGATGGAATTACCATAGATGTCGCGCAGCCAGCGAACGTCGGCCTCGGGTTCGATTTCGAGACGCGAGCTTTCGATATGGACATCGTGTCCCTCGCGAGGCCGTAACAACGCGCGGTGAGGCCCGAATACGACAGGCTTATGGTAGTAGTACTCCGTTTTGTGGGTAATTCGGATGCGTTTCATGAAGAGGTTTGAGAGTCGGACAGAAGCCCGTCTTCAATCCACTCTCGTTTGGTTTAAAAAGGCGGCTTATTCATTTTCAGTAGGTCTCGAGGCGAAGAGATTCAGCCCCAACTGTTCGGAGAGGAACTTGGCCGCGAGCCGGCCTTTGACACTGTTCCCGGCGTCGTCGAGCGCCGGTGCGAAAGTGCCGAGCCCGCCCTTTCCGGGGGAGACGGTGACCATCCCGCCGCTCACGCCGCTCTTGCCAGGCAACCCGGTCTCATAAAGCCAGTCGCCGGAATTCTCGTAGAGCCCGGCGGTAACCATGACGGCCAGGACGTGCTGGCAGTGGACGGCATCAATGATCCGCTTCTTGGTGAGCGGGTTCACTCCTCCGTTGGCCAACGTGGCAGCCATGACCGCCAAATCCTTGGCAGTCACGTTCAGCGAGCACTGCTTGGTGTAAATGTCAGTTGCCTGGAGAGGATCGAAGTAGATCCGGTCGTAGCCCTGGAGCAGGCTGGCGATGCCTTGGTTCCGCTGGTTGGCAGCTGCCTCGGACTGATACACCTCGCTGTTAAGGGCAAGGCTTCTTCCGGCGAACTGAGATAACCCGTCTTGAATGAACTGCCACTTTGCATCGGCCGTCGTGCCCGGCGCCAGGCTGGCAGCCGCGATTGCCCCGGCATTCACCATCGGGTTCGTCGTCCCGTCGCTGGACCGCTCAATGCCCACAACCGAATTAAACGGCAGCCCGGTACTGTTCACCCCGAGTTTCTCGCGCGCCTCGTCTTCTCCTAAGATCTGACAAATCAAGGCGAACACGAACGGCTTGGACGCGCTCTGGATGGAGAACTCATACTCCGCGTCCCCAGCCGCGAAGGCGATTCCGGAGGTCCCGGCGATGCACACTCCGAAAAGGTCACTTGGTACCTTGGCAAGAGCCGGAATGTAGTCAGCATTCTTCCCCTCATCAATGGACTTGAATCGTTCGTGCGCCTCAGCTACCAACGCACGCACACGTTCGGTCGCTGGCAAGTGGCCGGTTGATACGGGTGAGGAAGTGGTCAACATAGGCGACATACTCTTTGGGCAAGGCGGCATCTGTGCACCCCATAACGAACAGCGAGCCCGCTTATCCAAAAGACACAGGAAAATCTATTCTATTTGGTCCAATTTCGTCAGCATTAAGCGCAGTGGTCAGGGCTCAGGCTGGCTTTGACATTGGCACCTTAGTGCCTTGGCGGTTCCAATGCATTGAAAATACGGCTTTGGTTTGTTTTAGAAGCTTTCCGGAAGCTGTCTGACTATTCTCGGCTGGAGGCGGGAGGTGATTCTGAATCGAAAAGAAAACAATGATGTATGAAGAGTTCATCGACTGCGGTGCGGAGGTTTGCTGCGAGGTTGGTTCGGCCGGCGCTAATGCTCTTGGTAGTGGTCCTGGTGGTTTGGGGGATTCTTTACTTAGGCTTCGGTCTTTTGCTGCACGCGGCTCACGAGAGTCTTCAGAGCCACCCAGATCCGGCGCCTGACTACGCCGAGGCCGTCACTCGTTTCCAGCGGGTTCAAAAAATGGAGGGACCGGAGCTCAACCCGGTTTGCCGGTCGATTTTGTTGACGCACGGGCTGCGCACCGAGAAGGCAGTAGTTTTTTTCCACGGCTACACTAATTGCCCTCAACAGTTCCGCGAACTTGGCCAAATATTTTATGACATGGGGTATAACGTTTTGATCCCGCGCTTGCCGCGGCACGGCATGGCGGATCGCAAAGTTGAAAATCTCTCGCCAATCAAGGCAGAAGAGCTCCGCGATTGCGCGGACATCAGCGTGGACATAGCTTGCGGTCTTGGGCAGAAGGTCTATGTCGGCGGACTATCGGCCGGAGGAACGCTGGCGGCTTGGATCGCGCAGAACCGGAGCGAGGTCACTCGCGCGGTCTTAATCGCGCCGGCGTTGGGTTTCTCGCGGCGTGAAGGCACGCGCCTGCAAAAAGCGATCGCATTGTTGCTGCCGTTGCTCCCGGACATCCGTACCGACTGGTTTAGCGTTGATCCTGAGAGTCCCAATCACACTTATCCCGGCTTTTCATCCAAAGCGTTGGGTCAGCTTTTGCGTGTGAGCGTGGCAACGTTTGCCGGATCGCTTGATCGGGCGCCTAAAGTACAGGATGTGGTCGTTGTGACGTCGAAGAGCGACGAGGCGGTCAGTGATTTTCTTGCCTGGCAGCTGATAAGCCTTTGGCGGTCTAAAGGGCTGGCCAAGTTCACCGCTGTAGATTTTCCAAAGGTGATGAAAATCGAACACGACATGATCGATCCCGCCCAGAAAAGTCAACAAACTCAGATCGTGTATCCGGTTCTAGAAAGTCTGTTCAACGCTCCTTAATCGTAGTCCGTGATAGAGCAAGATAACGCTCTTTTGATCACCGGTTCTTCTGAACGCTGAGATTCACCAGCAGGATTCGGCGCGGACCGGAGGCGGGAGTCACGCCTCTTTTTCAGAAATGGACCGGCCGGCCAACATTAGCGAAAGAGCCGCAACCAAGATGAAGTTGGTTAGGCAGCCTATCGCGATTGCCGGCGTGTGATCGAGGATTAACAGCTTGAGAACGCGGGCTCAGGCGCTATCAGGATTGTCGCTCTACCGGGATTAGCTTGAACAAACTTTGAGTAATTTGTTATATCGCCGGCGACGCAGTTTGAACAACCGTATTCACGAGAACGAGGGTGTATATTCGTGATTATCACATTTCGCTTTCCGGAAAGCGTGGGCGCCCCGAGGCATCCATCTCTTGTTGGCTAGACGTCCTTGCGGTTGCTATTGGCGGTCGAGTGGTGTGATGCGACTCCGAATATGGGCTGATCAGAGGAAAACCCAGCTAGGCAATTTCTTTAAAAATGTCAGCACAAACGCTGCAAGCCGGCGGAATCAAGTTAACACTGCCGGCATATCTAAAGCCTTTTCGGGTGGCGGCAAACCTCGGATTACCAGCGAGGCGATCGGCAGCCTTGAATTCACCGAAAAAGACCGAAAACTCCGCGTCCGCATTATCGGAGAAATTACAGGCAAGAGCAGGAAACGGTGGATTATGTTACTCCTGCCGGTGGTGTTGGTGCTGGCGGCCTGTCATTCGAAGACCAAAGCCAATGCTCCCGAAGTGCGCCCTGTCCGAACGGTAGTCGCCGCGAAACGGGAGGCAGGCGAGACCACAGTGCTGCTCATTTCCGGCAAGCCGCTCGGTTTCGTGGCCATCCTAGGCATCCTGACGCTGATCGGTATGATCGCCCGAAATGCCGTGATCCTGATAGAGCAGATCGAGACCGAGCGGAAGGAGGGCAGGGAGGCATGGAATGCGGTCATCGAGGCGACCCTGTCCCGCTTCCGCCCCATCATGCTGACGGCAATA
>WNFI01261012.1_pt1 | contig 12589 bp, 12 predicted proteins | sample 5400471 | NCBI WGS metagenome assembly WNFI01 (sample SAMN13153348, study PRJNA577476) | soil metagenome | isolation source: 100 cm saprolite on Douglas fir-dominated hillslope | place: USA:California | collected 2013-09-17
CCGCCACTATCAGGTAGCCCGAGCTGATCGGAAACCACGGTGGTCACGCCCAAGGTGATCAGTACCCCGCCGGGAATCAGGCTCCACCAGCGTTCCCGGCCGGTCGCATAGACGACTATGAACCCCAACCCGAGAATCACGAGGAACAAGAGCCCCGACCATTTGTCCGAGGTGCCAGATAGCAGCGTGTCCAAGCCGATCCCGAGCAGGGCTGAACCCGGAATCACCGCCCACCAGTCCCCCTTCACATTGAGCGCAAAGCGGTAAAGGAAATACGCGGCCCCCAGCAGGAATACTACCGCCCACAAGAAAGTTCTGATTCCAGCGTGCACCAGCCCAAAACGATCCAGGAGCAGCAACCCGCCCAAGAGCACCAAACCTGCTCCCATCAATATACGAAAATCTAAGCGGTTCATGTTTTTTTTATCCTTTCGCATTCAGCTCGGAAAATGGCCTCCGGCGAGGCAGCCTCCTGTGCGATCCTCTCAAGTTGCCGGAGGGTCGGGCAAGAACTTTTTCGAGAGGGATTGTAATCCTTTCAGGTCGTCGAGATCGCGCCACTGCAGCATCAGCCTCTGCACACCCGCATCCGAATATTCCTGGAGCTGCCGCAAAACATCGTCCTCGAGTCCCACGATCAAACCGCGAGCGCGAAGCGCCTCAACAGTTAGGCCGCGCCCGGCAATTTTGGATCTCAGGTCCCGCTCGGTCTCCGCAAAGATACAACCGGTCATCAACGAGCGGCGCATCGATTCCGGTGCACGACCCTCCTCGGCCAGGAGGGCAGTCAGATGCCCATTTGCTTTTTTGAATGCTGAAAGTATTTTCCTTCCAGCGTTACGGGTTGCTCGTCGTGGAGAAGGCGACTTACGCATTCAAGCCCTTCCTCGAATCTCACAAAACGACTTTTTGGATCCAGCAAGTCAAAACCATAGAGATGATGTTCGCGCTCCTGCCAGCCGGCCCCCAATCCCAAAATCAGGCGGCCGCCAGCCAAGTCATCGACGGCCGCAGCCATGCGGGTCGTGAAGGCGGGATGGCGGAAGGAGAAGGGCGTGACCAGCGGCCCGAATTGTATCCGTGAGGTATTTGCAGCAAGCCAGGTCAGGGATACCCATAATTCGAGCGAGTCCAAATCCGGTGGTCCGGCGTTCGTGAAATGGTCCGATCGATATAGACCGACAAAACCCAAATCTTCAACCGCACGAACCATGTTCTTCCAGAGAGGCCAGGTTAATCCATCCTGGCCCTCGATCATGATCGCAATTTCGACCACAGCAGCCTCCGCATCTTCCTTCCTTATAGGGATCCTAGCGAGAACCAAAGCCCTTTCTTATCGGGGTGGATGACTTCTTGCAGGGCTCTCCGCTCGGTCAGCCGAGACAGGACTCTCGAGGTCAGGTCTGCGCCCCACCCGAACAATTTGGACACATCGCCCGCCTGGGCCGCACCCACGGAGGCGAAGTAAAGCTCTACGAGCTCCTCGCGGGCGCTTGATTCACTGATGCTGCGTGCGTCCTCAGCCAGCTCCGGATAATAGCGCGCTGTGATCTCATAAATGAACGCATATTTCCAGGCACCGGCTTCGGCGATGCCGATCGGTAATATCTTGAATCCATTCTGTAAGTCTTCCAGCGCACGGTTCCATTCTGATTCTTTTGCCCCGCTCAGCCGGGCGGTTTTCCGCAGCGCAACAGAATCAGTAGGACCATCTTTCAGCAACACCTCGTAGATGTTCTTGGCATTTTGTGTCAGGCGGCCTTCCTGGTAGGAGCTCAAATAATCTTCTTCCGGCGAACCGTAATTATCAGACAGTGCGTAAAAGTACGGCACCACAGCCAGGGAGATCATCGTCGCCTTGCGACGCAGGATCTTTCCGTAATACCAGAGGCGCTTCGGGAGCGCAGTATCCTTCCAGCGCCAGGTGATATGGCCCGGGTCATCGTGGGCCGCCGGAACCGGCCGCGCACCCGCGACCGCCGTCCACAAGCTCGGCAGGTCAATCCCTTTGTTCGGCCAAAGGTATACGAAACCGCGTTGGCGGACGAACGCTGCGGCCTGCGAGAGGGAATATATTGGTTCGCCAGGAGGTAGACGAAATGTTTTGATCCGATGGCGGTCCAGTTTTCTTAAATTGAGGACTCTCACGCGGGGATTCTAGTCCATGCAGGTTAAATATGCAAACCGACGTATAATTCGGGCGATCAATAGACCTCGGAGCAAAGAATTGCACAGATGAAGGAGATCCGGTATGCCGCGTGATTTACCTTTAGGCAATGGGAATTTATTGATTGCATTCGACAGCAATTATATTATTCGCGATCTGTATTGGCCGTTTGTGGGCGAAGAGAACCATGCGATGGGGCATCCCTTCCGGATCGGAGCCTGGGTGGATGGTCAGTTTCGCTGGCTGGATGACGGGGGTTGGCAGAGGCAATTGAATTACGCGCACGACACGCTTCTTTCCGATGTGCAGCTCACCCATCCGGATCTCAATCTCTCGCTGCGCTTTACCGACGCGGTGGATTTCCACAAGGATGTCTTCGTCCGGCGGCTCGAGGTCACGAACGAAGCAAAAATCTCGCGGACGGTCCGCCTCTTCTTTCATCATGATTTTCATATTATGGGAAATGAAGTCGGGGACACGGCGTACTATGAGCCGGACCGAAGAGCCGTCATTCACTACAAAGACGATAACTGGTTCCTGATCAATGGCAGTATCGAGTTGCAGCCCGGAGATCCCGGGCCCGGCTGGTCCCCAACCGCAGACACCAAGACGCGCCTGGTGGGCGGAGTTCACCAATGGGCCTGCGGTCTGAAGGAAGTTCATAATCTGGAGGGGACCTGGAGGGATGCCGAGGACGGACAGCTGTCTGGAAACGCGGTTGCCCATGGCTCGGTCGATTCAACGGTTGGGTTCGAGCTGCAGATCCCTGCAGCTAGCGCTCGGACGCTCTATTACTGGATGGCCGTAGGACCGGATTTTGAATCCGTCACATATCTCAATCGGAGTATTCGGGAGCGCGGACCGCAGTCATTTCTGGACCGCACGAGCTCCTACTGGGGTCTATGGCTGAAACGCTCCATACCGGACGAGCCGGACATTCCCCATGAAATCCAGCATCAATACGCGATCAGTCTGCTGGTCGTTCGTACACAGATCGATAACCGAGGTGCGATCATTGCAGCCAATGATTCCGACATCTCCTCCTCCGTGCGCGACACCTATAGTTATATGTGGCCGAGGGACGGTTCGCTGGTCACAAATTCCCTGATCCTGGCCAACGAGATCGATCTTTCACGAAATTTTTTCACCTTCTGCGCAAAGGCGCTCACTCCCGAAGGTTATCTGCTGCATAAATATAACCCGAATGGCACGCTGGCTTCGTCCTGGCATCCCTGGTATCGGGATGGGAAGAAGGATCTGCCGATCCAGGAAGATGAAACCGCCCTCGTGCTCTGGGTTCTATGGCGGCACTTTGACCGATTCCGCGACGTAGAATTCATCAAGCCGCTTTACCGGACCCTGATACGCTCCGTAGGTGATTTCCTGGTGAAACATCGTGACCCGGAGACTGGTCTGCCTCTGGCGAGTTACGACCTTTGGGAGGAGCGCCATGGGATCCTAGGCTGGACGGTTGCTGCGACCTGGGCCGGGCTCGATGCCGCTGCCCGCTTTACCGAGGCGTTCGGCGACGCGGCTCTCTCCCTTTCCTATCGGAAGGCAGCAGAGGAGGTCAGGGCAGCGGTTGAAAAATATCTGTGGCAACCGGACCTGAAGCGTTTTGCTCGAATGATCAACCGTAACGAAAACGGGAACTGGGAGATCGACAGCACGATTGATGCCTCTCTCGTCGGTTTGTGGCAGTTCGGCCTGTATTCTGCGGACGATCCGCAGATCGTCCAGACCATGGACTCAATCCGCACACGACTATGGATCAAGACCAATGTCGGCGGGGTTGCGCGCTATGAAAATGATGGCTACCATCAAGTCAGCCAGGATGTTGCGAACGTTCCTGGCAATCCGTGGTTTATCTGCACCCTCTGGTTGTCAGAATGGTATGCGGCGACCGCTCAGTCAAAAAAAGCTCTAAAGAAATCCTTGGACCTGATCCAATGGGTTGTGGATCACGCCCTGCCCAGCGGAGTCCTCGCCGAACAGGTGAATCCCTTTACCGACGCACCTCTTTCGGTAAGTCCCTTAACCTGGAGCCACGCAGCATTCGTTGCGACGGTGCAGGCGTACCTGCAGGCCAATGACCGTTTGAAGGGGTCCAGCTCCTAGGAGATTCCAATGCTGAAAAAGTCGTATTTGAAAAACGGAAATTGTCGGGCTACCTTTTCGCTGCCTGCAGAAATCGGAGCCCGGTCCGCATATTTATGCGGGACCTTCAATGACTGGGACCCACAGGCACTACCGATGAAAAGGCTCAAAGACGGGGGCTTTTCAGTGTCCCTCACCCTGCGGTCGGGCGAATACGCATTCCGTTACTTCCTCGATGGGCAGCGATGGGAAAACGATTGGAAAGCGGATGAGTATCGGCGCAATGCATTCGGCAGTGAGGATTCCATCATCCGAGTCTAACGACTCTTTGTGCGGGTTCTCGCCCAAAAGCAGGCTTGAATCACCGAGCGGGAATATCAATGAACGAGTACACCTTGAAGGTTTTCTCCGATCTCGAAGCCTTAAGTCATTGGGCTGCGCAAAAGTTGATGGATATTTCATTCGAGGCGATAGCCAATCGAGGTGCTTTTCTCCTGGTGTTGAACGGAGGCAGCACTCCGGGGCGGCTTTTCGAATTACTGGGCACGGAGGAATTTGGCCAAATCGAGTGGCAGAAGACTCAAGTTTTCTGGGGGGATGAACGCTGCGTTGCACCCGATAATCCGGAATCCAATTATGAGCAAGCCCGAGAGCGGTTCCTGAGTCGCGTGGCAATCCCGGCCGCGAATATCCATCGAATCAAGGGTGAGCTGCCGCCCGCCGAAGCTGCAAAAGACTATACTGTCGTCTTGAAGCACTTCGCCTCGCCCCCGCTGGGCTGGCCCGTCTTCGATTTGGTGCTCCTTGGTTTGGGTGAAGATGGACACACCCCCTCCCTCTTTCCACCCGCTCTGCGAGTGACCATGACACCGCTCGTTTTCAATAATTCCAGACTCATCCTCTTCCTGGCCGCTGGGAAAAGCAAAGCCCAAACATTAGAAACGGTATTGAAAGCAGAACCAGATCCGGAACGTTTTCCTGCACAGAGGATCCATCCGAAGGATGGAAAAGTGATCTGGCTCGTTGATCAAGAAGCTGCAGGCCAATTGGCCCCGTAGCGGGCCCTTGAATCGTCCAACAACGTCACCCGGAGGAAATCCTAATGCACCTGGCAATGATCGGATTAGGCAAAATGGGCTTGAACATGACCACCCGACTCTTGCGCGGCGGTCACCGTGTGGTGGGCTTTGCGCGCAGCGCCGAGACGGTCCAGACCGCGATTCAGATGGGCGCAGAAGGCGCACATTCGCTCGAAGAAACGATCGGCAAGCTCCCCTCTCCGCGGATCGTGTGGATCATGGTGCCGGCCGGTTCCGCCACCGACGACACGATCGAAAAAATCTCTCATCTCTTGTCTGCAGGCGATATGGTGATCGATGGTGGCAATTCAAATTACAAGGATACGATCCGACATGCTGCCCTGCTCGAGGCCAATAACATAGAATTTCTGGATTGCGGCACCAGCGGCGGCATCTGGGGACTCGCCGAGGGATACAGTTTGATGATTGGCGGCAAGGCGGAGATCGCGCAAAGGCTGAGGCCGATCTTTGAGACCCTGGCACCCGCGGCTGACAAAGGCTGGGGTTATGTGGGGCCGCACGGGGCGGGACACTTCGTAAAGATGGTTCACAACGGAATAGAATACGGCATGATGCAGGCACTCGCTGAAGGCTTCAATATCATGAAGGCCAAGAAAGAATTTGACTTGAAATTGGATGAGATCGCCGAAATCTGGAGGTACGGGAGTGTCGTGCGTTCCTGGTTATTGGACCTGACTGCGATCGCATTGAATGAGGATCCATCGCTGACCGAGATCGAACCCTGGGTGGCGGACTCCGGCGAGGGTCGCTGGACAGTGGCCGAGGCGATCGACCATGATGTGCCGGCGCCGATCATCACGCTGGCGCTGCAGATGCGTTTTGTAAGCCGTGACCGAGAGAATTATTCCGCGAGGCTTTTGTCAGCTATGCGCAATCAATTTGGTGGGCATGCAGTCAAGAAAGCTGCCTGAATTCAACCCCGGAACAAACAGAGCCCGCGAGACAGCCTCCAACATGACAGCGCGCGGTCCTGCTTACGATGGGATGCACCCCTTCGGAAAATATTTCCCGCTGCTCGGCTGAGGTCGGAACATGAACACTCATCTCCCAATTTCAATAGTCATATTTGGTGCCTCGGGTGATCTGACTCAACGCAAGTTAGTGCCTTCTTTGTTCAATCTCTTCCGAAAAGGACGATTGCCAAAGGTATTTCGGGTCGTTGGGTACGGAAAAACCGCTTTTACCGATGAACAATTTCGCGCCCACCTCTCCTCGGGCATCAAAGAATTTGCCTCCTTTGCATACACCCGCGATGAATGGTCCGCTTTTTTGCCGCACCTGGCCTATCAACCGGGCAGTTATACGGAGCTCAGCGATTTTATGCGGCTAGCCGAATCCCTTGGCAGCTGGGAAAAAGGGGATGGGAGCAGGCTTTACTATATGGCGACACCACCCGGCACCTTCCCGCACATCGTGGATTTGCTGGGAAGAACGGCGCAGCTGAGCGAGAAGGCCGGCTGGAGGCGTGTTGTCATCGAAAAACCGTTTGGTACAGACCTTGCGTCCGCGCGTAAACTGAATGAGCAGATCCATAAGGCTTTGAGCGAAAAACAGATCTATCGCATCGACCATTTTCTCGGAAAGGAGACCGTCCAAAACATTTTGATGACCCGCTTTGCCAACACCATTTTTGAGCCGCTCTGGAATCGCAACTACATTGATCATGTCGAAATTACGGTCGCCGAGAGCGTGGGTGTCGAACATCGGGCGGGGTACTACGATACGATCGGTGTTCTGCGGGATATGTTCCAAAATCACCTGCTACAACTGCTGGCGTTGGTTGCCATGGAACCGCCGGCCTCCTTCGATGCAACCGCTCTGCGAAACGAAAAGGTAAAGGTGCTCAGCGCGATTCAACCGGTCAAGAATTCCGGCATTGCGCTGAACTCCGTCCGGGCCCAATACAGGGGATATCGCAAAGAAGACGGCGTCCGGAATAACTCCACCACCGCCACCTTTGCAGCCCTCCGGCTTCAGATCGATAATTGGCGCTGGCAGGCCGTCCCCTTCTACCTCCGCTCCGGGAAAGAGCTGCCGCAAAAGCTTTCACAGATCACGATCGAATTCAAGAGGCCGCCCCATCTTCTGATCCCTGGAGCAAAAGGTCAAAGAACCCCGAACATGCTTGTGCTGTATCTACAGCCTGATGAAGGTATCCACTGGCGGTTTGCGCAGATGAAGTGGAAACTGCGTGGCAGTTGATCGACCCGATCCTCAAAGCCTGGGAGCGGAACACACAACCGCTTGAGTTCTATGAAGCCGGTACATGGGGTCCCCCAGCGGCCGCTGCCCTAATGACCCGTGATGGCCGCACCTGGTCTGAGGCGTCGAACCAAAAAGAGCACGACCGCGATCAAAATCACCGCGGTCGTCCGATCAAGAAATAATTTGTTCAGGATCCGGTGCACCTTAGCCGGGGGTTATTGAAAAGATATGAACGGGCTGCCCCTTCCCTTTAAATAATACGGGGCCGACCGCCTCCAATTGGAAGCTCGCGGGCAGTGCAGCACGCGTATTCTCATCGATCAATATGGGCCGTGCAGCCACCTTCGTATGGTCCTCGATTCGGGATGCAAGGTTGACTGTATCCCCCACACAGGTATAGGTGGCACGGTCCTGCGTTCCAGTATACCCTGCGATCATCTCACCTGACGCAATTCCGATCCCGATCTGTACCTGCATTTTCCCCTGGCGGACTTGCTGTGCATTAAAGTCGGACAGATTATCCAGCATATCCAGGGCGGATCGGACGGCCCGCTCACAGTGATCTGCCATCTCGATCGGCGCGCCAAAAACAGCCATCAATCCATCCCCAACCATTTGATTCAACGTACCTCCATGACCGGAAATCGCGTCGAACATAAGAGCAAAATAGTTATTCAGAAGCTCAATCGTGACTTCCGGCTCCTGATTCTCGGCGATCGAGGTAAAGGAGCGAATATCTGCAAACATGACTGTGGCTGTGATCGATTTGCCGCCCAGGGCGAATCCACTCCTCAACAACTCGCTGGCAACCTCCGGTGTTGCGAAGGTGCGGAAAAGTTTGAGCTGCTGGTCGCGCAGGCGCTTCTTGTCGAGGCTGGCGTTGACACGTGCCCGAAGCAGGACCGGATTCAGTGGTTTGGTAAGATAATCTTCCGCGCCCAACTCGATGCATTTTACGACCCTGTCCAATTCATCGGAGGCAGAAGTCATGATCACCGGGATGGCCCGCAGCTCCGGGTCCTCCAGAAGAGCCTCCAGAACCTGGAAACCGTTCAATTCCGGCATGTCGATGTCGAGCAGCAGCAGGTCATACGTCTGGGCATGGAGTCTTTCAAGGGCCTGTCTGCCATTTTCTACCGCCTCAACCTCATGACCCTCCTGCTGAAGACCATGGATCAGCAGCAACCGATTCACCTTGTTATCATCCACGACCAGGAGACGGCCGGCTTGATGCGTCATCAGTTCACCGCGCCTCTCGGGCAGGATTGCTATGCAGCCCGGGTGCGGCTGGATCGGTCCGGATGGGTTCAGGGCAAAACATCATGTCTTCAAATCCGTGAGGTCTTTCGCGACCCGCGTGTACTCGTCGTCAACCGCGGCGATCCGCTCACCCACCTGACCCAGTTGGTTCTCTTTGGCGAGCATCTCCAGTTCCCTTGCCAATTCCGACAAATGCCGGGCACCGAAGGTCGCACTGTTGGACTTCAAGGAATGCGCAGCCCGCCGGAAGGTTTCCGTGTCACCTGCGGGCAGGGCACGGCGCATCTCTTGGATCTGCCGCGGAGTATCATCGAGAAATGTATCGATCAGCTCGACGATGAAATCAGCGCCTGTATTGTCTTTGAGTTCCTGGTAAACCGATAGATCGATCACTGAAGCCGACATGCCCACACCTCTTGCCTTGTTTGAATTCAAACCTTAAGCTTTTTCAAGCGCCTGCACCAATTCATGCACCCGGATCGGCTTGGAAATATAGTCATCCATGCCGGCCGCCATACACATCTCGCGGTCACCTTGCATCGCATTGGCGGTCATGGCAACGATCCTCGGTTGAATCGCGATCGTTAGCTTTCGGATCGAACGAGTGGCATCCAGGCCGTCCATTTCAGGCATCTGTACATCCATCAGGATCACATCATAGGATTGGCGTTCGATGGAATCCACCGCCTCAAGCCCGTTGGATACGATATCCGCGCGGTAGCCCATTTGCTCGAGCATTCGTACGGCTAATTTCTGGTTGACCACGTTATCCTCCGCCAGCAGGATTCGCAGCGGATGTTCAACCGCCAGGGAGGGATCAAACGTCGTTCGGGCCGGCTCGGATAAATCGTGCTCCGAACTGGCTTTCCGCTGGAAAATATTGACCAATGTATCAAAAAGCTGGGATTGTTTGATTGGTTTCGTCAGGTAGGCCGAGAAGAGCCCCGCCTGATCTCCAGCCTCGCGGCGGCCGACCTCGTGCCTCGCGGGGCGATCCGGTGGCGCGGGCACCCATGCCCCATTTGGCGGTTTGCAACATAAGAATGGTGCGGTTCGTTGCATTATCATCCACCACCAGCAAACGTTTCCCTTCGAGCTCGGGTTGAACACCAATAAATTCCCGGCGTTTCACCAGGGAGGATTCTGCGGCTGGCAATCGGATCGTGAAACAGAAGGTTGAGCCTTTGCCCAATCCATCACTTTGGGCCCACATCCTGCCTCCCATCATTTCCGCGAGTCGTTTGCTGATGGCCAATCCCAATCCCGTGCCGCCGTACTTGCGGGTGGTGGAGGAATCGGCCTGAGAGAAGGATTGGAATAAACGACTCATTCCATCTTGCGAGAGGCCAATGCCGGTGTCGCGGACGGCAAAGGTGAGCCCCACCTGGTGATCGGCCGAGGGAGCTGATGTGACCGTTAGCACTACCTCGCCAGACTCAGTAAACTTAACCGCATTGCTGATTAAATTGAGCAATATTTGTCGAAGCCTGGTTTCATCTCCCAGCAATGCAGCGGGAATATCCCCTTCGAAGATATAGGCCGTATCCAAACCCTTATCGACTGAGCGTGCGGTCACCAGGTCGAGGGCGGATTCAACGCAGTCGCGCAGATCGAATGGCTGCGACTCCAGATCCATCCGTCCCGCTTCGATCTTGCTGAAGTCGAGAATATCGTTGATGATATTGAGCAGTGTGTCCCCAGAAGTGCGGATGGTTTCGGCGTATTCACGCTGTTCCCCATTGAGCTTCGTATCGAGCAGAAGCCCGCTCATGCCGATCACCGCATTCATCGGGGTGCGAATTTCGTGGCTCATGGTGGCCAGGAACGAGCTCTTCGCTTCATTGGCTTCCTCAGCGGCCGCGCGGGCGGCCTGGGCATCCTTAAACAGGCGGGCGCTTTGGATCGCCGCCCCCACATTGGCCGCGATCGTACCGAGCAATCGAACGTCATCGTCGCCAAAGCGACCTTCCTCTTCCGTGCTCTGTACGCTGATCGCGCCCAGTGCCTTGCTCCCAAGCAGGATGGGCACACCCAGGTAGGAGCGCGCCTGTTTCCCGATCAGCGTCGCACCCAGGGCAGCACGCCGCTCCTCAATATTTCGATTGATCAACAGCGGCTCGCAGCTCTCGATGATCTTGGATGTGAGTCCTTCTCCGAGCCTGACGAATGTGAATTCTTCGCCGTGCTGGTACGGGAACGTAATGACTCCTTTCGATTCGTCGAGCAGGGCGACATAAGAAATATCAGGTTGGAAGGCGATTTGGATCTGCTCCCCCACCAACTGGATCAAGGTATCCAGATCGAGCTCGCCCACTGCAGCCTGGCTGACCGTATTGATGGTTGCGAGCTCTGCTGCGCGGTGCTGAGTCTCATCGAACAGGCGCGCATTTTCGATCGCCAGGCTCATACTGTTTGCCAGAGTGGAGAGCAAGCGGACGTCCGAATCGGTGAAGGCATTGGAGCGGTCGACATTCTGGAGACTGACGTAACCGGTAACTTTTTGACCGGACCTCAGCGGGACAAATAATACTGACTTGGGCGACATCGTGCCGGGCACCACGCTTCCTCCCAATTGCTCCATTTGCTCCGGTGTCATATTATTGTTCAAGTAAGGCTGCCGGGTCTCGAGCATCTGGCGGCGTGCCCCATCGATCGGCCGCGCGGGTGGATAATATCGCTGTCCTTTTTCGAAATTATATTTTGTCTCCTGGATCTCATTGACAGCGTCCAGGGTCCCGATCATTACGACCTGTGCATCGAAGATCTCCCGAGTCTTGTCCCCGACCAGGTCATAGACTCCCTGCATATCCAATTTGGCGGCGAGACCCTGTTGAACGCTGTTGATGATCTCGAGCTCGGCAACCCGCTGACGTTCTGCGTCGAATAGGCGTGCGTTTTCCAAGGCAATCCCGAGAGTGGCGGCCAAGGTGGTCAGCAGCCGGACGTCTGCTTCCGGGAAGGCGTTTTCCCTTTCGAGGGATTGGATCGAAAGCACTCCGATTAGCTCAGATCCCCCTTTGATCGGAAGAAAAACGGCCGATTTTGGAAATTCGGTGCCCGCCAGGAGCCGCGAATCGACCTCGATACGCTTTGCATCCATATCCCGATTTATGATGACCGCTTTTTGGGTATGGAATACCTGACCCGAGAATCCACTGATCGGCTTCAGACCGGGATAATTCCGTTCCCCGCTCCCGAATGAATACGGAAGGCTCATGACTTCATCCACTTTGTCAAAAATGCCGATGTAGATTTCCCGTGCATCAAAGATCTCGCGGATCTTGTCACCGACCAGCTCATAGATCGACTGCATGTCAAGTTTTGAGGCCAATCCCTGCTGAACACTGTTGATGATCTGCAGCTCCGCAGCGCGCTGCTTTGTCTCGTCATACAGACTGGCATTTTTAATGGCGATAGCAGCCTGCAAGGAGAGTTCCTGGAGGAAATCCAGATCCGTCTGATCGAACGGATCGCCCCCATCCCGCCAGACGGCCATCATCCCGCCAACCTTATTGTCCGCCAGGAGGGGAGCGGCCATCAAGCGCTCCACATCCTCTGGCGGGGTCCCAGGGATCTGGACGCTGCGCGGGTCCAAATTGGTGTCATTGATCAATTCGGCTTTGCCCGACTTTGCGAGCTCTCCGATGATCCCTTCCCCGGCTGGATAAGATCGGCCCTGATTTCATCCGCATTGTTGCCTTGGGCCACGAGAGCCCGGAGCGAGGTGCCATCGCCGTCGGGCAGAAAGATGGCACTGGTG
>WNFI01074858.1_pt1 | contig 12588 bp, 10 predicted proteins | sample 5400471 | NCBI WGS metagenome assembly WNFI01 (sample SAMN13153348, study PRJNA577476) | soil metagenome | isolation source: 100 cm saprolite on Douglas fir-dominated hillslope | place: USA:California | collected 2013-09-17
GTCAGACCGTCGCTGAAGAATGTGTCATCGGTCTTTCCAGTCAGATCGCCGAAGGGCAATACTGCAAGCTTTACTTTAGGGTCGTCAGCTTTGGCGGCCAGTGGTGCGGACGACGTTGCAGGAGCAGCCTGCTGCCGTCCAGTGAACCAGGATGAGAGCTCGGCGCGGTAGGAGTAAACCGATCCCAGCTTGTCATGCTGGTGGCGGTAGACCGGCAAACCCTCTTTCTTCTCCCATCGCTGGACCGTGCGCACGTCTCTCCGCAGGAAGGAAGCAATCTCTTTCCATGAGTCGAGCCGGTCAATGGGGTTACTGGTCGTCATACGACCCTCGCGGGGCCTTTCCATGATACCCCACGGCATTCAGCGGCACGGCTGGCCTGCCGTCTGTTGCCGCTTGCGGCAGAGGTGGTGTGCAAATAGTTTGTAAGCAGGCGCAGGAGAACCGAAGACGATGCCAAAGCTGATGCTGAAAAAAGAATTCGCTGTTCTGATCTTATCGATTCTGCCCTGGACCATGATGGCACAAACAACGGCGGACGATCCGCAACGCTCACCCGCGGAGGACCTCGCCAAGACCGCTGTCCTTACCAACCAATCCGTGGTTGACATGGTGAACTCCAGGTTGCCCACGGACGTAATCCTGATGAAGATCCAAACGTCAACAACAGCGTTTGATCTCTCCATTGAGGCCCTCGCGCATCTGAACAGCGCTGGAGTGTCGGGCGACGTGATCAAGGCGATGATGCGAAAGAACTGTTCGCCGGCGAACTGCGCGGGCAGCGGGCATTTTGTGTATTCGCGCTCCAATGATCCTGTCCTGCCGCACGCCCCGGGGATTTACCTGTACAGCGACAACGGCGCGGAAGCAAAGATGACGCCGCTGGAACCCACAACCTATTCCCAGACCAGAACGTCAGGCGCGGTCGCGAATGGTCTGACCCTGGGAATTCTTCCAACCTGGACAAAGTCGGTCGTACCTGGCGCCCACGCCGGTGTGCGGCTTCCCGAGCCTAGCCCCACTTTCTATTTCTATTTTGATACGAGGCTGCCGGCCCCGAACTGCACTTTGTTCTGCGCCAACCATGCCCCGCATGAATTCACATTGCTGAAACTGGACATGAGAGACAATCGGCGGGAGGTCCTTATCTCTAAGAACAGTATTGTGCGCCACCATTCCGGCCCAAATCCCAACAACAGTATTCCATTCGTCTCCGAAAAGATCGGGGCCGGAATCTACAAGGTCACTTTGACCGGTCCGCTACCGGCCGGCGAATACTGCTTCCTCAACCACGCACCGGGAGTGGGCTGGAACCGGCTGTTCGACTTCAGCAACATCCGGTAATCAATCGCAGTCCTATGCAAAGCAAAACGCAGGCCAGATTTTCCGGCCTGCGTTTCTTATCGTGTCTGCGAAACGACTGGTTACGACTGGCTGGCCGCGTGCTGCTCGGCTTCCGTCTCCTCAACCACCTTGCCGTCAAAGAGATGGATAGTGCGCTCGGCATGCTTGGCAAAGCGCGTGTCGTGCGTGACCATGCAGATGGTCGCGCCTTCACGATGCAGCTGCTGCAGCAGTTCCATCACGGCCTCGCCATTGCGGGAATCCAGGTTTCCGGTTGGCTCGTCCGCCAGCAGGATGGATGGAGAACCGGCCAGTGCACGGGCCACAGCAACACGCTGTTGCTGACCGCCTGATAGCTGTGACGGATAGTGACGCATGCGGTGCGCCATGCCGACTTTCTCCAGCGCTTCCTGTACCCGCTTTTTGCGCTCAGCGGAGGACATGGAGCGATAAGTCAGCGGGAGTTCGACGTTCTCGTACACCGTGAGATCGCCAATCAGGTTGAAGCTCTGGAAGATGAAACCGATTTCCTGGTTGCGGATGCGGGCCCGCTCGGAGAAATCGAGCCCTTGAACGGTCTTCGTGTTCAGAACATAAGAGCCGTCGGTGGGAGAGTCGAGCAGTCCGATGATGGAGAGCAAGGTTGATTTGCCGCATCCCGAAGGCCCGGCGATGGATACATATTCGCCTTTGTAGATATCCAGATGGATGCCCGAGAGAGCGTGCGTTTCGACTTCATCAGTGTAGAAAACCTTGGTGACGTTTTCCAGCTTGATCAGGGTTTGTCCTGTGGTCACAGTATGTTCTCCGTTTTCTTTAAAGAATTCCGCTGTGTTACCTGAAGCTTCAGTCGAGCTTGATTCGATCAGTGTTGTCCCAGCGAGACATGTCAGACAGAATGACAGTATCGCCCTCCTGCAGGCCGCGAATAATTTCCACCGTGTTCACCGAACTGCGCCCGAGTTCCACCGACACCCGCACCGCGGTCTTGCCATCGGGTTCGAGCCTGAACATTCCGACCGTGCTCTTTTCCTGTCCGAAAGCCGGCCGGCCTACATAAAGCACGTTGTCCAGACGCTCCATGGTAATGGTGCCGTCAACGCTCAAATCAGGAAGCGCGCCTTTGGGTAGTTCTCCTTCCAGCTTGATATCCACGGTTACCGTTCCATTTATTACAGACGGATCACGACGCTCAACGGTTCCATGAATTATTCCGTTGTGCGTATCAACTTCAGCCACCTGACCAATAGCAACGTCTTTTGCCGTGGTCTCAGGAATCTTCAACTCGGCCTTTAAGTGGTTTGGATCCACGACCTTAGCCAAAATGGTTCCTTGGGTGACACGCTGGCCTACCTGTACCGGCTGCGGGGCTTCCTGCGTCACGCCGTTGATGCCAGCGCGAACTTTCAAGGCCTCAAGATTCTTATGCTTCAACTGGACAAGAGCGCGCTTCTGGTCAATTGTCGCCTGCTGGACCGCCAGTTGCGTCGTAATGGCGGCCGTATTGTCGGCAATTCTTTCCTGCTCGATCTTATAACGCGTAGCCATTTCACGTTCTTTAGCTAAAGACGTCTGTAGGGCCGCCTCGGATAGCACGCCGATCTTGACTAATTCGCGATTATTTTGCGCATCGCGTTTTGCGTTTTCATAGTCGGCCTGCACTGTAGCGGCGGAAGCTTGCAGGGTCTTAAGGTCGCTGTTTACTTTCACCTTGGTGTTCTGGTAATCCGCTTCCGCAGACTTAAGTTGCAAGTCCGCGTCCATGGCTTCCTGCTCCACCTGAGGATTGGAAAGCTCCATGATGATAGTGTCCGCTTTTACTTGCATGCCAGGTAAAACCAGGATTCGCTCCACACGAACGTCAGTCTCTGCGGGTATTAGACGGATATCTGCAGGAATTGGCACCAAGGTCCCAATGCCGCGAGTTTGCCGCAGCATGGAGCCCCGCTTGACTGTGTCTGGCCAGATAGTGGACCGCTCCACACTTGGAGCCGCAGGCTTGAGCCGGGAGACGGCGACTGTGACGCCTACCAAGGCGAGAACTCCCGCTACGGCCAAAACCAGCCGTTTGCGCCGTCGTTTTTGTTTCACCGATTCATCGCGTACGATATCCATATAAACCTTATGTTTGCACCTGGGATGCCATCTGCCGAAATGCAGACAAGTTATTGATTCTTAACAATTAACCGGGCTTCGAGCCGGTGCCTGGAGGAGGCTGACTGTCCATTCCTGAAAAGCCGTGTTCGAAAATGGACAGTTGTTGCGTGTCTCAGGCCAAGTACATTATAAACTCCCAGAGTTTAGCGGAAATGGCTTATTTTCCAACACACGAACACGCCGAGCCGCCAGAAAAGCTGCTGGTCGCAAGCCGTCTCTTTTATACCGATCATCATCCGATTGATCTGCCCGCGAGTCACAAGTTTCCCCTGGGAAAATACCGGATGCTTCGCGAAGTCCTGGCCAGAGAACATCTCTTCACCTTTGCCCCCGCGTTGCTGGCCACACCGGAGATGATCTCCCTGGCTCATGATCCTAATTATGTCGATCAGGTCATGGCCGGCAGTCTGACGCCGACCGCCATCCGACGCATGGGATTTCCCTGGTCGGAAGATCTGGTTCGCCGATCGCTGGCTTCTGTCGGCGCAACGCTCAGCGCTACTGCCGATGCGCTGGAGCATGGTTGGGGCGGAACGCTGAGCGGCGGAACGCACCATGCCTTTCGGGCTGAGGGCGCGGGCTTCTGTGTGTTCAACGACATCGCGGTTGCTATCCAATGGCTGCGTAAGCAAGGCCGCATTCGCCGGGCAGCCGTGGTTGATCTTGACGTCCATCAGGGTGACGGAACCGCTGAAATCTTTCAGGACGATCCGGATGTCTTTACTCTTTCCATTCATTGCCACAGCAATTTCCCGTTTCGGAAACAAAAGAGCAGTCTCGACATTGATCTTCCCGACAAAATCGGCGACGTCGACTACCTCGAGCAGCTTGATCAGGCGCTGCCCTACATACTCGCGTTTGCTCCCGACATCATCTTTTACCAGGCGGGCGTGGACCCTCTGGCGTCCGACGCCTTGGGCCGGCTCTCGCTTACGTACGAAGGTCTTAAGCAGCGCGATCGCACGGTAATGGAGGCCGCTCGCGGTCACGACATCCCGCTGGTGCTCACGGCCGGAGGCGGTTACGCGCGCCCCATGGAACTGAGCGTTGAAGCCCATGCCAACACCTATCGTGTGGCGGCGGATGTGTTCTTGCGCCGCTGAACCAAGCTCCCCTTCCAGTGGTATGCTCAAGCGCATGGTGTCTGCTGGCAATTCCAATCGTGAGCTATGTCATTTTGAATTGACCGAGCTCAGCGCTCTCATCCAGAAGAAATCCGTCTCGCCGGTCGAGGCGACCAACGCTTGTCTCGCGCGAATTGAGAAGCTTAACCCCGTCCTGAACGCATACATTACCGTCACTGCTGAATCAGCGCTGGCGGAAGCCCGTAAGGCCGAAGCCGAAATTGTGCGCGGCGCCTGGCGCGGACCCCTCCACGGTGTTCCGGTCGCGCTGAAAGATCTGGTCGAGACCGCGGGAGTCCGCACGACCGCGGCCAGCGGCGTACTCAAAGACAATGTCCCAACACAGGACGCCGAGATCGTTCGCCGCCTGAAAGGCGCGGGAGCGGTCCTGTTGGGTAAACTCAATCTTCACGAGTTTGCCTACGGCGGCAGCGGTGTCATCGGACACTACGGCCCGGCGCGTAACGCCTGGAATAAAGCTCACATCACTGGTGGATCGTCATCAGGCTCTGCAACCGCTGTAGCGGCGGGGCTCTGCTATGGAGCGATCGGCACCGACACCGCTGGCTCAATCCGCTTGCCTGCCGCATTTTGCGGGACCGTCGGTCTCAAGCCGAGCTACGGTCTCGTCAGCGCGCGCGGCGTGATTCCCCTTTCCTGGACACTCGACCATGCTGGCCCAATGACCCGCAGCGCGGCCGACGCCGCGCTGATACTGCAAGTGATTGCCAGCTACGATCCGCAGGACTTGGGATCACACAAGTTTCCTCCGGTCTTCTATCCTTCCGCGATCGAAGAAAAAACTTCGGCGTTGCGGCTGGGAAAACCTGGCGAATACTGGAGCGGAGTTAATCCCGAGATCGAGCACGCGGCCAATCAGGCGCTCACAGCGCTTTCGTCGCTGACCTCTGGATGCCAAGAGGTAGAACTGTCGGCAGAGAGCGATTACACAATTGTTCGCTGTGAGTCTTACACGTATCACCAGAAGTATCTGCCTGCTCGCACCGGCGACTACGATCCGGAGACTTTGCGGCGCATCAGCAGCGGCGCCGAGATCACCGCTCCCCAGTACGTGGAGAGGTATCGCGAACTCTTGCGCTCACGCCGCGAAATTCTTCAACTCTTTGAAAAGGTGGACATGCTGGTGACGCCGACATGTCCGTTGCTGCCGCCATCGTTTGCCGAAATTGAAGCTGCCCCCCAGGAGTTACGTAGCAAAGAACTGGTGCTGCTGAGAAATACACGGCCCATCAACGTCTTTGGCCTTCCGGCAATCTCGCTTCCTTGCGGATTCTCGCGATCAGGTTTGCCCATCGGACTCCAAATCATCGGAGCACCGGGGAGCGAAGGCGCCGTACTGGCGCTGTCGCACGCCTATCAGCAGCAGACCGACTGGCACAAGAGAAGGCCGCAATAGGATGCAGAGTTTTTGTTATCTCAGCGTCACCAGAACCTCGATCTTGCCTGTGCCTTTCGCTAAGGGTTGCAGCGCCTTGCCCACGATTGAGCCTGCCATCTTCGTGCTATCGGTCGCGCGCATGGCGTAGCCAGGCGTGGAAGAGGTTACAAGCAAGTCTCCGCGGGAAATCGGGCCGTTCTCTGCGGTCACTTTGCACGGAACAATTCCCACAATAGCCATCGGTATTTCCGAGGCCAACTTCGGATTCTCGGAGGTGTGCGTGGTGGCAACCACGCCGGGTTTCGTGGAATATATTCCTGCTACAAGAGTCGAGTAGGGGCCGCGCGACAATGCGAACCGACGGTCCGAGTCGGTATCGATCACCAGGACGTCGCCTGCTTCGTAGTCATCCTTCGCTCCAACCGGACTGATCGATTCCGCGAAATCTGCGCCTCCCGTTTGTGTCCCACCATCGAAGAAGCCTTTTCCCGTGCTGTCAATCCTCGCAACAGTAAATGCTTTGTAGCCTCCGCCCGGAATCTGCTCTTCTGTCTGAGTCGGAAGATGTTGAAACCTGAATCCGTCGAGCGCGTCACGCACTGCGAACAGCATGTCACCGTGGCTCGTATCCCCGAAAGTTGTTGACATCAACTCGACAAAGCTCTGCGAGCGATCAAACTGGTTGCTGCCATTGACCACAGAGTAACCGAGCAAGCGAATGCCACCCAAATCATGGTTATCACCCACCATGAGTGTCCCGGGGGAGGGGTTCCCGGTGAGGTTGGCCCCGCGTACGGAAAGGATGCCAGCCGATATCTCAATCTCCCCGGGATACGCCATCGACATACCGTTTTGGAATGGAGCGATGATGAAATCATGGTTGGGAGTCGAAGACGGCGGATGAGCGTCGTCAATCACGACTCCATCAGGAACATTGGGAGGACAAAAGAACTGTGCCTGCTGGGAGGAAGACTGTTTGCTGCCGCTTCGCAAATCGCAATACGCACGGGAGAGACGGAAATGCATCTGCGGGCCTACGAATTCGAATTTTGAAGATGCAATATCGCCGTCGTTCGGAGCAAATGCAATTTCGCCGAAGTCGATTCCATTCTGGTTGCTGCCCTCCACAGCCATGTTGCCGTTAAACGTCTGGTTGGCGTTGGTCCTGGCTACGGTGCTATCCACCGACAGAGTCACGTTGCCACTCGTGCCGCCTCCAGTCAGTCCCGTTCCAGCAATAACACCGGTGATCGGACCGCTGGCCTGCATGCCGCTCGCTCCCCCGCACCCGATAGAGCAAAAAAGCAGCAGAGCGCTTCCTGCTGTACAGGCGAACCGCCACTTTGTGCGGCGAGTGGAGTGTGCGAATAAAGTGGATAGAAATAAAGCAGGCAGAGATCGATGCGAGGCGGCAGTAGTCATTCCCGATCCTCCAAAATTGAGAGCTGCTCGTAAATCTTAGTACAAGAGGAGTAGGGACACTAAGGCGTTGTGCCTCAAGAGTCACTCCAAAGAAGTAGACCGGCAGTCACTGCGTAACTCCGTGGGAATGGCATTGATGCTTTGGGCGAGTCTATTCCGATCTCGAAGCCAGCCTAGGGTCTATTTTTGCCGCCCGGCGCCGGAATTACAGCGGCAAGGAATGCCGCTGCTGCAACCGCCCAGTTCGGGATATCGCTACGCGGCAGGGTGTTCCAGAATCGCAGCCAAAGCACGCAGCCGTGCGGAATCTGCCTGGCTTTTCGCTGCGCCAGCGTCCTTTTTCAACGACGGCGCCAGGCGCTTCAGCTTGGACACATCTCCTTTCCTCATGTGCGAGTTCTCTGCGCTCTGGATCGCCCTCTGTAGCGCTGTGATTTTGTCCGCTGGCAGAGCCTGCGAGCGCGACAACTGGTCCACGTACGCCTTCGCCACTACCAACTGTGCGGGCCACTCGATTTTTTGCTGGTTCTGCACATTCAGCTCAGTCACGCGAACCGTCTTTGCCGCGTCGATTTCGTTCTGCGTCAAAAACTTGGTCGGCGTCAGATCAAAGACATCCAGGCCGCGCGCAATCTCCGAAGCGTAAATGTTGCCGTTGTACCAATAGGCCGACCAATCGCCGCCCAACACGAGCATCTTCGGGTCAATCGGTCCACGGTCGAAATAGGCAATCTCGAATGGTTTTTCCGGGTCAGTGAAATCCATCACGGAGATTCCACCTTGGTACCAGGCCTGCACTTCGATGTCGCGGCCTGGCACCGGAATCAGCGAGCCGTTGTGCGCCACACAGTTTTCGGTATCGCTCTGCGCAGCCGGCAGCTTGTAATAGTTCGCGAAGCTCAGCTTGTCGTCCTTCAGACGGAAGATGGCATCCGCGCCCCACTTGTTCGGATCATTCGGACGGCACCGCGCCCCAAGGCCGCCGCCCCACTCGTCAGTAAACACGACTTTGCTCCCATCGTTCGAGAACGAAGCCGAATGCCAGTAGGAATAGTTCGGATCGTTCACTGCATCCACGCGCTTGGGATGGACCGGGTCCTTGATGTCGAGCAAGATTCCGTTTCCGGAGCACGCGCCCGCTGCCAACCCGATCGCGGAGTAAACCGTGATGTCGTGGCACTGGTTCGTGTCCGCCGGCTTCTCGCTGCCCTTCTTGCCATGAGTGCCACCATTGTTCAGGCCGTTCAGCGCGCCCGTCCGCGGATCAATAAATACCCGAGGGCTGGACACCACTTTCGCGTCCTGTGGTGCAGCCACCGGCACTTTGATTACGTCAATGCGAAACAGCGCTGTATTCGGGTCCTTGTCCGGCGCTTCACCGGAACACCCAGCTAATTCTTCCGGCTGACGCACAAACGATGTCCCGGACACGTAGATATAAACATTGTCCTTGTCATTCGGATCGAGCACGAGCGTATGCGTATGCGATCCGCGGCACGTCTGTACCGCCGCGACTTGCTTTGGGTTCTTGATGTCTGAGATATCGAAGATTCTCACGCCACGAAAACGGTCTTTTTGTGCCGCTGGCGGGCGACGCCTTCTTTCTTTCTCGTCACCGGCGGGCGGCGCAGGATCCGGCGGAAACCCTTCCGCGCCGCAATCCAGGCGTCCATTTGGCATCTCCACCGACACGAACAGCAGGTTCTTATAGACCGATACATCACCCTGTCCGCCCGGGCAGACCAGCGAAGTCAGCAACGTGGTGTTGGCCGGATTGGAGATGTCAAAGATACTGACGCCATAGAAATTTCCCTGGAACAGGTGATTGCCCTGGAACGCAAGGTCCGAGTTCGCGAAAGCAAGCTGCGCGAGTACCATCTGCCTCGGCTTCGGAATCTTGGAGGTGTCGCTCATGCCCAGCATGCCAAGTGTTTTCTGCACCTTCGGATCATCAGGATCGGTGGATCCGAGTTGAAACGCGTCAGGTTTCTTGAGCAGGATGAGGTGCTTGATGCCCATCGACGTTTCGCCGGCGTCATAGAGCCCCGGCGCTAGCTTGGCGCGCGGATCGTTCACGTCAGATCCCGTCATCCCGGGCGGTAGCGTCGGAGCTGCTTCCGCAGCAAATGGATTCTCTTCTTCCTGGGCTTTCTGTGCAGGCGGCGGAGTTGTAGGTTTTTGCGTCTGTGCCTGTGGTCGGTTCATGCCGAAAAACAGAATAAACGCGGCCATCGCCACGCGAAGGGCAAGACTGGACACTCGATTCATCGTTTCTCCTCTGGAAGTTTCTTCTCCAACATTGTCTGCATAATCCTGATCTCGGCGCGTTGACCGCTATCTACATCGGTCGCAAAGTTGAACAACTCGGCATCCTGTCCCGCGCCTGCGGTGTCGAACAGGCCCCTCACCATCGTCAAAGCGCCACCGTGGTGCTGGATCATCCCTGTCAAAAATAAGTGGTCGAACTCGGCGCCCTTGGCCTTCCGTAGCGCCTCCATCTGCTCCGGTGTAAGCATCCCAGGCATAAGACCCATCGCATGGCCCGACATATCCATGTCCGGCATTCCCGGCATCGCCAAAGAAATGGGTTCTCCGCGGGCCGCCAACCACCGCTGCATGAACTTGATCTCATCCGACTGCGAGTGACTGATGCGCGCCCCGAGCAACCGCACGTCCTTATTATCCGTGTGTGATGCAATCAACGCCGTCATATCCACCGCCTGGGAATGATGCATGATCATGCCTTGCATGAACTCGACATCGGCTTTCGACAACGGGGGCAGCGTGGCTCTAGTCGACGACGGCAGTGTCCGGCTCGGCATACCTGGCGCACCGGGCTGCACCACAACAGGCTTTGCTGGCTCACTCTGTTGCGCGCGCGCATTGCCGCAGAAGAGATGAGCGGAAACGCTGGCGGCGAGCATGACACAAAGCATCTTTCGCCGATGCCGTTCGATCCGTTTCAATACGGGGTAGTCGTGAATCAGGATTGGGATATTCTCCACACCTTCGTTTTCAGCTTACAAGCGGCCAGGAGACTATTTCAAGAGTCACGCCGGTATCGCTGACTGGAAGACGAAAAGTATGTTCGCGATTCTACCAGATGTTAATCTGAGCTTGTGACTTGAAAGGCTTGCAACTGATTGAAGAGGATTGGTTGCGGGGGGTGGATTTGAACCACCGATCCCGCTTTAGCGGGATTATGAGCCATCAATGACCAAAGCGTCTCGGGTCAAGCCCTGTCTTTGTGAAAAACCCGCTACCGCCCTTTTGTGCTTTCAACTCGATCTCGCGTCTTCTAGCGGATCGGTAGTCAGCGTGAGGTTCGCTGAAAACTAGAGTCCAAGGGCGATGTCGCTTGGTCCAACCGGCCAGAGTGCTGGTATTGTGTTGCTGAAGCCGCGCCGACGGATCGTTGCTAATTCCAATGTAGAAGCAACGACCGGAAACGCTCCAAAGGACATAAGGACATAAAGAGAATAACGTTTTTCGGAAACGCGGGACATTCCAGAAAGGATTGGTTGCGGGGGGTGGATTTGAACCACCGACCTTTGGGTTATGAGCCCAACGAGCTACCAGACTGCTCCACCCCGCACTTCGATCATAACAGTGCACTGCGGGGCGGTCAACGAACTGGGCACTCGGAACGAACGAATCGCTCCCGAAAAATCTCAGTCCGCCATTTTCGCGATCTTGGAAACGTCTTCTCCCGCTACCAGCAGGAATTCGGCTTTGGAGCCGTTGACGCGGCTTTGCCGGTATGGTCTGTACTCTTCGCAATCGTAGAACGTATGCGCGGCTTCGCTAGAGGGCCACTCAATAATCAGATAAACCTGCGGGACAGCTCGTCCGCCTTCGAACTTCTCGATATTTGACGTGCGCGCTAGATAGCGGCCACCCTGGCGCTCGACCAGTCCGGTTACGTTCTCCACGTAATCCCGGACCCAGCTCGGGTCGGTGATTTCGAGTTCGGCAACACTGTAGTACTTCATCGATTTCCCCTCAATTTCGATTCAGAGATCATTTGTTGTAGCGCGGCCTACGCTCTTAGCCGCGGACCAGGAACAGCAGGCCCGCAATCAGCAGTACAACCTCGATCACCAGCACGAATACACGCTCGGAGAGGCGATCAACGACCTTCTTGCCCACATATGAGCCAAGAATCATGATAGGCCCCAAAGCCAGTCCCACAATAATCGCGGAACCTTTCAGCACCGACGCCTGGTGATAGGCGACCAGCTTTGTAATGTGCATGACGACTGTCGCCATGGCCTCGGTGCCAATGTATGAGCCTTTGACCAGGCCGTAGGCAAGAAAAAACGGCGCCATGATCGGCCCGACGCTCCCCAGCAGCGCGGACAGGAAAGTCGCCCCGGCGCCAATCGCAGCAAAGCTCTTCAATGGTGGCCGGGCTGGCTTACCCTTTCGTAAATGTCGCCATAGCACAATGAATAGCAGGAAGGCGCCCAGGAGTCTTGTCAAAGCGGAAAGAGGGGCCGCCGCAAAAAGGTATCCGCCGACGAGCCCGAGAGGCACCGCTCCCAAACTGAACCAGCCAACCACGCGCCAATTGACTTCCCTGTGGTTAAACCAAACACGAGCGCCATTCCCTATGAGCTGTGCGACCGTGAGAATGGGAACTGCGTCACGCACTCCGAAGACCGCCACCAGGGCCGGCAGCAGTATGGCAGCGCCACCGAATCCAGAGACCGCCGCGACTGTGGCGGCAATGAAGCCGGCGATCCCCAGGAAAACCCACTTTGCTAATGGCGGGAGATCAAGCACCGGCAAAGTATATCTACGAAACGCCATCCGTTAGAATCGTCCGATGCCAAATCCCGGCCCGCTTGCAGGAATTCGCGTCATCGATTTTGGACGCTTCATCGCCGGCCCATACTGCGGCATGTTGCTGGCGGACATGGGCGCCGACGTGATTCGCGTTGACCGGCGACAAGGTAGTGAAGACCGTTACGTCGCGCCCATCACCAAGAGCGGTGAGGGCGGCGGCTTTCTCTCGCTCAATCGTAACAAGCGCAGCCTCACCCTCGACACCTCGAAGCCGCAATCCGCCGAAATTATCCGCCGGCTGGTAAAGAGCGCGGACATCGTCATCGCCAACCTGCCGATTGATGTATTAAAGAA
>WNFI01081947.1_pt1 | contig 12587 bp, 12 predicted proteins | sample 5400471 | NCBI WGS metagenome assembly WNFI01 (sample SAMN13153348, study PRJNA577476) | soil metagenome | isolation source: 100 cm saprolite on Douglas fir-dominated hillslope | place: USA:California | collected 2013-09-17
TTGGCCTTGGGCACCGCGGCTGCGGCTGCCGCCCCGAGATCTGAAAACGCTACCCCCAAGCCTCCGCTCCGCCCGGAGGCCTCAGTTCCAAGCTTTGCTCGCATAGGCCGGATCGGCCCCGGCTGCCACCAGGATCCGTCCAGAGCACCAACGCTCTGCGCATGACGACCCGCTCACGGCGTTTGCCGCCGGGGCCGACCCCCCTATTTGTGCGCTGAGCCGCACTAGGCGTGCCAGGCGTGCTCGGACGCGCGCCCGCCCCCGAAGATCGGGCGCCAGGCCGCGGCCAGGCGTTACTCCGAGCGCTGCTGCGGGATGCCCGCGAGCAGAGCACGAACCTCCGTCTCACGGTACCGACGGTGGCCGCCCAGAGTCCTGATGGACGTCAGCTTCCCAGCCTTTGCCCACCGTGTGACCGTTTTAGGATCAACTCGGAACATTGTTGCGACCTCGGCTGGCGTAAGCAGCGGCTCGGCCTCTGGGGTACGTGCAGACATTATGACGGCCTCTCCTCCTGGACCTTGTCTTGCGATCCTGCGTCTGATGTGTTCATGGCTCCATTCCGAGCCTGCCTTGGATGTCCTATATGGTCTTACTGTTACCATATTGCCATCACCAGCGGTGACATTGCGACCACCAGGAGCAGAAGTTTTGGAACGTGTCCCCCCGACCCCCGTCGTTCTGCGTCACGTTGCGTGATCCTACAGACGCGCACCGTCGCAACGGGCGGATTAGGAAAAGTCATGTCCGCCTCCTGTCGGCTACTCGGAGTAGCCATTCCTGCTGTAGCTAGCTCTGTCAAGCTGGATCCGCGCGGACTGTTCCTGCCAGGTCCGTGCGTGGCGGACCTGTGCGGCCTGCTTGATCGCGGCTTCACCTCCAAGTACGCGGGCGAACACGCTCCGTCACGTCGGCAACGGATGTTGCGACCGGCGCGTGCCGTCTCGCTAACCCCCCTGCCTGCAGAAGAACCCGCTCGCCGCAACAACTATCGGCAGTGCCGGGATAATCCTCCGCAGTTCTACGGCATGCTCTGTCACGAGGTATTTGCCCCGCACGGCCAGCTTCATGCATTGCGCGACATCAATACTCCGTGCGCACCGCGCGGAATACGCTGGGGGTGAGCCCGGGTCAACGAGGACGCGGGACTGACATGCCGGGAGCTGCAGCCGTGGCGACAGTCATCGAGCCGGCCGACAGGGCCGATGCCGCTGAGGATGGCAATGCGGCCCGCATCGCGGGCAGCGAACTGAACCAGGCCGGTCACGAGCAGGTTGTCTTCTGCCATGATGCGCCGACTGGCCTGCGGGCAATCATCGCGATCTACTCGACCGCCCTGGGCCCCGCGCTCGGCGGAACCAGGTTCTACCCGTATCCCAGCACGGAAGCGGCCATTCTCGATGTCCTGAACCTGTCCAAGGCGATGGCATACAAGAACGCGCTCGCGGGCCTCGACCATGGCGGCGGCAAGGCCGTCATCATCGGGGACCCGGACGTCATGAAGACCGAGGGGCTGCTCCGGGCCTACGGCCGGTTCGTCGAATCCCTGAACGGCCGCTACATCACCGCCTGCGACATCGGCACCTACAGCCAGGACATGGATGTCGTGGCCAGGGAGTGCCGCCATGTCACTGGGCGCACCGAGCCACACGGCGGCGCGGGTGACTCGTCTGTCCTCACCGCGCTCGGCGTCTTCCAGGGAATGCGCGCCGCCGCCGAGCACACCTGGGGAAGCCCGTCGCTGCGGGGCCGCACGGTGGCGGTCGAGGGGGTCGGGAAGGTCGGCAGCCACCTGATCGAGCACCTGATCTCGGACGGCGCCCCGGTGACGGTGTACGACATCCGCGACGCCGCCGTCGCGCGCGTCCGGGCGAGCCACCCCGAGGTGCGGGTCGCCACCAGCAGGACCGAGCTGGTCAGCGCCGATGCCGACGTGTACGCTCCGTGCGCGCTCGGCGGCGCGGTCGACGATGGCACGGTGGCCGCGCTGCGGGCCAAGGTCATCTGCGGCGGCGCCAACAACCAGCTTGCCCATCCGGGGATCGACAAGCAGCTCGAAGACCACGGCATCGTGTACGCACCCGATTACGTCGTGAACGCGGGCGGCGTGATCCAGGTAGCTGACGAGCTTGAGGGCTTCAATTTCGAGCGCGCCAGGGCGAAGGCCGACCAGATCTTCGCCACGACGAAGCGGATCCTCGCGCTGTCCGGTCAGGAGGGCGTGCCGCCAGCCGTGGCCGCCGACCGGCTGGCCGAGCGCAGGATGTCCGAGGTAGGCAGGTTGCGGGGCATCTGGCTGGGCGCCTGATCGCGCCAGGCGAGGACCGCCCGACGCGCGAGCCGCCCAAAACAGGTACGGTTGTCTATGTACGAAGGCACTAGCCACGCTCGGGTCCATGTGCTGGAACCGGAGCGGGCCGTCTGACGTGCACGGAATCCGACATGCGCGGATGAGCGACCATAGTAGGCATCAAGCGCGGTGACCAGGGACCTGGCAGGTCCCGTACGTTCGAGGGGGTCGAGCCAATGGGGCGCGGCCGAGCCAAGGCCAAGCACCGATGAGGAATTCGGATACGACGAGGACGACGAGGACGAGGACGAAGACGAGGACGCGCACCGCAGGTAGCGCAGCGCTCGGGTCCCCGTCAGGGTAGGTACGCGGTTCAGCGCTACGCGCCTTTCGGTGCGGGCTGAGGGTGCCGCCCGGTTAGCCTGGCGCGGCCTGAGCCGCCGACGATCTCCCCGAGCGCCCAGGCCGGGACGCCGCGCCCCGCGAGTACACCGATCGCCTTGTCAGCGTCGGCGGCCGCCACCACGGCGGTCATTCCGACTCCCATGTTGAAGACCTGCTCCATCTCGCGGGCGTCGACCGAGCCTAGCCCGGCGAGCAGGCCGAATAGCGGCGGCGGGCTCCAGCTCCCCCGGTCGAGGAGCGCGTCGGCGTCGGGCGGCAGCACCCTGGCCATATTCGCGGCCAGTCCGCCCCCGGTGATGTGGGCGAATGCGTGCACGCGGCACGCACTCGCGAGCGCCAGGCAGTCCTGGGCGTAGATCCGCGTCGGGGTGGCGAGCTCGGCGCCCATCGGCCTGCCCAGCTCGGGCGGCTCGGCTTCCAGATCCAGCCCCGTGTCACTCAGGATCTGCCTGACCAGGGAGAACCCGTTGGAGTGCAGGCCCGATGACGCGAGGCCGAGCACGACGTCGCCGGCCTTGACGAGCCTGGGTCCGAGCAGCCGGTCGGCCTCGACCACCCCGGTTGCCGCGCCGGCCAGGTCAAATTCCTCAGGCCCGAGGAGACCGGGGTGCTCGGCGGTCTCCCCGCCGATCAGCGCGCAGCCGGCGAGCACGCATCCCTCGGCGATGCCGCCGACAATCTCGGCGACCCGCTCGGGAGTTACCCGACCGCAGACGATGTAGTCGGTCATGAAGAGCGGCTCGGCGCCGCAGACCACGAGATCGTCGACGACCATGCCGACCAGGTCGATCCCGATCGTGCCGTAGCAGCCGGTCCGCTGGGTAATGACCACTTTGGTGCCAACCCCGTCGGTGGACGTCGCCAGCAGCGGCCTGCGCATCATAGCCAGCCGCGACGCGTCGAAGAGCCCTGCGAAGCCGCCGATTCCGCCGATCACGTCGGGCCCCGCGGTCTTCGACACCGCGTCGCGCATCAGCGCCACGGCCCGCTCTCCGGCCTCGATGTCCACGCCAGATCCGGCATAGCTAACCCCGGCAGCCACGCGGCGGGCAGTTTCGGGCGGATCGCCACCCTGGGCCCGCACCGCGCGGCCGGGTGCCGCACCCGGCTCGCTCACCGCGGGCGGCCCCCGGCCGCGGAGCTCTCCAGCAGTTGCTTGCCTTGCTCGGACTCGCTGACCGCGATCGGATAGTTCCCGTCGAAGCAGGCCCGGCACAGCGCGGAGGCTGGCAGGGTGGTTGCCTCGGTCAGGCCTTCGAGGGAAACAAATCCCAGGGTATCGGCGCCGATGGATTGGCGGATCTCCTCGATGGCCAGGCTTCCGGCGATGAGCTCGGCGCGGCTCGCGAAGTCGATTCCGAAGAAGCACGGCCAGGCCACCGGGGGGCTCGAGATCCTGACGTGGACCTCGGCCGCGCCCGCCTCGCGCAGCATGGTCACGATCGCCCGCTGGGTGTTGCCGCGCACGATGGAGTCGTCCACGACCACGATCCGCTGGCCTGCGATCACGTCGCGCAGCGGGTTGAGCTTCAGCCTGATTCCCCGTTGCCTGATGCTCTGGCTCGGCTGGATGAACGTCCGGCCGACGTAGCTGTTCTTGACCAGGCCCTGTCCGTAGGGGATCCCGCTGCCCTGGGCGTAGCCGATCGCGGCAGGGGTTCCCGATTCCGGCACCGGTATGACGAGGTCGGCCTCGACCGGGTGCTCGGCGGCAAGCCTCCTGCCGACCGCCACCCTCGTCGCCTGCACGCTGCGACCGCTGATCGACGTGTCGGGCCTGGCCAGGTAGACGTACTCGAACAGGCAGCCACGCGGCCGGGACTCGGCAAAGCGGCGCGACCTGACGCCGCGCTCGTCGATCGCGATCAGCTCGCCCGGCTCGATCTCCCTGACCAGGGTGGCGATCCGCCCGAAACTGCCCGCCGCGTGGCTGCCGGGGTTAGCTATGCCGGATCTGGCGCGGACATCGAGGCCGGAGAGCGGGCCGTGGCGCTGATGCGCGACGCGGTGTCGAAGACCGCGGGGCCCGACGTGATCGGCGCTCGAGCGTGTTGATCAGGTTTCCGTTGTGCCCGAGCGCCAGGCTCACTGACGGGGTGGCACGGAAGGTCGGCTGCGCATTCTCCCAGACCGAGGACCCGGTCGTGGAATAGCGGCAGTGGCCGACGGCGATGTGCCCGCGGAGAGTCGCGAGCACCGACTCGTTGAAGACCTGGGCGACAAGGCCCATGTCCTTGAAGACAACGATCCTGGTGCCATCGCTGACCGCGATGCCGGCCGACTCCTGGCCCCTGTGCTGCAGCGCGTACAGCCCGTAATAGGCGAGCTTCGCGACTTCCTCGCCGTGCGCCCAGACGCCGAACACCCCGCAGGCGTCCCTGGGCGGATGGTCATCGGAGCTGAGCTCGTGGGTCAGCCGGCCGTCAGGCTTGATCACCCGCCAAGTCTAGTTAGTCGTGGGCGTGCATGGGTGCGGTGGCCACGCCGACACGAGCGGAAGATACGCTGACAAGTCGGCACGCGGGCCGCTGGCCCGTAGCGAGCCGCTCGCAACCGCGGCAGGCCAGTCCGTGCGGCCCGCTGCAAGCATGATCCAGGTGACGGCGTCGGTCTCCACGACGTTCGGCGGCGTGCCGCGGGTGTGGCGGGGGCCGGCCACGCACTGGACCGCTCCGAACGGCGGAACGCGCACCTCCACCGCGCGGCCAGGGGCCCGAGTCTCGAGCAAGCCGAGGGCATGGATCGTTGCGCAGCGCAGAGCTTCCCGGAGGGGCTGCTGGCCGGCGTCGATCGCCTCGATCACCAGATCCAGGCAAGCAGCCCCGAGCGCGGCGGCGGTGACGGGACCGGCATAGGGCTCTGCGCCGATAGCCGCCTGCTGCGCCTCTACCGCGGCCAGCAGCCGCTGCGGGTCAAGCCGTCGGGCCGGCATCGCAGCGACGATAGCGCATGCTGGACGCCGTAGCGGTGCAAGCCGCCGCAGCGCAGATGATCGGCGAGCGCGACGTCCGTCGTGAAGACCGGCAAGATCGTCGGCGGCAGCGCGATTGTCTCTCGCGGATTCGTCGACCGCCTGGGCGCGGTGCCGCCCGGGCTGACTGGACCCGTAGTCGCCGACCTCATGCGGATAACCAGGTAAGAAGCCTACAATCCCGGCTATGCCCGGTCGGCGCAGCGCGCGCCCGCATCGAACCAAGGGATCCTGGGTTCCTCGGCTAGCCGGCGTGGGCGCGGTGGCGGTGCTCGCGGTTGCCGGCCTGGTTGTCTACGTGGCTACGACGCACCATCAGCTTCAGGTGCCTCCCAAGGTGCACGGCCGCGCGCTTGTGTCCTCCCGGGTGCTGAAGATCCAGAACGTGGGGATCGTCGACTTCGGGCCGGCCGACGACGGCGACTCCTTCATCGGCTCTCAGGAGGACCACCCGCTGATGCTGCTGCCGCGGGCCGGCGGCGTGAGGTTCGTCGCGATTCCCGCATCCGGGCTCGCGGCGCCTACCTCTGGCGGCGCAGGGGTGCCCGTGTGGACGGACAACCAGATGGCGGACGGCAGCGACATCTTCATCTACGGCGCGACGGGCCAGTGCCTGAGCGCTGGCCAGGCCTCGGCACTGGTCCGGCTGGCGCACTGCGACCTGGCGCCTGCCCAGCGCTGGCGGCCGATCGACGCCGCAAGCGCACTAGGAGAAGTCATCGCCAGGTACGCGAACGTCAAGACCGGCCTGTGCCTGACGGCGCCGCGCAAGGAACCAGGCCCGGCGAGGCTGGCGAAGTGCAGTAGCACAATGCAGAAGAGGCAGGAGATCGCGTTCTGGTGGACCGCGTAATGGTCCCCGGGCACCCGGCCGGGTCAGCGGGGGCCGAAGAGTTCCGGCAGAATCCGCTGGCTGACGGCGCTGAGCTCGGCCACCGGCACCGTGAACAGCCCGGTGACCTCAAGAACCTCGCCGCCGGTCACGCCGAGCGTGCTTGCTGGCACGCCATGCGCCGCGCACAGTGCAGCGAACTCTACTTCGGAGCCAGGCCGCACCACTACGACGGCCCGTGCGGCCGATTCGCTGAACAACAAGGTCAGTGGGTCAGGGGAGCCTGACGTGCCGCCAGTGCCCCCGGTGTCCCCGAGGCCCACTGGGCCCCCGGAGCCTCCGGGACCTGCCAGGCCCGCCGGGAAGGTGACCACGCAGCCGATGCCCGGGCCGCTGCCCGGCTGGGCCGCGCGGCTGCCGCCGGTCAGGCACGACTCGGCCAGCGCGAGCCCGAGGCCGCCTTCGGACACGTCATGCGCGGCGGACAGCAGGCCGCCTGCCGCTGCGGCGGCCAGCACTGCCGCCAGCCGCTGCTCGGCGGCCAGGTCGACCGCGGGCGGCACGCCGCCCAGGTGCCCGCGGGTCACCTGGGCCCACAGCGATCCGCCGAATTCCGCGGCTGTGCGGCCGAGCAACATGATCGTCTCACCCGGGGCACTGAACCCGCTCGGCAGCCTGTGCCGCACGTCATCGAGCACGCCGAGGACGCCGACGACTGGCGTCGGCTGGATCGCGTCCGCGCCCGTCTGGTTGTAGAAGCTCACGTTGCCGCCGGTTACCGGGATGCCGAGGACCTGACAGCCGTCGGCGAGCCCGCGGACGGACTCGGCGAACTGCCACATCACCGCCGGGTCCTCCGGCGACCCGAAGTTAAGGCAATTGGTCACTGCGAGCGGCCGTGCCCCGGTGGCGGCCACGTTCCGGTATGCCTCCGCCAGCGCCAGCTGCGCCCCGGCATACGGGTCGAGCAGGCAGTATCGGCCGTTTCCGTCGGTGGCGATCGCGACGCCGAGATGGGATTCCTCGTCGATCCTGAGCACGCCCGCGTCGTGCGGCGCGGCGAGCACGGTATTGCCCCGTACGTCGCTGTCGTATTGCTCGGTCACCCAAGTCTTGTCCGCGCCCGCCGGCGATCCGAGCACGGCGAGCAGAGCTTCACGCAGACCGGCGGCATCCGCGTCGGGACTGGCCAGCCTGGCTGGATCGTCCGCGCGGAGCGTGTCCTGGCCGGCCGGGCGCTGCACCGGCCGCTCGTAGAGCGGGCCTTCCGCCGCGCTTCCTGGGGGGATGTCGACAACGACGTTGCCGCGCCAGGTCATCTCGAGCCGGCCAGTGTCGGTGACCTCGCCGAGCACGGTGGCCGGCACGTCCCACCGGGCGCAGATCTCCAGGAACCGGTCCAGGTCGGCTGGGGTCGTGACCGCCATCATCCGTTCCTGCGACTCGCTCATCAGGATCTCGGGCGGGCTCAGGCCGCGGTCACGCAGCGGAACCGCATCCAGCGTCACCGTCATGCCGACCTGGCCGGCGGCGGCCAGCTCGGTGGTCGCGCACGCGATCCCGGCCGCGCCGAGATCCTGGATCGCCAGTACCACGCCCGCCGCGTACAGCTCCAGGCAGCATTCGACCAGCAGCTTCTCCATGAACGGGTCGCCGACCTGCACGCTCGGGCGCTTGGCCCGATCGCCCCCGGATGCGCCATCACCGAACGAGGCGCTGGCGAGCACCGACGCGCCGCCGATCCCGTCCGGCCCGGTCGGCGAGCCGAACAGGACCACCTTGTTGCCCGGCCCGCTCGCGCTGGCGAGCTTCAGGTCCTCGTGCCGCATCACGCCCAAGCACAGGGCGTTGACCAGCGGATTGCCCGAGTAGCAGGGATCGAACGCCAGCTCACCGCCGATGTTGGGCAGGCCGAGGCAGTTGCCGTAGAAGGAGATGCCACCAACGACGCCTGGCAGGACCCGCCTGGTGTCGGGAGCGTCGGCGGGCCCGAACCGCAGGGCGTCCATCACCGCGACGGGCCGAGCGCCCATCGCGAGGATGTCCCTGACTATGCCGCCCACGCCGGTCGCCGCACCCTGGAAGGGCTCCACGTAGGAGGGGTGGTTATGCGACTCGATCTTGAAGGTGACGGCGTATCCCTGCCCCACGTCGACGACACCGGCATTCTGGCCGATTCCGGCAAGCAGGGCGCTAGTGGGCGGCGCTTTCTCGGCGAACTGGCGCAGGTACAGCCTCGACGACTTGTATGAGCAGTGCTCACTCCACATCACTGAGTAGATCGCCAGCTCGGCATCGGTGGGCCGGCGCTCGAGCTGGAGAGTGATGCTGGCGTACTCGGCGTCAGTCAGGCCCAGCGCGGCATGCGGCTGCTCGCGGTCCGGCGTCGTGACGGCCGCCGCGACGGTATCGGCGCGGGTCATGCCCGGGCAGCCGAGGTGAGGATGGACGTGAAGAAGTTCAGGCCGCCGGTGCCCGGACCGGTCAGCAGGTCGATCGCATGCTCGGGGTGCGGCATCAGGCCGACCACGTTGCCATCTGGGCTCGCGATCCCCGCGATGTCATCCGTCGATCCGTTCGGGCTGCCGTCGGCGTAGCGGGCGACGACGCGGTCCGCGCCGGCCAGGTCGGCCAGCGTCTGCTGGTCTGCGACATAGGCCCCGACGCCGCTTTTCAGCACGACCGTGACCACCTCACCTGGCCCGTAGCCGGTTGTCCACTGCGTCCGGTTATTCTCGATCCTGATCCGCACATCCTTGTTGATGAAGTGCAGGCCCGCGTTCCTGATCAGCGCGCCTGGCAGCAGGTGCGCCTCGCAGAGAATCTGGAAACCGTTGCAGATGCCGAGCACGGGCAGCCCGGCTGCAGCCGCGGGGATCAGCTCGTCCATCAGGGGAGCAAACCGGGCGATGGCGCCGCAGCGCAAATAGTCGCCGTAGGAAAAGCCGCCGGGCAAGATCACGGCGTCGACGCCGCGCAGATCGCGGTCGCCGTGCCAGAGCGGGATGGGCGTGCCGCCCGCCCGCGCGACCGCCCGGCTGGCGTCGACCTCATCAAGGGATCCGGGGAATGTGACGATTCCGACCCTGACCGTCACAGCCGACCCCGCTGCCCGCGCCCGCCCATGCAGGCAGGCTACCTGGTAAGCCGGTGTCCCTGAGCGCCCAGCCGCCCGGGTCGGCTAGCGGTGCGCCGGCGCGCCATTCGCACCTCTTGAACAGCTCCACGACGGTTCCCCGGCCAGGCCCGCTATGCAGGCTGACGTCGTCCACGCAGGCCCGCATGATCGCCATGCCGCGGCCGGACTCGGGGATCTGGCTGATGTCAGTGGTCCTGGCCCGGCGGCCGAGCAGTCCGGCGGGCCGGACCGGGGGCCGGCGCAGGTGCCGACGGCGCGCCGCCCTGATCCTGGCCGGGTCGAAACCGCGGCCGTTGTCCAGCACCTGGAGCACGACCCGGTTCCTCGCGACTTCGGCGACCACCTCGTACCTGTGGCCCGGTCCGGCATGCCGCAGCACGTTTGTGCACGCTTCCGTGACAGCCAGGAGCAGGTCGGAAATGCAACCCTCATCCAGGCCGAGCCGGCCCAGGGTATCGCCGAGTACGTGGCGCATCACGGGAATGCTGAGCGACTCGTGCGGGAACACAAGACAGAAGCGGATAGGCCGGATGTCCCGGACATCTCCGGCCAGTTCCTGCGAGTGCAGCACGCGAGTTCGCACCGTCTTCTCTGTCCTCCGCTGCTCTCCTGCTTACGACTCGGCTCCCATCACATTGTGAGAGTTTCCACAGCAGGGGCGCGGTAATCATAAACTCGGGCGATCTTCGGACGAACGGTGTCGTTCTCCCAGATCAACAGCGGATTACAGATCGCGAGGCGAGCGGCGAAACTGCCCTGGCCGCATGACAATTCGGTGCTGCTGAGGCGCGGAACCCGCATGGTGGGAATATCGGTCGGAGTCTCCCTGGCTTGCGTATGTGCTTCTGGCCCGCCTGCTTGCCCGCCGTGGCCCTGTGCGATGCCTGCATCGCCGGAATCGGCGGCGTCAACGGCGTCGGCAATCTCCACCTCGAACCGCTTGCCCTGGCGAACGGCGACGACCTCGGTGAAACCAAGCCGGTGGCACGCGCCGGCGATAGCCTCCCCCTGCGGATCATGGATCTCGGGCTTGAGCATGACGTCGACAACTATCTTGGCCACAGGACGCAGCGTACGCGCACCAGGCACTTGACCCGGCAGGAGGAGCGCCGGGTACTGTCGCAGCGGAGCACGAAAACCGATGACCGCCCGTTGACCTGCAGGCGGGCGGCGCTGAGCAGGTAAGGAGTGGCACGTGGCCGTCAAAGCTGCCGGGCGAGCTGCCTCCCGATCCCCCGCACTGGATAGGCCTTCCGGCAAGCCGGAGCTGATCCAGCTGCTGACACCCGAGGGCGAGCGCGCTGAGCATCCTGACTACCCGCTTGATCTGACGCCCGATGAGATCAAGGCTCTGTACCGTGATCTGGTCCTGGTAAGGCGGATCGATTTCGAAGCCATCGCCCTGCAGCGGCAGGGAGAGCTCGGCATCTGGGCCTCGCTGCTCGGCCAGGAGGCGGCGCAGGTCGGCTCGGCGCGCGCGCTCGGCCCGCGTGACATGGCCTTCCCGACCTACCGGGAGCACGGGGTCGCCTGGTGCCGCGGGCTGGATCCGGCCAAGCTGCTCGAGCTGTTCCGCGGCGTCAGCCACGGCGGCTGGGACCCCAAGGCTCACAACTTCCACCTGTACACGATCGTGATCGGCGCCCAGACCCTGCACGCGACCGGATACGCGATGGGCATCCAGCGCGACGGGGCGCTTGGTGAGGACGGCGAGGCCGCGATCGTCTACTTCGGTGACGGTGCGACCAGCCAGGGCGACGTGAACGAGGCCTTCATCTGGGCGTCGGTCAACAACGCGCCCGTGGTGTTCTTCTGCCAGAACAACCAGTGGGCGATCTCCGAGCCCCTCGACCGCCAGACCAGGATCCCGCTCTACCAGCGGGCCCTGGGCTTCGGGTTCCCAGGGCTGCTAGTCGATGGCAACGACGTGTTCGCCTGCCTGGCCGTGACGCGGCATGCCATGCAGGCCGCGCGGGAGGGACAGGGACCGACGCTGATCGAGGCGTTCACCTACCGGATGGGCGCGCATACCACGACCGACGACCCGACCAGGTACCGGCTGTCCGCCGAGCTCGAGTCGTGGAAGCTGAAGGATCCGATCGAACGGGTGAAGCAGTACCTGATCCGCTCGGGAATGGCGCAGGAGAGCTTCTTCAGCAACATCGCCGCCGAGGCCGACGAGGTCGGCACCAGGATCAGGAAGGCCTGCCTGGAGATGCCCGACCCCGATCCGCTGTCCATGTTCGACAACATCTACGCCGAGCCGACCGCGCTGCTTGCCGAGGAGCGCGCGCAGCTTGACGCGTATATCAGCTCCTTCATCAGCGAGGAGGTCGGCCGATGAGCACGGACACCCCTGGCACCCAGGGCGCTCCGGGCGGCCCGGCCGCCGCAGTCAGGCTCACGCTAAGCAGGGCACTCAACGAGGGCCTGCGCAAGGCGATGGAAAACGATCCCAAGGTGCTCATCATGGGCGAGGACGTCGGCAAGCTCGGCGGCGTCTTCCGGGTCACGGACGGCCTGCAGAAGGACTTCGGCGAGGACCGAGTGTTCGACACCCCGCTCGCCGAGTCCGGCATCGTCGGTACCGCGATCGGGCTCGCGCTCCGGGGCTACAGGCCGGTGTGCGAAATCCAATTCGACGGGTTTGTTTTCCCTGCCTTCGACCAGATCGTCTCCCAGCTCGCGAAGATGGCGTACCGGTCGGCCGGGCGCCTCCGACTTCCCGTGGTGGTGCGGATTCCGTTCGGCGGCGGCATCGGAGCCGTCGAGCATCACAGCGAGTCTCCGGAGGTGCATTTCGTGCACACCGGGGGCCTGCGCGTGGTTGCCTGCGGCGACCCAGCCGACGCGTACGCGATGATCCAGCAGGCGATCAGCTGCGATGACCCGGTCATCTTCTTCGAGCCCAAACGGAGGTACTGGGACAAGACCGACGTCGACCTGGCCG
>WNFI01445953.1_pt1 | contig 12586 bp, 11 predicted proteins | sample 5400471 | NCBI WGS metagenome assembly WNFI01 (sample SAMN13153348, study PRJNA577476) | soil metagenome | isolation source: 100 cm saprolite on Douglas fir-dominated hillslope | place: USA:California | collected 2013-09-17
CGAAGGCGCCAGTGAATACCTGGAGGATCTCGTGGCCCGGATCGATACCCCTCTACTCGACAGCTTGGAAATAGCATTCTCCCATCAACTCATATCCGACACTCCACAACTCACCCAGTTCATTAGTCGTACACCAAACTTCAAGGGACAAGGTGAAACACACGTGGTCTTTTCCCTGGACTACGTTGGGGTCATACTCCCCCAGGCATTTCCCAGACGGCTCGAGTTAGGTGTCACATGCACACAGTCAGATCGGCAGCTGTCGTCCCTGGCACAGATCTACAGCTCTGCCTTACCTCAGGCCGTCATTCCCGTGATGGAACACCTCTACATCTGGGATAGCTTTCTACCACCTCGTTGGCAAGATGACATCGAGGACGGCCAATGGCTGGAAGTTTTACATCCATTCACCAATGTGATATTTCTTTACATATCCCGGGAATTGACGCCATTTATCGCACCCGCCCTGCAAGAGCTCGTTGGGAAAAGAGTGATAGAAGTGTTACCTGCCCTGCAGATTCTCTTCTTGGGAGAGTTGCACCTGTCGGGACCTGTCGAGGAAGCCATTGGGAAGTTCGTCGCCGCGCGACAGCTCGCCGGTCACCCTGTAATTCTTTCTCACTGGGATGGAAAGACGAGTTTTCAGTGACTAGAGGTCGACGATTGATCAGTGGTCTCTACTTCCTCTCCCAGTTATGTTTGACTTCGTCTACTTACCAGTCACCATTTTTCCTGGTGTTCCTCACTCGTAGCTGATATGGCCGAGGGATGACCCCAGTGTCTAGCGCTTTCATACTCCTGTGGCTGCCATGTACGGTTGCGTTCCTCTTAAATGTACTGTACCAGAGAAATAATACAGTTTCGTACTGTACTAGTGGTGGCCCGTGCGCAGCACGGGCACAGCTAGGGAGTCGTTCATTACAGTTACACGATAAGCTCGTGCATTCACGGGTGAGTTGCCAAGCCCGAAATCCAGTCCAATGCATGGTCAACGTGTCAAACTGGAAAAGCACATGCTCTATTTCTCCTCTATATGCTATAGATATTGTTTCAGAATAAGTTCAAGTTTCGCATTTTGGCGTGAGGCCTGACGCCGACCGTCAGCTGCTAAAATTTGAAAACCTGGTCCTCAGTATATCCTAGCTCCTTGAGGATACCACCGATTGCGCCCTGCTTCATCCTATCCTTTTTCCCCGCGACCGCAATGACTTGTCCCGGCGGGCCTATTCCACCCACGCGCAAATGCAAACAAGGAAAAGGGGGGGGAGAGGGAGAAAAATCAAGAACAGACGGGCCGATCTAGCTAGGTGAAAATGATGACGTACCGCATACGAACACCTTGACCTTATGATACGCCCTTTTCGGCAGGGGGGACGTGTGCCTTGATGAGCTCGCGACTGACGTACCCTGATGCGCCGGTCCAGCGAGCAGCGGGTGGGTTTATCGAGAGTATGCACGACTTTGGAACGTGTGCGGATGATGCGCGCGTTGGAGCGCGTCGAGCTCGTCACGAAGCAAGATGTGCCAGTGCGGCTTCGGTAACGTTGGCATAGAGCAAGGTGAATCGCGTTCGGTTTGCCGGATCGCTGAGCGCGCGTGGTTTCGCGAGTTGGTATAGTATAGTATAGAGGCGTGATGCCCGATCCACCACGGACAGATGACGGCCGCCGTGGCCGGTATCCGACGACGAAAGAGAGGGAACGAGGGGTCGATATGGTTTGATGAAGGATGGGGAAGGGGAAGGGGGGTGTGAAGATGGCGCAACGTACCTTTGTAGGGGAATTTAGGGATGGGACCCTTCCAGTGTGTCGCCGGGCTTGAGCCTCTCACGCACGTACTTGCTAATAACGCGCCATTCTCGTACTTCTTAATTAGCAACACGGGCTCGCCCTCATGGTCCGCACGGGAATCTAAAAATTGAGTAGGGCCACACGAGGTGAGCCCATGAGGCGAAGCGCGGTGCACCGGAGCGTGAGCGTGCTGTGAGCACGGGCTGCAGCGTGAGAAACGTGAGATTGCGGGGCCAACTAAGTTACGCTACGTAAGCTAGCTCAGGGTCACGTAAAACTACGACACCTCGTTGGCTCGTACATAGGATCCGGAGAGTGACTCTCATGAATCCAACAGCAGCAGCATTTCTAGAAGCATAGATCTGATGGTGGTGTTGCGACTGAACTCCCACACACGCATTGAGTTTTTCCTACACCAACGCGCAACAGATCCCCCACTTCAATTGTCCACTTTCGGTCGTTCTGGAACTCATTACATCTCGTCCTACTGTATATACCGGCCAGATATTCCTTTCAACTGCTCCATAACGTACTGAGGGGTCCTAGCATTCCTTCCCTGAGGCAGCTCTCACACCCCGTGATTTGCGAGTCAGCCGAGACTCAATGCATCAATGAACCCCGTGGCTTTCTCATCGACTCCGCAATTCCCAAGAATGTTTCCTTGAGCCGTATCTGTGATGAGTTAACTTGGTTTGAATCATATCTATGCCAGAGGCACCAGTACTTACCGTATCCCGGGCAGCGGCGAATGAGGAAGGAAAGGTCTTCGGCGCCGGACGCGAAGCATCGCGAGAAGCATTATTCTGTATTCTTAGCGCGAGATCTGCCATCCTGTGGAGGGCAGCATTCGAAGCGCCTCCGCCAAAGGAAATAGCATGGAAGGACAGAGGTTTCCTACCCGGGCTATTAGAGATAGGCGGCGCAGGTATAAGAAACTCACCCAAGCACTATCGCCGATCGACAAACATTTTGTATTGCTGTGTCAGAAATGACGCATTCTCCATCTGAAAGAAAAATCATGACAGGGAACCTGCGAAAGTGATTAATAAGAAATGGTGTTATTGGTCAGTACAGTTTTTGGGTAGTCATTGAAGAGGATAACGCTGTATGCATCACGCCGCCTACCACCGAATTGTTGATCTGTCGAGACGGTCGTGGAGTTAGTAGACCGGAGGCTGTGGAGAGCTGAATAGACCGAGTCAAGAAGAGGTCGGCTCCCCAATTGTTGCCTCAGAGTGGTAGTAGCGTGGCGGGCAGTCCAAAAGCTGTACAGAGCTGAATACCCAGCACCGAGTCTATTATTGGCACGCCGTTGAATCCTTTCTGCCGCGGGCCAGGCGACCAGGGGTATATTATCGGTGGTGGCCATAGAACTAGACCTGAAACTCAAAAATGAGGTACAATACGTGACGACAGATAACGACTAACTTATCAATGATGAATATCCTAGAGAAGCTCGAAATGTTAGAAGTCATCCACGGGCCCCATGAAAGTTCACAATACATACACGTGGTACGCTTGCTGTGGTAGAATAGGTTTTCTGCACTCAAACAAGTGACCATCACCGGATACATAACCATGGCCTTCGATACGGTCGTCAGGGTGTCTGGGGAGATGAAATATGGGAAGTGTGCAATAAGATTGCCGTCCACTGCGAGAAGCCGTCGCAAAATGTTCGGGTCCTGTAGACGAAAATTTCAGCCATAAAGCGAGCGGCCATATATATGCTACATACCTGGACACATGGCATCACTACAATGAGAACATTATTGACCCATCTGCTCATTATATAAGCGCGACTCACCATTTCCCGAAGATGGCCTGTTCCTCACGAGTGTAGGGGTCTGGAATCAGGTCTGAGTATGCGCTTTACACAAGAGACAAATGTTCGTGACCTTTGAAGCCTAGATATAACGTCTTAAGTTGAAGAACAAAAGGAATACGTGCGCTCAACATACCCATCCTGCGCCAATACAAGTTATGAGTGATGGCATCTTTTGGTCTGTCAGGGTTGGGAGTCATCCTTGCGTTGATATGTTGTAATTCGGGCCCCTGGCAACGCGCGTTCTCCCCAGCATTACAATATTCAATATGAACATGTCTGCCCATCGATGAGCAAACCAGATTGCACATCATAGGTGCTCCTTCGTCATTAGCGGAAAATTTGCGACCTCCCAATTCAATATCAGTATCATCGGTTCCATCGATAGCCCAGCTAGTCTGGGTCATGGAACCATGACTGGTTTCATGCTCTGGCTGGGTATGACCTTGAAGTAGATGGCAACAAGTGTAAGGGCGTGCAGGTGTTGTTCACGATTGGCTTACCCATGGGTAAAGTGCAGAAGTGACCACATGTTTTGCAACTATAGTGTGTTGATTATCGCAAGTCGAAATATAAGACAGAATGACATACCGAGTCTCACAAAAGTGGAATGATTGCTCTTCATTGGTGTGAATGTGGGCACCTGCATGAGACATTTGTCCTGGTTCAATGATATTTACACATTGCAACCGCCTTGCAACTGGTCGCGGGTCAGCGCGGCGCCACATAAAGTAGCACCCAGGACGAACCTTGCGAATACTGTGTAATATTGGGATATGATCAGAAACGAATCGTGAAGGCCAACCATAATTTCCATCACCTTGGTGTACTGAAATGTCTCATGTCTTCCCGTGAAGGTGGCCTCAGCGGATAGAGGGGTCGTGTCGATTTGGCAGATGCCTGGCGCTGAGCATAGTGCAGAACATGGGTGAGCTTGTCTGTTAGGCCAACCTTTGAGTCTAAAAGGTCCTTCAATTTGGACGAACACTGACCCGCATGAATGAAACGAGCCAGTCACAATCCCATGGAGGTGGGGTTGAATGCAAAGGCGTCTACAAAGGTCGCATGTCACGGGGCACAGGCTCAGATCGCACGAATGGACATAGTGGGGTTTGTTACTGAACAGAATTCACTTGGAGAGTGGCGGGAACTACATAGAAAAATACGCACCTGGGCCTATTGCATCCTCCTTGGCAAGAATACGTCTTCCCACCAGGTAGCTTCATCCGTTGGAGAGCGCACGGCTGGTCATATCCGGTATCTCAGAGCGAAAAACTTCGCTAGTCCTGAAATGAACTCGTACCATGCCACACATGTGTACGCGCGCTGAGCACATGTGCTCATCCTCAACGTGACCCGCAACCTGGAAATAGTTGAGCACGTGATTCGAGGACTCAGCGAGCGAGGAGGCAGCATGCGTCGGCTGACCTTCGTGCAATCTTGCAAGCAACCTCGGTTTTCTGACAACTTGCAGGGCCCACCACACAAATGTGCGTTGACAACACAGCTGTATGTCAATGAGAAACAATATTATCGGGCCAATCGCTAACATACACATGCTCCCCAGGGTGGCCAGCGCTGTCGTCTAATCAGCCGACTCTCAAGTAGAGGCCAAAAGACGCACGGTGTACCACAGGGCTTCGGCTCATCTTTACAAAATTCACAGTTATAGTTACACTTGTGTGTGGTTTCGCAACTGTGATCGTCCCGGTGTAAGTGACTGCGTACACATAGGAGATGGCATGACGAGCATTGAGCCCGACAGAGTTGGGTATTCGTTCTCATTTCGATGACCATGTTATCGAATTCCCTTCGTAAATCCTTGACTGTGGCATGACCAGCTTGGAACCGCCCCAAGTTGGAGTCCAACCAAAGTCTGACGTAGTTGACCCGGAGGTCAATCGATCCATTGATGTAGGACGCAAGTCCCGACGTCCAGTTGGAGTCAGGCATGGATTGCCGCGGTCTCTGCCCACTCCAAGCCTCTCGAAAGTAAGCAAGGTGCATCTCAATGTCTGCCGGCGAAACTTTTTCATGCTCAGAGATAGCGAAACGCGCCGGGGTGTCATCACCTTCTATGACGGCGTTGGTGTCCAAGTTCTAAGGGCCTAATTAGGGACCATCTCCGCAAATGAGATTGATAAACTACAAAACCTTTAAGAGTTCAACTTGGGGTTCAACTTCGGAATATCCTGTAGCTAGCGCAATTGGGAGCAAGGCGAAAAGGGTTCTGGCACGATGCTCGGTCGTGTTTTCTGTCAGGGTATCAAGCACAAAGTTGATACAAAGAGAAATGAAGCAACGGACGAGAAAGCGCTCCCCAATCGTTCGCCTATAGAAGCCGATGATTTGGCCGTCACCATATTGCGAAGAGGAGAAGAACGGACCTTCAATTTCGCCATCAGGGTCTTGATAGTATGGAGGAATTCACCTGCTGTTGGATGCGAGATCTTCTGCGAGTCCAGGCGCATCTTTAGAGTGGAGAACAGTTTGTAGAACTCCTTTGATTCGATCACAGGCCATGGTATAATGTCCAGCCTCCCACGGTGAAGGCGGGAAATGAAATTCGCCCTTCGCTCTTGCTGTACTATCTTCTGAAACTTGGCAGAAAACCTACGAGGCTTCAAATTAACCGTATGTTTGCACAAGTACGACACAAAATCTTACTCGCGGGTTATTTCGACCTTATCAGCCTCCACCACATCCTAACAGCAAAGTCAATTGACAATGAGGGAGTCATCACCGGAGACATGCCTTTATAATAATTACTAGAGTGGATTGGAAGAGAGATGGATTGGCCGCCGGATCAAATACAGACGCACTCGACTGGAATGCATTGAACAGCCCGGTGATGTCCCGACTGAACGCAAAGTTATTGCGAAACAGAACCTATTTGATTTCAGATGGAGGTACTGGCGAGAGATTGTCAACATACGAGATTCGAAATCGCGGTGTTGAGTAGAACTAGGAGAGTATCCTCTTGAACAGACCGTTCAACGCTATCAACGGCTACAATTTTCATAATTGATCAACCGTAAATGTCCGAAGCCGATCCAACAGACCTTCAAAGTCGAGTGCCACGATAAGCGCCTTGTCTGTCGGTGTTACGGACAACCATACGCCCTCTACTTACATGAGCACAAATATGCATAATCATGGAGGTAGAGAGGTCTACCAGTTGTCCTCATGGCATTCCCCGCGAATGACGTATCCAAAAGGTGGTTAAGCGAGAAGCTTTTCCCCACAGATTGTTGACCCATTGACGATACAACCTTCACGGGCTGTACATAAATATATGAGCGTTGACCGTATGGGGCGTATATTCACTCAAGGTGATAATATACCTTTGATGCCAAATATGACTGGAAGATCGACTCATACCAACCAAATGATAGTTTGTCCACAATCTTGCTGACCTCAGCGCCGAGCAAAGACTTCTCCAAATCCAAGGAGAGCACTCCATCTGCCAACGGAACGAACCTGTTCTCGCGACAGACAGCAATATGAATTGGGATAAGGCAGAAAAGGTCAACCAGCCACTCTCCAACACGATACCTCGAAACATCATCCCAGTCAGTGTTCATGATTACCTCATCCCGGAATGTCGAAGATTTCTTCGTCGATAATTTGATGCGACGCAGCTCATCACCTGTGGGCTTCCTCGTCATTTCGAACGCCTGAACGAGATCGGAGAAGTATGGTTCAAAAGGCTGCGAATGATTTTCTGCGACAAAAGTGATGCTCTTCTCCCGTCGTTCGCTCGACGACGTTAATCTGCGGCGTTTAACAGCGGAGACAACTGGGAACCGAGACCAGACTTCAGCATGACAGTCCAGCAAGCTATTATGCAGTGTATGACGGGTTCGATCATTTGACACATGCTTGTCGCCGTGCTCCTTAAATACGAACTCCATGTGTTTTTTCGTAATTTTAATGGCGACAGACCGCACAGACCCGGAATTGATGTCGAGGCCCATGAGGAAGACACGTCCTCGGTCGACCATAGATGTCAGGACAGCGCCGTGAAGAGGAAACTCAGAGACATCCAAGTGAATACCTGCAGCTGATCCGAAAGATTCCCAATGATACGCAGTGAGGCATGGCTTCGAGTCTTGAGTGTGATGAACAAGGAGACAGGAACCATCTGGGGACGAGAATATAGAGTCGGGGATAGATGGAAGTTGTAATGAAGCAGGCCTTCGGCGGGTCAGTAAGCAATGGCCAGTAAGATGTTTCGAGAGGGAAGAAAAACGATACCTGAACTGGAGGGTTATAAAGGAAAAGACGCGAGCTTGTGCACTAGAATCCACTAATACGACTTCTTCGTTCCCACATACGAAAGCTGTATGAAAGATTGATATTTCTGTCTGGTTATACCACGGGGCAAGATTGATCGTCGTTCCCTGGGCGTACAGTGTCCTGTAGCTCTCATCGAAGACAAACATGTGAAGTTGCAGCTGGTCGAACAAAGTGAGTCATAGACAACAAAGGTCACAATGAACAGTATTGTATTTACTTTCGTTGAAGCGCACACAACCAAGAATCGCTCGGTCTCATCGAAAGCAAAAAGGACGTCCTCGCCTAGCTTCTCGCGGTTAAGGTTCTTAATGGGCCTCTCTCGCCGTATAACCATATCCATCGCATGGGGATGATCGAGATAAATATAAACTTTTTCTTGATCAACCAGAATAAGGAGTAATTTTCCATTTTCAAGGATTTGATAGAATCTGTGAAATTGCGGTGAGGCAGGGTGCGAGCGACGTGGCAAAACCGACTCATACGCAATGTTCATGGAAATTGGTACGTGAAAACTGGACGAAAGTCGTTCGTTCACAGCAGGACTCGGTATGTAATCTGGATTCATCTGCATGCTGTGTTTGTCGTCGCTCGTCAAGTCCATTAAATGAACGCAAATCGCGAGTTTGGCTTCTTTGATGATCTGGCGGCGACCAGTAATTATATATCCTTGATGAGAGTTTGAATGCTTAAGCCTTCCAGTATTGAAGCGTTCATGGTACGGTGTTATAAGCGCAATCAGCTCGGTTATCACAAGATAGGGATTTATAACTCACGGGTCTCGAGACCCGTCCGACTGAATGATGGTGACGTTGTCAAGGTACAGCCTGCTAGGGGCATTTAGAGTTTCATGGCCAAGAAAGAACCAGGAAGCGTACAAATCCTGCCGCCCTGCCACCAGTGCGTTGATGCCTTGAATAAATTCCCTGAGCAACTTGCTCAGTGACTTCCTCTCCTCGCTGTCCGTATCATGCTGTACAGCTCGTTCGCAGCGTTCCAGCTGCATAGCTGACACAGCGTGAGCCATCATTTTCACAACTGCATCGATTGAAGACGAGAGTTGAGTATGCGCCAGAGCTTCAACCTCATCGATCACAGGCCGCAACTCTTTGTTTCCTTCGTTCTTCATCATTAGTAGAAACTGTGCGTCGGGAGTTCTCGCTGCCAAGGACCTCATTTCCTTCTCGAAAGTGTCCTCGGAACGGCCGGATGCTGAGCGCGCCCCCCGGAAGCTTGTGCCCGATTGCTTCTTCTCATCCGTCTGGGAAACCGTTTGCTGCGCATGGCAAAAATCGCCTTCGATAAGGATATTATGAATAAGTTCCGCACGGGCTCTGGTATCCAGATGTTGGTTTTTCTCGAGGAGACATATGACAGTGAGCAGGCGCAGCTTCCGAGACTCAAACTCAGGGTCGCGCCTTAGTACTAGGTCGAATCTAGCACCATGTAGATGCTTCTCGTAGACAATTCGAAAACCAGGATAGAGTGATTCGAGATCGGAGAGCCGCAGCATCGAGCCTGAAAAATCCATGAGACGCGTTGAATGCTAGCCACTGAAACATTCTACCCGTAGTCTCCTGGCCGGCATCCGAGCGAGCACTGTCTTGAACGCTGGCAGAGAGGTTATCACGTTCCAATGATCTGCAATAACAAGTAAAATCAGTACCGCCTGGTATATCACCAATCAAGACATACGAAAATAGTTTCAACAAATCCTCGACAACAACCTCCCGAAGAGTACGCTGTAACGAGTCCCCTGCTCCAGCGATTTCTTGATAAACTATTTCTTTCTTCTTTCTTAATTCTTCCTTATATCCAGTACGAATGTCTTGGTTTTCTGCATACCACTTATCGCAGAGCTCCGGGAAAAGATCGGCAATAGCGACGTCAATTAAAGCTTGTACAGCGCCCTCTTCAAGCTCTTCCGATAGAACGACGGCATTGTCCGTTCTATAAAGAACATCAGTGTAGGGCGCATAAAAGGTTTGGATGCATACAGTAACGACCTGAGGGATACCCCGCTTAAAGTCAGTTCGTCGAAAGCCTCATAATAAGGCTGACGCTCGATGTAGGATGCCGTCAAAAACCCTTGTGTGGTTTCCCCAGGCAAAAGGCGAGGAGCAAGAGCCGCGCGATCAACAAGACAGTCAGTTGAATCTTCAGGGGGCAAAATATGGCGTGAATTCATCTTTGACGAGTCAGAAGCAAGATACTTGAGAAAGGCGATTGGGAAAACACCTGAAAACCTGGGCATGCAATTGCCTTTTCCTCTTGTTCGTTAGTCTCGGCAACTTCAAACGTGAACAATCTGTCGGAGTCGCAGGCTTCTATATCAATAGAGTCCGCATCGCTGTCTTGATCGCTCCAGACAATGGCTTTTGAATGCTCGCGGGAAAACAAAGCAACCACTTGGTCGCATATCTTTGTGAGATATCTACGGTACATGTAAAGTGATGATGGGGAAGGAATTGTCTGATCACTCACCTCATGAAAGCGATTCTATTGCCACGAACGGAGGAAGTTGCTGAATCATTCCAGGTGGTATCCTCGGGCCAGTACACCACGAAGTGACGTTCATCGGCAAGATCCAATGCATTGGTCTTCACTATGTACAGACCAGAGGACAGCGTCGGACTGGAATCAAGTAATGAGAAACTCTGATAGGAGAATTCAAAAGAGGAGTGGTTGGCACTGCTAGCACGTACACGTTGTCATCGATGGCACCCATGCATTGTAGCAATCGTACGATTTCATCTTTAGATCCGTAGACTCCGAGCGGTTTAATCGTGAATTGATCCAGTGTCAGGAAATCGATCTTGGCTATTGATGCGTATGCCCCAGGAGATACCGCATTGATGAAGCACTGGATAGAGTCCTGGGCGATGATGACCTTATCAACTTGGACTGGATCAACCATTGGGATTCGGTTCTGAAAGATGTCTCTCACCGTAACCGTTGCTCCCGGATTCACATATGAGGTCTAGGAGACGGTACATGTCTTTTACTTTCTCAACGGGGTCCATGGGAGTGACGGCATATTGTGAACTTTGCTGGTCAACACTTCTAGACCCACTGCATTGGTCTAATGTAACAAGGAAACAATGAACGCGTCGTTTCGTACAACGGGTTTGATCGCATACCTTTCCCCTTGCCCCCTTGAGACATTTCTCTCATACCCGAAGAATTGTCGATCCCAGCGAGCCGTTCTACAGTAGATCATCAACGGTGATAATGCGATGGACTACGCCAGATATGCATTTAGGCGCCCCTGCTGAGACCACATACCGTTGGTGAGCACGCGTGCATTTGGAGCTCCAGCTTGCCCTTACACGCGGTAAATAAGGGTCAGCACATAATTCAATCGATCCGGAGAGGACATACCATGTCTTGTGTTTCCATCACGGCTCAAGACCAGTGTGTTGGTAGTCTGAGTTGGCTCCTCTGTGTGGTGGGTACTGTCGGTATCCGAATGCGTGGAGCCCCATGACGAAGGCTTGGGCGAACGAGATTCGCTAAAGTTCATAAAGGGCTCGGTGTGTGAATGTCAGTTCGAAGGATACTGAGGTATAAGAAAGACTCAGAGGTGGTAGTAGACACAAGGAAAGTCGCCACTGCATGTGGGAATCAGGACCACGGGCGCAAAGATCCAAAATGGTGATTCAGCCACAGTCCTAAGTTATCGTGTCCTCACTCCTCAGGTGAGTAACACCAAGACAGTTGCTTTTGTCGCAAAGGAGTTCAAGCTGACATTGACATCCCTACCACATAGTAGCCCGGGTAGCCTGTCATTATCAGTCACCTTCGAAGATTTCGCCATATATACAATATACAATTTCTGAAATATACGTCGTGTTGGGGGTTGTGCTATCTGGCTAGCTTGAACCCTATCAGTGACAGGGTTCCTGAGTCCCTGGGCCCCGAATGGAATGGGCAGTCGTGGTTGAATTTACAGTTATTTACTATCACGTGCCTCATTCGGCTTCAAATTACGTCTTTGCACAACATCTCAACACAAATATGTTTTTGCATGTTAACACCATACCCTTTACGATATTTATTCTCATTCCCAGACATTTGAAAAGGGCAAGGTATTCGGGGATGAGGATGGGGACCGGATCAGCGGAATGAATGAGAGGTCGGAGTCAAGTAAGTTTACCTTGCAATTAACTCTATTTATCAACTACACATCCCATGATATCAAACACAACCCGCCCCAGAGAGCTCTCATTCCCTCACTTGCTTCATCTCTGTTCCACTTATTTTCTTACCAGATCGCACCCCAATGTTCAAAGAATCTCATTCCATACCATACTCTATTCGTAGTACAAAGGTGTCACCATGTATTTAAAGGCTCTTTATGACTGTATCGCCCCTCAATACCACCATCAGTTCAGTTCTCCTCTTCCTTTTGTGTAGTTTTTGTGTGTCACTGCCCTTCGGCTCTCCGGCCCTCCGACCCTCCTACAACTTCCTTTCTATTCTCCACCACTTCCATCGTTGTCGGGCTCGCCTTGTCACCGACTTCATGCATCACGCTATGGTCCATCTCTTCTTGTTGTACAACATGATGCACGGAAAAGTGGGTGTGTGCTGCCTAAGCGAGGATGCAGAGACTGTTGCTTCTCGAGTCACCCCGGGCAGCGCCGCGTGGATGTCCCGGCAACGTGAGACCGTCCGG
>WNFI01012827.1_pt2 | contig 12584 bp, 11 predicted proteins | sample 5400471 | NCBI WGS metagenome assembly WNFI01 (sample SAMN13153348, study PRJNA577476) | soil metagenome | isolation source: 100 cm saprolite on Douglas fir-dominated hillslope | place: USA:California | collected 2013-09-17
CCGGGCGCGGACTGATCAACTCGACATTCCAGAACCAGAGCGTGCGTCTTGCCCCGATGGTCGAGCGGGTCCAGGGCGTCCATGTCCCGTCCCTCGGGGTGGAGGCATTGCGCGTGGCGCTTGGAGGCCGTCTGCGGCTCGAGCAGGAGGGCAACGGCCCGCTGCGGATGCGCTTCGCGGACATTACGATGCCCTTGCAGGAGGACGGCACCGCGTGGCTGCGATTTTCGAGCTCGGAGGGCGCCAACATGATCTCCGCTTCCGAGGTCATGGCGGGCAAGGAGCAGGAGCGCATGCAGCAGAAAGTGGTCTTCATCGGCGTCACCGGACTCGGAACGCTCGACTACAAGTCCACGCCGATCGGAGAGGACGTGCCGGGAGTCCTGGTGCACGCGCAGGTGGTCGAGAATCTCTTCAATGGCGTGTCGCTCGTTCGTCCCGCGATCGCCGTGCGCGTCGAAGGCGTCGCCCTGATCCTCTGCGGCTTCATCCTCATCGCCTTCGTGCCGCGCATGAGCGCGCTGCAGAGCATCAACGTGGTGCTCGGGCTCGTTGTCCTGCTGACGGGAGCGGGGCTGATCGCGTTCCGCCATTTCAACCTGCTGTTCGACTTTGCCTGGCCCGCGATCGGCACGCTCGCGGTCTTCGGAAGCGTCGTCGTTGGCACGCTCTCCGAAGCCGAGCGCCAGCGCCGCCAGCTGCGCGAGCAGGCGGCGCGGATGACCGGAGAAGTGGACGCCGCGCGGCGCATCCAGATGGGCTTGCTCCCCAATCCCAAGGAGACGCTCGGCAACGACCGGCGCTTCAAGATCGCGGCGCTGCTCGAGCCGGCGCGGACCGTCGGCGGCGACTTCTACGACTGCTTCATGGTCGACGACGACCACCTCTTCTTCGTCGTCGCCGACGTTTCCGGCAAGGGCGTTCCCGCGGCCCTGTTCATGGCGGCGGTGAAGTCGCACGTGAAGACGTCCGCGTTGCGCGGCGGGGAAATGGGCGAAGTGCTGTCCCGCGCGCAGGAGGAGATCGAGCGCGAAAATCCGGAGCAACTCTTCGTGACCGCCTTTGCCGGGCGCCTCGAGCTCGCGACGGGCGAGCTCGAGTTCGCCAACGCGGGCCACGAGCCCCCCTTCGGGCGCAGCCCTCGCGGCGCGCCCGAGCGTTACCCGGCCCCTGGCGGGCCGCCGCTATGCGTCATGGATCGCTACCAGTTTCCCTCGGGGCGCCGGCGCCTGTCGCCGGGCGAATGGATTTGCGTCGTGACCGACGGCGCGACCGAGGCGATGAACACCGCGCAGGAGTTCTTCGGCGTCGAGCGCCTGCGGACATCGCTCTCCTGGATGCCCGAGGACGTGGACCCGACCGAGCTCAAGCGCCGATTGCGCGATGACGTGCAACGCTTCGCCGGTGCGGCGGAGCCCGCGGACGACATCACGCTGCTGGTGTTGCGGTGGGAAGGAACCGGGGGCGCCTGAGGGCGCCGGAGAATCAGCGAACGTTGATCTCGACGCGCCGGTTGCGCGCCTCGGACACCATGTCGTCGGTCGGCACCAGAAGCTCGCGCTTACCGCGCCCGGCCGCCGTGATGCGCTCGGCCGGAATGCCCAATTCGATCATCATCTCGCGCAGGCGCTCGGCGCGCGCGAGCGATAGCCGATCGTTGAATGGCAGGCTGCCCATGGTGTCGGTGTGCCCGATCACCACGATGTCGGGAAGCGGACGGCGCTTGAGCTCGGCGAAGACCTTCTCGAGCTCGACCTTGGATTCGGCGGTGAGCTCGTCCTTGCCTTCGAGAAAGTAGAGCAGGAAGGTGGCGGGCTTGCCCGGGAGGGCGGCGAGCGTTGTCCCGAAGGACTCCTTCACCTCGGCCTCGGTCAGGGTGGCCGCGGTGAGCGAGCCGTCCGCCGCGAGCCGCTGGGCGGAATAGGCCGCGTTGATGACGCGCGTCTGGGATCCCTGCGTCACCACGATGGAGCCGACGTGACCGTCATTGCCGGGAATCACAGCGAACAGCGCCGGCCTGGTAGCCGGCGCTGTGCAGCAACCCGCGACAAGAATCGCGAGGGATACCGCCAAAACCCTCGTCACGGAGGCCTAGGGCTTTGCGGGTGCGTCCACCTGCACCAGGAATTCGGTGCCGCGCACGCCCATGATCGCCGACGGAGTGCGGATCTTCATCGACTCCGGCGACTGCTTCACCATCTTTCCCGAGACGGCGGCGAGCCGGCCCTGCTTGAGATTGCCTTCGAACTCGCCCGCGTAGGTCGTCGAATCGAACTGGTACTTCTCGATCGCGAAGATGCTGTTGGGGCCGATGGAGACGAGGCTGTTGTCGGAGAACGTGATGCCGGCCGAGCCATTCGCCCCGGTAACGATCACGTCCTGCGTCTGCAGGCCGGCGCCAACCGTGGCGGGCAACTTGTTGGTGCCGCGCTGGATCTGCACGTCCCCGCTGGAAACCTTGACCAGCCCGATATCGGCCGCGACCGCCGGGCCCGCGATCGCCAGGGCGACCGCCAGAATCAATGCCTTGCGCATGATGCCTCCTTGCAGATTGAGCGACTTAGCGGCCCTATAATGCCAAATCCCGAGGAGGCGTGCCTGTGAACCTGGTCACTACGCGGATGGGGATGTTTCAGTCCCGGCTGGAGGAGTGGAAGAAGGCGCGCGCCTTCATCGAGAGCTTTTGCCGCGGCGCGGGGCTGCCGAAGGACTCCGGGCTCAAGGCCAACCTGGTGATCGAGGAGCTTTTCCTCAACACCGTCAAGCATGGCCACAAGGGCGGCAGCGAGGCGCCGGTCTGGATCACCCTGGAGGCGAGCGAAGGCGAGGTCTCCCTCACTTACGAGGACCGGGCGCCGCCGTTCAACCCGTTCGCCCGCGCCACGCGCGAGATGCTGGAGGCGCTCGCCGAAACGCGCCGCGAAGGAGGGCTCGGCGTGATTCTCGCTCACGGCCTCACGTCCTCCGCCGACTACGCGTACGTCTTCGGCCGCAACCGCATCCGGCTCACGATCGCCTGAGGCCGGCCGTCGCGCTTTAGAGTTGCGACTCGATGCGGTCGCAAAGGCTTTCGATCACCTCGATGCGCGAGAACAGCTTGTCGTCGGAGGCGATGACCTTCCACGGCGCGGGGTCGGTCGATGTGCGCTCGATCATGTCGTTGACCGCGCGCTCGTAAGCGGGCCACTTCTTGCGGTTGCGCCAGTCCTCGGCCGTGATCTTGAAGCGCTTGTAGGAAATCTCCTTGCGCGCCTTGAAGCGCCGCAGCTGCTCCTCGGGAGTGATCGCGAGCCAGAACTTGGCGACGATCGCGCCTGCCTCGGTGAGCTGCTCCTCGAATTCGTTGATCTCCTCGTAGGCGCGCATCCAGTCGAATTCGGTGCAGAACCCCTCGACGCGCTCCACCAGCACGCGCCCGAACCATGAGCGGTCGAAGATCACGCTGCGGCCATGGCCGGGGATATGCCGCCAGAAGCGCCACAGATAGGGCTGCGCGCGCTCTTCGTCGGTCGGCGCGGCGACCGGAATCACGCGGTAGAAGCGCGCGTCCATCGCCTGCGTGAGGCGGCGGATGGTGCTGCCCTTGCCGGCCGCGTCCATTCCCTCGAACACCATGATGAGCGAGCGCTCGCGCATCTTCTTCGAGCGCGTGAGCCGCGCCAACCGCGCCTGGAGCTTGCGAAGTTTCTTGGCGTAGTCGTCGCGCTCGAGCCGGCGCTTGTAGTCGAATGAGCCGAGCAGCGTCCTGCCGTCGATCGGCAGGGCCGGCGGCGGCGCGGGCGGGGAGAGGACCGGCGCGGCGCCCTTGAGACGCAGGGCGAGCGCGTCTCGCAGCAGCCGGCCCGCGGTAAGCGAGCGGTACTCGTGATCGCTTCCCTCGATCACCTCCCACGGCGCCTCGCCGGTGCTCGTCTCGCGCAAGGCGTCCTCGGAGATGTCGACGAACTCGTCGTAGTGCTTGAAGTGGCGCCAGTCCTCCTTCGATACGCGCCAGGCGCTTTCCTTGTGCGAGGACAGGTCCTTCAGGCGCTTCTTCTGCGCCTTCTTCGACAGGTGGAACCAGAGCTTGAGCAGCAGGACACCCTCGGAAACGAGCATGCGCTCGAAGTGCCGGATGCGCTCGAGGCGCCTCTGGAACTGCAGCCGCCGGTCGTGGCCGATGACGCGCGCGAGGATCGGGTCCGTGTACCACGAACCGAAGAGGATGCCGATCCGGCCCTTCGGCGCGAGCGCCTGCCAGAAGCGCCACATCTCGGGCCGGTCGCGCTCGACGTCGGTGAGCGCGCCAAACGCGTGGGTATGAATGTGCCGGGGATCCATCCACTCGTTGAAGAGATTCACGGTCTCGCCCTTGCCCGAGCCGTCGACTCCGTTGACGAGGACGATCACGGGAAAGTCGTTCTTCTTCAGCAGCTCGTACTGCAGGTCGAGCAGTTTCTGCCTCAGCTTGGGCACCTCGCGCTTGTAGCGTGCCTTGTCGAGCTTGTGGCCGATCTCGGCGGATTCGAACACGGGCGATCTCCTCCTCGGGGGCGAATATTCTGGCATCGCGCCGGCGCGCGTGCTTGCGGACGGTCAAGCGGGGTCGGAATCCTTTGATACCTTGCGGCGCCACGGACGCCCCGCGCGTTCGAGTCGCGCGACCAGCTCCTCGAGCGAGCGCGGATCGCCGCGGGCGATCGCACCGAACCAGCCGCGCGCGAAGGCGGCGAACGGCGCGGGCGGTTCGAGCTCCGGAAGCAGCGCGAGTGCGGTCGCCGCGTCATGCTCGCGACCGAGCGCGTCCTGCAGGCCGACCAGCCGAGCCACATAGCGCTTCGTGCGCCGCGCCTTGAAGACGGAGGCGAGGCTCTCGACGCCGTAGCGCAGGCGCTTGGCATCGACCCGCAGGCGATGGCGCTCGGCGCTCGAGAGGCGAGCGACATGCGCGGCGTCGGCGAGGAGCCGCTTGTGGCGCTTGCGCATCACGCGCGCGGCGAATTCGTCCAGGCGCGCCGCGCAATCGCCGGTTGCCTGCCCTGCTCCCAGCCATCGCGCGATCTCGAGGATCACCTTTGCGTGCGAGGCGGCGAGGAGCGTCCTGCGCGCGTGCTCGCGCTCGGTGCGGCGCCGCCGCGCCACGGCGGAACGCAGGCGTCGCCCGAGGGCGGCGTCGCCGAAGGCCGCCAGCGCGGGGGGCAGCGACTCGGTTCCGAGCACGTCCCAATCGCGCGCGCGTCCGAGCGCGGAAGCGGCTCCCGCGAGCTGTTCGCGCCAGGCCGCGGCCTGCTCGAAGCCGATCGCGTCGCGGAACAGGCGAAGCGAGGAACGCATGCGCCGCAGGGCGATGCGTGCCTGGTGCACGAATTCCGGCGCTGCGGCGTGGAGGACACCCTCCTCGTTGGCCTGCAGCTGCTCGAGATTCGAGGCGACGATCGCGCGCGCCGCGGCTTGCGGAGCCATCGCGGCCTCGAGCTCGATCGGGGAGGACTTGACCGGCGCAAGGCGCGCGCCACGGAAGAGCCGGTAGCCGCGCTGGGCCTTGGTCACGGCGCTGGGGCGCATCGCCACGTGGTCGAGCATTCGCGCGGCAAGATCGAATGCGGCGTCCGGCCCGCCCTCCAGGCACTCGATCTCGACTTCGGAAAAGGCTTCGCGCCGCTCGCCGCTCGCGACCTCGCCGGCATCGAAGGCCACCTCGAGCTTCGATCCCGGCTGCGGGGCCAGTTGCCATGCGGTGCGCCGGGTGTCGACCTCGAATACCGGGGCGAGACGCCGGTGTAGCGTGGCCGCCTCGTCCAGGTCGGCCAGGGGCGACTCGACGAACAGGGACAGGTCGAGGCTGGGGCCCGGCCGCGCGAACTCCCATTCGTCGCGCGCGTGCAGCCCTCCGGCGCCGCTCGCGCCCGCCTTCAGGGTCTGCACCCAGCGCCGACCGCTGCGCCGCAGGCGCAGCGCCATCTGCGCTCGCGCGAGCGCGCAATCGGGCGTGTCGAAGTAAATCGCCCGCAGGCGCCGGCGCTCGGGTATGCCCGCCGCGAGCGCCGGCAACGCGAGGAGCGCCTCGCGCGACGCGGGCGGCAGCTCGAACTTGAGCTCGACCTCCACGCTCAGAGCGCGGTGCGTGCGCGCCAGAGCTCGGGGAACAGGACGACGTCGAGGGCGCTGCGCAGGTAGCTCACGCCCGCGGTGCCGCCGGTGCCGCGCTTCCAGCCGATCACGCGCTCCACCGTGGTCGCGTGGCGGAAGCGCCATTGGCGGAAGGCGTCCTCGAGGTCGACGAGCTTCTCGGCGAGCTCGTAGAGCTCCCAGTGCTCCGCCGTCGTCCGGTATACATCCACCCAGGCGGTGCAGACCGATTCGTTGAACGCGTGTAAGGAACGCCAGTCGCGCTCGACGCATTCGGGATCGACGCGAAAGCCGCGCCGCGCGAGCGCCCGGATGGCCTCGTCGTAGAGGGAAGGCGAGCGATGCAGCTCCTCGAGAGCGGCGAAGAGCTCGGGACGATGCCGATGGGGCTCCATCATCACCGCCTGCTTGTTGCCGAGGATGAATTCGACCATGCGGTATTGGAAGGACTGGAAGCCCGACGATGCGCCAAGCTTTTCGCGAAACGCGGAGTACTCCGCCGGCGTGAGTGTCGCCAGGACGTCCCACGACTGGACCAGCTGTGCGAGGATCCGCGAGACGCGCGAGAGCATCTTGAAGGCCGCCTGCAGGTCGTCCGCGCGCACCCTGTCCCGGGCGGCGGTGAGCTCGTGGATCATGAGCTTCAGCCACAGCTCGGTCGCCTGGTGCTGCACGATGAACAGCATCTCGTTGTGGTCGCCCGAGCGTGGTTGCTGCGCGCCGAGCACGTCGTCGAGCCGCAGATAGTCGCCGTAGCTCATCGCTCCGGAGAAGTCGAGGCGGGCGCCGTCGAGGGATGTCGGATTCGTCATGGCTCGCAACGCGGGTGCGGTGGGCTAGTCTAGCCGCAATTGGTAAGATGGATCGAAGGATTGCCCAATGCACGCCACGCTTCCGCTCCTCGTCGCCACCGACTTCCCGCCCATCGCGCGCCGGCGGGTGGAAACCCTGCAGGTGAACCTCGGGTACGTGTGCAACCAGACGTGCGTGCATTGCCACGTGAACGCGGGACCGAAGCGCACCGAGTCGATGATCGACCGCTGCAACCTCACGGTCCTCTCCGAGCCCGGCCAGGAGGATCTCGCCGAATTCCTCGCCGCCGAGCGCGTGGAGATCGTCGCATCTCTGCCCTGCTACACGCCCGAGCTGGTCGACCGCCAACGCGGCAAGGGCGTCTACGAGCTGAGCATCGCCGCGATCCGCCGCCTGAACGCGCTTGGGTACGGGCACCCGGGAAGCGGGCTCAACCTCGACCTCGTCTACAACCCCCAGGGGCCCAGTCTGCCGCCCCCGCAGGCCGGGCTCGAGAGCGACTACAAGCGCGTTCTCGGCGAGAAGGCGGGAATCGTGTTCAACCGGCTCTATACGCTCGCCAACATGCCGATCCAGCGCTTCGGATCGATGCTGATCTCGAAGGGGCAGTTCAACGGCTACATGGCGTTGCTGCGCTCGGCCCACAGCGACGCCAACCTCGATTCGGTCATGTGCCGCTCGCTGGTGTCGGTCGACTGGAGGGGATACCTGTACGACTGCGACTTCAACCAGATGCTGGGGCTTCCGCTCGCGGTCGCCGGGCGGTCGCGCCCCCACCTGAAGGACGTCCTGGATCGCGACCTGGACGGCAACCCCATCGTGGTGCGCGATCACTGCTACGGCTGCACCGCCGGGCAGGGGTCGAGTTGCGGCGGCGCGCTCGCTTGATCCGCGACGATCCCTTCCACCGGCACGAGGAGCGCCCCGGGCGCGCCTGTCCCGTTTCCTACCGCTATTCGCCGCGCGTGTTCGACCGCGAGCCGGAATTGGTCGCTGACACTTTGTATGTCGTGGGCGGGCTGTACGGAAACCCCATGGCGCTGGAAGCCGTGCGCGCGCTCGCGGCGAGTGAGGACACGGCGGTGAGCGTCGTCTTCAACGGCGATTTTCACTGGTTCGACGTGGCGCCGGCCGATTTCGAGCGTGTCACGCGCGAGGTCCTGGAGCACCACGCCCTGCGCGGCAACGTCGAAACCGAGATCGCCGCCGAGGACACCGGCGCGGGTTGCGGCTGCGCCTATCCGCTCGAGGTGAGCGATGCCGAGGTGGGACGCTCCAATCTCATCCTCGAGCGCCTGCGCGCCACGGCGCGCTCGTTTCCCGAGCTGCGCTCGCGGCTGGGGGCGCTGCCGATTCATCTCGCGGCGCGCGTGGGCGATGCGCGCATCGGCGTCGTGCACGGCGACGCGTGCTCCCTCGCGGGCTGGGGTTTCGCGCAGGATCGCCTCGACGATCCGGCGCATGCGCGCTGGATCGAGGCGATGTTCCGCGAATCCCGCGTCGACGTTTTCGCGAGCACCCATACGTGCCTGCCGGCATTTCGCCGTTTCGCCCTCGGTGCGGCCTGCGGAGTCGTCGCCAACAACGGCGCCGCGGGGATGCCCAACTTCTCGGGCTCGCGCGCGGGACTGGTGACACGAATCGGCCGGCGGCGCTTCGCCGGCCCCGAGCGCCTTTACGGGATCGAGACGTGCGGCGTTCACGTCGAATCGCTCGAGCTTGCTTACGACCACGAGCGTTGGGTGGCCGGCTTCCTGGCCTCCTGGCCGCAGGGTTCGCCGGCGCACGACTCCTACTTCAACCGCATCGCAAACGGCCCGTCCTTCACGCTCTCGCAGGCCGTCCCGCGCGCGGCTTGATGCGAGCGCGCGGCAAGCCCAAGCGCGTCAACCTCGCGCTCCAAGGCGGCGGGTCCCACGGCGCGTACGCCTGGGGCGTACTCGACCACTTCCTCGAGGACGGGCGCATTTCCGTTGACGGCATTTCCGGAACCAGCGCAGGCTCGGTAAACGCTGTGGTCTACGCTTACGGGCACATGGTGGGCGGCGTCGAGGGCGCGAGAGAGATGCTCGCCGCGTTCTGGAAGCGCCTTTCCGATACCCGCTCGGGCTTCAGCAACCCGGAGATGTTCTACGCCTTCACCGGCAAGGGACGCGTATTCACCACGCGCGAGGTCAGCGTCGACGTGGTGATGGCCTCCTCGTGCCTGCCGTTCCTCTTCCAGGCGGTCGAGGTCGACGGCTCCTACTATTGGGACGGGGGCTACATGGGAAACCCGGTGCTCTACCCGCTCTTCTACGACACCGACACGCGCGACGTGATCGTCGTGCACATCAACCCGATCGAGCGCCCGGGCGTCCCACGGCTCGCCCACGAGATCGAGAACCGCCTGAACGAGATCACGTTCAACTCCTCGCTCATCAAAGAGCTGCGCGCCATCGCCTTCGTGCAGAAGCTCGTGGCCGAGGGGTGGCTCAAGCCCGACTTCCGCGGCAAGCTCAAGAACGTGCTCATGCACTCCGTGCGCGCCGACAAGGTGCTGCTCGACCAGTCGATCGCAAGCAAGTTCTCGCTCGACTGGGACTTCCTGCAGGAGCTCTATCGCCGGGGCCGCGCGACCGGCAAGGAGTGGCTCGACGCGAACTACCGGCACATCGGCCGGCGCTCAAGCGTGGATCTGCGCAAGGAATTCCTTTAATTCCCGACAGAGTCGGATAGCCTCGTCCCCAGCCCAATCACCCGGAATCCGCCATGAACAAAGGCAAGCTCGTCATCCTCATCGTCATCCTGGCGGGCATCGCGGCGTTCTTCGTGTTCGACCTGAAGCAGTACTTCTCGATCGAGTTCTTCCAGTCGAAGCGCGCGCTGATAGAGGGCTACTTCACCGCCAAGCCGCTCGAGACGGCCGCGATATTCTTCGCCGTCTACGTCGCCGTCACCGGACTCTCGCTTCCCGGGGCCGCGATCCTCACGCTCGTCGCCGGGGCGATCTTCGGCCTGCTGTGGGGAACCGTCATCGTCTCCTTCGCGTCCACAATGGGCGCAACGCTCGCCTTCCTCGCTTCGCGCTTCGTGCTGCGCGACTGGGTGCAGGGGAAGTTCGGCGACAAGCTCAAGCCGATCAACGAGGGGGTGGCGCGCGAGGGGGCGTTCTATCTCTTCGCGTTGCGGCTGGTTCCCGCATTTCCCTTCTTCGTCATCAACCTCGTCATGGGGCTCACGCCGATCCGCACGGCGACCTTCTACTGGGTGAGCCAGGTTGGCATGCTCGCCGGGACGATCGCGTACGTCTACGCGGGCACGCAGCTGGGGCAGTTCAAGATCTCAGCGGGCCTCGTCGCCGCGTTCGTGATCCTCGGAATCTTCCCGATCGTGGCGAAAAGGGTTCTCGATGCGCTCAAGGCGCGCAAGGTCTACGCGAAGTGGAAACGCCCCGCGACCTACGACCGCAACATGGTGGTGATCGGTGCGGGCTCCGCCGGTCTCGTGTCCGCCTACATCGCCGCCGCGGTGAAGGCGAAGGTGACGCTCATCGAGCGCCACCGCATGGGAGGCGACTGCCTCAACACGGGTTGCGTCCCGTCCAAGGCGATGATCCGCTCGGCGAAGCTCCTGTCGCACATCCGCCGCTCGAAGGAGTGGGGCATCCGCAGCGCGTCGGCCGATTTCGATTTCGCCGAGGTGATGGAGCGCGTCCAGCGAGTGGTGAAGCAGGTCGAGCCGCACGACTCGGTCGAGCGATACAGCAAGCTCGGCGTCGAGTGCGTGAAGGGGACGGCGAGGATGGTGACGCCCTGGAGCGTCGAGGTCACGCTGCCCGATGGGGCGAAGAAGACCCTTACGACGAAGAGCATCGTCATCGCCGCCGGCGCCCGCCCGTTCGTGCCGCCGATCCCGGGCTTGCAGGAGGCGCGCCCCCTCACCTCGGACACGGTGTGGGACATTCGCAAGCTGCCCGGGCGCCTCGTGGTGCTGGGCGGCGGCCCGATCGGCTGCGAGCTCACCCAGGCCTTCGCGCGCCTCGGATCGAAAGTGACGCAAGTCGAGATGCTGCCGCGGATCATGAGCCGCGAGGATCCCGAATTCTCCGAGCTGGTGACGAAACGTTTCCGCGAAGAGGGAGTCGATGTCCTCGTGGGCCACAAGGCGAAGCAGGTGATGGCGGAAAACGGCGTTAAGGTGGTCGTGGTCGAGCACGAGGGACGCGAGAAGCGCATCGAATGCGACGAGATCCTCTGCGCCGTGGGCCGTGTCGCGAACACGCAGGGATACGGGCTCGAGGAGCTGGGCATCCCCACGACGAAGCAGCGCACGGTCGAGGTTAACGAGTACCTGCAGACCCTCTATCCCAATATCTTCGCCTGTGGCGACGTGGCCGGCCCGTACCAGTTCACGCACACGGCGGCGCACATGGCGTGGTACTGCGCCGTGAACGGCCTCTTCGGGCGCTTCAAGAAGTTCCGCGTGGACTATTCGGTGGTGCCGTGGGCCACGTTCACGGATCCGGAGGTGGCGCGCGTGGGCTTGAACGAAACCGAGGCGAAGGAGAAGAATATTGCGTACCAGGTCCTCACCTATGGGCTCGACGACCTCGATCGCGCCATTACCGACGGCGAGGCCGAGGGCCTGGTCAAGGTGCTGGTCAAGCCGGGAACCGACCGGATCATCGGCGCGACCATTGGCGGCGAGCACGCCGACGACCTGATCGCGGAGTTCGTGCTCGCGATGAAGCACGGCGTGGGCCTGAACAAGATCCTGGGCACCATCCACGCGTACCCCACGCTGCCGGAGGCCAACAAGTACGTGGCCGGAGCGTGGAAACGCTCGACCGTGACGCACGGCCAGATGGATTTCGCGGCAGCATTCAACGACTGGACGCGCGGCGAGGCCGGCCTCGGCACGGTGATCGCGAAGCTCTTCGGCCTCGGCGACAAGAGACCCTATTACGAAGTGGCGCAAAGCCACGGAGACGACTGATGAGACGAATCCTCGCCGCCCTCCTGTTCATCGTCGCCAGCGCACCCGCGCTGGCGCTCGATCACTCCTACAAGGCCTGGGACGAATTGCTGAAGAAGCACGTGAAGTATGTGCAGAACGGCAACGCCTCGCGCGTCGATTACGCCGGGTTCGCGCGCGACCGCGCGCAGCTCAAGGCGGCGCTCGACGACTACCAGAGGGTCACGCGCGCCGAGTTCGACGCGTGGTCGAAGCCGCAGCAGCAGGCTTTCCTGATCAATGCCTACAACGCCTTCACGATCGAGCTCATCCTCACGAAGTATCCCGACCTCAAGTCGATCCGCGACCTGGGCGGGTTCCTGAGCAAGCCGTGGAGCAAGAAGTTCTTCACCCTTTTCGGCCAGGAGTCGTATCTTGATTTCATCGAGCACGAGATGCTGCGCAAGGACGGCGTCTACGACGACCCGCGCGTGCACGTCGCGGTGGTCTGCGCGTCGATCGGCTGCCCGATGCTTCGCAACGATGCCTTCACCGCCGCGAACCTCGAGGCCTCGCTCGAGGACGGCATGAAGCGCTTCCTCTCCGACCGGACCCGCAATCGCTACGACCCGCAGGCGCGCCGCCTCGAGATCTCGAAGATCTTCGACTGGTACGGCAAGGACTTCGAGAAAGGCCACAAGGGCTTCACCTCGGTGAAGGCGACGATG
>WNFI01390567.1_pt1 | contig 12582 bp, 8 predicted proteins | sample 5400471 | NCBI WGS metagenome assembly WNFI01 (sample SAMN13153348, study PRJNA577476) | soil metagenome | isolation source: 100 cm saprolite on Douglas fir-dominated hillslope | place: USA:California | collected 2013-09-17
TCGGTAAGGATGACGCGCTGCTCGACACGGTCGACAGTTGAGGCCTGCGGGGTGACAGCCACCCGCGCAGGGTCGCGCAGCATCGCATCGGCAAGCCGGGTGATTTCCTGCGGCATGGTGGCCGAGAAGAATAACGTCTGCCGCGCTTTTGGAAGCATGGCGACGATCTTCTTGATGTCGTGGATGAAGCCCATGTCGAGCATGCGGTCGGCTTCGTCCAACACCAGCACCTCGATCTGGTCGAGGCGCAGTGCGCGTTGATGAACCAGATCGAGCAGTCGGCCGGGCGTTGCCACCAGCACTTCGGCACCGCGGGCGAGGGCACGGACCTGCCGGTTGATCGGTACGCCTCCGATGGCCAGCGCGATCTCGAGCGGACGAATGTGCCGGCCATAAGCGCGGAAGCTATCGGCGATCTGGCTGGACAATTCACGCGTGGGCGAAAGCACCAGCACGCGGCAGGATTTCTGCGCGGGACGTTGACGCTTTTTGAAGAGGTGATTCAGGATCGGCAGCGCGAAGGCTGCGGTCTTGCCGGTTCCAGTCTGTGCGATGCCAATGACATCGCGGCCTTGGGCGGCAATCGGAATGGTTTGATGTTGGATCGGAGTGGGAGTGACATATTTCTCTTCGGCGAGGGCGCGAAGGATCGGCTCTGCGAGGCCGAACTCGTTAAATGAAGTCAAAGAGTCTCTTTCTTATACGGCGAAGCGGCCGTACTGCCTTTGCAGCCGGCGGAATCGCGGGGTTCTTAAAGACATCCCGCGTGGCCAGGGTTGTCGGTTCGTAGGAGAAACGGAAGAGGCGGGGCGAAATTCGTTTTAATGAGTTTCGTGCACGCAGCCCGCAAACCCGAGATCGGGTCTTTCATCCGCTAGAGATCATATGACAGCCGGCGATGTCCTTTTCAAGGCACTATCGCCCCCTTATTCCGCCGAATGATGAATAAAGTGGTTGCAGGCGAGCTCTTGGGCCCGATGGACAAGGCGAGGGAGATCGGGGAATGTCGGCCCCGAAAATCCGGTTCTGTGAAGTGTTAGACAGTTTGGAGCCTTCGAAATGCCGTTTCCCAGGGCCTCCCAGGCCCTTTCCCGCTTTACTGTGCTCGATCTCACCCGCGTCCGCTCGGGCCCGACATGTGTGCGCCAGCTCGGCGATTGGGGCGCCAGTGTCATCAAGATCGAAACCCCGCCGCATCTGGAAAAAGGCGAGGGGCCAGGCGGCCCGCGCAATGGCTCGGACTTCCAGAACCTTCACCGTAATAAGCGAAGCATGACGCTTGATCTCAAATCGCCACAGGGCCTCGCGGCGTTCAAGCGTATGGTCGAGAAGGCCGATGTCGTGGTGGAGAACTTTCGTCCCGATGTGAAGGACCGGCTCGGTATTGATTACGAATCTCTCCGCAAGGTGAACAAGCGCATCATTCTCGCCAGCATTTCAGGCTTCGGCCAGGATGGCCCATATCGCGGTCGGCCGGGCTTCGACCAGATCGCGCAAGGCATGGGCGGGCTGATGTCGATCACCGGGCTACCGGGGCAAGGGCCGGTGCGCGTCGGCATTCCGATCGCCGATCTTTCAGCCGGCCTGTTCTGTGCGTTGGGTATCATGGTTGCGCTACTCGAGCGTGAAGTATCGGGCGAGGGTCAGTGGGTAAACACCTCGCTGCTGCAGGCGCAGATCTTCATGCTCGATTTCCAAGCGGCGCGCTGGCTGCAGGACCATGATGTGCCAAAGCAGGCCGGCAACAACCATCCAACCAGCATCCCGACCGGCGTGTTCAAGACCAAAGACGGGCATATCAACATCGCTTCAACGGGTCAGAAGATGTGGGAGCGTACCTGCGAGTCCATCGCCGCGCCGGAGCTCATCAATCATCCTGACTACAAAAATGGCGCGCTACGTTCAAAGAATCGAGATGCGCTCAATGCCGCTATCGAAGCCAAGACCGTCGGCAAGCCGAGCGCGGAATGGATCGATATCTTCAACAAGGCCGGCGTCCCATGCGGACCGATCTATTCCGTCGATCAAATGTTCGCGGATGAGCAGGTCAAGCACATCGGCATCGCTCAGAGCGCCCGGCGTCCGGATGGAAGTGAGCAAGTTTTCGTTGGTCAGCCGGTAAACTTATCTCGCACGCCAAGTAAGATCGTGGCGACACCGCCGGAACAGGGCCAGCACACCGACGAGGTGCTCAAGGAATTTGGTTTCGCCGATAAAGACATCGCCGAGCTGCGTGCAGCTAGGGCGGTTTAAGGAGTGCACGGAATGTCGCAAACCGACAAGATGCTGTCGCGCAAGGAAGGCAAGGTCGGTTATCTGACCTTCAATAATCCGGAGCGGCACAATGCTGTCTCGCTTGAAATGTGGGAAGCGGCGTCGAGCTTTCTCGAGGATTTCAAGAACGACAAGAACATTCGCGTTGTCGTTGTCACCGGGGCCGGCGGCAAGGCCTTCATCTCGGGTGCCGATATCTCCAAATTCGAGAAGGAGCGTTCGACCCAGGAAGGCGTCGACCGCTACAACGCTGCGGTCGATCACGCAAACAACGCCTTCTACACATTTCCGAAGCCGACTATCGCCATGATCCGCGGCTATTGTATCGGCGGCGGCGTCGGGCTGGCTTTGTGCTGCGATCTGCGCATTTGCACTGAGGGTTCGAAGTTCGCCGTGCCGGCCGCCAAGCTCGGTCTCGGCTACCGTTTCGACGGCCTCAAGAAGTTGGTTGATCTGGTCGGCCCCTCCTTCGCCAAGGAAATTTTCTTTACCGCGCGGCAATTCACGGCGGCCGAAGCGCAGACGATGGGTTTGGTCAATCGCGTGGTTCCCAACTCCGAGCTTGAGAATTATGTCAAGGAATACGTGGAGACCATCGGGTCCAACGCACCGATGACGGTCGACTCCGTTAAATTCATCGTCGGCCAAGCTGTAACCGATGAAAGCAAGCGCGATCTGAAGAAATGCGACGAATTGGTGCAAGCCTGCTTTGCCAGCAACGATTACAACGAAGGTCGCAAAGCATTTATGGAGAAACGCAAGCCGGTGTTCACCGGCTCATAAGTCATACAAAATACAGCCGCGCCAAGCGGCGGGCTCAGGGAGGAAGCGCGTGGCGTCCGTCGAGTTACGAGGTTTGACCAAGCGATATGGTCACGTCGCGGTGGTTGACGATATTTCGCTCACCATCGAGCATGGCCATCTGGTCTGCCTGCTGGGTCCTTCGGGTTGCGGCAAAACGACGACGCTGCGGCTGATCGCCGGTTTCGTCGAGCCGGACGAGGGCGAAATCCGCGTTGGCGACAAATTGGTTTCCTCGCCGGCCAACACGTTGCCGCCCGAGCGGCGCAACATGTCAATGATCTTCCAGAGTTACGCGTTGTGGCCGCATATGACGGTGGCCGAGAACATCGTCTATGGTCTGAAAATACGAAAGATGGATCGCGACACCATTGCCAAGAAACTGGATGCCATTCTCGCAACGACTCATCTCGCGCCGCTGGCGCAACGCTATCCGGGCGAATTGTCGGGCGGCCAGCAGCAGCGCGTAGCTCTTGCACGTGCTCTGATTGTCGAACCCGAGACGTTGTTGCTCGACGAGCCGCTGTCCAATCTGGACGCCAATTTACGCGAGGAAATGCGCTTCGAGGTTCGCCGCTTGCACGACGCCTATCGTTATACGACGGTTTATGTCACTCACGACCAGTCGGAGGCGATGACGACGGCCGATCTCATTTGCGTCATGAACGCGGGGAAAATCGAACAATCGGGTAGTCCCGAGGACATCTATGAGCGGCCGCGTTCGGAATTCGTCGCGCGTTTTATCGGATCGAGCAACGTCATTAAAGGCAAGGGCCTAGATGCTTCCCGTATCGACTTTGCGGGCACCCCGTTGCGCTGCGTCGGAGAGAAAATCAATTCCGGAGTGCCAACGCCGATTTCGGTTCGTCCCCACGATATCGTCATTTCTGCATCTCAACGACAAGGCGAAAACATCGTGCTGGCGACTGTGGTGCGGCAGGTCTTTCTCGGCGGCAGCCGGGATTATATGGTTGAGGCCAGGGACGGCACGCAACTGCGCGTACTTACCACCGCAGGCGAGAATATCCCGCAAGGCAGTGCCGTCTGGCTGCACTTGCCGCCTGAGTGCTGCCGCGCGCTAAGCGGATAACAATATCGCCGAGCGAAACGACAAAGGGTTATGGAGGATACGCAGATGAAGGGCTCAAGAATTTCCCGTCGTGATGTACTGGTCGGCTCGAGCGCACTCGCCGTAGGTGCCATTTTTTCGACAAGAGTTATGTCCGCTGCGCCGCCGCCGAGCGCCATCACACCGACGCTGATCGAGGCGGCCAAGAAAGAGGGCAAGGTCGTCTGGTACACGTCGGTCGATCTCCCGCTCGCCGAAAAGATCGCCAAATCGTTTGAAGGCAAATTCCCCGGTGTAGCGGTGCGCGTCGAGCGTTCAGGCGCCGAACGCGTGTTTCAGCGGATCGGTCAGGAAAATGCCAGCAACATCCACGCGTGCGACGTCGTCAATTCCTCGGATGCGGCGCATTCGATCGTCTGGAAGAAGGGCGGATTGCTGGAAGCCTTTGTCCCGGAAGACGTCGCCAAGTTCTATCCTGCCGAACACAAGGATGCGGACGGGATGTTCGCGAGCTTCCGGGTCTGGGTATCGATCATCGCCTACAATACCGATCTGGTGAAAAAAGAAGACGCACCGAAAAGCTTTGCCGATCTGCTCGATCCGAAATGGAAGGGCAAGATCGTCAAGGCGCACCCAGGTTACAGTGGCACCATTATGACCGCGACGTTCCAGATGCAGCGCGATCTCGGCTGGGGCTTCTTCGAGAAGCTTGCCGCGCAGAACATCATGCAGGTCCAGTCATCGGCCGATCCGCCGAAGCGTCTCGCGCTCGGCGAGCGGGCGGTGATGGCCGATGGCAACGAGTACAATATCTTCCAAATTAGCGAGAAGGGTGGACCGGTTGCGCCGGTCTATGCCACCGAAGGCTCCCCGTTGATCGTCGGCCCGACTGGCATGTTCAAAGCCGCCCCAAATCCGAACGCTGCCAAGTTGTTTACGGCTTACAGTTTCACTCCGGAATGCCAACAGCTGATCATCGATGTCGGGGGCTTGCGGTCCATGCATCCGCAAACCAAGGAAAAGCCCGGCCGCACGCCATTCAAGGACATCAAGGTGATGAAGGATGACCCCGCTGCGGTCGAAAAGATGAGCGACGAGATCAAACAGCATTACGTCAAGATCTTTCACGTCTAATTGAACCGTTACGACAGTCGGACGCGGCCGCGTGACCTGCCGCGTCCAAAGTGAAATCTGGGGCCATGACCATCGCCTTGCCTGCGCACTCGGAACGCCGCTTCGGGGTCGATCTCTCGAAGCCGGTGCTCTATTCATTTGCCGTTATTTTGTGCGCGCTGATCGTGCTGCCGATGTCGTGGCTGCTGCTCTACAGCCTGACCGACGCCAAAGGTGCTTTCACACTTGCCAATTTTTATCGACTGTTCACCGAATCGTCGTTTATCGATCCGCTTATCACCACCTTTATCCTCGCGACTTCATCTGCCTTTATCTGCTGTGCGGTGGCAGCGCCGATGGGGTGGCTGGTCGCGCGCACCGACCTACCGTACGGCGGAGTGATCCGTGCACTGGGGACAGCATCGTTTGTGACACCGCCGTTTCTTGGCGCGATCGCCTGGGAGCTACTGGCGGCGCCCAACAGCGGACTGTTGAACAAGCTCGCGCGCGAGTGGTTTGGCATGGCGTTGGACGAGCATCTGTTCAACATTTACACGTTGCCCGGCATCATCTTCGTAATCTCCTGTTACACGTTTCCGTATGTGTTCGTGCTGGTCGCCAATTCGCTCGATCGCACACCGGGTGAGCTCGAGGATGCTTCATCAATTCTCGGCGGGGGGCGTTGGTACACGGCACGACGCATCACCATTCCGCTGGTGCTTCCTGCATTGCTCGCCGGCGCGTTGGTCGCCTTCCTGCAGGCGATGACATTGTTTGGCTCGCCTGCAATTCTGGCATTACCGGCCGGGTTCCACACCATGACCACAAAAATTTGGAGTCTGTTCCAGTTTCCGCCTAAGCCCGAGCTTGCCGCAGCCGCCTCGCTTCCGCTCCTCGTGTTGACTGTCATCCTTCTGCGCGCCGAGAATATGATTCTTGGCCGCCGAGGCTATTCGGTCGTGGGCGGGAAATATGGCGCGCCACGATTGATCCCGCTGCACCGCTGGCGCTGGCCGGCTTTCGCGTTGTGCCTGGTCGTGTTGCTCAACCCGGTGTTTTTACCTTATGCCGCTCTATTCAATGCGGCTTTCTCGCCGGTCGCGAGCACCTTGTTGACCATCCATAACTTCACGCTCCAGAACATCAACTTCGTTTTGTTCGAATTGTCGGCCGCATCGCTCGCGCTAAAGAATACCGTGATCCTCGGCACAGCGACCGCTACAATCGGCACAACGATTGCGCTGGTTATCGCTTACGTCACCGCGCGCCAGGCGGTTGCCGGCTGGCGCGTCCTCGGCTTCCTCGCCACTGCACCGATCGCCATTCCAGGCATCGTGCTCGGGGTAGGTCTATTCCTGAGCTATACGCGGCCGCCATTCGTTCTCTATGGCACCTTGTGGATCCTGCTGATTGCGTTCGTTACCATCGCGCTACCGTCGGCCTATCAGCAACTGCAGGCGGCGTTCCGCACGATCCATCCGGAGCTGGAGGACGCGAGCCGCATTCTCGGCGCCACGCGGCTGCGTTCGCTGTGGCAGATTACCGCGCCACTGCTACGCACCGGCGTGATCGCAACCTGGTGTTTCGTTTTCGTCGGCGTAATGCGTGAATTGTCGGCAGCGATCATCCTGTTCACCTCGGAAACCAAAGTGGTCTCGGTGCTGATCTACGATCTCAACGAAAGCGGCGATCTCGGCGCTATCTCGGTGATCGGGCTCGGCATGTTGCTGATCACCTTCGCGGTGGTGATTGCCGTCAATCGGATTCCCGGCTTCGGCAACGTGCGCTTCCGCACTTGATGTCCATGACAGCAAAGCTTCCTGCCACCGCAGTCGCCGAGATCCTCGCTGGACATGTCGTCGCGCTTCGCGCTGACAGGCTGCCGCCGGCGGTACGCCAGAAGTGCGAGGATCTGCTGATCGATGTAGCAGGACTCTGCGTTACCGCCCGTAACGAGGATTACATCAAAAGCGCGCTTGCCGGGTGTGACGACGAAGGTCCCTGCACCGCGATTGGTCATGCACGCACGTTCAGCACCGCCAGCGCTGCGTTTATCAATGGCACTGCTGCGCATGGGGAGGATTTCGACGACACGTTCGAAGGCGGCCCGGTTCATGCGGGCGCGGTCATTATCCCGGCCGTACTGGCGGCCTGCGAACGCCACAGGCCGGACGGTGGTGCTGCGGTTCTGGGCATAGCGGTTGGCACAGAAGTTATGTGTCGTCTTAGCACCGTGGCGCCGAAGGCCGTGCACAAGGCAGGCTTCCATCCGACCGCTATTTTCGGCGTCATGGGGGCAGCGGCCGGGGTCGGCGCTGCCTTAGGTCTCAACGCCAAACAGATTGTCGATGCGCTCGGCAATGCGGCGAGCTTTGCCGGCGGCATCATCGAGTATCTGGCTGAGGGCGCGTGGACAAAGCGGTTGCATCCAGGATGGGCCGCACAGTCCGGCATTCGCGCCGCGCTCCTTGCACGTGCTGGCTTCCTTGGCCCCCGCACGGTTTTTGAAGGCGTGCACGGGCTGTTCCACGGTTTCGCACACACGACGCAAGGCGACTTTGATGCACTCACTGGCGACTTCGGCAAGCGCTGGGTGACCGAGACGCTGGCATTCAAACCCTATCCGTGCGGGACGATGGCGCACCCTTATATTGACTGTGCGAAGCGGTTGGCCGCGCGCGGTATTAAACCTGACGATGTAAAAGAACTGATCTGCGAAGTCGGCGAAGGGACCGTCCATCGCCTGTGGGAGCCGCTCGCCGATAAGCAGCGGCCCCCGAATGGCTATGCGGCGAAATTCTCCACCCCATTTCTGCTCGCCACTGGGTTCGTACACGGCGGAGTTGGGCTTGAAGCCTTCACGGAAGCCGCAGTGCGCGACAAGGCCGTGCTCGCACTGTCGTCGAAAGTCCGTTACGTGATCGATCCGGACAATCCATATCCCAACAATTTCACTGGCCACATCCGTGCGGTGCTCAATGACGGCCGCGTCGTCGAAGAACGCCAACCGCATTTCCGCGGCGGGGCGCACGAACCGCTCACGCGTGCCGACATCGAAGAAAAATTTACGCTGAACGTCCGCCATGGCGGTTGGGACGGTAAACGCCCCGCTGGGGCGCTTAGACAATTAGCGAAACTTTATGTCGGGAAAATCGATCTGGCGTTCTTACGGGGGTAATCTGGAATCATGGCCGATAACAAGGAGCTCACCGCCAAAGTCGCTGTTGTTACCGGCGCCGGCCGCAATATCGGCCGCGCAATCGCGTTAGCGCTCGCACAGGCCGGGGCCGCTGTCGTCATTAATGTCCGATCGAACGAGGCTGAAGCTGATGGCGTTGTCCGAGAGATTGAAACGGCTGGCGGCAAGGCAGCTGCCGTTCTCGGCGATGTGGGCGATGAGAAGACTTCTGTCGCGCTCGCCGATGCTGCCCTTAAGTACTTCGGCCGAATCGATTTTCTGATCAACAATGCCGCCCTTCGCCGTGAGAAGCCAATCGACCAAATGAGTTACGCAGAATGGCGTGAAGTTATGAACGTCATTCTCGATGGTACCTTCCGCTGCGTGCATGCCTGTTTGCCGGCGATGAAGAAGAATGGCGGCAGCATCATCAATATCGGTGGGATGAGCGCACACATCGGCTCGAAAGACCGGGCACACGTGATCACTGCAAAATCTGCTCTGGTCGGCTTTTCGCGCGCGCTTGCCCATGATCTTGCTGCCGATAAGATCACTGCTAACTGCGTTGTACCGGGCGCGATTGATACGACGCGTCCGGCCTCGTCGCAAAATCCGGCGCATCACCTCACCCACGGCACCATCACAGGCGAGCGCGGCAAGCCGCAGGACGTGGCGGCGATGGTACGTTATTTGTGCGGTCCCGGTGGGCGATACGTCACGGGGCAAACCATTCACGTAAACGGTGGCGCTTATCTGGGCTCATAGCGGGACTAGGCCGTGCCCGGCGAAGCAGCAGGGTGGCCGCGCTGGCTCTTAAATGCTAATGCATTCTCCAACGGGTGTTCCGGGTCAGAACGAGGTTCCTCATATGTATTCCGAGTTGGGTCTTTACATTGACGGCAAGTGGCTCAACGGCGAAGGCCGTAAGGGCGAAGACGTAATCAATCCGGCGACCGGCAAGGTGCTGGCGCACCTACCGCACGCCAGCAAAGCAGACCTCGATGCCGCGCTTGCCGCAGCCGAGAAAGGTTTTTCCGTTTGGAAGGCGACCTCGGCCTATGATCGTGCCAAAATCATGCGCAAGGCCGCCGACCTGGTACGCGAGCGCCACGAGCATGTTTCCAAAGTGATGACTCAGGAACAGGGCAAGGTCTATCCGGAGTCCCGCGCGGAAGTTCTCACAAGTGCCGATATCATCGACTGGTACGCCGAAGAGGGCCGCCGCGCTTACGGTCGCATTGTGCCGGGCCGACAGAAGGGTGTGCGCCAAATTGTATTGCAAGAACCTGTCGGCGTAGTCGCGGCCTTCACGCCATGGAATTTCCCGACGCTGACACCGGTACGCAAGATCGCAGGCGCACTCGCCGCCGGTTGCTCGATCATCATAAAGGCTTCGGAAGAGACGCCGGGCGGCTGCGTAGAACTGGTCAAATGCTTTGCCGACGCTGGCCTGCCAGCAGGTGTACTCAATCTTGTGTTCGGAGTACCTGCGACTGTTTCCGAGCATTTGATTCCGGCCAAAGCCGTGAAGAAAATTTCCTTCACAGGCTCAATTCCGGTCGGCAAACATCTCGCTGCCCTGGCTGCGAAGGGAATGAAGAAGGCGACGATGGAGCTCGGCGGCCATTCGCCGGTCGTCGTATTCGCCGACGCTGACCCTGAAAAGGCCGCTGATACTATCGCGGCGTTCAAATATCGTAACGCCGGGCAAGTCTGTATTTCGCCGACGCGCTTCTACGTGCAGGAGCAGTCCTACAGCAAATTTCTCGCGCGCTTCACAGAATACGCCAAGGGCATCAAGATGGGCGACGGGTTGGAAAAGGGCATCACCATGGGCCCTCTTGCCAATCCGCGACGGCTCGATGCGATGGAGTCTTTCGTGAATGATGTTAAGAGCCGCGGCGGCAAAATCGCGACTGGCGGGCGTGCAAACTCGCTGCCCTTCGGGCTCGCGGCCTATGCGTTTACTTCTTCGGGCGCAACGGCAACAGCGATCGGGGACTCGATCCAGTCCGGCATGGTCGGTGTGAATAGTATCGCCATCTCTACACCCGAGACGCCATTCGGCGGAGTCAAGGAGTCAGGCTATGGCTCTGAAGGTGGAATGGAAGGTCTGCAGGCCTACCTGAACACGAAGTTCATCTCTCAAGCGTGAGAACGACTCTGCTCATTCCCACGTAAGCGGGAATTCAGCCTTGCCCTTTGGGTCCCGCTTTCGCGGGGACGAGCGGTTTACTTATTGGCCACCGCCTTCTGGCATGCTTCCCATACCTTCGCCGGCGTGGCCGGCATGTCCATGTGGTCGGCGGCACCATTGGGGATTGCATTTGAAATTGCGTTCATCACGGCCGCGATCGCCGCCGTGGTCCCGGCCTCGCCGGTGCCCTTTACGCCAAGGGGATTACTCTTGGCTGGCACCGAAAGGACTGCCTCGCGCAGCTCAATCGGCATTGTGTGGGCGTGAGGCATGCCGTAATCCATGAACGAGCCGCTGACCAATTGGCCGCTCGTCGAGTCGTACACAGCATTTTCTGTTAGCGCCTGGCCTAACCCGTTCGCGATCGAACCCTGCACCTGGCCTTCGACGATCACAGGATCGAGCATCACACCAGGATCATCTACTGCGGTATATGTGATGAGATCGACCGCGCCGGTATCTGGATCAATCTCAACCTCGGCGATGTGGCAACCATTAGGGAAAGTTAGCGGCGTTTCAGTTTTCTCTTTCGTGTCCAGATTTCCACCCACTTCTTTCGCGCGACGGGCGGCCTCGAATAGCGAGATCTTTCGGTCAGTTCCAACGACTTCAAAATTTCCGCTACGGTACTGAATGTCGGCCTCGGAGGCCTCCAGCAGCGCCGACGCCACTTTCTTGCCCTTCGCCAGCATAACGTCCGCCGTGTGCACGATCGCGCTACCCGCGCACATTGCCGAGCGCGAGCCGACGGAGGCGAAACCGGTTAGTCCTTGCGCAGTATCTCCGTGACGATGCTGGATCTTCGACGAGTCGATGCCGAGTTTATCGGCGAGCAGACGTGGGAAAACAGTTGCGTGGCCCTGGCCGGTCGATTGCACGTTGCAGCCGAGGATCATCTGATCTCCGCCTGGAAATGAGACAGAGGCCTGCTCCATCGGCAGTGCGCCGGCGTGCTCCAGCATGCAGGATACGCCTATGCCGCGAAGTTTTTTGCGTTTGGCAGATTCGCGACGACGCTTGTTGAAGTTGTCGAAGTCGGCAAGTTCCAACGCTTTGTCCACGATCGCGGGGAAGTCGCCACTGTCATAGGTATTTATCGGCGTCTTGAACGGCATTGACGACGGAGGAATGAGATTCTTTTTCCGCAGCCTCACAGGGTCCATATTAATGATACGTGCGGCTTCTTCGACCACACGTTCCAGTGCGTAGTTGGCTTCTGGCCGTCCGGCGCCGCGATAGGGACCGATCGGAATTGTGTTGCTGAAGTAACAGGCGACGGAGACATCAACTTTCGGAATTCGATACATGCCGGGCAAGCAACGCGCAAAATTGTTGGTGTTAATGCCGACACCCGCCGTGCTGACATAGGCGCCCTGGTTGCACAGGTGTCGCATACGTAGTGCTAGAAATTTACCCTTTTCGTCGAGGGCAAGCTCTGCCTCGGTCACCGTGTCGCGCGCTTGCGTGTCGGTGACGAATGCTTCCGACCGGGTCGACTGCCAATGTACCGGCCGGCCGAGCTGTCGAGCGGCCACCAGCAGCGCTGGATACTCCGGATAGACCGGCGTTTTCATGCCGAAGGCGCCGCCGACGTCTTCCGTGATCACACGCAGCTTCTCGTTCGGCAGACCCATAATGGCGGCCCCTTGGCCGCGCAGCGAGTCGGCACCTTGCGAGCATGCGTAGAGCGTGTAGCTGTCGTTGGTCTTATCGTAGACACCAGTAGCGCCGCGCGTCTCCATCGACGCGACGACCATACGTTGGTTGGCGACGCTCACCTTGGCCACATGCTGGGCCTTGCCGAAGATATCGGCTACCTCGCGTTCATTCAGTTCATCCGCGACAGGTCCTGGCCAGTCGACGCAGAGGTTACCGAGCGCTTCGGGGTAAAGCTGCGTGCCGCCTTTTTTCATGGCGTCGCCGAGATCGATCACTGGCGGGAGCTCTTCG
>WNFI01216806.1_pt1 | contig 12581 bp, 17 predicted proteins | sample 5400471 | NCBI WGS metagenome assembly WNFI01 (sample SAMN13153348, study PRJNA577476) | soil metagenome | isolation source: 100 cm saprolite on Douglas fir-dominated hillslope | place: USA:California | collected 2013-09-17
GTTACAAGTGAAACTCACCCTGTGCGAGGGGAGTTTGCCTACCCAAGTTTTCACGAGGTTTTAAAGCAGTATGAAGATGGAAATATGAGCTTGGAGGAGTGCAGGACGCAACTTGCCTTTCTCCAAAAGAAAATCACAGCTTTTTACGTGCGCGATATTGAGAAGGCAGTGAGTACTAACTCATCGCAATTAGATGTCTTTGCTATTGAAGACCTAGCCAAAGACGGACAGATATCGCTCACACAGGCAGAGAATTTAAAGCATGCAACTCGAAACAAAACATATGAGCTTTTCGTTGAAAAAATACGTGCGGTTACGTCAAATCTCTCAAGCGTTTTGGACAATGAGCTAGCAAAACACGAGAAATTTGGCATACTATCCCCGGATCAGGTACGCGAGTTGCAAGGTTTGATTGCCAAAAAACGAGATGCATTAACCCATCGAAAAGAACGCTTCTAATCTCCGCTTGCACTTTTGAGTTTGTTTTGTAGAATGGGCTTACTGAGGACATTTTGCCCTCAAATCGTATGGCACATCTTTCTGACTTCATGCTATCTAAAGTTCGCGTTAAACTTATCGAGTTGTTCTTTAGCAACCCGAGCGAAATGTGGTATGTACGTGAGTTAACACGTCTCACTGATGAAGAAATTAACGCAGTACGCCGGGAATTGTCTCGCATGATTGAAACAGGACTCCTGCAGTCGGAAAATCGTGGGAACAGGCTCTATTATCGTCTTAATTCTCACTATGAATTTTTCCAAGAGCTCCTCACACTTGTGGCCAAGACTACAGGACTGGGTGGGGAAATCAAGAAAAATCGCAAGAAACTTGGAGATATAGAGTTTGTCCTTTTCTCGGGTCCCTTTGCGCGTTTTGGGAAACGAGCCAATACCGATGTGGATATCTTGATTGTTGGCGATGTGGTTCTTCCAGAGTTAACAGCCCTCGTGAAAAAAGAAGAAGAGAAGCGAGAATATGAAATCAATTATACGGTCATCTCACGAGATGAGTTCTTGTTCCGTAAGGAACGAAGGGACCCATTTCTTAAAGAGATTTTGTCCGGAAGTCGGGTTATGATTTTAGGGAACGAAGATGAGCTGCTCGCTGTAAAACCGCAATTAACGTAGTAAAAAGAAATTTCAGATTACCGGTATGTCAAAACGCACCGCGATTATTAGTTACGTGCTTCTCCTCCTTTTTGCGATTGCAGGTCTTGTGATCGTCATGCCAAAAAATCTCACAGTCTCTTTTGGAAAAGACAAAGTGTGTGCGAGGGTTCCGTCAGTACTTGGGATTGTGTGTCGCTCACTTCCACTTCCAGCAGTAAAAGATGTTTCGCTGACTCGTCCCGAAGTAAAAATTTCTTTGTTTGGAATTACGTTCCAACGGGATTTGGAAATAAAAGAAGGTTTGGATATTAAAGGAGGCACACAAGTCATTTTATCCGCAGACATGAAAGATATTAGCAAGAGCGATCGAGATACCGCTATCCAAACCGCACAGGAAGTCATCTCGCGGCGTATTAATCTGTATGGTGTATCTGAGGCTTCAGTCCAGACGTCTCGAAGTGGGGCAGACTACCGTCTCATTGCTGAAATTCCAGGTGTACAGAACAGCGAGACGGCAGTCAAACTCATTGGCTCAACAGCGCTTCTCGAATTTCGTGAATACCAGCCAGCAAGTACATCAGCAAAAACTGCATCACTTTCTGGTATGTTGGTTTCTGACTTCAAACCCGCCGGACTTTCAGGGAAGGAACTTTCAAAGGCTATCGTTCAGTTTGATCCCAATACCGGAAAGCCAAATATTGGTTTGGAGTTTACGAGTGAGGGAGCTATCAAGTTTGCAAGTCTTACCAAACGTAATATCGGAAAACCCTTAGCAATTTTCTTGGATGACTATCCAATCACGACGCCCGTTGTTCAAAGTGAAATTACGGATGGTAAAGCCCAGATTAGTGGTGAGTTTACAGTAGACAGTGCCAAATCACTCGCTATTGCCTTGAATGCAGGAGCACTTCCAGTGCCGATTCAAATCATTGGTCAAACAACAGTGGGAGCCACACTCGGGAATCAGTCGGTAGCACGTGCCGTTCAAGCAGGACTCATTGGTGTTGGCATCCTCATGCTGTTTATGATTCTTTTATATGGATTCAAAGGTTTCCTTTCCTGTGTCTCACTTCTGTTCTATGGTCTTCTCACGCTTGCGCTGTACAAGCTCATCCCCGTGACGCTTTCGCTTGCCGGAGTTGCTGGTTTCTTACTCTCCATGGGAATGGCGGTCGACACCAACATTTTGGTTTTTGAGCGCCTCAAAGAAGAGGAGCGTACGGATGCTATTCGGTCTACTACAGTCAAGTTACAGCGCGCCTTTGCACGAGCATGGAATTCTATCAAAGATGCCAATGTGACGACACTCATCACCTGTTTTGTTTTGTACAACCCATTCGAGTGGAGTTTCCTCAATAGATCCGGAATGGTGCGAGGATTTGCGCTTACATTGGCACTTGGGATTTTCATCAATATCTTCTGTGGTATGTTTGTGACCCGAGTACTCATGACGCTTTTCTATAGGGAGAGAAAACAAAAATAACCATATGAAGCAAAATATTTTCCCCATCATTACTCGTTATATGAAGTGGTTTGCAGTGGTTTCTGCGCTCGTTTTAATTCCAGGAATCATTTCACTTCTCAAGTTTGGTGTTCGTCCGAGTATTGATTTCACTGGGGGAACGCTCTTGGAACTTCAAATATCAAATGGCAAACAAAATGAATATACGGAAACGGCAATCAAAGGACTTCTTTCCAAGGACGAGGAGCTTGTGAGTATACAGTGGAGTGGTACGACGCGCGTGTTGTTGCGTCTCTCTCCTCTTGATGTTATCCACAAGAGCGATCTTGAAAACAAACTAAAGAAAGTTGATCCGGGAGTGAGTGAGACGCGGTATGAAACCCTTGGTCCGATTTTGGGTCACGAGCTTATTGTCAAAACCGGCTATGCAGTCGCACTTTCAGTAGTTCTCATCGCTATCTACCTTGGAATCCGTTTTTCCTCGTTCCAGTACGGTGTGAGTGCGGCAGTAGCCACGCTTCATGATGGACTCGTGGTTCTGGGCACATTTAGTATCTTGGGTCATTTCGCAGGTGTTGAGGTGGATGTACTGTTTGTCACAGCCCTCCTTACCATACTCTCATTTTCAGTTCATGACACGATCATTGTTTATGACCGAATTCGGGAGCGACTGGCAAGAAAGACGAATGCCTCATTTGAAGAGATTGTGAATATGGCAGCCCTCGAGACTCTTAATCGTAGCTTGCGTAACTCTTTAGCGGTTCTTTTCATGCTTGCCATGGTCTTCTTGCTCACCGCGGGAACACTTCATTGGTTTGTTTTGACACTTTTGGTGGGTACGCTCACGGGCACGTACTCGAGTACGTGCGTCGCGCTCCCGCTTCTGGTGATATGGGAGAGAGTTCAGAGAAAACAGAGAAAATAAAAACGACACCAACATTTTGGTATTTTTGTAAGTATACACCTCGGGTCAAACCCACTTCAAGATTTGCTTTATCCTATAGTTACAATATAATTCTTTTTTAACGTAGTGGAGGACTGTGTATGGCGACAGCAGAACAAGTTCGGAAATACTTTGCATCAGACGCGAGTGTTGGAGGATATCCTTCTCGTCGACCAAAAGAAAAAATGGCAACGTAACTGGTATTTAAACTTTAAGTCGCTCGTCGTTTCGAGGTGAAAAAAAGTCTTCTCGTGTGGTATTCTGTAGACAAGGAGAAGATATGAAGTCCGACTCAACTCAGACGAATAAACAACAGTCCCGTTTTTCGCGCCCAAGTATTAATCAGTCATTCTCGGGGAAAGCCGTTAACGGTGACCAGAAAAATAGTCTCGCTGCTGCCTCTGGCAGATTCCTCATGAGTGTTCGCAATCGAAAAGCAGCTCCAAAGGGAAAATAATCCTATGATTCTTCTCTCGGGATCGTCCAATCGTCTGTTAGCACAAAAGATTGCAAAAGCGATGGGGCAGCCACTCGGGAAGACGGAGCTTTCCACATTCAAGAATGGGGAACGACGGGTCCATGTGACAGAAGAAGTCAAAGGCCAAGACATTGGTCTCATCCAGTCATTTAGTGAGCCAGCAGATTCCTACATCATTGAGTTTGCCCTTATCATGGATGCGCTATTCCGTTTAGGAGCGAGGCGTGTGTTCGCCGTTATTCCATGGTTTGGATATAGTCTCCAAGACAAAGCCTTTCGTCCAGGGGAACCCATCGCATCCAAAGTGATTGCCAGTATGCTCAGTAGCCAATCTGTCTATCGCTTCATCCTCATGGATCTTCACAATAACAGCATTAGTGGGTTTTTTAGTGTTCCATCCTCCGTTCTTTCATCGGATGCTCTTTTCATATCAGACATCAAGAAACAGGGGAGGGATGTTGTGCTTGTCTCTTCTGATTTTGGAGGATTAAAGCGTGTTGGCCGTTTTGCCGAAAAAATGAAGCTTCCCATGGCCAATATTGATAAACGACGAGATTTGGTCTCAGGCCAAGTGGTAGCTTTTGCCCTTGCTGGAGATGTTGCCGGCAAAAATGTTGTGATTGTTGATGATCTGATTAATGGTGGAAGTACAGCCGTAGAAGCGGCTCGGATTTTACGGGAGAATGGTGCCAAACACATCTCGATCTACGCTGCACATGCCATTTTTGCAGACAACTGTGCACAGCGCCTGCAAGAAAGCGAAATCGATGAAGTAATTGTCACCGACACCATCGACGTGTCCACCAAACAATTTCCAAAGCTTCGTGTGCTTTCGGTCGCAAGCATTATTGCCAGTGAGCTCAAGCTTTGGGCCCGTTAGTCTTCCTTCGTTCCCACTTCAGATTCGCTCTGATTGTTGGGTTTTGCTGCCTGATACATTCCTGGGGGAAGATTATATCCCGCGATATATTTTAGATATGGAAGAGCTTGCTTGAGAAAGAGGGAAAATCTTTCTCTAAGCTGTTGTACGAGAGAAACATCATGCTCTTTGATGCTTGTATCATAGGTGGCCTCATGTGAAGCAAGCGGCATAGACCCCTACCTTTCGTAGCTTTTAAAACGCTACATATTTGGTAGCAATCCTGATCACTTGAAAGCTTTGTGTCAAGAGGGAATGGCAGTTTATTTGCTATGGTATAGTGTACAGATATGCAAGATGCTGCAAAAGATTTTGATCCTTATAAAGCGACATATGACAATCGGAAGCCTGCTGAATTTCTAGCAGACATTCAAGGTCTTGTGAGATTTAAATTGAAAGAATTTGGGATTGTGTATGACCCAGAAGTACGACCTCTAGAGGAAGGCGTGTCAATTATGACTCCTCTCAAAAGAGAGAAAGAACAAGAGTTTCTTAGTACAATAGGGACGTCTAAAAAGGATTTTGGGAAAAGTTTTTACGGACTACTGTATCAGCTGAATGAACTAGCAACAGAAATGCTCTCTGGAAGCGTGCAAACCCTCAAGGTGGTAAGCGATCGTTATGGGGGAGAAAACAAAAGGTTTTATCCATCTGGAAATGCACTACTCCTAGAGATGAAGGGTCGTTTTCTTTCTCACGAAGAAGCTAACGATTTTGCACACTGGTTTGTCCAAGAAGCTATGCGACCAATGGATTATCCAGAGGACAGGACCACAGGTGAGAAATATCTTCATGATTTTTTTGAAGAATATAAAAAGAAGCTAATACTTTACAACCATTCTTAGATGGATCAGAAACGCTTGTAGAAAAAGCGGTATTGTGCTTTTTGCTTCGCAGAAAAACTTCCCCTTCAAAGCAGACAGGGGATTCTATTTCAAAGTTCATAGAAAAGCTAGATATTTTTCCTGAACCCAAAGGGGGAGAATATGATCCACGAACCGGTAATATTGTCATGGGGTTTGATTTCCCCGCTCGTCGAGGTGAATATTATCGTCGTGCAGTTAAGAAGGGTGTTGTTCTGGGAGCCAGCATTGCCCTTGGGATCCCACTAATCCCTGCCTGTGTAGTGGGTGTGGCACTTGCCGATATTTTCCTGGAAAAAAGTCTTACGAGTGAATCAAAAAAAGATAGCATGCATATTGCAATTCATGAGGTTGTACACCAGTTTAGTGCGAGCTCTTCCTCAAAGGAAACAACCAAACGACAAGCAAAGGTTGGGTTTCTCCCATTCATCAACCCTGCAAGGAAATAACTTATCCCACATTCTAATGGAGAAATTTGCTTGATGGGTACAGGGATGATAAAATCCGTTTAATGCTGACAGGACGTCTCCTAAACGTCTTCCCAATTTTCAAAAGCGGGACAGTGGTGCGGACATCGTGAGTAGAACTAACGCACTCGGAAAGCAACCGTTATCACACGCTCAACTGATGTTGGAATTCAAAGTCAGTTACATTGAGTCTTATGTAGCGATACGTAAGAGAAAAACGGTGGTACCGTGCGAAAGCACCCGTTTGTACATAACTTACATGTTTTGTGCAGGCGGGTGTTTTTTGTTGGCCATCCGTAGGTGAAATCTATACAAGAAAGGAGGTGAGTGAATATGACAGAAATAGAAGTCTATGATCAAGACAAACAGAGGAGCTTTCGATTCAGAGAAACGACTGATATCGGAACGTATTATCAAGTCTTTGGTCTTGAAGGGATAAAGTTGTTACTGCGGTCTACAGGCTTTGGCTCGCTTGAACATATCAAGAATGAAGCGCAAGCGGAGTATGACCGGACAGATATCGATAAACAGCGAGAGCACATGAGAGCCGAGTATGTGCGAAAGAAACTATTTGAAGCGGTTCGTCTGCTAACAGATGCACAAATAAAAAGGGTCTAGCAGCCGGGGGGCAAACTAAACCCTTGGAGAGTAGTATACTCTCCAAGTAAAAGACATGGACACCATCACCTACGGATGGCATACTAATCGAAAGGAATTTATGAAATTATCTCGCATACCGTTTAAAACAAGTAAAAACGTGAGCACCGAGCTTTTGTCTATCAACGCGCGACTGTTGACGCAAGCTGCCTTTATCCACCAAGAAGTCGCGGGTGTATACACGATGCTGCCATTAGGACTGCGGGTGCTGAACAAAATTGAGGACATCATCCGCAAGGAAATGGACAAAGTGGGGGTTGAGGTGAACATGACCGCACTTGCTCCAAAAAGTATTTGGGAACAAACCAAACGTATTGATACTGTAGACGTTCTCATGAAGACAACTCCGGCAAATAAAGTATCACAGGAGAAAAATGATACAGAATACATTCTCAGTTGCACGCATGAGGACATGATTACACCAATGGTTGCCGGGTGGAATAAATCATATAAGGATTTTCCAATTTCGGTGTATCAGATTCAGACAAAATTTCGTAACGAACCACGAGCGAAATCTGGACTTCTACGAGGACGAGAATTCCGTATGAAGGACTTGTATTCCTTCCACGCTACCAGAGAGGATCTTTTGCGATTTTACGAGGAGATAAAACCTCATTACTCGGCTGTGTACAGAATGCTTGGGTTAGGGAATGATACATTCATCACCATTGCATCGGGTGGAGATTTCACGACTGATTATTCGCATGAATTTCAAACTCTTCTTGAAAGTGGCGAAGATACAATATATTTGGATCGTGCCAATAAGATTGCATACAACAAAGAAGTGGCTACACCGCAGGATGCAGAGAAGTTAGGGGTCGACTTTTCCAAGCTCGAAATTGTCAAGGCGAGTGAAGTTGGAAATATTTTCCCACTCAACACAAAATACTCGGATGCATTTGGCTACACGTATACAGATGAAAAAGGCGAGCAACAATCTGTGTATATGGGGAGCTATGGCATTGGAAGCACGCGGCTTATGGGGGTGATTGCCGAAAAATTTGCAGACAGCAAGGGTCTCGTCTGGCCCAAAGCAGTTGCGCCATATCAAGTTCATCTAGTTGATCTCAATTTCCATGAACGTGGAAGTGAAATTTACAAAGCTTTAGAGGCAGCTGGAATTAAAGTGCTCTGGGATGATCGTGATGTGCGTGCTGGACAAAAATTTGCGGATGCTGATCTGATTGGTATTCCCGTTCGTTTAGTTGTCTCACCAAAAACGGGTGAACAGATTGAGTGGAAAAAGCGCACGAGTGTCGAAACAAAATTATTATCGCTGGATGAAATTATTTCACAGCTATCAGTGAAATAATCACTGTCAACGGCCAAACTGCCACTAGCATTTTTGTGTACGCATTTTATACTCGTTTGCATATCCCGGTGAGACCACGCTCCAGACCTTGATGCAATTGGAAGTGTATGGATGCTCAAGCGTTTTGATGAGCGTACGTACGCAGATGCCAAGCTTGCATTCGTCAATCCTGGCGAGACAATTGATCTACGCAGCGCAGCTGATTCGGGATTCTCACCAGAAGATGTTACGCATGTAGACACGGGTCTTGGTATTTTTGATCACCATCAGAGTGAGCGTGGGATGAAGCGTGTCTGTGCAACGAGTTTGGTGTACGACTATATTTGCACGATTCATCCTGAGTATACACATGATAAGGCACTGTCATATGTGAGTGAGTATGTCACGGCTATTGATCATTTCGAAGAAAACTGGTGGGAACACGCTGATGATCTGAAGAATAAATTTCTTCTGCAAAATATTTTGGATGGAGTCAAGCTTGTCGGCATGCACGATGACGAAGCACTCACGCATTTTGGTCTTACATGTTTTGATGGCGTCTATGCGGCTCTCAAAGAACAAATAGGGGCACAGGAAGCGATTGAAGAAAAGGGAAAGATGTTTGTAACAAAATGGGGGAACGCGCTCGCTATTGAGTCTGCCAACGATGAAGTGATTAAGCTTGCGCAGATGCAGGGCTTTGTGATGGTCATTCGCAAAGACCCGGGGAGGGGAAACATCCGTATTAAAGCGGTTCCTGGGAAAGACATCGACCTAACAGAGGTTGCGCAGGCTATCAAGAAAGCAGACACCGTTGGGACTTGGTATTTCCATCCAGCCAAGACGATGCTTTTGAATGGTAGCAGTAAGTCAAACAGCCAACTTCCAAGTCCCTTGAGCTTGGATGAAACAGTTTCTCTTGTAAAGAGTGTTGTGGGTGCAAAAGAATAAAAAAGGAGCTGTCATGAGTGAAGACTCGGTTTTTACCAAAATTATCAAGCGCGAACTACCAGCCACTATTCGTTATGAGGATGATGCCTTTATTGCGTTTGACGACATTCATCCAAGTGCTCCGTTTGATATTGTTATTGCTTCCAAAGAACCGTTTGCCACCCTTCTTGATATTCCCTATGAGCGTGAAGATATTCTCGCTGGATTGCTCAAAACTGCTAAAAAGACTGCAAAGGCGGTGGGAATTGGGGAGAATTACAGAATTGTCATGAATGTTGGACATCACATGCAGCTTATCAAACACGTCCATCTTCACTTAATGGGAGGTTGGGATCAAAAAAGGATTCTCAAAGTTCGCGAGAAGAATATCTAAAGAAGAATCCATTGCCTTGAGGAATGTTTCGAGGTATAATGAACTCTCGATTTTCACTTGGGATTTTTCCAAACAAAGGGAAGGGGGTGTTCTCTCATGCCAACCATCGTAAAAGCCAAAAAAGACGAAACTACTGATAGTGTCATCCGCCGTTTCAAAAAACGGATCCTGATTGATGACATTATCAACCTCGTCAAAAAGAAAGAATTTTATATCAAGCCCGCACTTCTCCGCAAAGAAGCTAAAAAAGAGCTCAGCAAGCGACTCAGTCGTGAACGCAAGATGCAGCGTCGAATGGGCTAATCCTCATTTTTGAGGGTTTTCATTGAATAGAAAAAGCTTCGGGAAAACCGGAGCTTTTTTGATTTGGACACCATGATACAATCTACCTCTCGAGAAAATATATGAATTCAGTCTTTCTATCCGTGGGTTCACGGTATCCTGTTGACCGTAAAAAGATTCGTTCCTTTATCCAATCCTTTCTGTCGTCGCGTGGAGTGGATAACGTGCTCGTCAACATTAGCATTGTGGGAGAGCGAAAGATTACGGAGCTCAATGAGAAATATTTGAAACATGAGGGTGTGACGGACGTTCTCTCGTTTCCTCAATATGACAAAGGAAGTCAGACCGACTATGAGTCAACGCTTGATCCCAAGCCGCAGCCAAATGAAATCGGAACATTTATCTCTCCCCCAGTTGAACAAAAAGTTTTGGGAGACATCGCTGTTTGCTTTCCCGAAGTAGTCAGACAAGCTATGAAACGAGGGAAAATGGTTGACGATCATATCTGTTCACTGGTCGAACACGGACTTCTTCATCTTTTGGGCTTCCACCACGAATAGTACTTGCTAATTTCTTTTTTTACGTGATACTGACGCTATGAATAGACGAGAGCTTTTGAGTCGGACGAGGTCAGCTCTAGATAAAGTTAGGGGTGCGGGTGGCAGTGTTGTTCAAAATGAAGAGCAAGAGGTTAATCCACCGGAGAATATGGAGTTTATAGAACTTGCGAGGCCATTTAATGAACTGTATGCACATATAAAAAATGATGACCATATTTCCTCGAGGAGAAAATATGATGTTTTCATGAGGGCGGTTCCTTCCCGCATACATGCGCGCATTCGTTTCCCTCATCATTCAGATCAATATTACAACGAGATCCATACGCTGTGGGCAAAAGTTCGTAACACATTTGAGTAACACTTCCCAAGAGAATGAGGTTGTCAGTTCCCATTCCATTCGCTATGATGCGAGAATGTCCTGGTATCGTATATATCGCCCCCAAACGGTTGCATCTCTTCATATTACGCCTGTTCGTGAGGCGTTCTCTTTGATTCTTTCATCAGGGGAGTTTAGTCACGCATATCTTCTGACCGGGCCAAAAGGGACAGGGAAGACCAGCGGAGCTCGTATCCTTGCCAAGATTCTTAACTGTGAGAAGAATAGAGACGTCATTGAAGCTCGGCTCCATCCGGGGAAGGATGCAAAAAAGAAAACTTCCAAACCCGCTTCATTAGTAGAGCCGTGTAATAGTTGCTCCACCTGTATTGCTATTACCAATGGTTCAAGTTTATGTGTGAGTGAAATGGATGCTGCCAGCAACCGAGGAATTGATGATATTCGTGAACTTACAGGGCGTATCGGACTTTCAGCGGGGGATGGGCCCATGAGTGTCATCATCATCGATGAAGTCCACATGTTGACAACCGAAGCCTTCAATGCACTTCTCAAGGTTTTGGAAGAGCCGCCCGCGCACGTGGTTTTTATTCTCGCAACTACGGATCCACAGAAGATGCCTCAAACAGTCATTTCTAGATGTCGAGTCATCCAGTACCGCAAAGCCACTAGTGAGGAGATGAGTACTGCGCTCTCGCAGATTGCAAAGATCGAGCATATTAAACTTGGTGATGGGGTTCTCTTACGCATCGTAACCTACGCAGATGGAAGTTTTCGTGATGGTGTCAAAGCTTTTGAGCAAGTAGCTAGTGGGAAATCACTCGTGGAGTTAGATGATGTGAGTAAGAGTTTGGGAGCTTCAGTGAGTGAGCTTGCCGAAACCATTGTCCAATTTTTAGCCAAGCGCAATTATCAGAAAATCGCGGATGTTTTTGCGCATATGGAAGCAGACGGCATTGATGTGCTGACCGTCCAAAAAGAGGTACTACGCTCGCTTCACGCTCGTATGATTGCTGCTCCGGCTGCAAAGAACCCACATTTTCCTGTGTATGTTGCTCTCGTTAAATCTTTGAATGTCTCCCCCTCACCGTCGCTTCCGTTCCCAGGACTGCCATTTGAAATTGCAGCCCTCGAGTGGTGTTTGCAAGGAACGAATGCACAGCAATCCACTAGCAATGGGACAAGTGCAGTGAAATCTCTCGTGCAGCAGCTAGGTAAAGTTGAAGCAAAAAAACAAGAAGAACAAGAAAATGCGCGTAAAAAAAAAGCCCAATTAGTTCCTGAACCAGAAATAGTTGTAGTTCATACGGACCCCACCCCAAGCGTCCTTGTTCCATTTTCTACCATCTTAGAGCAATGGCATGTGGTGCTCACAAGTGTGCGAGAGAAAAATGGCTCGATTGAATCCCTTCTGAAAACCACGAAACCGCTTGGTATGGAAAACAATGTTTTGAAACTGGAAGTTTTTTATCAATTCCATAAAGATCAGCTGATGTTGGATCGTAATCTCACAATCATTGAGGAAGTACTCGCTCGTACCTTTGCCGCCCATATTCGACTGGAATTTGTGTTGGGGGTGCGTGCAGAAATGGCGGCCAAATTACCAGATAGCAATCTTTCTGGTATTGTTGATCTTTCATTTGTTAAAGCTGCCGAGGACGCATTTCTCTCTTGAAAGAAACAAAGAAACAGGGTACGATCGCACTGATTACGCACAAAAAGGAGAAAAAGATCTATGCAGAACCCATTATCCAAACTCGGTGATCTAAATGCGCTTCGTCAACAAGCCATGCAGATGCAGCAGCAGCTAGCGGCTGAAGAGATCGAAGTTGTCCATGGTGACATCCGCGTCGTCATCACCGGGGATCAGAAAATCAAAGTGTTCTCCGTCC
>WNFI01000178.1_pt1 | contig 12579 bp, 8 predicted proteins | sample 5400471 | NCBI WGS metagenome assembly WNFI01 (sample SAMN13153348, study PRJNA577476) | soil metagenome | isolation source: 100 cm saprolite on Douglas fir-dominated hillslope | place: USA:California | collected 2013-09-17
TGGGGCGCGACGGGAACTTCGGGACGATGATATTTGGGTCCGGCCGTGCATCCGGCGAGCGATGCAAGCAGAGCGCTCGCACAAATCAGACGCAGATCATGAAATCTCACGAGCGGGCGGCCCCCTCGGGCTTGATCTTGACTTCCTGGCCTTCTTCGAGCGAATCCGCCGGGTTCACGACGATCTGGTCGCCGGGGTTCAAGCCGCCCATAATTTCCACCTTAGTGCCAAAGTCGCGGCCGATGCTCACGGCCTTCAGATGAATTTTTTGATCGGCGCCCACTATGGCGACGCGCGGGCCTTCGGCGCGGAAGAGCAGGGCGTTGACCGGCACGGTCATGCGGACGGTCTGGATAGGAATGGCGAAGTGCACCTGGGCATAAGAACCAGGCATGAGCCGTCCCGCGGGATTGGGAACGTCGATCTCGGTGAGCAGGGTCCGAGTGGAAGGATCGATGACTTCCGCCGTGCGCACCACCTTACCCGAAAATTTCTGTCCCGGAAGTTCGTTGAGCTCGATATAAGCCGACAGCCCCGCGCGAATCGAAGGCGAGTTGGCCTGGGGAACGCTCACGAAAACGCGCAGCGGGTCCACCTGGGCCACGTCGAACAGCTCTTTTGCTCCGGCGTTGCCTGCGGCGATGAGTGCGCCGACGTCGGTGTTGCGCCTGGTGACCACGCCGGCGAAAGGAGCATAAATGTGCTTGAACGATTTCAACTGTTCCAGCCGGCGAACGTTGGCGTCGGAGGCCGCCGCATTGGCCTGGGCCTGGGTGTAGGCGCTGGTTTGCTGGTCGGCTTCCTGCTGCGAGACGGAGTCGGTCTTGCGCAGATTGATCCAGCGTTCGGCGGAACTTTTGGCCAGCTGCAACTGCGCTTCAATCTGCTGCCGCGCCGCGACCGCCTGGGAAAGTTCCTGGTCGACTTCCGGGGTGTCGATCTCGGCGAGAAGCTCGCCCTTCTTCACTTTGCTGCCGATATCCTTATACCAGCGCAGCAGGTAGCCGTTGGTGCGGGAGTAAATCGGCGATTCGACGAAGGCCTGCAACTGCGCGGGGAGGGTCAGCTCTTCGCTGGCCGGCTCGGCGGTAGGCTTGATGACGCCGACCGTGGGGATGGCCAGCCTGTCGGTCTCTTTGGCCAGGGCGCGGCGTTCAGAGAAACGGCGGATGACGGTGAATCCGCCGGCCAGAAAGAGGACGAGCAAAGCGATCACAGCCAGCCGGGCGCCCGCGGGCCTGCCCGCCGGCGGACCTGCCTGGGTTTGCGATTCAGTCGGTCTTTCCCGCGTAAGTTGGGTCATAGACGTTAGAGGGTTCCTTCAATCCATCCTAAGCTTTTTGTTCCGCCGGCGCTCCCGCGGTCTTTTTGTTTCCGTGCATAATGCTGAAGATCACGGGCACGAAAAACAAAGTGGCGACTGTGGCAAAAATCAGGCCGCCGATCACCGCTCTGCCCAGAGGAGCATTCTGCTCGCCGCCTTCGCCCAGGCCCAGAGCCATCGGCACCATGCCGATGATCATGGCCAGCGCGGTCATGATGACCGGGCGCATGCGCGTGTGTCCGGCATCGAGCGCGGCATCCCACGCGCTCAGGCCTTCGTCCATGCGTTCGCGCGCGAACGAGATCACCAGAATACTGTTGGCGGTGGCCACGCCCATGCACATGACCGCTCCGGTCAGCGAGGGAACATTGAGCGTGGTGTGGGTCAGCAGCAGCATCCACGCGATGCCCGCCAGCGCGCCCGGCAGCGCGGTAATAATAATGAACGGATCGAGCCACGACTGAAAATTGACCACGATCAGCAGATACACCAGAACGATCGACATCACCAGGCCCAGCCCCAGGCCCGCGAAAGAACTGCTCATGGTTGCGACCTGGCCGCGCAGATTGATCTCGCTTCCCTTTGGCAGTTTCTTCCTGAATTCATCCAGAATCCTGTTCGCGTCCCGGGCCACGCCGCCCAGATCGCGTCCCTGCACGCCGGCATAGACATCCATCACGGGCTGAATGTCGTAGTGCGAGATTACAGCGGGCGTTACGGTCGGCGTCACGGTGGCGAGGTTGGCCAGCACCTGCTGTCCCCCCGATCCGACGGCGTTCACCGGCGTGTTCATCAGCGACTGGAGGGACTCAATCCGGTACTCGGGCGTCTGAACGGCCACGCTGTAGGTCACACCGTTTTGACGATTGAGCCAGAAGGTTGGTGAGGTCTGAAAACTTCCGCTGAGGGAGACCAGCAGGTTTTGCGCAACGTCTCTCTGTTGCAGCCCCACCTGCTGGGCGCGGCTGCGGTCCACATCGAGCCTGATGGCGGGGGAATTCATCAGCTGCTGCACATGGACGTCGGCCGATCCGGGAACGCGGCGCAGCCGGTTCGCAATCTGCTGGGCGATCTCATAATTCTGCGCCTGGCTTTTGCCGACGACCTGGATATCGATGGGGGAAGGCAGACCGAAGTTCAGAATCTGGCTGACGATGTCCGCGGGCTGGAAGAAGAACTCCACGCCCGGGAACCTGGCGGGCAGTTCTTCGCGCAGCTCTTTGACGTATTCGGCGGTGGGCCGATGTTTTTCCTGGTCCAGAGAAACCAGAACTTCCGCGTCAGAGGCGCCGATACTGCCTGCCGTGCTGTAGGTGTTGTTGATCGAGCTGTAGGGCAGGCCGATGTTGTCGAGAATCGCGACCAGTTCTTTCGCCGGAATCTTCTCCCGGATCGCATTCTCCACTTCATCACAGAGCCGGGCCGTTTCTTCGATTCTCAGCCCCGCGCGTCCGCGCACATGCATGCGAAAGGTGCCGGCATCGACTTCGGGAAAGAAGTCCTCGCCCAGGAAAAAGACGAGTCCCAGAGACAAAAAGCAGAAGCCGAGGAAGCAGGTAATGAAAATCCGGCGATGCTCCATGGCCCCGGTCAGCACGCGATGGTATCCATCGCGCATGAGCTCGAAGCGGCGCTCAAAGCCGATCTGCAGGCGCTTGAGCGGAGCGAAGATGTTGTTTTCCACTTTGAACTTGTCTTCGTGCTCATGTCCGCGCAGCAGGTACATGACCAGGGTGGGTATCAGGGTCCGCGAAAGCAGGTACGAGGCGAGCATGGCGAAGACCACGGCCTCGGCCAGCGGAACAAAAAGAAATTTGGCTACGCCGGTCAGGAAGAACATGGGCACAAACACGATGCAGATACTCAGCGTGGAAACGAAGGCGGGCACGGCAATCTGCGATGCGCCATCCAGAATGGCGGGCTTCAGATCTTTGCCCATGGCCAGGTTGCGGTCGATGTTTTCAATTTCAACCGTGGCGTCATCGACCAGGATTCCGACCGCCAGGGCCAGTCCTCCGAGGGTCATGAGGTTAAAGGTCTGGCCGAGCGCGGCGAGCGTGATGACCGAGCAGAGAATCGAAAGCGGAATGGAGACGGCGATGATCAGCGTGCTGCGCCAGTTGCCGAGGAACAGAAGGATCATGGCGGCGGTAAGGCAGGCCGCTGTCAGGGCCTCGCGCACCACGCCCTGGATCGAGGCACGCACGAACAGCGACTGGTCGAACAGGGGCTTCATCTCCAGGTCGTCGGGCAGGGTAGGCGCAATCCTCTTCAGGCCGGCTTTGATGTCGCTGACGATGTCGAGAGTGGAAGCGCCGCCGTTGCGCATGACGGTGATCAGCGTTCCGCGCAATCCGTCCTGCCGGACGATGTTGGTCTGTGGCGAAAATCCGTCGCGCACGTGGGCCACGTCGCGAATATATGTGGTGGCCCCATTCTGCGTCTTCACCGGCAGGCCGTTGATTTCCGCAATGGTGTCGGGACTGCCGTTCATTTCCACCTGGTACTGCAGGTCGCCGAGTTTGACGGTACCGGAAGGCAGAATCAGGTTCTGCGCGCTGAAGGCGTTCACCACGTCCACGGGCGTCAGTCCACGGGACTGCATTGCGGTGGTGTCGATATCCACGGCGACTACCCGCTGCTTCCCGCCGTAGGGGAAGGGAATGGCCGCGCCCGGAACCGTGACCAGGCGGGGCCGGATAAAGTTGACCGTAAGATCGTTGAGCGCCTGTTCCCCGAGGCTCTTGCTGCTGATGCCCACCTGCATAATGGGCACGCTCGATGCTGAATAAACAATGATGAGCGGCGGGGTCGTGCCCTGAGGCAGCTGCCGGACGGCGGTCTGAGAAATGGCCGTGACCTGTGCCAGCGAAGTCTGAATATTCGCGGTGGCGTGGAAAAACACCTTGGTGATGGCGCGGCCATCCATGCACTGGGTCTCGATGTGTTCGATGTCGTTGACCGTGGTGGTGAGGCCGCGCTCGGTATTGCCGATGATGCGGTCCGCCATTTCCTGCGCGGAAAGACCCTGGAACTGCCAGATGATGCTGATGACCGGAATATTGATTTCAGGAAGGATATCGACAGGCGTCCGCAGAACGACAATGGGGCTGAGAATAAGGATCAGCAGCGCCATGACAACGAAGGTATAGGGCCGCTGAAGCGCCAGTCGTACAATCCACATGCGGTTGGGTCCTTTAGGAAAATCATGATGAGCCAATGACCGTGTTCGGTGACGGTCAAAGGAACATCAATACTGACCAGACAAACGACGGAAAGATTCAACGTTCAATCGTCAATTGTAACAGTCGCATCTTTTGCTTCCGGAAGGTATAAATGTTTTTTACACTTCTTAACCGGAGCGGCGGGTTTCTTAAGAAATGCTCCTGGAGCGATACTCAATGAATGCCGGCGATTTTCGACGAATGGCCCTCAGCCTTGAAGGCGCCGAAGAAGGCTCGCACATGGGCGCGGCGGATTTCCGCGTGGGCGGAAGAATCTTCGCGACGCTCGCTTCTGAAAAGCAGGGCTATGGAAATCTGATGCTGACGCCGGAACAGCAGGCGGCCTTCGTCGGGGAACTGCCCGAGGTGTTTCTGCCCATCCCCGGCGGATGGGGGAGGATGGGCATGACGCACATCCGGCTGGCAGCCGCGAACAAAGACGTGCTGGAAGGGGCGCTGCGCACGGCGTGGAAGCTGCGGGTGGAGAAGAATGCGAAGTCGGGCAAGAAGGGCGGGGCGGGGAAGGCGGCGCGAAAGCCGGGGGTGAGGAAGAAACGATAAGAGGTTTTGACTGCTCCCTGTTTCAAGTTGCTTTAAACCCCTTGTCATCCTGAACGAAGTGCGAACGCATGTGAGCACGCAGTGAAGGACCCCGAGGATGAACGTAATCACCAACACATTTCAAAGGCCTCAGTAACGTAATCCTGACACCCTGATTTAAACCATTGCCTGATGGGGATCCTTCACTGCGTGCTCACATGCGTTCGCACTTCGTTCAGGATGACAAGGAATTCAGGACAACGTGGAAATTCGGGGCTGCATTATTTATCGGCGATCTTCCTCCGGTTGGGTGAACGTGTGAATCCCGCATTCGAGTTTTTTCCCGGCCCAGCGTCCGGAGCGTGAATCGCCCGGAACCAGCGGCAGGCTGGTGCAGGGCTGACAGCCGATGCTGGTGTATCCCCGCTCGTAGAGCGGGAGTTTTTCGATCCGGTTTCCCTCGACATAGCGCAGCACCTCGGGCCATTTCCATCCGGCCAGAGCGTTGATCTTCAGAATCCGCTTTCCGCCGGGAAGCCGGTTTTCTTCGATCGTTTTCAGGTTCGCACGCGTAGGCGACTGTTCCCGGCGAAGGCCGGTAAACCAAAGGTCGAATTTTCCCAAAGCTTTCATGAGCGGCGCCACCTTGCGCAGCCCGCAGCAGCGCGTGGGGTCGGAGACGTATAACAGTCCCGAGGCCTGCTCCTGCTCGGCGACACTTGCGGACGGAACCACATTGACGAGATTCAGGTTCCAGGCGGACGTCATGCGATCGCGATAAGCATAGGTTTCCGCGAAGTGATAACCCGTATCGAGAAACAAGACGGGAATATCCGGAAGCCTGCGGCGCAGAAGATCGAGGACGACCATATCCTCAGCCTGAAAACTGCAGGTCGTGCAGGCGAGGCCGAAACTTGTTTGAAGCACGCGATCGATCAGAAGTTCGGCGGATTCGTCCAGCAGTTTTTCGGGCAATACGGAGTCCATTGGGTTCCCCTGTGGCCGCCATCATGGCCGGCCTGAAAATGGAAAACCCGCCGTCCGGGGTTCCGGAGGCGGGTTCCTGAAATTTCAGATGGCTGTTCTTACGCCTGTCGCTCCGGAGACATGTGTGTGCCTGCCAAACAGCAGCACGTACAACACGCTTTGAGGAGCATCACGTTCATCACATCACAAACTATATTGGGCGTGTGGGGATGTCAAGAGAAGCCATGAGATGAATGCGGAGAAAATTATGAGGATCGCGGGCAACCTTCGGCAGAGTAATGTTCGCCGACTCTGTTGAAGGCGCGTGAGAATCGGCGCAGGTTATCGCGCAAGCAGGAATTCGCGGACGCTGAGAGCGAGCAGCAGGACAGCCAAAATCAAAAAGATGCGCTGTTCTCCGCGAGTCAGAGGCGGCTCGTCGCTATCGTCCGGCAAATGACGCAGGGCGGGATGAAGCCCCGCTATCGCAAAGCCGATGGCGATCACCGCTATAACGGCGCCGCGGGTCAGGTGGGCGCCCTGCTCCGAGAATAAGAGAAATGCGAGAACCATGGTGGAATTCGGAACAATGACAATTTACCGGCGGCACGCACAACACGTCTGGCGAGCCGTCAAAAAACTATCCTGCGCGTCGGGGCTTGTCAAGCGAATGGCCAAGAACTTTCAGGGATCAAGGGCGACAATATAACTGACTTCGGCCTCTGCTTTAATCCCTATCGTCCTGGCCTGAAACCGCAAGGGTATTGCCGACATCCTCGGGATCCTTCACTGCGTGCTCAGGATGACAAAACTTTTTTAGAGTAAAGCGAGAATCGAGATTCGCGCGTTCCTACCCCCGCGGCAGCGTCGAAATCAGCACCGCAAAAAAATGACAGGCCGAGCCCGCGAGGACGAACACATGCCAGATGGCATGATTGAAACGCCATTTGGTGTCCAGGGCAAAGAACAGAACGCCGACGGTGTAGCAGAGGCCGCCCGAGAAAAGCAGAATGATTCCCTGAAGTGGTAAGTGGAGGAACAACTGGCGCACCGCGATCAGCGCGAGCCAGCCCATCGCGAGGTAGGCGATCGTCGAGGCAATCGGAAAGCGCCCGGTAAAGAACAGCTTGAAGACCACACCGGTGGCGGCCAGCGCCCAGACGATGCCGAATAACGACCATCCCCAGGCGCCGCGAAGACTGATGAGGGTAAACGGGGTGTACGTGCCGGCAATGAGCAGATAAATAGCCGCATGGTCCAGAGTTCTGAGCCGGCGCTTCGCCTCGGGCAGTTGAATGCCGTGATAGGCGGTGGAGGCCGCGTAGAGCAGGACCAGGGTAACGCCGTAGATGCTATAGGCGACAATCCGGCGGGGGTTGCCATGGAGACTCGCCAGTGTCACCAGAACAGCGAGGCCCGCGAGAGCCAGCGCGACGCCGAGGGCATGGGTCAGGGCGTTGGCAAGCTCGCTGTTTCGAGAATTCGGCATTGAATATCATTTTGCGCCGAATGCGCGTGATTTGTCGGTGACCAGCGTCACTTTGTTTTTTCCGAAATCGGGAGCGAACAAGAGCTTCCACAGCGCGACGTAGCCGCAACCAAAACCTCTCACCGCAGAGGACGCAGCGGGCGCAGAGATACGCAGGAAAAGCAAAAGCATGGGATAGGTTTTTCGACCGGAACTCGTCGCAAGGCACGAAGACTTTCATGATTAGCACTACAGAGGCACATCGCGTCCCACCCTTCGCAAAAGCGCGAAGGGTGGGGCGCCGCGAAGATCCTGACGATTTCCGGTGAGAAACACTAACAGTTTGGCAGGTTCTTCAGCGAGCGGCTCTGTCCCGGCAGAGGCCGCGGGTTCCAATCGGCCCCGCCGTTGTTCTCAATGGTTTACAACAGTCTTCCCGATTCGCCGGATTTTAATCAGAAATTACTATGGTTGGGAGTTTTCTGAATGATAGAATCAGCCGCTCTCCGAAGGTTCAATCATTCAGAAAAAACGAGAAGATTAATTATGCGAAACTCAAGTGCCGATTTGACGAAACGCTCTTCAGGCTCCTTCCCCCCGCGCTCAATCTCAGGCCGAAGGGTCGTTCGTGCCGCTGCAATCCTGCTGACGGCGGCAATGTGCGCTTATGCGGCATTCGCAGCCATTCCGATTTCAACGAGCACAGCGTCCACACAGAATTTTGACGGTATTGGCACGGTTGCCGTGGCAACTTTGCCCGCGGACTTCCGCGTTGACCGCCCGGCAACGGTCCGTACGGTCGGCACATTCGCGGCAGCCGCGACAGCGACGCAGTTCCTCGGGGGCGCGAACCTGTCTTCGTCGGCATCCAACGGCATTTACAACTTCGGAGCGGGAACCAACACCACAGGCGCGGACAGAGCCGTGGGTTTTCTCTCATCAGGCACAGCCACAGCGAGCGGCAATCTTTATGCTCAGCTCGTGAACAATACCGGCGCCACCCTGACCGGTCTGCAGATTTCCTATAACGTCGAAAAATACCGCGGCGGCCTGAATCCGGCGGGATTTCGAATTCAGGTGTTTTACTCAACCGATGGCAGCACATGGACGAACGCCGGAAGCGACTTTCTGACCAGCTTCGGTCCTGACGCCGCCAACACCGGCTTTGCCACAGCGCCCGGAGTCACCGTGGCGGTGAGCAATAAGAACCTGAACGTCAGCATTCCCGATGGCGGCAATTTCTTTCTTGCGTGGAACTACTCGGTGGCCTCCGGCACAACCACCACCAATGCGCAGGCGCTTGCCATTGACGACATTTCCATACTGGGCAGTACCAGCGCCTCAACGAATCCCGCCGGCGCCGGAGCTGCCAATCCCGCCACGGTGCAGGCGGGGAATTCCTCTCTTTTGACGATAGCGGTCACGCCGGGCGCAAACCCGGTGAGCACCGGTCTGGCGGTCAACGCCAACCTCAGCGCGATCGGCGGCTCCGCGACGCAACAGTTTTTTGACGATGGAACACACGGCGACCTGACCGCCGGCGACAATGTGTTTTCGTTGCTGGCCACGGTCCCTGGGGCCACCAGTGCAGGCGCCAAAATCCTCCCGGCAACCATCACTGACGCGCAATCTCGCACGGGCAGCGCCTCAATTTCTCTTACCGTAACTCCTTTGTCCACGCCGCCCACAGGCACAGGATCGGCGACGCCCGCGAGCCTGCAGGAAGGCGGCGCAACGCTTCTTACCGTGAACGTCACGCCGGGCTCAAACCCGGTCAGCACCGGGATCAGCGTGGTCGGAGATCTGCATTTAATCGGCGGCTCAGCTTCACAGCAGTTCTTCAACGACGGCACGAACGGTGACGCTGTCGCCAATGACAATATCTTCTCGTTCCAGACGGTGGTCGCAAGCGGCACCTCCGCCGGGTTGAAGCCTCTGCCGGTTACGATCAGCGACGCTCAGGCACGCAGCAGCACATCGGCGATTTCGCTGACCGTGCAGCCACCGCCACCACCGACCACCGTCAAGATCAGCCAGGTTTATGGAGGCGGAGGCAATTCAGGCTCTACCTATACCAATGACTTCATTGAGATCTACAACCAGGCGCAAACCTCGGTTGATCTTACCGGCTGGTCAGTACAATACAGTTCACCTACGACCAGCACCTGGACGCCAACCAGCATTTGTCCGACAGGCCCATGCGTACTGCAACCCGGTCACTATTTCCTGGTGCGGGAGTCTCAGGGCGCCGGGGGCACTACGAGTTTGCCGGCTCCGGACGCGACCGGCACAATTGCCATGGGAGCCACCAGCGGCAAAGTCGCGCTGGTTGCCAACACCACGGCTTTGACCGGAGCCTGCCCCACAGGCGGCATTGTCGACCTGATTGGTTATGGGACCGCGAACTGCTCTGAAACCACGCCGACCCCGGTTCTCACGAACACGACAGCAGCCGTTCGCAGAGGTAATGGCTGCATTGACACAGATAACAATCTCAATGATTTCGTCCCGATTGGGCCAATCCCGCGCAATAGCGCCGCTCCCGCGAATTCCTGCGGCGGCGATCCATCTCAGCCGTCGGGCCTTGGTGTGGCCTCTCCATCATCCGTCGATCCGGCCAGCAATACCCTGCTGACAGTTCGGGTAACTCCGGCAACGACTCCGCCGAGCTCCGGCGTGAGCGTGGTTGGCGATCTCACCAGCCTCGGCGGTGTTTCGTCACAGCCGTTCTTCGATGACGGCACACACGGCGATCAAACCGCCGGCGATAATGTCTTTTCCTTTCAGGCGACGGTTGGACCGGACATTACAACCGGCGTTAAAAATATTGTCGCCACGATCGCCGATGCGCAGGGCCGCGCGGCGACTGCGCCCATTACGCTTACGGTTCAGAGTCCTTCGTGCGGCGTGGAGCGCTGGTCCGTGAAGGTTGGAACCGATCCCGACGTAAGCCTGGTCGATCTGAACCATGTTGTCCCGACAACGATCTTCGATTTAGGCTCGATTCCCGCACCGGTAGATCCTCCTGGCCCTCCGGATAACGCGAGGGTCGCGCCCACTGAGACCACTGTCTACGTCGTGAATGCGTTAATGACGTTCTATAAGAAGGAAACAGACGTCGATTACCACATTGTTCTGCAGGACCCGGCCGGGCATACGCTGATTGCGGAGATCCCCAATCCGGCTTGTATTCTTGCGCCGAATCCCTCGGGACCGGGACGCATTCTGGTCCCCAGTCCTCTGGGGCCGGGAATCGCCGCCGCCAGGGCCAGGTTCGACGCGCGCCTGACCGCAACCCCTGACTTCCAGACCGCCAACATTCCGGTCCAGGTAAAGGGAGTTGCCTTCTTCGACTTTGAACACGGACAAACGGGCATTGCTCCGAATGGCATTGAACTGCATCCGGTGCTGGAGATCAACTTCCAGAACAACACCACTACAGTTTTGACGTCGAGCGCCAATCCATCTCAATTCGGGCAGCCGGTGACCATCACCGCCACTGTCAGCAACGGCGGGACGCCAACGCCTGCCGGAAACGTCACTTTCTTCGACAATGGGGCCTCTGTGGGCAGTGTTGCTCTCGACGGAACCGGAGCGGCGGTATTCACGACGAGCGCGCTGCCCGCCGGTCCTCATTCATTCACTGCGTCCTATGAAGGCGACAGCACATCTGCCCCGGGCACTTCGGGCGCGCTGCCGCAGGTCGTCAACAAGGCCGATCAGACGATCAACTTTGCCCCGATTGCCGCAAAGACTTTCGGCGATCCCGATTTCACAGCCAGCGCTTCCGCTTCATCGGGATTGGCTGTGACCTTCAGCATCGTTTCAGGCCCGGCCGTGATTTTCGGCAATGCGGTGCACATCACCGGGGCCGGAACCGTGATGGTGCGCGCTTCTCAGAGCGGTGACAGCAATTACAATGCGGCGACGGATGCCGACCAGCCCTTTACTGTTTCCAGGGCAGCCCAGACCATCACCTTTGTGGCCCCGGAAAATAAGACCTACGGAGATGCCGCATTCGTGGTGACGGCTTCGGGCGGCGCCTCCGGCAATTCGGTCACATTTGTCGCTCAGGGCAACTGCTCGGCAAGCGGCCTGAATGGCGGCCTGATCGCGATCACCGGCGCCGGTTCCTGCACGGTCACCGCATCTCAGGCGGGCAATGGGAATTACAACGCCGCTCCCGACGTTCCCCGCAGCTTCACCATCAACCGGGCTTCGGCGGTATTCATCATCAGCGACTACAGCGGAATTTATGACGGCCTGGCTCACGGCGCCGGCGGTTCAGCGACCGGAGTCAACGGCGAGGACCTGAGCGCTCTGCTGAATCTCGGTCAGTCGTTTACCGACGTTCCGGGCGGCACGGCTGCGTGGCTCTTTGCCGGAAACGCGAACTACAACCCATCCTCCGGCACGGCTGCGATTGTGATTGCCAAAGCCACGCCTTCATTCAGCAATCTCAGCTCCCCGGAGATCATTTTCGGGACCGGTACGACGGACCTTTCCGGAAAGCTGAGCGCCGGCGCGCTGATACCCACAGGCAATGCGGGAATCACGCTCAACGGCGTGACGCAGAACGCGGCCATTCAGGCGGATGGCAGCTTCTCTTCGAGCTTTGCCACGGCTTCTCTCGCGCCCGCCACTCCGGCGTACACTATTGCTTACACCTATGGCGGAGATCGTAATTTCAACCCGGCGAGTGGCGCCGGAACGCTTACGGTGGGCTATGCGATTGTCCCGCTGTACGACCCGACCAAAGCATTTAAAAGCGGCAGTACCATTGGCATCAAACTGCAACTCAACAACGCCGATGGGCTGAACGTTTCCTCGGCTGCCATTGTCGTGACGGCGCTGCGCGTGGTGCAAACCTCGACCAATGCGGTGACTGACGTTCAGGATCCGGGCGATTCGAATCCCGACAACAACTTCCGCCTGGAAGGCAGCAAATACGCGTTCAACCTGAGCACGAAAGGGTTCGCAACAGGGAGCTACAGCATCGAATTTACGATCAGCGGCGATCCGGTGACGCATTCACTGCCGTTCCAGTTGAGGTAGAG
>WNFI01209057.1_pt1 | contig 12577 bp, 17 predicted proteins | sample 5400471 | NCBI WGS metagenome assembly WNFI01 (sample SAMN13153348, study PRJNA577476) | soil metagenome | isolation source: 100 cm saprolite on Douglas fir-dominated hillslope | place: USA:California | collected 2013-09-17
GGGAACGGCATCGGAGCGTGGCGCAGCCCGGTTAGCGCACTAGTCTGGGAGACTAGGGGTCGGAGGTTCAAATCCTCTCGCTCCGACCAATAAAAGCCCGCAAAATAAGGGTGTTCAGCACGGCGCCCCCGACCTGCTGAAATGGCAAATCGGAACGAATGGGCTACAAAGTGCGGCGTTGGGCGCGAAAAGTCCCGAAATAGTCCCGAACCGCGTTCTCCTGATGTTCGGTGCGGGCCGCGCGCAACTCCGGCGCCGGCGTCGTGGCGCGCAAGTCTCGACCTCAGCACGCCTGCGCGCCGATCGCAGCCAGGGCCGCGCTCGCACGATCGCCGCTACTGCCTTCAGCTCGGCGCCGACCGCGCGCGACACCGGCGCCGACGTCGTGGCGCGCAAGTCTCGACCTCAGCACGCCTGCGCGCCGATCGCAGCCAGGGCCGCGCTCGCACGATCGCCGCTACTGCCTGCAGCTCGGCGCCGGCCGCGCGCGACACCGGCGCCGACGTCGTGGCGCGCAAGTCTCGACCTCGGCACGCCTGCGCGCCGATCGCAGCCAGGGCCGCGCTCACACGATCGCCGCTATTGCCTTCAGCTCGGCGCCGGCCGCGCGCAACTCCGGCGCCGGCGTCGTGGCGCGCAAGTCTCGACCTCAGCACGCCGGCGCGCCGATCGCAGCCAGGGCCTCGCTCGCACGATCGCCGCTACTGCCTGCAGGTCGACGCCGGCGCCCCGCTGAGGTGGCCCATCGCGGCCGGCGTCGTACTCGGCGATATGCGCGGCGCAGCTCGCGCACATCAAAGCCGGCCGCGACTAGCGGCCGTCCGTAATTCTTCCACTTCGCATCGTTCCTCGGAAACGTGTTCCGCTTCGTCGTCTTTTTTTGCCGCCCCCGCGTCCCCCGCAGCAGGGGGCGAATCGGAACCCTCCCAAACGGGAGCAAACGCCTCGGCCGCGCCTGGAGGGGGGCAGGGGGGCGCACGAAAGCTTCCTGATCCCTCGCTAAATAGCGAAGGGAAAAGACAATGAGACTGGGAAGCAAACACACTCCCGAAATGCGGGCCGCGCTCGGACAGAAGATGCGCGCTGTTCACTCCTCCCCGGAGGCACGGGAGCTGATCTCCCAGCGCACCAAAGAAGGCTTGCAAAACGCCCCTGGACTATCTCGCGAGCTGAGAGCTCTACGGGCCTATTGGAAACTTGCCGAACCGGCCGTTCGAAAGAGATTCATTCAAGAGATCTTCGATGCCGCCTTTGAGCCCCGGCGCCGGCGATGAGTGCTCTGTACGACCAGGCGATGGTATCTGACCTGCAGCTTTTGAACCGCGTGCTGAGATCGGTCAGCATCTCGCCCGACGATGAGCATAAGGTCATCGAAATCCTAAGGCGCGTATGCGCGAACGACGATGCGCTGAAAATAGCTTTGGGCTCCGCCGTCGGCCGACCAGGGGAGCGCTCTCAGCTTTATCGCGCGAAAGAAAAACTTCGGAATGAGGCGCTGCGCGACTGCGCAAAAAACTTTTATTCGACCCACCGGGCTGTCGATTATCGGCACGAGTTTTATTCCGTGACTTCGTCTCTCGATTTTCAGGCAATGATGATTTCGAAAGACCTTCGAACATATTTTACGGACGTCTGGCCGAGATACAAGGGATCTGAAGTTTGTCCCGACCGGCATCTTGGTAAAGCCGATTTTTATTTTTGGACAGCGCTTAGATTGATACCGCGCGCGATCGGGCCGGATCAGATCGAGACTATTTTGACGGAGACGAGCTAAAGGAGAGTTTCGGAACCCGGACGTGTCGGCTGCCCAACGGTTTGGGCGTTGCGGTCGGTTCGGCGGAAATAAGCTCACCTATTCGTTTCGAACGAATCTGGAGCATCTTAAAAAAAGCAGCGCGGGGTTTTTTCCACCGTGGAAAAAGCTGGACCGGGGCGGTTCGTTGCTTTGTTACCCCCTGGCCGCGCGGGGCCTTTTCGTCGGCCGGCTATAAATTGATGCGAGCCGAAAGTGGGAGCTAAAAGCTCCCGACCCTCCCAAAATTGGGAGGATGGGCGACACGCTAAGTGTCTGAGATTTCAAACTTAGGGAGCTTGTGGGCGGATCGGGAGGGTTCTCCCATGCGCGCGTGTAGAAAAACGGAAATGAATGCGAAGCTTATTTCCAGATTTCTCTATACACACATAAGAATTAAGCTCCCACCCTCCCAAAATATAAAAATAATCAAAGTTAGCCAAGTGCTGCAGGGCTTTTTTGCCGGGAGGATAAAAACTCGTTCCTCCCACGATCCTCCCAAAACAAAACAACCCTCCCAAAAATAAGCTCACCTATTCATTTCCACGAATCAGGCAGAAACTTCGAAAGTTGCAGTTCTCCTCACAACTGATACCGCCGACCGGCCTTCAACGGGCCTGTCGGCGGCGAAAAATCGGAAAGCCAAATGAGCGACAAAGTGTTTCGGATCGACTTCATGCAGGGCTTCGCCAGCCACGCGACGGGTCTTAGCCGGTCGGAATATCAGGTGGCCGTTTCAAATCCGGCCTATTTGAACGCCCGCTGCGCGCATGCGCGAAACCTGCCTGATGCGCGAGGGAAGGAAGATTACGCGGAATATCTGGCGGTCTCTGCCCACGACTATTCGATGGAAGAGATCGCGGAAAAGGTCCGAGCCTACGCGCCCCATGCCCCCGGATCTAAGAGCAGAAGCTTTTCGGACTTCCTCGATCGCAAGGCCGGCCGACCGACCAGCGCAGCACAGATTTCGACAATACCGGTCAAGACGTCCGCTGACCTTTGGGCCGATGTCGTCGCCGAAATCAACGGAGAGTAAAACGATGAAGATGCCGTTTTCCATCCCTGGTATTCGAGGTGTCAGAGCAGAGAGTTTTTCCGCCCAATCAAGCGGACCTTCTGCCGTTGCTCCACACCAGGTTGCAGAAGATCGATGGGCTGCTGAGGCTCACGCTGCGCCTGGTCACTCTACAGGTGAGAGCTATTTGACGCGCGTGCGAGAATTCGCGCGGCTCGGGAAAAAGGGACTATCGGATAGCGCGCGTAACAAGCTGTTGTCGATCGGGCAGCAGGCTATAAACGCGCGCGGCGTTGCCGATGGGGCTCGTAACGATATTTCTCAACTGAGGGATGACCTCGCCAAGGTTGAGTTGGATATTTCCATTCAAGAGGGAGATCGGGCGAACCGTCGTGATAATTCGCCAGAGCCAGTTATTCTGCGGAAGGCGCGTGAAGATGCCGCGCTGCTCAAAGCGGAGATCGCCCGCCTTCAGTCGAAGGCCTCGGAATTCACGGATCTTTCCACTAACTCGGCCGCACTTTCTGCAGCGCTTTCGAAATATGTGGTTCGCATCAAAGACGGTGCTCGCTCTCACACTATCGCCGTTGAGCCTGATCTTCGGGCAGGGGAAACACAGACCGACGCGGTTGAACGGCTGCGACGTCGCATTCGTGAACTGCGGTCGGATTTGGACCAGGTTCGCTTCGCCCCTTATCCATCCAGCGAAGCCAAACAACTCATCCGATCGGAGATTGACGAGCTCGCCGAGCGGGGCGCACCGAATCTGTTCGACGTGATCGATCACCGCGACAGGATCAACTGGCCGACAGAAACTACGCGCCTAACGTCGATGCCTTTGGGCGCCGGCGACTCTCAACTCATCATCACGACCGTGCCCGACACGCTGGCAGTTCTGGCCTGGTTACACCGCGATGCATTGATCGCGCGTTTGGAAGGCGAGATCGACCGCTGCAGCCAGGACGATAAGGCGCTGAGTGCCGAGCAACGCGCAAAGAAATCCGCCGAGATATTATCGGATATTCTCGCGGCTGAACGCGAAGAGGAAACGCTGATCGAGCGCATGGAAGCAGGAGGCGCTTTGTTTCTTCGCAGGACCGATGCCGATCCGCGTGCGGTACTCGGTCTTTCGTCCGATATGCCGGCGCCAGATGTCGCACGGTAACAACAATCGCCGCGCTGGCGCCGGGACTGACCGCCCTGCGCGGGCTGCGCGACCTGCCCGCGTCGCTGTAATTGGCGTTCCAGCGGCGCGGGCAGCAGTGGCGAAAAGCGGTTCGCGATCGGAACCGCTTATTCCTGACCGCCCCCGCGCACGGGTCCTCCCTGGCAACAAGGGGCAACGGATGGGAGCGCCCCGGCATATCGCCAGTCTCACGGCTAAATCGATGCCTAAAGTCGGCGCTGGCGCAACTAAACAAGCGCCTAAAGAACAACCGCCGCTTGTATCTATGCGCATTTCGCATGGTCTTGGTCTTCGAGGCGGCTTTCCGAAAAATTGGGTGGATTCGTCGCCCGCCGGCGCCCTTGCCTTGGCGTGGGGAGCGGGGAAGCGATGGCGAACGCACCGCGGGCGGGTGCAACGATGCGCATCGTGACACAGCGCGCATACGCCTCGCTAAAGCTGCGTACGCCAAGCTGCGTAGGTCTCTGGATCAAGTCCGGGCGGATTTCCAAGGCTGCTTTGGTGCCGTTTTCTGACCGCAAGGGAATTGGGATTTGGGTCGAACGGGCCAATGCCGATCTCGCGCAGAACCTAGATCCCGGTCAGCAGCGCGCCCAGGCATTTCCGATCAGGGTCGGGACCGAACATTCGCGCGGCGCAGATTTTACTTCAATCGGGAGCGAGCTGAGATGACCAAGCGCATCACCATAACAATCATCATCGCGACCGCGCTCGCTGGCGCGATCGTAGGGCTTCAGCTTTCGCAGAAGCCTAAGGCGCCCGACTGTTTTTCCGAAACCTCTCCGAGCTTTCTAGAATGCACTTCGAAACAATGGTGACCATCATGAAACTCTTCAAATATGCGATCGGTGTGCTGCTTGCTGTCCTTGTAAGCGGCACTGTCTTTGGATCGCAGGGGCTGAACTATCTTGACACCACCGGCGTCTATAGCGGCCTGGTCGCGGCTAACCGCACCAACGCCGCGCTCGACGCGCTCCTGACCTGCAATAGCGGCTCGACCGCGCCGACCAATGCGCTCGGTGGCGTGCCGAAATTGGGGCAGTGCTGGATCGATACGACGTCCGCGACGCTTCCGATCAAAAAGCGCTACACGGGCGCCGCCTGGGTGGTCGAGGCCGTCCTTGACGTCGCCAACGGCCTCTGGGTGCCTCCGGTCGGCGGCGGCTCCGGCAGCGTCGCGAGCTCGGGCACCACGGATCTCTGCGCCTCGCCGCAAGCGCTGCAGAACGTCACCGGCACCACGACGATTACCTCGTTCGGATCGACCTGCCCGGTGGGCATCGAAAAGACGGTGATCTTCGGTAGCGCGCTGACGCTGACCTATAACGCCACCTCGATGATCCTGCCGAGCTCGGCTAGCATCAGCGTCGCGGCCGGCGACGCGCTCAAGGCGATGCCGCTCGGGTCCGGCAATTGGCGCGTGACGGTCTATTCGCCGATCAACGGCCAGCCGCTGGTCAATCCGGCCGTCGCGCCCTGCACCCAGATCAACTACACGGGCTTTTCCGCCAACCTGTCGTCGAAATATCAGCTCGGCATCGGCCAGGCATTGAGCCGCGCCAGCTTTCCGGATTATCTCGCCTGCGCCACGCTGGTGCAGAACGGCACCACCTCCAACGGCTCGCTGATTGTGACCGGCCTGGCGTCGACGTCGGAACTATCCGTCGGCATGCCGCTGGAAGCCTCGAACCTGCCGGCCGGCAGCCAGGTCGCGAGCATCGACAGCGGCACGCAGATCCATCTCAACGCGGCCCACGCTGCGACCAGCACGGCGACGCTGCCGATCACCGCATTCGCCTATGGTTATGGTGCGAGCGGCAGCTCGTCGACGGTTGGCGTCGTGGATTGCCGAGGTTACAAGATGGCGGGCCGGGATCCCCTCGGTTCACAGATTTCAAATTTTGCCGGGCTCAACGCGACCAAGGGCGCTGAAACGCAAACGCTGACTGCGCTGCAGCTTCCGACCATCACGTCGCCGTATTCGACCACGGTGTCGGTGTCGGCATCATCGACAACGACATTCGTTGGATTCAGCAGCCCGTTCATAAGCGGCCTTGTAAGTTCGGGCGGTCCGGGTTTTGGCTTCAACAACAACAGCATGGCCAACCTGACCGTGGTCTCGAACGGCTCCGGCACCGCCGCGGGCACCGCGACTTCCAACAACACGGGCGGCCAGGCGCATACCATTCTCGATCCGACGCTATCGACAAACTGCGCGGTGCGCGTTTTGCTGTGAGGCCGAATCACCGGCAGGATTAACAACCCGTGGTCGATAGCGAGAAGTCAGTTACCAACGCCGAGCTCGCCGAGATGGGCCGAGAAGATGGTGCGTATCTTTTCCAGGCGTTCGATCGGTTCTTCCGGCAGAGCGGCCGACCCGGTCGAAACGATGCTTCTCGCATTCGATGAATGGTCAAAAATCGAAGTGATGGCAGCAGCGACCCGCTTGCGCGAAGCGGGACTCACCTTCGGCCAGCTGGCGATTTGGAGAGACGGCGCTGTCGCGGAACTGAATAGCTTGCTGGCAGCCAGGCGTGCGTCGTCGCCGATTAATACATTGAATGACGGGCGCCGGGCGTTTCGGGGATCTGACCGAATCCATCAAATCGGCGAACGACAATCTCTCGAGGAGCAACACGGTTGCCCAGGATAACAGCTCGGGGCTTCCGCATCGCCGGCGAGGGCGCTGCGACCGCCGCGAACCACCTCCGGCAGGCAGCGGAGGCGGCCCTATCTGCTCTCGCCGGCGTTCCGCGGCCGTCGTCAACGAGATGAGGGCGCCTGCACTCGCCGCGGCTAATACCGCGCTGGCGGGCGTTGCCGCGGGCATCGTCACCGCGACGAATTATGCCGGTACCGGCGTGATCGCGCTCGCGGGAGCGGCGGAAAAGGCCAGCCCGAGCCTGTTGGGCTTATACCTCCGGGGTCCGCTCGGCCGGCATCGCCATGGAGGCGTTCAGCCCGACGGTAGGTAGGGCCGCGAGTTCCCTTCTGACGTTCCTGACGCCCGCGCTGAGGCTGGTCGGGTGGTTCTCGCTCGCGGTCAAGGGAATAGAGTTGGTCGGCGAAGCTTGGCATCTCGGCAATGAAAAACTCGCGGAATATGTCGCGCTGTCAGAGAAGGCATCAGCCTCCGGTCTGTCGACCGATTTTTACCAGCGGATTTCGAAAGCCGCCGAGGATGCAAAGCTGCCGGTCGATGCGCTGACTGGCGCCTTCAGGACGCTCACCGCCGCGACGACGGAGACGCTAGGCGGCACTTCGGCCCAAAACCGGCTCAACGAACTAATCAGTTCGAAAAACTTCAACGGTGCACCGGGCAATTTCGCGGGCAATACCGGCATCGGTGAGCTCGCCAACGCCAACACGACCGAGCAGCGATTCAAGGCGATCGCCGATCTGATTGACCAGGCCATGCAGAAGGGGCGAACGGCTCGCCGCGCTCGACGTCGCCAAGACCTTCTTCGGCGACGCGGTGGCCGCGAATCTGGCCAAGGATTCCGACTATCTCAACAAGATGCTGGTCGCGGCCGACGAGATCAAATCGAAGGATCTGGTCTCGCAAACCTCGATCGACAATGCCGTCGAGTTACAGAACCGATTGGACGCGGCCGAAAAAATCCTCAGCGAGCGTTGGCACCCGATCCAGGATGCTTTGACCGCCGGCGGCATCCTGATGAAAGAGATCTGGATCAATATCGTCGAAAATATCGCCGCCGCGGTCGACGCGATCAGCAAGTTTCTTGTGAAGGTGACCGAGGTCGATGCCTACGACCTTCGCACTTTCGGAAAAAAACTCAACGAGGGCGCGACGGCCTTCATGAATTTGACGACAACGCCAGAGAGTAGGGCGGCTTCGGAAGCATCGCTTGGAATTTCCAACAATCCGGCCGATATCGCGATGTTGGCGGCCCGGCAGCGCCTCGGCAGCGGCTTGAGCAATCCCGGCAACATCGCGGCCGCGACCGATCAGGTCAACACGATCCAGAACAAGGTCTTTCCGGATGTCTCGAAGGATCCGAGCAAGAAGGCCGTGGAAGATACCACCTCGGCTTACGATCGCGCCGAAGAGTCGGTCTTAAAATATATCGAGACGACAAAAGCCGCATCGCTTTCCGTCAGCGATGCCGCGGCCGAGCAGGAAAAATTCAAGGTTGTCGCGCAGCTCACGGCCGCCGGGATGAAGGATGGCCTGACGCCAGAAGCCGCAAAACTGAAGGCCGAGATGAGCGGCCTCGGCGAGCAGGCCGGCATCGCGGCCGATGCATTGCCAAAAGCGAAAGAAGTCAGCAATATCGATTTCAGCCGCAAGACCGCATTCCTCTCGCAGGAAGATGTTTCGATCGCGACACAGCTCAAGGGCATTTACGGCAACGATGTGCCGGCGGCGCTGAACTCGACCTATGCGGCGGGGATTCGCGTCAACGATGCGTTTAAGGAGATCGGCTCGGCGATCGAGACCAATCTGACAAGTGGCCTGACCGACATCGTCTCCGGCGCCAAAGAGCGCCGGCCAGGCGTTTTCCGACATGGGCAAGGCGGTGGCCACCGCGATCGAGCAGATGGTCATCAAGATCGCGATCGTGCAGCCATTGATGCAGGCGCTGCAAACGTCGATCGGCGGCAGCGGTGGGCTCGCGAGCCTGCTCGGGCTCGGCGGAGGCGTTAACGCCAACGGCTCGATCGCCGGCGCCGTCGGTCCGACGTCGGTCGGCGGCGCGCCGCTGGTTTCGCTGCCCGGCTATGCTGATGGCACCGATAGCGCGCCTGGCGGCTGGTCGACCGTCGGCGAGCGCGGCCCGGAAAAGATGTATGTCCCACGCGGCGCGCAGATTATTCCGAACGGCGCATCGCCGAGCGCGAGCGTGGTCAATGTCGCCGTGCATAATTACGGCAACGACAATGTCAGTGTGAATTCGACCCAAAACGCCAATGGCGGCATCGATCTCGAGCTCCTGGTCGGCCAGGCCGCCGCCAAGAGCGCGGCGACCCCTGGTGCTGCGCTCAACCGCGTGATGACCGACAGTCTCGGTTCGAAGCAGCGGCTGGCGAGCCGCTGATCAGTCTCTCAATTGGCAACTCAGTGGCTGCATCCGCTGATCAAGATCGCGCCGGCAATCTTGGGTCCGGTGGGATCATGGCGACTGCAGTAAATATCGGCATGGATGTAGAATGCCACGGCAAGCAAAACGAGCGCCGCCGAGACGCCAATGGCGATTTTGCCGACCATGATTTTCCAGCCCTCTGCCCAAAGGCGGCAGGCTAGATCGGGCTCAAACCGCGTGGCCCTGAGTCAAATTGACTCACCTTGGGATTTTTCAACAGGTTATATCGCTCGGCCCATCGATCACGTCGTGCCAGCGGCGTCCGTAAATAGACATGCAAGCAGTCCTGGCGCGCTCGGGATCGCGGCGGCGGCGGGTGAGCTCGGGCAATGGCGCCTATCAAAGCGCCTCCGGGGCTGCCAGACAACCTCCGGAGCGCGCGAAAGCCGCCCGTGAGGGCTTGAGCTTTGGTCGCAAATCAGCGAATCTGTCCGTGGGTGTGAGAACCCGGACCGAAATAGGCTGGCGGTCGATTTTCAAAATCGACGCTGCCGAAAGCGCAGATGGCCTTGGCGGGCTGTCCTGGCGCTAAGGAGCGCCTTGGCGGGCGCGCCGTTCTGGCTTTATGCCGGGGGCGTTGCGCCATGTCCAGAGCCGAGAGGCTTAAAAGCGCAGCGACTTGTCTTTCGGCAGGTTCTCACCCCCCGGCTGCTCAGTCTGTCACTGAGCGCGGCTGTGAGAAGCCAAACCGAAAGCCACTTCCATGACACAAAGACTTCAAAAATCGATGCCGCCCGGCCATCCGGCCGCGGCGAAGCAAACCCGTTTAAATCGGAGAAGCATGATGTCGTTGTTGAGTTGTGTTGCCGTCGTTCCTGCTGCTGCTACCGTCGCGCCCTATCTCGATGAGATGAGCGGAAGCCGCGACGCCAGGCTATTGAGTTTGGCGGAGCAGCTCGAGGCCGCCGTTGCCAAAGAGAATTCCGCTTGCGAGGAATCGGATCGCCTCTTAGTCGAACCCGAAATCCAGGATCTAGAAGAGACGTTGAGTTTTCGGGATGACGAAATCGATCGTTGGCTAAAGCCCTTTTTAAGCACGCGTAACTGGTCCGACGGCGCGATGTTCACGCCTGAGGACGCCGAGGATCTTCGCGCGCTTCCGGCGCCATTCGAGGATAAAATCCTTCAGTCTCGCCTGTGCGAACTGATCGAAGCGAACGACGCCTATCAGCCGCTGATATCGGAAATCGACCGTCGCCTCGACGCGGCCCACGATAAGACGAGCGCGATCGTCGAGCTGATAGAAAACGAGCAAGCGCAAACCGTCGAGGGTCTGACCGTCAAGGTGAAGGCCTTGAGATGGTGCCGGACCGGCAGCCTCAATGAAGAATATCTGTCGGACGATTCCCCGGCCGAGCTGCGCATTTGCCAGTCGATGTTGCGCGACCTGGCCACGATCGCCGCGGCGGCCTGATCAAAGGAATTGCCCGCCGAGCCGATGCCGCGCCCGGCGGGCAAAAAAGAGGTAAATAGCTGGGAAGTTCTATTGCTCGAAGCGCCGAAAATCGCCTAACGTGATTCCCGGAGAAAAGGGAGGTTCTTGGCAGGAGCCTCTTACTGACCGGTCGCAAGCCGGATGATCCACCAGCAAATCGACGGGAAATCGAATTGTTGGAACGTAACGATGAAAGATACCCAGGCTAGAGGCCTTTTATCTCCTCGAGAAGCCGCGAACTATCTTCAGATTTCAACCAAAACCCTGATCGCCTTGGTCAACGATGGCGCCATTCGAGCCATCGACGTCGGCCGCGGCAGATTGAAGCGTCGATACAGATTCACCGAGGGAGATCTTGGGGAATTCGTGGATCTGCGCGCGCAGAGGGATGTGCCATGTCGGTCTACAAGCACCAAGACAGTCCGTTCTACCATTTCGACTTCCAATTCAAACGTACTCGCTTTCACGGCTCTACGGGATGCTCGAATGAGCGGGACGCCAAGACCTTCGAACGATCGGAACGCGACAAAGCCAAGCAGCAAGTAAAAGCTGCAACATCGCCAGCCTCGACCAAGCTGGATGATGTCGCCGGCCGCTATTGGCACGAAATCGGTCAGCACCACGCCGGCGCCGACACGACTTGGCGGGATCTCGAACGATTGCTCGGATATTTCGGCCCGACAAAGCTGCTCACAGAAATTCTGGATGATGACGTTGCGAAACTGGTTGCCTGGCGCCGCGGACATCGCATCAAGGATCATCGCAAGAAGATTCCGAAGAATGCTCCAGCGCTGCCCTTAGTGTCGAATGCAACGGTCAACCGCTCGACGACTGAAGTTCTGAAAAAGCTGTTCACCCGCGCAAAGGCTTGGGGCATTCAGTTCGAGAAAGAACCGGATTGGAAAACGCATTGGCTAAAAGAGCCTGAAGAGCGCGTGCGGGAACTGCAGCCCGAAGAGCTGGAAAGTTTCGATGCTGCCGTCCGCGATGATTTCCGCGACATCAACGATTTTGCCGACGCCTCGGGCCTTCGCCTCAATGAGTGCCTTCTGCGTTGGTCTGAAGTGAATTGGCCCGGAAAGCAGATTATCAAGAAGGGCAAAGGCGGCAGAAAAACAACCATCCGAATTACGCCGCTGATCAGAAGCATCCTATGGCCGCTCCAGGGCCACCACGAAGAGTTCGTTTTCACCTACGTCGCGAAGCGCACACGCAAGAAACAGGACCTAATCAAGGGCCGGCGCTACCCGATTACCTATAGCGGACTCAAGAGCGAATGGAAGCGCCACCGCGCGCGATCCGGCGTGAAGGATTTCCGGTTCCACGACAAACGTCACGACTTTGCGACGAAGCTGCTGCGGGAGAGCCGAAACCTGAAGCTGGTGCAACAGGCACTAAACCACAGGAATATTAAGACGACGCTGAAATATGCTCACGTTCTCGATGACGAAGTCGGAAGTGCGATCGAGGCAATGCAGGAGAAGCGCGAAAAGTCCCGAACTAAGTCCCGAACTCCAGCCCGAAAAGCCATTTAAGTAATTGAAGGTATGATCGAATGTCGGATCAAGAATACATCTCTGGGAGACTAGGGGTCGGAGGTTCAAATCCTCTCGCTCCGACCATTCACCTCATCTACATCGCGAGTGCTGCAACCGGCACGGCGACGGAAGCCGGTCGCCCCTGCGGCTTCCTCGCAAAGCGGAAGCCTTTGCGTGTCGGGCCTGGCTTCGGCCCGATCCGTTCGGTGACGTAGAACCTAGCTATCAGCCGCCGAATGCTTCATCGCGCAAATGCGCATCGGCGATCCGTGCGTTAGGATTTTGGGTGATGGTCATGAACCAAACTAGGCTGAAGAACAGCGACCATGCGGTGTCCCAATAGAACCAGCTCATTTGATTTCCCTCGCCGAACGACCGTCGAGCTCAAGAAGATTATCAGCATTTAGGTTCTCTTGGTGAAAGAACGATGTCTCTCGCTGACATTTTGCGCTGCGGTATGGTCGAGAGATCGCGATGCGAGCTGGGCGGCTCGAATGGCGCCGCAA
>WNFI01123244.1_pt1 | contig 12575 bp, 11 predicted proteins | sample 5400471 | NCBI WGS metagenome assembly WNFI01 (sample SAMN13153348, study PRJNA577476) | soil metagenome | isolation source: 100 cm saprolite on Douglas fir-dominated hillslope | place: USA:California | collected 2013-09-17
CCGCTTCTTCAAAGCTGCGCGCCCAGCGAATATTCGAAGCCTCATCGAAGCTCGCCTTCAACTCCACCACCACCGTTACTTCTTTTTTTGACGCCGCTTCCAGCAACGCCCGCGCAATCGGAGAATCCGTATTCGTTCGGTACAACGTCTGCTTCATCGACAGGACGCGCGGGTCATGCGCCGCCGTTTCCACGAAATTCACCACCGCGTCGTAAGACTCGTACGGGTGGTGCAGCAGAACATCACCCTGGCGCAGCGCCGCGAACATCGAATCCGCGTCGTGGCCCACATGTACCTGCCGCGCCGCGAATGGCCGGTATTTCAGATCCGGACGCGACGTCTCTTCGTACAAATGAAACAGCCGCTGCAAATTCACCATGCCCGGCACGCGAAACACCAGCGGCTCATCCAGTTCGAACGTCGTCACCAGCCGTTGCACAATTTCCGCATGCGCGCCGGCCTCGATCTCCAGCCGCACCGCCCATCCTTTCCGCCGCTGCGCCACTTGCGAGTCGATGGCTTCCATCAAATTGCGCGCTTCTTCTTCTTCCAGATAAAGATTGCTGTTGCGGGTGATGCGGAACGGCGCCGACGCCGGAATTTCGTATCCGCGATACAGCTTCGGCGCGTATTCCGAAATAATTTCTTGCAGCGGCACATAATGAATGGCATTTCCTTCCGCAGGCACGCGCAGCAGCCGGGGCAGCGCGCGCGGCACCGTGACCACTCCGAAGTACGGTTTGCCGTTTCCTCCGCGTCTCCGCCGCAGCAAAAATGAAATACACAACGCTTTATTCAACACGTGCGGAAATGGATGCGAAGGATCAACCGTAACCGGCGTCAGCATCGGCGCCACTCGCCGGTTGTAAAAATTCTTGGCAAACTTCTCAGCCTTCGCATCCAGCTCGGAAAATCGCAAAACGCGAATCGCTTCCTTCGCCAGCAGCGGCAGCAATTCTTCGTTCAAGCATTTGTACTGGTCCCGCACCAGGCTGTGCATCGCCTGCGTCACCAGCGCCAATTCTTCTTCCGTCGAAAGCCCGTCTGGACTGCGCTCCGCCGAGCCGTGTTCGATGCGTTGCAGAAAACTCGACACCCGCACTTCCACAAATTCATCCAGGTTGTTTGCGGTAATCGCCAGAAACTTCACGCGCTCCAGCAGCGGATTTCCAGGATCGCGCGCCTCTTCCAGCACCCGCCGGTTAAAATCCAGCCATTGCACATGGCGGTTCAAGTAGTATCGCGGATCGTCCAGAATCGTTCGGCTCATGTTTGTTTTCGCAGCAAAAAAAAGAATCCCTAGCGGGCGGCAGCTTTAGATTTGGACCCCTAGTCTGGACGAAGTCCTGTTACAGCCAGATGAACGATTGTCGCGCGAACGCAACGCAAAGTGTTGTAACATCCCTCGCCGCAGCCGCTCGAAGAAATCCAACTGCTTGATAAACGACAACTCTGCACGGTGAGCCATGAAACGAACATTCTCCACGCTCGTATTCATTTTCCTGGCGGTAACAGCAGCGTCGCCGATTGCTCGATCGCAAACTGCTCCACCTCCACTCATTTCTCCTGAGGTTCATGCCGATCGTACCGTCACCTTCCGCTTCCGCGATCCCAACGCCAAAGAAGTCGCGGTCCAGCTCGATGGTTCGCCCAAGCCTTTGCCGATGCAAAAAGATAACCAGGGAGTCTGGAGCCTCACTACTGATCCACTCGCGCCCGATTACTATGGCTACTCGTTTGTCGCGGACGGCGCCGCAGGCCTTCTCGATCCCTCCAACTATCGCGTCAAGCCAAATTTTCTCTATCGCGCCAACGAAGTGTACGTTCCGGGACTGGCCACCCTTTCCTGGGAAATCGCCGACGTTCCTCATGGCGAAATCCATCATCACTTCTACAAATCCGCCGTAGTCGGCGATCATCGCGACTTTTTTGTTTACACTCCGCCCGGTTACGATCCTCGCGCCAAGCAAACCTATCCTGTCCTTTATCTCCTGCACGGCCATAGCGACGACGCCGGCGGCTGGACCGCCGTCGGCCGCGCCAACATCATCCTCGACAATCTCATCGCGCAGGGCAAAGCCAAGCCCATGCTTGTGGTGATGCCGCTCGGCTATGGCGAAGCAAAAGTTCTCGAGCCACATTCCGGCGTTTTCCAGGATCCCGACATCACGCAACGCAACTTCGACAAATTCCGCGAAGCGCTGCTCACTGAAGTGATCCCCCAAGTCGAATCGGCCTATCTCGTAAAGAAAGACCGCGACTCTCGCGCCATTTCTGGCCTCTCCATGGGCGGCTCAGAATCGTTGCTCACCGGCCTAAATACTCTGGATAAATTTTCCTGGATTGGTGCATTCAGCTCCGGCGGTCTCACGCCAGAGTTCGACAAGGAATTTCCCGCGCTCGACTCGAAGGCAAATCAACAACTGCACCTGCTCTGGATCGCTTGTGGCACCGACGACCATTTGATCGAACTCAATCGCAATTTCCGCGCCTGGCTCGCCTCCAAATCTATCAAGCACGCAGACATCGAAACTCCCGGCGCCCACACCTGGATGGTCTGGCGCCGCAATCTAACCACGTTCGCGCCGCTGCTGTTCCGGTGAGTTTTTGTTTCTTCTTGACTGGGCATCTGAGCCCGAAGTCATGCGTTCGAGATGGAAAATGTAATCAGAATTGGTGCCTGGTTTGACTCGGTCGCTCTCCCAACCACTACGCTGGCGAATGCTCTACCCCGTTGCCAGATTGTGGCTTCCGACGTATCAAACTCGGCAGGGGCCGAATATGTTTTCAGACTACAACCTGGATCGGGATGCGCCTGTAAGCCGAATATAGATACGTCTACCCATCGGTGGCAGTTGGCCCTGGTTTCGGTCGACTTCTTACATATGCTTTCGTACAGCTTCCCCGCACACCCACACGGCGCTAAGCGCCAACACCATTAGAATTCCCATCGGCGGCCTCCCTCGCGGCATGGTAACGGATGGTGCCCGGTACTCTCGGTATCTTGTTTTCGTTTTCGTCCAGGCGCAAACTAATTGCGAGCGGCGGCCCGCTGCTCGCGCTTCATCAAAGGACCATCAGCTGTGTCAATCCACGCGCAAATCAATGGAAAAAGCCGGTTTTTCGAATCGGATCCAGCCACTTCGTTGCTCTCTGCGTTGCGTGAAGAGCTTGGCCTGACTGGCACCAAATATGGCTGCGGTGAAGGCCAGTGCGGTGCATGCACCATTTTGCTGAATGGCACGCCGCGGCGCTCTTGCCAGCTTTCTGTCAGCGACGCGGCAGGGAAATCCATCGTCACCATCGAGGGCTTTGAACAGAACGGCCAGCTTCATCCCGTGCAACAGGCATTCCTCGATCACGGCGCGTTTCAGTGTGCGTACTGCACGTCGGGAATGATTGTCAGCAGCGTCGCGCTGCTCCAGAAAAATCCTAATCCCAGCGAGCCGGAAATCGTGCAGGCCTTGCAGGGAAATATCTGCCGCTGCGGCACGCACCCGCGCATCGTCGCCGCCGTTCAGCAAGCCGCCAAAGCCATCCATGGAGCGAAATCATGAACTCCAATGGCTCTGCTGACACCTCCGTCAACGCGCAAATCGAATCGAGTAATTCAAGCCTTTCCGTCAGTCCAGCGCCGGAGGCGCGGCACACTTTAGCCCAGCCCATAAGGGCTGGGTCAGACGACGCCCCAAACGCGAGCGCCATAGCTGCGGCACTTCCGATGCCGCGAACGCCGCAATCTCAAGACGTTTTAATGGGCAGGGACAAAGGCAGCGCCGCGCGCGACCATTTCGTTCCCGAGCCGGAACGCTACGAACTCCGTTCCAGCGCCATCCATCACTTCAACCTGCAACGCCGCGACTTCTTCAAAGTGATGGGCGCAGGCATCGCCATATTCACCGTCGCCGCAGACGCCGCGCCCGCGCAGGAATCCGGTGGCGCCCGCCGCCGTAACCCCGATCAGGACCAGCCTAAAGACATCTCCTCCTGGCTGCACATCAATGACCACGGAATCGTCACCGTCTTCACCGGCAAAGTCGAAGTCGGCCAAAACACTCGCACCACGCTGGCGCAATCCGTCGCCGACGAGTTGCGCGTCCCGCTCTCTAGCATTCGTATGGCCATGGGAGACACCGCTCTCGCTCCATATGACATGGGCACCTTCGGCAGCCGCTCCACTCCGTACATGTCGCCACAACTTCGCCGGGCAGCATCCGCCGCCCGCGATTTGCTTCTCGCGCAAGCCGCAGAAAAATGGAACACCACGCCGGATAAACTGAAAGCCAACGACGGAAAAATTACCAATCCCGCCTCCGATGCAACTCTGACCTACGCGCAACTCGCGCAGGGCAAAACTCTGACGCGCGATGTGCCCGACGCCGATCCCATCACGCCTCCGACCGAGTGGACCGTTGCAGGAAAATCCGCCCCGAAAATAGATGCGCGTGCGTTCGTCACCGGCCAGCATCAGTACACACCTGACCTGCGTCCAGCAAATCTGCTGCACGGCAAAGTCTTGCGACCGCCGACATTCGGCGCAACTCTTGTGTCGGCCGATCTATCCGCAGCACAAGCGATAGCGCGAGGTGTCGCTGTTCGTGACGGCGATTTTGTCGCGGTAGCTGCGCCGACGGAACGCGCGGCGGAAAAAGCCCTCGCTGCCATTCACGCCGAGTGGAAAAACACACCACAATCCTCCAGCAAGGAACTCTTTTCGTATCTGAAAAACAATCCCGACATGGAAGAAAAACCAAACCCGCAGCAAACCGGCTCCGTCGCGGATGGCCTCGCCATCGCGGCACACAAACTCGAACAGTTTTATACCGTCGCTTACATCGCGCACACGCCGCTCGAACCGCGCGCCGCTGTCGCCGAATGGAAAGAAGACAAACTCACGGTCTGGACCGGCTCGCAGCGTCCATTCGGTGTGCAGGAAGAATTGGCAGCTGCGCTGCACATTCCCAAAGATCGCATACGCGTCATCGTTCCCGATACTGGCTCCGCTAACGGCGGAAAGCATACTGGCGACGCCGCTCTGGAAGCCGCTCGCCTCTCGCGCGCCGCAAATCGTGCGGTAAAAATTGTCTGGACCCGCGAAGAGGAATTCACCTGGGCTTATTTCCGTCCCGCCGGCGTAATCGAAATCAAAGCAGGGATTTCCGTGGGCGGAAAACTCACTGCCTGGGAATTTCACAACCACAATTCCGGCGGCTCCGGCATTCAGACTCCCTACGACGTCGAAAACCAGCTCATGCAATTTCATCCGGTAAATTCGCCTCTGCGGCAAGGCTCCTACCGGGGGCTCGCCGCAACCGCCAACCACTTCGCACGCGAATCTGCGATGGACGAACTTGCGCGCGTCGCGAAAATCGATCCACTGGAATTCCGCATGAAGAATCTTTCCGACCCGCGCCTGCGCGCCGTCTTCGAAAGCGCTGCAAAATCCTTCGACGTAGCAACCTTCGCCGAAGTCTCCGCCGATCAGAAGTCCGGCGAACTCCGCGTCGTTCGCATCGTCACCGCGTTCGAATGTGGCGCCATCGTCAATCCCGACGGCTTGCTCCATCAGGTCGTGGGCGCAAACATCATGGGCCTTGGCGGCGCGCTGTTCGAATCCATCGAATTTGAGAACGGCCGCATCTCGAATCCGCACTTCGCGCAGTATCGCATCCCGCGCTTCCGCGACATTCCTAAAATCGAAGCCATCCTCCTCGACCGCAAGGATCTTCCTCCCGCCGGCGCTGGCGAAACTCCCATTGTCGGAATCGCCCCCGCCATAGGCAACGCCATCTTTGACGCCACAGGGATTCGCCTCCGCGCGCTTCCGCTGGTTCCGCGCGGCCTCGACAACCAGAAAACGAGCGCATGGCCGAGGGAGAAAATGCCATCATCTATCGCATGAATGTCGTCGCCGTTTGCAGTCTGCGCCTCTGCGTTCTCAGTTTTCTTTCCATATTCCTGGGATCGCATTCCGCTGCGGCTCAGTCGCAACCAAAGGACCTCACAAAACAAATGGACAGTGTCTTTTCCGGACTCGCTTCCGCTGATGCTCCGGGTTTCGCTGTGTCGGTGAAGAAAAATGGAAAGATCATTTTCGAAAAAGGCTATGGCGTGCGGGATTTGCGCACGAAAACTGCGATCGACGCGCAAACAAATTCCCGGCTGGCATCTTTCACAAAACAATTTACTGCGATGGCCGTGATGCTCTTGGTTCACGACGGCAAATTGCGTTACGACCAATCGCTGACGGAAATATTTCCAGAATTTCCTGCATACGGGAAAACCATCACGGTTCGCAATCTGCTGAATCACACCGGCGGCTTGCCCGATTACGAAGAACTGATGGACGCAGCGCAAAAACGCAGATGGGACATAGGAAAAGGCGACGAGCTAATCTGGTCGGAAGACAAGCAGATTCAGGACGCCGAAGTTCTGCAACTTCTCGAAAAAGAATCGCAAGGCAAATTCACGCCAGGAACAAAATGGGAGTACAGCAATTCCGGCTACGTCGTACTTGGATTGATCGTGGCCAATGTTTCCGGAAAATCTTTTGGCGACTTTCTGCAGGAAAGAATTTTCGTGCCACTGAAAATGGTGCACACTCTGGTTTTTGAAAAGGGCAAAAACGAAGTCACAAATCGCGCGTACGGTCACTCCAAGAAAGAAAATGTGTTCATCGAAACCGACCAGAGTTCTACTTCCGCAACGCAGGGTGACGGTGGAATTTATTCCAACCTGGAAGATTTATCCAAGTGGGATGACGCGTTACGCGAACGCACTCTGCTCAGCGAAAAAGAATTTCTGCCCGCAATTACGGCGCAGTTGCCGCCCGGCGCGGAAGCAGAACTCGCCGGAGACGTTCCCGACTCGCTGCGCGGCCACACAACCGCCTACGGCTTCGGCTGGTTTCTGAATTTGCAGGATTCGCCCGGCTTACGTCTTTCACAGTTCGCACGAATCCACGCCGCGAACTGCTCTTCGGAAAGTCCGTCGGACGCGACGCTCAACATCACTTGAATACACTCAGCGATTTCCCCGTAGAACTCGAGTTCATTCAACGCCAGAAAAATGATGACCGAGTGAAAGGCAGCCCGTTTATTTCCGTCGACGAACGGGTGATTTTTGGCAATGCCATAGCCGTACGAAGCCGCGAGGGCAGGAAGGTCGGCAGTAGGTTCGTAATTCCGCCGATTTACGGGACGCGCTAATGCTGAATCCAACAAGCCCTCATCTCGAATTCCCGCGGAGCCTCCAAATTCGGCAAGCGACGCCAAGTGCAAATGGTGCAAAACGATGCGGTTAACCCAAACTGGCTCATTCATTTCGCGAGCGCACGGAAGACATCTCGATACTTGGCCATCAAGTCGAGCCCGAGTCTGAGCTGGTCTTCGATCGCCGGATCGAATGGCGTGAGCAAGTAGCCACCGGGAGTTTCCAGCGCATAAAGTGTGTCACCGCGGGAAACCTTCAGATGTTGAAGAGTTTCCTTGGGCAGCACCACACCGGTTGAAGTGCCTACGGCTCTGAGCTTCAGCTTGACCATTGTCATATACCCATATTAATTATAATGTGAGTTGCGCCGTGCGGCAACTCAAAAATCCTGCAGTCGCAGCGACCCAATCACGATAAACCGGCGAGTTTGCCGAGGCCTTTCATTTTGGCGCGAGCGGCCATGCTGCCGTATTGCTTCATCATGGTGCGCATTTGCATGTATTGCTTCAGGACTTGATTGACGTCCTGGACGGTGGTGCCGCTGCCTTTTGCGATGCGTTTGCGGCGTTTGCCGTCGATGACGTTGTGGTCCTGGCGTTCCTGGTTGGTCATGGAGTTGATGATGGCTTCGACTTGTTTGAGTTTGCCTTCATCCACGCTGGCGTCTTTGGGAATATTTTGCAGCGGGCCGACCTTCGGGAGCATGTCCACCAACTGATCGAGTGGGCCCATTTTGCGGATCTGGCGCAGTTGATCGCGAAAATCTTCCAGCGTAAATCCTTCGGTGCGGAGCTTGCGTTCGAGATCGAGCGCGGCTTTCTTGTCCACGGCCTGTTCGGCGCGTTCGATGAGCGACATGATGTCGCCCATGCCGAGAATGCGCGAGACGATTCGCTCCGGATAAAAACCTTCGAGAGCGTCGTATTTTTCACCGAGACCGACAAACTTTACCGGCGCGCCGCTGACTTTGCTGATGGAGAGTGCTGCGCCGCCGCGCGCGTCACCGTCCAGCTTGGTGAGGATGACTCCGGTGAGGCCGAGACGTTTGTGAAATTCTCCGGCGGAGCGGACGGCGTCCTGACCGATCATGGCGTCAGCGATAAAAAGAATTTCGCTGGGTTGCAATTCTTTTTTCAAGTAGCCGAGTTCATTCATCAGGTCGTCGTCAATGTGCAGACGGCCGGCAGTGTCCACGATGATGATGTCACTGGCGGAAAGCTTGGCTTCCTTGATAGCGCCGCGAACAATTTCGAGCGGCTTATCGGTCCCCGCGCCGGGCCAGAGGCTGACATTGATGGCTTTGGCGACTTGCGCAAGTTGTTCGCGTGCGGCGGGACGATAGACGTCAGTGGAAACCACGATTGGGCGATGGCCGTGTTGCGTCAACCATTTTGCAAGTTTGCCGGTAGTGGTGGTTTTGCCGGAACCTTGCAGGCCGACGATCATCCAGACGGAAGGCGGGCGCGACGCGAAGAGCGGCTTGGCGTGCTTGCCGAGGAGGGCGGTGAGCTCATCGCGAACAAGTTTGATGACTTGCTGATCGGGGGAGAGCTGCAGCATGACTTCGCTGCCGAGCGCTTTGCTGCGAATGCTGGCGAGCAGTTCGTCAATGACCGGCAGAGCGACGTCGCCGTCGAGCATAGCTTCGCGGATTTCCGCCAAGGCAGCGTCCAGGTGCTCTTCGGTGAGCTTGCCTTGACCGCGGAGGTTCTTGAAGGTCCGTTGCAGCTTTTCCGTAAGGTTTTCAAACATGAGTAGTGACCAGAGGAAACATTTTAGGCGGGGGGAGTTGGGTGGTCAACGTATGGAAGGACGGAAAGACGTCCTGGCGGCGTTCCGAAATGGAACGGTAGACTTTAAGTCGCGTGTTTTTGTAAGTGTGGCAGGGAAAGGAGTTAGCCGAAATTCGGAGTTGGAATGAAGGGATGGAAGAGTGGAGTGAGACGCCGTGAATTGGCAGGGTGCCGAATTCATATTCGATCTTAGCACATACGTTACGTACTGTAAAGTATAAGCGAAGGCACCTCTTGAGAAAAAGAAAGAAAATGATTAACGCAGAGGCGGAGAAGAGGAGACGCTGAGGGCGCAGAGGCGGCATCGGCGGGTTTCGACGCGGCGTACACGGAGGATAGAGCTCAGAGCGCCTTGAAAGGAATAGAGCATGTCGAAACGAGTGAAGAACGGAGCCACGGGGAAAAAATCCGCGGAGCGAGGCGAAAGGCTAGAGTTGCGTCCTATCGGGACGATTCGATCGTCGATTAAGAATCGCAAAGGAGCGCCGAAGCAAGGATCGGAAGGAGCACCGGACGCGTGGCTGGAAGTGAATTCTTTCGCGGCACTAGGCTTTGAGGGAATCTGCAAAGGAGACGAACTTTTTGTGCTGACCTGGCTGCATCAAGGGAGGCGCGAAGTGCTGCAAGTGCGTCCGCGATCTGACCCGCGCCGCGCATTGACCGGAGTGTTTGCGACGCGGTCGCCGGACCGTCCGAATCCACTGGGGCTTCACCGGGTGACAGTGCGAGGAGTGGAGAAGAAGCGGCTGCGAATTGGACCGATAGAAGTGATTGATGGGACGCCGGTGGTGGATATCAAGCCGGTACTTTCGTGTGAGCCTGTGCGGTGATGGCAGGGAGAATTGCTGGTGGGATGAGTTTAGTGCTCGGAGAAGATGGCAGCGGGATCTTAACGCAGAGGGCGCGGAGGTCGCAGAGAAAACGACGATGGTGGCGACGATACTGACGGGGCCGACGCCGCGCACAGCCAGTGGCTGTGCTACTGGGAGCCGGGCTGAAGCCCAGCACTACAATAGGAAATTAGACCGTCTTTCCTACTAGTGGGCCGGCGGGGCCGGGATGGTTCTTGTTCCAGGAGACGATGCCGGGGGCGTATCCGGTGATGAGGACGTGGTTGTGGACGATGTCGAGGGTAAAGCCGCTATCGATATGCAGGGAAGAGCCTTCGTGTTCGTAGAGAGCGAGGGGCGGCGGGAGATGAGGCACCACGTCCCAAAGATTGACAATGCGGTAGCAGATATTGACGCGGGTATCGAAGAAGCGAACGAAATCGGGATGGCCGACGCGCGGCTCGGCCCAGGTGTACACGATGGGAGCGAGGTTTGCTGCGACGTCGTTGAGGAGATCAGGCGCGGATAGCGCCGAGAGGGCGCCGCCCAGGCTGTGACCGGTGATTAAAATTGCCTTGCAGCCGGGAGCTTTGGACTGAACCAGTTGGCGCAGGTTTTCGCGCACCGCTTCGTACACAATTTGAAAGCCTTGATGAACCGTGCCGCGTCCGGGAACGGAGCTATAGGGCTCGGGAGTGAAATCGAAATCGTCGAGCCAGTCCTTGAAAAATTCAGTGCCACGGAAGGCGACGACCAGCCTGCTTAGCTTGGCGTCCACACAGAGCCAGCCGAAATGTTGGTTTGGCTGAGGGTTGCGCGACATTGCTTGTACCGCCGCGCTGGTCGCTTTGGTTGCGTCAGTGAAGCGCGGCCGGCGGGAATGGTCCAGCATACTTTGCAGAGGCTTGCGGTGTTTAGGATCGGCGCTCTGCAACCGGGCGCGGAAGCCGGGGGAGAGATCAGCGAGAATTTCGAAGGCATCAGTTCCGGCCGTGTAGCCCGGAGGAGGCTGGTCGGCGTTATACGCGCCGAAGGCAAAGGGATAGACGTAGTCTTGAGCGAAGCGGCCGTCGAAAGGAATCATAGTTTAACCTCGCGCGAGGGGTAATGCAGCGATTATATTGCAATAGTGCAAATGTGAATGCCAGCGTTTCAGTTTTTCTTTTGAAAGCTAGACGTGCTGGAGGTGGGTGTCCTTGAAATTGGTGGGGTATTTGAGGCCGAAGCCGAGGAGGCGGTCGAAGCCGATGTGGGCGGTCCAGATGAGAGCGATGGGAATGAGTTGCGGCTTGGTTGCGAAATAGGCGATGGCGAGCAGGATGCCCGGAGTGAGGTAAGTGTGGGCGAAATTGTAGACGGCTGAGCCGACGAGAACGTTGGCGAGATAGCCGGGCATGAACAGGTCTGGCGCAAGGAATAGGATGGCGAAGAGGAGCCAACTGGCGTGGAGTTGGTGGTAGAAGAAGACGCTCAGGATGAGGACCACGGCACCTTCGAAGTGAAGGACGATTTTTGGTTTGATGAGCATTGGAGATTTTAGCATGAGGAACGAGTCTTCAAAATGCTCACCTCGATTAGTGGGGATGCATTCCGCGTAAATGAGGCTTGCGTGGAACGATGCGCGGAGCATCATAACGAACGGGGAATGCGATGAATAAACGAGACAGAATACTGGGATGCCTTGTGGGTGGTGCGTTGGGCGATGCGCCGGGAGGCGTTGCGGAACGCGGGCGGATTTGTTTGTCGGATGACACGCAGCTCACGTTGGCTACGTGCAAAGCGGCGCGGGAGAGATGACTGCAGGAAATGGAGCGGCGATGCGTATTGCGCCGCGCGCATTCTTGCTGGATGCGCTTGATCGGGAGCACCGGTGACAGGTTAGGGATATTTGCCGGATCACCCATCACAACGATGAAGCGTACCTTGGCGCTCTCGCCGTAATGCTCACGATTCAACACGATAAAGAAGATGGATAGCGTTCCCTCTGTCAATATTGCGTCCAGCTGAAAGCGGGCGCCTCGTGATCGCAAAAGCGGCGTCAAGCCGACGCACTCCAAACTAGAAGGAGAGTTTTAGGCCGAGTTGGGCGGCGAAGGGGATGCCGACGGTGGTGCCGGGGCCGAAGAAGTCGCCGAGGGCGCCGGCGGGAACGCGCAGTTGGCTGGGACTGGTGATGGGAGCGGTTTGGGTGCAGGCGGGGTTGAGGCAGAAGGCGGTGGCGTTGCTGAAATTATTGACGGGAGTGGGGAGAGCGGAGACGTCGCCTGCGTAATTGTTGCCGGGATTCTGGCGGTTGAGGAGATTGAAGAATTCGGCGAAGGGGCGGAGCTGGATACGTTCGCGAAAAAGATTGATGTTGCGGCTGACCCGGAGATCCACTTGATAGAAGGGAGTGCCGCGGAATTGGTCGAGGCTGGTTTGCACGCCGCTGACTACGGCGCGATCGTTGCCGGAGAAGCCGTCGTTGCCGATGTCGGCGGGAGTGGCGATGGTGAAGGGGCGGGCGCTTTCGAATTGAGAAAGTGTCGAAACTTCGAAGCGCCAGGGAAGCTGCAGAGTGCCGATCAAGACGAAGCGGTGACGAACGTCTTCACCGGATGGTCCGTGATCGCCGTGGCCGAAAGCGTTGAGCGGATTGGAAACGCCGTTGACGTAGTCGAAAAGTTCGCCGACTACCGCGCCCCAAGTGGTGGCGTGGGACAGAACATAGTTGGCGGTAAGTTCGAAGCGATTGGAAAAG
>WNFI01050417.1_pt1 | contig 12573 bp, 14 predicted proteins | sample 5400471 | NCBI WGS metagenome assembly WNFI01 (sample SAMN13153348, study PRJNA577476) | soil metagenome | isolation source: 100 cm saprolite on Douglas fir-dominated hillslope | place: USA:California | collected 2013-09-17
CCCCCCAAGCCCGGGTTGCAGCTGGAGGGGAGCCTGCAACAGTCACTCGAGGCCGCCGTGCTGGCGCTGGGCCGCCTGGACGGCGTCTCGACCCTGCTCCCTGACAAGTCTCTGTTCCTCTACAGCTACGTCCGCAAGGAGGCGGTGCTCTCATCGCAGATCGAAGGCACGCAATCCTCGCTGTCGGATCTGCTGCTCTTCGAACTCGACGAACTGCCCGGCGTGCCGCTCGAAGATGTGGTGGAGGTCTCCAACTACGTCGCAGCCCTGGCCCATGGACTCGCCCGACTGCGGGAGGGCTTTCCGCTGTCGATCCGACTGATTCGGGAAATCCATGGCGTGCTGCTGTCCCGCGGCCGCGGCAGCGGCAAGGACCCCGGCGAATTTCGACGCTCGCAGAACTGGATCGGCGGCAGTCGACCCGGCAACGCGATCTTCGTGCCGCCACCGCACTTGGCGGTCCCGGATTGCATGACCGCCTTGGAGCGTTTCCTTCATGCCCGGGACGACGGTCTGCCGCTGCTGGCGCGCGCCGGACTCGCGCATGTGCAGTTCGAGACCATCCACCCGTTTCTCGACGGCAATGGTCGCGTCGGGAGGCTCCTCATCACGCTGCTGCTGTGCGACGCGGGCGTCCTGCGCGATCCGCTGCTCTACCTCAGTCTGTATCTGAAGGAACGTCGGTCCGAATACTATCGACTTCTCGATGTGGTTCGACGCGAGGGCGATTGGGAGGCGTGGCTCGCGTTCCTGCTCGAAGGGATCCGCCTCACCGCTGACGGGGCGGTCGAGACCGCGCAGCGACTGACCACGTTGTTCCGGGAGGACCGCGGGAACATCGAGACGACGGGTCGGCGCGCGGGTTCGGCGCTGCGCGTGCACGAAGCCCTAAAGGCCCGTCCCATTCTCTCCATGCCGGAGGTTTGCCGGAGCACCTCGCTGTCCTTCCCGGCCGCCTCGTCCGCGATGGAGCTGCTCATCGAGAGGGCCATTGCCCGCGAGCTCACGGGCAAGCGCCGCAATCGTCTGTTCGTCTATGACCGGTACTTGCAAATTCTGAACGAGGAAACAACGCGCCCGCCTCCTGGCAAAGTCAGCACGCAGCCGAAGACCTGAAGAAAGACGCCCATGGTGGCAAGACCGCCGACGACCAAGACCGTGGCACTGCGTATGGAATTGCTGGAGGTGGTCCCGCTCGTCTGGCGGCGGGTGCTCGTCCCCGACAACTGGACGCTGGCGAGCCTGCACCATTATCTGCAATGGGTGATGGGCTGGACGGACTCTCACGCGCACGAATTCGAGGTGGCGGCGGGTCTGGTGGCGCCGGATTGGTGGATACAGGAGGCCGGCTTGGACGAGGATACCAGCCGCTATCGCGACGAGCGGCGGGTCTCGGTCGCCGCCGTGGTGTCGGAACTGGGAGCGCGTGGGGAATTCGAGTACCGCTACGACATGGGGGATGGCTGGGAGCATCGCATCGTGATCGAATCCCCGCCGACATCGACGGCCAGCGAGCGGCGCCCCCCGGTCTGTGTCGCCGGCGAGAATGCCTGCCCGCCGGATGACGTCGGCGGACCCCATGGCTACGCGCTATTCCTAGAAATTCTCAGCAACCATCAACATCAGCAGCACGCCGACATGGTGCGCTGGATCGGCGGCGTGTTCGACCCCAAGGGGTTCGATCTGAATCGGATCAACCGGGACTGGAAGGGTGCCAAGCGGCGCCGCCGCTGACTCTTGACAGGATCCTATTCCGCGTTCTGCACCTGCTCGCGCATCTGCTCGATCAGGACTTTCATGTCGACCGCGGTGCGCGTGGTCTCGAGGTCCTGCGACTTGGACGACAGGGTGTTCGCTTCGCGGTTGAGCTCCTGCATGAGGAAGTCCAGTCGCCGGCCGGCGGGCTCGCCGGCGCCGATAACGCGGCGCACTTCCTCGACGTGCCCCACGAGCCGCTCGAGCTCCTCCGCGACATCGACCCGCTGCATCAGCAGCGCGAGCTCCTGCTCGAGGCGCTCAACATCGACCTCCGCTCTGAGCTCGGCGAGCCGCTCATCGAGACGGGCGCGCGAGCGGGCCTGCACCTGCGGCAGCCGCGCGCGCACGCCCGCAATGAGGGCCTCGAGGCCGGTGCAGCGCTCCTCGAGCCCGGCGCGCAGCCGCACCCCTTCGCGCGCACGCGCCGCGACCAGCTCTTGCAGCGTGGCGCCGAAGAGCGTCTGAGCGGCAGTGAGCAGCTCCTCGCCCCCGGCGCCCTCCTCGCGCAGCACGCCGGGCCAGCGCAGCACCTCGAGCGCGCTCACCGCCGCCGCCTTGCGCAGCGCGCGCGACACCACGCGCACCGCCGCGACGAGCCGCTCGAGCGCCGCCTCGTCCACCTCGAGCGCCGCCCCCGTGCCCTGCGTGCGCCGATAGGTGATGGTGCAGTCGACCTTGCCGCGGCGCAGCTGCTGCGCGAGGCGCGTGCGCAGCTCGCCCTCGGCGGCGCGCAGCTCATCCGGCAGACGAAAACCCGCTTCGAGGAAGCGATGGTTGACGCTGCGCAGCTCGCAGATGAGCGTGCCCCACGCTCCGCTCGATTCACGTCGCGCGAAGCCGGTCATGCTCGCGATCATGGTGCTCCGTCGGCTGGCAAGCCTGCGCAGCGCGCGCGCTCACCCGAGCGCCGCGTGATAAGTCGCCTCGTTACGCCCGTGCGCCGCGCAGGTGATATAAAGCGCCCACAAGTCTAACAGATGCATGGAATTTCTCTTGCAGGTGGAATTCGCGGACATCAGCCTGCTCGGCGGGCGCGAGGAGAATCAGGACCGTGTCACGGCCGCGGTGGCGGAGCAGGCGGCGCTGCTGGTGGCCGTCGACGGCATGGGCGGACACGCCGATGGCGCCCGCGCCGCGCAGGTGACGCAGCAGCTGATCCTGGACGCCTTCTGGCACACCCCGCAGCCGCTCTTTGACCCGCTCGGCTTCCTGCACCTGACGCTCGGCCGCGCGCACGATGAGGTCGTGAAGCTCGGCGTGCACCTGCCGCTCGAGCAGCGGCCGCGCGCCACCTGCGCGGTGTGCCTCATCCAGCAGCACGCCAGCTGGTGGGCCCACGTCGGCGACAGCCGCCTGTACCACGTGCGCCGCGGCACGCTGCTCGCGCGCAGCCGCGACCACAGCCACGTGGAGCTGCTGCTGCGCGAGGGCGTGATCAGCCCCGAGCAGGCGCACAATCACCCGATGCGCAACTTCGTCGAGTGCTGCCTGGGCGGCGATCCGATTCTTCCCGACATGTCGCTCACGCGGCGCCGGCCGCTCGAGCCGAACGACGTGCTGCTCGTGTGCACCGACGGATTGTGGGGCGCCGTGAGTGACGCGGAGATCGCGAGCGAGCTCGGCGCGCCGGGGGAGCTCAAGGGAAGGCTGCTCGCGCTCGGCACGCGCGCGGTCAAGCGCGGGGGCGGGGCGAGCGACAACACCTCCGCGGCGGCGCTGCGCTGGCTCGGCGACGGGGAGCGCCGCCCGTGAGCCGGCCCTCCGGGCGCGCCCCCGACCAGCTGCGGCCGGTGCGCCTCGCGCGCCGCCATGCGCGCCACGCCGAGGGCTCGGTGCTCATCGAATGCGGCGACACGCAGGTGCTGTGCACCGCGAGCGTCGAGGACGGCGTGCCGCCGTTCCTGCGCGGCAAGGGGCAGGGCTGGATCACCGCCGAGTACGGCATGCTGCCGCGCGCCACGCACACGCGCACGGCGCGCGAGGCCGCACGCGGCCGCCAGAGCGGGCGCACGCAGGAGATCCAGCGGCTCATCGGCCGCTCGCTGCGTGCGGTGGCGGACCTGAAAGCGCTCGGCGAGCGCACCATCACGATCGACTGCGACGTGCTGCAGGCCGACGGCGGCACGCGCACCGCGGCCATCACCGGGGGCTTCCTCGCCCTCGCCGAGGCCTGCGAGCGGGTGCTCGCGCGGCGGCTGATCCCCGCGAACCCGCTGCACGGGCAGGTGGCGGCGGTCTCGGTCGGCCTCGTCGGGGGCGTCGCGGTGCTCGACCTCGACTACGCCGAGGATTCGCAGGCGGAGACCGACATGAACGTCGTCATGAATAACGGCGGCGCCTTCGTCGAGATCCAGGGGACCGCGGAGGGCCACGCCTTCCGCCGCCACGAGCTCGATGCGCTGCTCAACCTCGCGGCGCAGGGCATCGCGGAGCTCTTCGCGCTGCAGGCGCAGGCGCTCAAGGGTCCGTGACGAGGATCGTTCTCGCCAGCGGCAACCCGGGAAAGCTGCGCGAGCTCTCGGCCCTGCTCGCGCCCCTGAGAGGTGGATGCCCTCGACGGGCGCCCGGGGGTCTTCTCCGCGCGCTTCGCCGGCGAGGGCGCCTCGGATGAGGACAACTGCCGGCGGCTGCTCGAGGAGCTGCGCGCGGTCCCCGAGTCGCAGCGCCGGGCGTGCTACCGCTGCGTCATCGCGCTCGTGCGCAGCGCCGCCGACCCTGCGCCCCTCATCGCGCAGGGCAGCTGGGAGGGGCACATCGTGCGCACGCCGCGCGGCAGCGGCGGCTTCGGCTACGATCCGCTGTTCGTGCCGCTCGGCGAGCGGCGCAGCGCGGCCGAGCTCACCCCCGGGGAGAAGAACGCCGTGAGTCACCGCGGCAAAGCGCTGCGCGAGCTCGTCGCGAGGCTCAGCTCGAGCGGCTATATTGCTTAGCCCATGAAGCCCGGCCCGACGCAGCCCGGCCCCACGAAGCCCGCCGCCGCGAAACGCGGGAGGCTCTTCGTCGCCTCCGCCCCCTCCGGGGCCGGCAAGACCTCCCTCGTCAAGGCGCTGCTCGCGAGCGAGCCGCAGCTGCACCTCTCGATCTCGCACACCACGCGCACCCGCCGCCCGACCGAGCAGGAGGGGCGGGAGTACCACTTCGTCTCCGTGGCGCAGTTCGAGCAGATGGCCGCGCGCGGGGAATTCCTCGAGCACGCGCGGGTGTTCGACAACCTCTACGGCACCTCGCGCCGCTTCGTCATGCAGCAGCTCGAGCAGGGGTACGATGTGATCCTCGAGATCGACTGGAACGGGGCGCAGCAGGTGCGGCGCGCCATGCCACAGTGCGTGAGCCTCTTCATCCTGCCGCCCTCCCGGGCCGAGCTCGCCGCGCGCCTGGCGCGCCGGGCGACCGACTCCCCCGAGATCATCGCGCGGCGCCTCGCCGATGCCGCCGCCGACATGTCCCACTACCGCGAGTTCGACTACGTCATCGTCAACGACGACTTCCAACAGGCGGTGCGCGAGCTGCGGGACATCATCGCCGGGCGGGGCGAGCACCTCGAGAGCAGCCGGCCGGCGCTCGGACCGCTCACCGCCGAGCTGCTGGCCTGAAACGCAGCCCTTAGCTATAGTGTAAGACCCCGCGCGCCGTCTTGAGGCGCGCTCCACATCCTCCGTACGACCATGGCTCGCATTACCGTAGAAGACTGCCTAAACAACGTCGACAACCTGTTCCAGCTGGTGCTGCTGGCGGCACAGCGTGCCCGCCGGCTCGCCAACGGCGCGGAGCCGACGCTGCCGCTCGAGAACGACAAGCCGACCGTGCTCGCGCTGCGCGAGATCGCCGCCGGCAACATCACCGTCGAGATGCTCAGCGAGCCGGAGCCCGTGCCTGAGACCGTGAGCCCCGACGCCGAGAACCAGTCCGCCTTCCGCGCTCCGCAGTTCGGCCTCGGAGACTGACGGCCAGCCTTCCCCAATGGACTATGCGTCTTCGCTCCTGGGACTGCTGCCCGGCGGAAGACGCACTCCGGGACTGAAGGAGCTGCTCGCCTCGGTCGGCTCCTACCTGCCCCCCGACCAGGTGGCACGCATCCGCGAGGCGGCCGAGTTCGGCACCTCGGCGCACCACGGCCAGAAGCGCCTTTCGGGCGAGCCCTTCATCGCGCACCCCGTGGCGACCGCGGCGATCCTGGCGGACCTGCACCTCGATGCGGACACGATCGTGGCGGCGATCCTGCACGATGTGATCGAAGACACCCCGACGCCCAAGGACCAGCTCGCGTCGCGCTTCGGCGCGGACGTCGCCGAGCTCGTCGACGGCGTCACCAAGCTCGATCAGATCAAGTTCAAGAGCCGCGAGGAGGCCCAGGCCGAGTCCTTCCGCAAGATGCTGCTGGCGATGGTGCGCGACCTGCGCGTGATCCTGGTGAAGCTCGCCGACCGCATGCACAACATGCGCACCATCGGCGCCATGGCGCCCGTGCGCCGGCGCGCGATCGCGCGCGAGACGCTCGAGATCTACGCCCCGATAGCCGAACGGCTCGGGCTCTACAACATCAAGCTCGAGCTCGAGGACCTCGGCTTCAAGGCGCTCTATCCGCGCCGCTACCAGGTGCTCGAGCGCGCGCAGCGCCGCGCGCGCGGCAATCAGAAGGAGTTCCTCAAGAAGATCGAGCAGCAGCTGACGGCGGCCCTCCTCAAGAGCGACATCCAGGCGCAGGTGCTGGCGCGCGAGAAGCACCTGTACAGCATCTACAGCAAGATGCGCCGCAAGCGCGCCCTGCTGAACGAGATCGTCGACGTGTACGGCATCCGCATCGTGGTCGACACCCCCGACACCTGCTACCGCGCGCTGGGAGCGGTGCACGCGGTGTTCAAGCCGATGCCGGCGCGCTTCAAGGACTACATCGCGATCCCGCGCGTCAACGGCTACCAGTCGCTGCACACGACGCTCTTCGGTCCCAACGGCGTGCCGATGGAGGTGCAGATCCGCACCGCCGACATGCACCGCGTGGCGGAGGCCGGCATCGCCGCGCACTGGAAGTACAAGAGCGGCGGCGACGCCGACGCGAGCCAGGAGAAGCGCACGCGCGAGTGGCTGTCGAACCTCGTGTCGCTGCAGGAGGCGGGCAGCTCGGAAGAGTTCCTCGAGAGCGTCAAGGTCGACTTGTTTCCCGACAAGGTGTACGTGTTCACCCCCAAGGGCCAGATCCTGCGCCTGCCCTCGGGGGCGACCGTGGTCGACTTCGCCTACGCGGTGCACACCGACATCGGCGACCGCTGCGTGGCCGCCAAGCTCGACCGGCGCATGACCCCGCTGCGCACCGTGCTGCGCAACGGCCAGACGGTCGAGATCATCACCGCCAAGGGCGCGACCCCCAACCCCTCCTGGGTCAACTTCGTCGTGACCGCCAAGGCGCGCAGCTCGATCCGCCACTACCTGAAGGGGCTGCGGCGCAAGGAGGCGATCGCCCTCGGCGCCAGGCTCCTCGCGCAGGCGCTCTCCGAGTTCTCATTCACGCTCGAGAAGGTGACTCCCGAGGCGCGCAAGGCCGCGCTCGGCGAGCTCGGCATGAAGGATCTCGATGAGCTCTACGAGAAGATCGGCCTCGGCGAGCGGCTCGCGCCGCTCGTCGCCCTGCGACTGCTGCCGAGTCCCGCCGCCACGGGGGGCGCGGGACCCGCGCCGCTCGCGATCGCCGGCGCCGAGGGCCTGCTCGTCACCTACGCCCGCTGCTGCTTCCCGATTCCATACGATCCGATTTTCGCGTTCCTGTCCACGGGGCGCGGCATCGTGATCCACCGCGAGAATTGCGTTAACGTCGAGGACTACCGCAAGCACCCGCAGAACTGGCTCCCGGTCAGCTGGCAGAGCGCGCCCGATCGGCTCTTCGCGGCGGAGATTTCCGTGCACGTGGTGAACCGCACCGGCGTGCTCGCGGCGGTGGCCGCGGCCATCGCCAGCACCGAGACCAACATCGATCACGTCTCCATCGACGAGCAGGACAGCGACAGTGCGGTGCTGACCTTCGAGCTGCGCGTGCGCGACCGGCGCCATCTGGCGCGCCTGGTGCGCGTCATCCGCCGCATGGCGAATGTCAACCGCGTGGCGCGCACGCTCGCCGCCCACGCGCGCGACGGCCAGGTCCTCGAGGCGGACGCCGACACCGACAGCGACACGGACAGCAGCGGCTGAGCGAGCCGCGCCCGTACGAGGTCCGCAGGAGGAACGATGAGCCGTCAGATCATCCACACGGAGCGCGCCCCGCAGGCGATCGGCACTTATTCCCAGGCCGTGCGCGCCGGCAATACCGTCTACCTCTCCGGCCAGGTGCCCCTCGACCCGGCGACCATGCAGCTCGTGAGCGGCGACATCGAGACGCAGATCCGCCGGGTGTTCGAGAATCTCAAGGCCGTCGCCGAAGCCGCCGGCGGCTCCCTCGAGCATGCGGTCAAGGTGAACGTCTACCTCACCGACCTCGCGCACTTCGGCAAGGTGAACGAGGTCATGGCGGGCTACTGCGCCAAGCCCTACCCGGCGCGCGCCGTCGTCGGCGTGGCGCAGCTGCCGCGCGGCGCGCAGGTCGAGATCGAGTGCGTCCTGCACCTGCCCTGAGCCCCCCGGCCGCCCCCGTGCAGGGCCGGCCCGCGGGCCGCGCGCAGGAGCGCACCGCGGAGCGGCCCGTGACGGCGCTGCGGGGCGTGGGCGCCGCGCTCGCGGAGCGCCTGGCGCACCTCGGGGTGCGGCGGGTCGAGGACCTCCTTTTCCTGCTGCCGCTGCGCTACGAGGACCGCACGCACGTGTCGGCGCTCGGCGCGCTCACCCCTGGGACCCGCGCCGCGGTGGAAGGCGAGGTGCAGCTCACCGAGGTCATCTACCGCGGCCGCCGCCAGCTCCTCACGCGCATCGCCGACGGCTCGGGGATGCTCACGCTGCGCTTCTTCTATTTCTCGGCGAGCCAGCAGCAGGGCCTCGCGCGCGGCACGCGGCTGTGCTGCTTCGGCGAGGTGCGCCGCGGCCCGCTCGGGCTCGAGATGGTGCACCCGGAGTACCGCCGCCTCGTCCCCGGGGCCGCCGCGCCGCTCGAGGAGACGCTCACCCCGATCTACCCGCTCACCGCCGGCGTGCCCCAGGGGCGGCTGCGCGCGCTCATCCAGGCGGCGATCGCGCTGCTTCAAGAGCGCGAGCCGCGCGACTGGCTCCCCCCCGGTGCGCTGCTGCCGCCGGGACTGCCGGCGCTCCCGCAGGCGCTGCGCTACCTGCATCACCCGCCGCGCGAGGCGCGGCTCGCCGAGCTCGCCGCCGGATGCCACCCGGCGCAGCGCCGCCTCGCCTTCGAGGAGCTGCTCGCGCATCACCTCGCGCTCAAGGTGCGCAAGCGGGCGCTACAGACCGATCCCGCCTGGGAGCTCGCCGATCCGGCGCAGCTCGAGCGGCGCTTCCTCGCGGCGCTGCCTTTCGCGCTCACGCGTGCCCAGGCGCGGGTGCTCACCGAGGCGCGCACCGATCTCGCGAGCGGCGTGCCGATGCTGCGCCTCCTGCAGGGCGATGCCGGCTGCGGCAAGACGGTGGTCGCGGCGGCGGCGGCGGCCCGCGCCGCGGGCAGCGGTACGCAGGCGGCGCTCATGGCTCCGACGGAGCTGCTCGCCGAGCAGCACTGGCGCTCCTTCCGCGACTGGTTCGCGCCACTCGGGCAGAACGTGGCCCTGCTGTCAGGGGCGCTGCCGGCGCCCGCGCGCCGCCGTGCGCTCGCGGCGATCGCCTCCGGCGCGGCACGGCTCATCGTCGGCACCCATGCGCTCTTCCAGGAGGGGATCGAGTTCGCCCGCCTCGGGCTCGTCATCGTCGACGAGCAGCATCGCTTCGGCGTGCAGCAGCGCCTGCGGCTCTCGGAGAAGGGACAGAAGGAAGGCCGCCTGCCGCACCAGCTGATCATGACGGCGACACCCATCCCGCGCACGCTCGCCATGACCGCGTACGCCGACCTCGACATCTCCGTCATCGACGAGAGCCCGCCGGGACGAGCGCCCGTGCAGACGGTGGTCGTGCCCGAGGCGCGCCGCGCGGAGGTCGTGGCGCGCATCGCCCAGGGCTGCCGCGCGGGCCGCCAGGCCTACTGGGTCTGCCCGCTGATCGAGGAATCGGACGAGCTGCGTGCGCAGGCCGCGGAGGAGACCGCCTCCGCACTCGCCGCGGCGCTCCCGGGCGTGCACGTCGGACTCGTGCACGGGCGCATGGCGCCGCGCACGAAAGACCAGGCGATGCACGCCTTCAGGGCCGGCAGGACCCAGCTGCTGATCGCCACCACCGTGATCGAGGTCGGGGTGGACGTGCCGAATGCGACGCTCATGGTGATCGACAACGCCGAGCGCATGGGGCTCGCGCAGCTGCACCAGCTGCGCGGGCGCGTGGGGCGCGGGGCTCACTTAAGCACCTGCGTGCTGCTCTACCGTGCGCCGCTCTCGGCGCTGGCACGCGAGCGCCTGAAGGTGATCCGCACGAGTGGCGACGGCTTCGAGATCGCGCGCCGCGACCTCGAGCTCAGGGGACCCGGAGAGCTGCTCGGGACGCGTCAGACCGGCCTCGCGCAGCTGCGCGTCGCCGACCTGATGCGCGATGCGGACCTCCTGCCCGGCGTGCAGCAGACCGCCGAGCGGCTGCTGAGCGCGCACCCGGAGCCTATCGCCGCACTCACCGCGCGCTGGATCGGCGCGGATGAGCGCTACGGTGGGCACGTGGCTGCTCTTGTGGCCGGCGCTCTGGGCGCTGTGGATCGCGGGCGCCGGCCGCCCCCGGCCGCTCGTGCTCGGGGTGTTCGTGGCGGGCGTCATCGTGATGCGCGCCGTGGGCTGTGTGATCAACGACTTCGCCGACCGCAACATCGATCCGCACGTCGCGCGCACCCGCGACCGGCCGCTCGCCGCGCGCCGCGTGAGCCCGCGCGAGGCGCTCGCGCTCGCCGCCGGACTGCTGCTCGCCGCCTTCTACCTGGTGACGCGCCTCGACCCCTTCACGGTGGCACTCGCCTGCATCGGCGCGCTCCTCACCGTCTCCTACCCCCTCTGCAAGCGCTTCTTCCCGCTGCCGCAGCTGTATCTCGGCATCTCCTTCGGCGGCTGGAGCGTGCCGATGGCGTTCGCGGCGCAGACCGGCACCCTGCCGCGCGTGTCCTGGGTGCTGTACATCGCCGCGGTCATCTGGACGGCGATGTACGACACGCTCTACGCGATGGTCGACCGCGAGGACGACCTGAGGATCGGCGTCAAGTCGAGCGCGATTCTCTTCGCCGATCTCGACAAGCTCTTGATCGGCGTGATGCAGGCGATGACGCTCGGCGCCCTCGCCCTGGTCGGGCGGAACCTCCACTTCGGGCGCTTCTTCCAGGCCGCGCTTGCCGCCGCGGGCGCACTCTTCCTGTGGCAGCAGTGGCTCATCCGCAGGCGCGAGCCCGCAGGGTGCCTGCGCGCCTTCCTCAACAACCAGTACGTCGGGATGCTCGTGTTCGTCGGCATCCTGCTCGAGTACGTCTACGCCCAGCCAGACCCCTAGAGGCGCAGCCCGATCCCGACATCGAGAAACAGCACCAGCTGGCGCGCCCGGTACGGCGCGTAGTGCAGGTCCGCCTGCGCCCACACCTCCCCGAAGCGCGCGACGCGCAGCGACCTGAGCGCGGCGGCGTGCGGCCCCCAGCGGTGCACGAACGTCCGGCCCCCGAGATCCCGATCCGGATAGCCGAGGTGGTAGAGCTCCTCGTACCGCGCCACGCCGAGCGCGAGGTCCACCGGCAGCCGCGTGAGGGTGCGCGCGAGCAGCACCTCGAAGCCCCGGTAGTCGAAGTCATCATCGCCGACGCCCGCGGGAATGCCCCGCGGCCTCTCCAGAGTGCCCTTGAGCACCCGCAGCGCGAGGCGCTCCCCGGGGAGTGAGACCGCGGCGAGGATGACCCGGTGGCCTTCCCAGGCCCCCGAGCCGCCCGTGAGGAAGGTACCCACCCCGCCGCCCGCCCAGAGCGAGACGTGCTGCGCCTGCGCCACCGGGCAGGGCAGTAGGAGCCTCGCCCCGAGCAGCGCCGCGGCGAGCGCGGACCGCAAGACCCGGCGGCGGCGGACCGGCCCGCGCGAGCGGCCGCGCTCTGGCATCGTCCCGCACCGCATGAGCCGCGCAGCCGAACTCCTCGGCGATCCGATTCCACTCAGTGACGGGGTCCGCCATGACTGGTCCCCGGCCGAGGTGGGCGCGCTCTTCGCGCTGCCCTTCATGGACCTGATCCTCGACGCCCAGCGCGTGCACCGCGCGCATCACGCGCCGAACACCGTGCAGATGAGCACGCTGCTCTCGATCAAGACCGGAGCCTGTCCCGAGGACTGCGCCTACTGTCCGCAGAGCGTGCGCTTCGACACCGGCCTCACCCCGCAGGCGCTCATGGACGTCGCCGCGGTGCGCGAGTGCGCCACGCGCGCCCGCGCGGCCGGGGCGACCCGCTTCTGCATGGGGGCGGCCTACCGCGCACCGAAGGCGAAGGATCTCCAGGTGATCGCGCAGATGATCCGCGAGGTGCGCGCGCTCGGGCTCGAGAGCTGCGCCACGCTCGGCATGCTCACCCCGGCGCAGGCGCTCGAGCTCAAGGCCGCGGGGCTCGACTACTACAACCACAACCTCGACACCTCGCCCGAGTTCTACGGCGAGATCATCCGCACGCGCACCTACCAGGATCGGCTCGACACGCTCAGCGCGGTGCGCGCCGCCGGGCTCAAGGTGTGCTGCGGCGGCATCATCGGCATGGGCGAGTCGGGCGCCGACCGCGCCGGGCTCCTGCGCACGCTCGCGAAC
>WNFI01114318.1_pt1 | contig 12573 bp, 18 predicted proteins | sample 5400471 | NCBI WGS metagenome assembly WNFI01 (sample SAMN13153348, study PRJNA577476) | soil metagenome | isolation source: 100 cm saprolite on Douglas fir-dominated hillslope | place: USA:California | collected 2013-09-17
TGTGTTATTGCCGAAGTGCGTTGCCCGACATTGCCGATACGATGTTAGACGCTTTGTTGATTTCAGTCCACAAAGGTTCGTGAGTATCATCGGAAATGGAAAGAGGAGGGTCAAGGAACCCGAGACGTCGTGATTATTGCTCATGGTCATTTCAACCGTTGCCTCATCGTACGCTGGATTGGCCTGCCTCTCTCCGAAGGTGCGCGTCTCGAGAACAGAGCACATTAATATTCATCCTTTTCAGGTGCCAAGCTCAATGTGGAACCCGCTGGGGTAGGTGACTTGTAACTGATCTACAAATGACTACTGAGAATTGTCCCGATTTCAGATTGCGGTGCTTAGTTACAATCACAATTCGCTTCAAGAGCCAGCACTGAATGCGCTTAATTTGAACGCGTTTTAGAGGAGAAGGGAGAATGGGTTGTATGACAGGCTTACGAATGTAATTTGACTAGCGTAGACGGGCCGGTGTCGGATTAGGTCAAGAGGTTCTGAGTTGTACTTGGTCGCTCGTTCCCACTCTACTCGATGGCTAGCTCAGACGCACAGCAAGCCCTCCCCAGTAATGGCCATGTCCACGTCCCCGAGGCAGTGTGTGATGTTGAACATGAGGATGAGCAGGTGCGATCGGCAGAGCCTGAAGCTGAACTGCCTGCCAGTCAATCGGCTGCGCCAGAGAAACACAAGCGACCTACCACTTCTCCCACTAAGCGCCTCCCTCCTGTTCACACAACGACCAAAGGCACTTCTGGTCCCCCAACCCCGCAGGTAAAGAAGGTACATATTTTCCGATTGGCATTGTCTTTTGTCACTCTTCCTCACATGCATCCCCCGCATGGCAGATCCTAAACTCGGGCAAGTTTGGCACCGGCGTCACCAAGGCTGTTCCACCTACAACCTCCAAGCCGGCTGACACGCCCTCCATTTCTGCTAAGCCTTCCACGACCCCTCAAGCTTCTTCTACCCCCAAGCCTGCACCCTCGTCCAGTCCCATTGTGGTGAAGAAATCCATCTCTGCACCGTCTTCGAAAGCAACCATGCCACCCAAACCGTCAACCACCACCCCTTCCGCTCCTCCCCCAACCCGTAGAACGTCGCTAGCACCCGCGAGGCCTGCCGGTCCTCCGGTGCGGTCTTCCACGCTGTCTGCCTCGATATCCGGCAAACCGCCTTCCATTCCGCCCAAGCCTGCTGTTCCACAACGCGCGTCTGTTGTCTCCCCAGACTCGACGGCATCCGCCAAGTCAGCTACGACGCAACGACCACGTGCTTCGGTTTCTGAGGCTGTGGTTCCGAAGAGGGCTCCTGCGCCGAGGAGCAGTCTGGGGCCATCCGCCAAGCCATCGGCTACTTCAACAGCGCGGCCTGCGCGAGCTCCTGGAACGGGCTCAATATCTTCGCTAAAGGAGGCGAAGGAACCCAAGGAGGGTGGTGCAGATCTTGCAGCGATGCAAAGCAGGGTACCGCATTCCTCACATCCAGAAAGATGCGGCATACTGACCTCGTTGCAGCTAGACGAAGCAACGGCGTCCCTTGTCCTAAAGACCAGCACAATTTCTGAGCTTGAAACTCAGGTCGGGAAGTTAAAGGTATCTTTGAATAATATCACCACGGATCTGGAGGCTGCTCGGCAAAACGTCGAGGAAGCGAAGCTTGCTAAAGATACTGCCGATAAAGAACTCGCAGAAGCGAGGGATGCTTTGGTGGTGTTGCAGGGTGATGGACGCAAATTAGGGCAAGTCTCTGACGAGGTGCGGCCACATTTTTCACTCGTTGCAGCTCCTCTCATCTAACTTGAGTAGCTGGAGGCCGCAAGAACGACCATCACAGAGCAGAATGCCATTATCGAAGCCTTGCGGGAACAGATCAAGGCGTTGGAAGCTAAAGTAGATGAAAGCATGAAAACTCTGGAAGCTCTGAGTGCCGACCATGGTAATGATTCCGACATCATAGCCGCTGCAAAAAGAGATCGGCAAACCCTAGCTGAAACCAGGGCGGAACTTGAAACTATGGAGACCGAGACAACCGCGCTGAAAGCTGCTCAGGCCGAAGCATTGGATGCCGCTACTGCGAAGATTAGCGCTCTCGAACTCCAGGCGTCACGTGCTGAAGCTCTTGCTGCTGAAATCTCCGACCTTCGTGTTGAGAAAGAGGGCACATCCAACAAGCTATCGGAGCTAGAAGTCGAGATTCTGGAGCTCAAGAAGGCACGGGACTTCGCGGAGGAAGACCGCGTAAACAGCAAGGCCCAGATCGACTCCCTTCATGAAGAAGTAGCAACGGTTACCGCGGCCGCCGAGAAGGCTGCTGAAGATGCAACAGCAAAGCAGAGTGCCGCCGCAGACCACTTGGAGGAGGTCAAGAAACATCACGATGCGGAACTGGCGCTCATCGTAGAAGAGACCAAGAAGTTGACCGAGCAGCTCCACGCGTTGCAGGCCGAGATTCTTGGGCTTCGTAATAATCTTGAGGCCGCGGATACAGCAGCAGCTTCTGCCGCAGAGGAGCACACGGGCCGGCTCGCAGAGGCTGAGCAGGCGCACAAGGCTCGACAGGATGAGCTGACAGCAGAAATCGAGAGGATTTCTTCTGAGCTTGCGGTGCGTAGCCTGACCGGATTGCTCGCTACATATATGCTCATAAAGTGATTCCTCAGGCCCAAGAAGCTGTCTACGATGCTAAGGTTCAAGGAGTAAAGGACGAGCATGAGCAGCGCCTGCAGCAAGCTTTCGAGCGTGCAAAGGTAAGTTTTCCTAATGACTGGATGATATTGTTTTTCTCATTCGTGCAGAATGAAGCAGGAGACGCCCATAGTCAAGACCTGCAGGTTCTCAGAGTGAAGTCAGAGGACGCCACCGAGCAGCTCCGCTCTTCACATCAAGCTACGGTTGAGGGTCTTAAGACCGATCACGAAGCGGCACTCGCCTCTCAGGCGCAGGCCTTTCAGAAGCAGTTATCTAGCAAGGCACTTGAGCTCAAGGCTACCGCTGAGGATCTCGCGAAGGCGAAAACAATGCATAGTGCATCGCTTCAAGAAGTGGAGACATTGAAGGTACAACTGGATGGGGCTCGACAAGGCGCTCTAGATGCCGCAAGTACTGCAGCGGCTAATCAGGACGCAGAGATTGAACGCCTAACCAAGGAGCTTTCCAACACGCGGGAAGAATTTGATGGGGTCAATGATGCCTTCCGGGCAACCCAAGAATCTATACGACAAATGGGTAACAACCATCAGATGGAATTGGAGGAGGCCGCCAAGGGGCGTGCTGAAGAAGTATCGAAGCTTCGCGTGGCTCATGACGCGGAAATCCAGTTGTTGGTGACCGATAAGGCAGGCCTCGTGACAAGACTCTCGGACCTCGAGGGTGAGCTACATTCCTTGCGCGCCTCTGCTGCGTCCACGGAGACCACCACGTCTCCCAAGAGGAACGGATCCGCCGCAGCGTCCGCAGAGACTGTGACGAAGGACGAACTGCTGCGCATGCATGAGGCGCACAATCTGAAGATGAGCGACTTGCAAGCCCAGCATGGCAAGGACATTCGAGCCTTGCAAGAGCAATTGGATACCGCACGCGCGAGGGCAAGCGAAGTGGAACAAGACTTGGAACGAAAGAAGATGGAGATAGCGTATCTCGAACAGGGCGAAGAGGAGAGCCAAGACCAAATCACAAAGTACGTCAAGTTGTTCGGTTTTAAGAGTTTCCTTGGTTCTTTATTTGCTTTGTTCGTGATCATTGGTTCCGGCATCTTCTGACTTCTTGGGGTGATGCGCCCGTGTTGTGTGCGCCTTTTGGAGTCGATGTCTGTTTCATTGGTCCATTTCAATAGTTTTGATTGCGCCGCATTATTATTGGCTTGATTTCACCCTAAATTATATCATACGATTCTATCAACTTCGTGTTTTGATGATTGCAATTTGTCTTCTTATTCCTTCAACCTTTTCATATCATCCTTGATCGTGCTTGGGGCTCACGTGGTTTCCTCACCATCAGACTGACGGAAGATCTGGACGGCCTGAAAGAGAAGTTATCCTCAAACTCTCAGTAATCTTCGAAGGACCTCCCGCCTCGCGATTTTAACGATGTTTCCTGCTGGGATCGTGCCGGAAACCTGATGGTGAACACGTTTCGTACTATGCGGATGGCAACATACCTCATTACCCTATGTCATACCCTTTGTTATTATCCATGGATACACTGTCTCCTAATACGCATTTTGTCGTATGCGTTGTTCGGGGCGGAACCGTACCGGATTCCCGAACCGACTGCTGACTAATATACGCGTCTCAAAATGGGGTAAAAATGCCTGACAGCCATATAATCTCCGGGCATCCGTTTCACCCGCTCTTCTCTCCGTAAATCCATCATCCACCCCCTTTGCCAGCAATCATGGGCGTTCAGAAAGAGCCAGGTCAGAAAGGTGTTAGTTGGTCCAACATTGCCGTCGGTGTGTATACCTCTTTCGTGCTGCCTGACCTACGCTAGATACATCCATGCAACAGGTGCAATTATGAATATGGTACAATCGTACAATTTTATTTCTATAGTAGAACTAACCATGCTATGACTCTGTTCCAATTTGATAGTTTGTGAGCTGTTTTATAGGTCATGCGTATTCATGAACTAATCGCTCTCGTATTCCAGGAGGCAAGTTCGCTACCAAGTAAAGCAAAGATTGGCCACTGACTGTGGCGCCCTCAGGTCACGACCCTTGGCCAGCCTCTCGAGGTTGTTAAAACCCAGATAGCTGCGAACCGCTCGCAGACGATGGTGCAGGCATTACAATCCGTCTGGGCTCGTGGCGGCTTTGTCGGCTTTTTCCAAGGTCTAATTCCATGGGTGCGTTTTTCCGATACATAGGTGTTTCTCCCGGCCCACTGATCTCTATCCAGGCGTGGATCGAAGCTTCGACAAAAGGCGGTGTGCTTCTCTTCACTGCGTCAGAGATTGAGACGTCCACGACGGCCATGGGAATGAACCCAGCCACAGCCGGGCTTCTCGGCGGTATGGGAGGTGGTATCGCACAGGCTTATGCTACCATGGGTAAGGTCTAGCCAAGCACGTAGCTAAAGTCTAATCTATTTCTAGGATTTACGACTAGTATGAAAACAGCAGAAATCACTCGCCATAAACAGGCTACTGTGGGTGTGAAGCCCCCGTCAACTTGGGCATTATTCTTCGAGATTCTTCGGAAAGAGGGCATCCGTGGCGTCAACAAGGGTGTTAATGCCGTTGCTGTACGCCAGTGCACCAACTGGGGCTCTCGGCGCGTAAAGTTTGTCTGTTGTAAATTGTTGGAATCTGACTGTTGATTTAGCATTGGTCTTGCCCGACTTGCGGAGACCTCGATTCGGAAAGTCCGCGGTAAAGAGGATGGTCAATCTCTCGGTGCCATGGACAAAATTCTTGCCTCATCTATCGGTGGTGCTTTTGCCACGTGGAACCAGCCCATCGAAGTTATTCGTGTTGAGGTACGTTGTCGTTAAATTCGACTACGTTCCAAACCTTATTGTTAATTGCAGATGCAAAACATGTCAAAAGAGGCGAAAGTGTAAAGAGCGTAGACGACTCTTTACACCTAGATGGTTTCTCCGGTAGATTAGATAGATCATAATAATACATATTGATCATCACGTGACCACGTACACACCCCCTTCCATGCTGCCACCGCCATCCTCCAAGGCGTCGAGGTATCCCCTTCTACGTGCATATTTTACTCAGCTTACAGAGCATCCGTTGCGAACTAAGGCACTTACGTCTGGTGAGAACTGCCGAACAGCTTCTTGTCGAGGTCTCAGCGTACACCTTCCCCAAAGCGACACTCTGCTTCTTACAGGAAATACTTAGTACCCATCTGGCTGGTGTTCCGACACGGCAGCCCGCCAGAGATGCACCACTCCATTTACATGTGCTCGCGCGTGCCAAGGTCAATACGCGCGCTATAAAGATTGGACTATACGGTCTCCTCATCTCGGGACCACTTAGCCATGTTCTTGTCGATGAATTGCAGAAGGTTTTTGCCGGCAAGACCGGACGTGCCGCGAAGCTCGGTCAGATCTTTGCCAGCAACCTGATTATCTCTCCCATCCAGGCCTTCTGTGAGTTTTCTTTTCGTTTTTCTTTGGTTCTCGTCATTTCATGTTGCTTTTGCTGAATACTGTCATTCTGTCACTTTGTGTCTTTTCTAGTCTATCTCGTTTCTTTTTCTGTTATTAATGGCGCAAAGTCGTGGAACGATGTAAAAATTGCTTTGATGGAAGGCTTTCTCCCAGTCATGGAGGTTTGTTTTCGATCTTTCTCTTGTTTGTGCGTGTCAAGTCCTAATTATTGTCCTCGTCGGTTTCTCTCACGTAGGTCGTGTGGCTCAGTACCCCGCCGTCTATCCTATTTGCTCAGAATTTCCTCTCCCCTGAGGTTTGTGACTATGTTCTCAAATTCTACGGCCAGCAATGTATCTTAGCGTGGGCTTGACATTATAACAGCAATGGTCGCCATTTTTCAATTTGGTTGCAATTGTGATTGGAGTGAGTTATTTTTAAAAAGCCGTGTGTCATTGATGGAAGTTTTAATATCTTGTCCCCGACAGACATATTACAATACCAAGTTGAAGAAACTTCGCATATCGACGGGAAAGAAGGATGGTGGCGAGAGATAATGATCGCAAGGCGTAGCATGTGTATTTGCAATATGAGCTAAGTTATTATTCGGCATCCCCCCACCTTTGTTGTACTGTAATAGGCCGATGGTAGACAGTCCGCTAAACGGCGCCGTGTTGGAATCTTTGATATTGTTCCCCTACATACAAGCTCCGAATGCCTGACGGAGAACTTCACTTACGTGACATGGCCACAGGCATCGATTACGAAGGTTCATCAAGTCCTCGCCGCCTCTCAGGCTCTAGACTGTGATGCATGCGGTGTCTTCGGGCGAGGCGCGTGTAATTGAACTATACAAGTCACACGTTTTGCGAGTCTCAGGTCCAACCTTCCTGACAGTTGTGACCCATGGGAAAAAGAACCGAACCTAAAGTGCGCCAGTGTCATTCGGATGGTGAACTTGTGTCATCTACTGTATCATGACACGTATCCTTTAATTGACCCTGGCGCCCGGCCGTGGCACATGATACTGTATGGGGGTGTGCACGGAAGTAGCTTAGCTCGGTTAGCTGGACATCCGTCCTGGCGCGTAAGTTAGCTGAATGTCTAGGATGACACTTGATTCCATACTTAGTTGCTGCTAGGGACATGCGTGCGAGTGGGGCACGGGTATTTTCGTGATGTGCTACCTTCAGGAAGACCCCGCTATATCCGATAGATAGAAAGACACCTAACATTTGGACCAGGAACATTTTTGTATTTAACGGCAGTAATTTATGTGTCATTAGCTCAACAGTTGAAACATGATGCGACCACTCTTACGCACACGCCCCTACATTCATGAATAGGAGCAGCGCATAGTAGGCTCCACGTGAGTCTTAGCATCTGCCAGTGCGGGGTTATTACGTGCAGATAAAACAAATATTATTACGATGGCGCAACGGCTACCACGGTGACACAAGGCCGATGGGCTTTGGAGGGCTTCTCCAAGTAACGATAGATCGTCCGCCAACTCTGATCAGCCTTCTGTCCAACCTCAACTTCTAATTGCCAGCTCTCCAGAGCGTACGTGTCGGGTCCGGTGACGAGCAGCGTTGGGGTGAGGGTGACGTGCTGCATCGGCTCCAGTGTTCCGCGGAATGTGAGACGGCCGATCCAAGATGGCGGCGCCAGTTCTCTGCAAGGTGGCGAGCACAGCAGTGATCAGGCAGCAGTTACCAAATGACTAAGCAAAAGGAGACGCACTTAGCTCCAGGTGGGTCATTAGCTGTCGCTTCTGATGCTAATTTCAGAGTATACTTGGACGGATGTGTCATGGAGAAATTCCTCAATATGAATGTCACTGGGATCTGGCACGACCTGTAAGGCATCGTGAGAAGGGCTCGCGAGCATGAGTAAGAATTGACACAGACCTCTCGGAGAAGTCGTGATTGACCACATCAGGCTCAATAGTGGTCAGCGAGACAGGATTCATCTCTGCGTTCCATTCGCTTGCTCGTATGGCCTCGAGAATGCTTGATCTCTCCCTCTCAGTCTCCGCATACATGATGCGTTTCACCTTCAGTTCCTGGGTCTCTTGAATGAGAGCATTGAGTGCTCCATGTTCTGCTCCAACGTTGGCCCCCGAGATGAGGACATGTCCTGATCTCTCACTAGAAGGAATATCCCAGAGTATAAGGACGTCCAATGAATGAGGGTGGTATAACGGGAAAATATATGGGTGAAGAGAAGGGGTGATATATGGATGTCGAACTAGCAAGTCGCGTGCGCTCAAGTTTCGACGACCTTGATGAAGCAATGATATCATCGAAGCTGCATTGATACAGTAATCGGAGGACTAGAAAGATATATCAGTCGAACTTCCCATAACAAGTGATCAATCTACTGACCTCGACCATATAGTTGGACCTTATACTCAACGGTGGTGGTGGAGATTCCTCTACGGGCTGCCCTTTCAAAACCTGTGCAAGCTTCCCTTCCACAAACTGGAAGGTATCTCTGAAATCGGGGACGTCGTCCCGTAAATTCATACCCATTAGTGATTGAAAGCTTTGACTCGGAAAGAGTCTTTCACTGGATGACGTTCAGGGATGAAGTTCAGAGATGTACACCAGAGGGCAATGTGGCCTACCGTTTAGAACCCGTGACGGATTTGCACGACCACGTCGGACTGAGTGTTACCATCTGTGACACAACAACGGGAGTGGAATCGGCAATGTTCCGGACCTCTAAGATTGATGTAAAGAGATTTTCTAATGTCCGTCCCGGTTCAAATGTTAACGTCGCTGAGAGTAGGGGCTGGACTTCAATGAAACGTGTTGTTTTGACGCAGTGAAATGCATGGCCATCTCCCTAGAAATGGGGCATCAACGGCCTGAGTGAGCTGTATCAGGGAAGGCATCGCATACCTCTCGGAAGGTGAATAAGAGACAGAGTTCTTGCTCGCCCAGTTTATCTGCATGGAGCACGATGGGAAGTTCAAAGTTGGCACCCGGAGCTAGTGACGAGTTTTCCACCGCGGAAGTCCATGAAATTCTATTGGGGGTTCTAGGGAGCAGAGAATTGTTGAAATCAGAAATCTCGGAACCAAGTACAGAGGCTTTGGCTGGAGGTTGTTCAGCAGAGTAGACGGAGCAGCGGCACTATTCGATGCGTACCAGTCTCGTGGCTGCCAGATTGGTCAACCCAGATTTCGTCATCTTCTCCACCAACTAGCCAAATCTCGCTGATCGCCTGAGTGCCAGTATTCGGCGTGTCTTGTAGTCTCTGACCTCGAGATACTAAGGGTTCCATCGCAGGGAGGAGAGAAAGGAACATGTATGAGACATGGGTGATCTGCAAAGTCATTGGCCGTCTTGCCAGAATCGATAATGGGACCTTAAATCAAGAAGATTAGCTTGTGCTAAGTGATTAAACAAGCTAACGATGTTCACCGTGCGAGTCTCCTTCGGGTCCAGGATGATTTCATCCAAGATTTCAACATCTACAAGCTCTGAGGACCATTCGGAGCCAGATGGGAGCGTCGTCACAGTAACAGTCAACTCTGACAAATTCACTTCTGTGTTGAATGGATTGTGAACGACAAGGTCCAGCCAGAATGCCTCTATGTACTTCTCAGCAAAGGAGAAGGCAGGCTATTACACACTCACCGTTGACAGTCGCCCGCCCCGTGGGATGAAGAGCCTCTCGACCTTTAGTTTTCCAGAACGAAGTCCAACTGTCCTCCCGCGATTGCCATGTCGCCGCATTTCCGCCCACCGCATCCCCAGGTGATCGCACTCTAGTGAGACGTGGATTGAAGAATGTAACTGGGAGTGTCAAATCCGTGGTATGAAATTCTTCGTCAGACGTGTCCTTCAGATGCTATTCTTCAAGTCAGACACCCTGAGGTCTAAAGACGAATGGGTTTGAGCACCTGGAAGGCAACTCGAAAATCCTCCAAGAAAACTCTATCCATTGCGAGGTCTTTGGTCATTTCTAATGCGTCCTCTGACGGAGGCGTCGGGTGGGGAGGTCTCCCCAGAATTGATAGAAAGAATTGAACTGCCCGCCGAATCTCGCCGGTCGTATAATAAAGACGCCCTAACCAATGGGATGTCAGTCCTTACACGATATTAAGCCTACGTTAAAAGTACCCAACGCATGCTCTAAGCCAGGGAGGATCCCGTCAAATCGGGTTGATGCCTGCATTTCAATCCCCTCGGAGTCCCAAAACGAAGGCGACAGATTCTTTTCCGGAGAAATTTTATAGAGCCCATGCGCCTTACGCAGAAGATATAGAGTTAGCGGTTTCTACTTGATCCTATCAGTAATGTCCGAGGACAGATCGAGGGCGCGAACGCACAATTCCAGATTTCTCGAGCCGGTTTGCGGCGATGAGGTACCAAAGTGCAGCTCGTCGATGGGCCAGCCTTCGGGAACTAAGATAAGCAGCTTGCGCAAGCAATAGAGCGAAAGGTGGCTCTTCCGCCTTTGAAGCTTATGCGTTAATATACTGAGAAGCCGTTACCATCTTATGTCACGCACCGAGGAGGCCGCCCAGACCAACCATCTGTCCCCTTCAAGGGTGCTTGTCAGAAAATCGGCACCAGACTCCCAGCGTACGGCATAGGTCACCGCACGTAATTGGGCCAAAGCTGATGCTTCTGCGTCGGGGGAGGTGATTGTGGAGAGTGCATGTATGACATGAGTGGTTACCGCGGGGGATGGAGAAAGCAGCAGTGGAAGCATTTCCTTCAAAATGAGACAGCTGAGTACCGTTATTTTGGCACCATACATGAGTATACCCTACCGATCCGCCCTTCCCCTCTTTCTTTAGCGTCTCCCACACGCTCACTGCTAGCTTCAGGTCACCCAATATAGTGGCAAATTCCGCTAGTCGTCTCTGCTGACCTGGAGGAGAATGTCCCCCAACAGAGGTGCTTGATATTGAAGATTGCGATCCTGACCTAGTTCCCGACAGGGCAGGAGAAATGGATGGAGTAGGTGGGTGCGGAGGAGTAGGTGATGTCGACCCAGAGCCGAAGAGACGACGAGTGGAGGAAAAAAGACGGGAAGGTAGCCGTCGCGTTGAGGCGAACTGGAAACATGCACGAGTCAACATATGGGACCAGGTATATGAGAAGATGACATCACGTTTTCGTTCCAATCTGCAACACATTTTTCCATCCAAGGCACAAGGCTCATCGAGACGAACTCCCGGACAAACTTGGCAGTTTGGTGGATGTCACCCTCATCCATGCGAAGCGTATTCATTTCGTTTGAGGCTGAGGTTGGCTTTGACCCCGTAGACGGATCAGGAGTATTGAGCAATGACTTCGGTATTGGTGGTAGTCGTAAGGGCGCCATCGGAACGGGCACGGGTTGGGGTGGTGGAGAAGGAAGCTCGAGAGGAAGCAGATAGCTATGTAACCCATAGTGCTTTTTGACAGCATTGAAGAGTGCGTTTGCCCTTCACGACGTGAGTACATGAAGATGGGTCTATAAGATCACGCACTCTTCGTCTGATAGGGGAGAAGTTTCGGGATGGACGATCAGTGAATACCGTAGATGTGTGTTGTCCACCCATGGAGGCAGTTCTAAAGGGCGAGCGTGCAGCTGTGCCAAAGTTTGTAGGGGGTTAGGCAACATAGTAGACACAGCATATACGACTGTAAGATGTTCAGTACCCTGGGTTTGACCAGCATAAGAAACACACACTCGCAACTGGATGGTTCCAACCGTCATACTTCGACGGAATGTGATCTCCCTCTACGCATTGGCGCAACTCGTTCCACCAAGGGGTCCTTAAATTGTTAGCTCGGTCACTCTGGGCGGCTGCTGCCTCGACGCGTTCCCAGTCTTCCAACCACTTGGCACATCTGCTTGATATACGGTCACTGAGCCAGTCTATTGTTCGTCCTGCGCGTAGCTCTTCGTCCTCTCGGCATCCGTCTTCGATTTCCCCCAAGTCCGAGAAGCGCAAGGCGAAAGACGTGAGAGGCACCGGCGTTAATGACGTCGTCCTCGTTGTGACTACGTACATGTGAGTTGGGTGCATTGATGTCTTGAATGAAGCGCGTCTTACCTTGTGGGAGAGGAGAAAATGATTGTAGAATTTGAGGCAATTGCGGTAATGACGACGCGGAGAGAATATCGACCAAGTCAGTCGACGAAATGATGCATATGTGAGGGCTTAATGAGGGCGGAATGACAGACGCAACCCGTGCCATTGCTCGGGTAGCTTTGTTGTCGACTCTGACTCTTTGAGAGGAGGCGGAGTGCGGAAGTGGTGCGGACGGGTGGATCCCCGCTGCCGAGACGCGTATAACGAACCATTCATGGAATCAAATCAAAGGTATAGTATACTGTATTATCCATCCAGTAGTAAACAGTGTACAAAAGGGGGCGTATAACAGACAACAGATTCGAGTCGAGAGAATGAAACCGTTCAGGAACCACGAGCTATGTCGCCCACAAGGGCGCCTAGCAGGCCTCCG
>WNFI01680680.1_pt1 | contig 12573 bp, 8 predicted proteins | sample 5400471 | NCBI WGS metagenome assembly WNFI01 (sample SAMN13153348, study PRJNA577476) | soil metagenome | isolation source: 100 cm saprolite on Douglas fir-dominated hillslope | place: USA:California | collected 2013-09-17
GAAAGTCCTGTGATCATAAAATCGCCCGCGTGGAGACCCGTGCATTTAAGCGGGGGAGGAAACGCTTTAAATTGCTTGCATTCTGTCTGTACATGCGGTAAACTCTCCTTAATTAAACATTCCACTGGACCACACTTAGTGACCGATAAGGTAGCACCACCAGGGCGTGTGGCTAAGGTTGGGTCAGGACACCTAAGCGCTCCCCGGAGTTTTGTGGAAGCCCCCCGGACTGTGGAGCGGAGTCGTCCGTCGTAGCGCGGCACACGAGCATTGAGCACCTACACCGTCTGCCGCGATTCCGACTGCCGATAGTCGAAATCTGGAACGACAAGCTCCCGTGCTTTAGCCGGGAGTGCCTGACTAAAAGAACTCGTCCAACAGTTTGTAGTAATCAATTTTTGCCGGATCAATCTGATCGATGCCGTACTCCTTGAACAGCAGCGGAACCCATTCCGCGCCGAAATTATAGGCGAGGCTGCGGGCTGCCAGCGCAATATCCTGATGGCGATCCGCAATGCCTGCATTGCCCCAATCGATAAAGCCGTTGATGACTTGCTTGACGGGATCAATAATGATATTCGGTAAACAATAATCTCCGTGCGTGAACACCAAATCCTCTGATGTCGGACGCAAGGACAATACTTCCCTGTAAAGGTCCTGTGGCGAACGCCCCCTACGTTCTGGATCGAAATCATCCTCGTCAACCAGATTGTTTATCAGGTTGAATCGTGCCGCCTCGATCCGCCTGTCCAGGCGCTGGTCAAATGGACAATCTGCAATGCTGATACTGTGAATCTGCCGCATCCCGGCGACGATGAGCCGCACAAGCTGAGGCATGTTCATTTTGAATGCCTCGTCGTGCGCCATCCAGCCGGAAATCTCGGTGAGCAGCAGGTATTGATAGGTGGTGTCGTCGCCAAAATAGAGCACTTGCGGGACGGATAGTTTCCCTTGCAGCCAATCCAGTCTAAGTTTTTCGGGAAGTAGATCGTGCTCTGAACCGCGCAGGGCAACTTTTAGATAGCGGTTATCGTCCCGCTGCAACAGAAAAATGCGCACACCCGACAGCCCCTCGAATGTTTCGCGCCATTCGGAGTCACCAATAATGCTTCTCAATTCAGACGGTAATTCGGTTTCCACTTAAAATTCCTGTAAAATTCACGAAATTGAACACTATTGGTATATACAGATGTATTGAGGACTACTACAATAACGGTAGAAAATCAACGCTACCTAAATTCTGAGGACTCATGGACTTACAGATTACACAGCATGACAACTCAACTGTGATTGTAACCCTACGCGGGCGGTTTGACGCGTTCAATGCCGGAACAGTCAAGGCAAGCTGGCAGAACAACGAGGCAATCCGGTCGGTTATCTTGGATTTATCCGAGACAACGTTTCTTGATTCAGTCGCGCTGGCGACGCTGGTGCAAGGGCTGAAGACAACCCGCTCACGGCGGGGTAATTTTATCATTGCGAATCCCGGCGAAGCAGCCCGAACAATATTTGAGTTGACAGCAATGGACCGTGCATTCACAATTACACCATCGGTAAATGATGCACTCAACCTGATAATGACTTTATGACCGAACCTCCAGGAGACACCGCAAAGCTCACCCGGCGTATCCAGCAGCTTGAGACCGAACTCAATGACATGACGGAAGCGCTGGCCCACGCCTGGGACCAGCTTGACCTATTTATGCGGGCGGCTCCTGAACACATCAAGTCTACGGGCGATATTGTCCCGGTGCTTGAGTCGATCATGGATGCTGTGGGCAGTGGACTCGGCGCAATCTTTTTCCTCCATCAGGACAAAACAACTAGCGATTTCTTTACCATTCCCTCTGATGCGGTAACGGTGCGTGTGCTTCAAGTGCAACTTCAAGTGCAACTTCCCCTGGCGCTCGAACCTTTTGCTATCTCCAATGTACCCTCGTGGAATGGTCAACTAAGCCGCTGGCTGTTTATGCCGATGCGCGTCAACAATACGGCGGTTGGCGCAATCGGCGTCGGGCGATTCCAGGGAGAATCCGACTTTGACACGGCAGACGCGCGCATTTTAACCCGCATCACTGAACGCGCGTCGGGTCAGATCGCCGCCGCAAATCTCGCCGAAAGCCATGCCCGCGAACTCCAGGTGAAGGGCGAACTACAAATTGCTGGTTTGATCCAACGATCTATTCAGCCATTGCAGGAGCCGAGTCTGCCGAGGCTTGAAACTGCCGTAGATTGGCAACCCGCGCACATTGTTGGTGGCGACGCCTGGGGCTGGATCATGCAACCGTCGGGGCGGCTGGGCTGCTTTTTGCTGGACGTGGCGGGCAAAGGTCTACCCGCCGCCTTAGCCGCCGCCGCGCTGCACACCGCGCTCAAGATGGCGCTGCGCCTGGACCTCGACCCCGGCGAAGTGCTGCGTATCGTCAACGAAGATGTGTACGAGACTTACGCCAACGCGGGCCTGCTTGCCACAGCAGCAGTCATTACCATTGACCCGTTGAGCGGCAAGATTGAACACGCCAGCGCGGGGCATCCGCCCGTCCTGTTGAGACGAGGCCAGGATTGGCAACAGTGGTCGGCTACGATGCCGCCACTTGGCGTACTGCCGAATGCCGCGCCTACGCCACTGTGCGCCGAATTGAGTGCGAATGATCTGCTTATTCTATATAGCGATGGCTTCAGCGAAATCGAGACTGAGGCCGGATTATGGGGAATGGAGGGCTTAAAGTCATCTGTCGCGCCCGGCACAGTTGACGCGCGAGAGGCGCTGCAAGCGGTCATTGCTGCCGCTGAGCGAGTGCGTGGCACTCAGTCCGCTCACGATGATCAGACGCTTTTTATACTTAGATACTTAGAGTGACACATGACTTCATATTTGACATTGACGATCCCTGCCGATTTGGAAGCGCTAGAGCAACTAACGCCATTTATAGAATCCATTGCCAGGACTGCTTCGGGGCGGATGCAGCATCAGTTGGCGCTGGCTGTGCATGAATTATGCGTCAACATCATCCAGCACGCCTATGCAGGCACAACTGGTCAGATAACATTACAAGCCGAATGCTACCAACATGGTCTATGCCTGTCCGTGTACGACAGTGCGCCCAACGCCTTCCGCAATGTTTTTCGGCGGGCACCCGATCCGCTCGATTTGCCTGAAAGCGGTTGGGGGTTGGTCATTTTGCATCGGGTCATGGATGGCGTGTCTTATGTGCGTCAGCCGCGAGGTAACACCTGGCATTTAGTTAAATTTTGGGAAGAGGAGTCATTTCGCCATGACGCTGCCAGTGCTCGTGATCGATGACGAGAGCGTGACCCGCCGACTGGTTAGTTTCGCGCTCAAGCCGCTGCATATTGAAGTGCTGGCGGCTGAGAACGCCACGAGCGCGTTGGAGATCGTACGCAGCCAGCACGTTAGCCTGGTGCTGGTCGATATTAACCTGCCCGACATGGATGGATTCCGTTTGATGCAGGAACTGCGCACCATTGCGCATATGGCGGATGTGCCGATGATCAGCTTTACCGCGCGGCATGACGCCGACGATGAAGCCCGCGCCCGTGAATTGGGCGTCATCGGACTGCTATACAAACCGTTCAGTATGCAGGATTTGCGGGATATGGTTATGAAGTATGCCGTTCAGTAGGCTCGGTGGCACCATCGGTCAGCCACTTCTGGACTTCCGTTCGCAGTTGCTCTATTGAAAATGGCTTGCCCAATACCGCACTCATTCCTGCCGCGAGACAACGATCTTTTTCTTCCGGCAAGACACTGGCTGTCAGGGCAATTACAGGCACCTGACCTGCCTCTCCGTTCATGGATCGAATAATGCGGGTCGCTTCGAGACCGTCCAATTGTGGCATGTGGACATCCATCAGCACCAGGTCATAATGGTTTTTGGCATAAAAATCGAGCGCTTCCTCACCATTTCGGGCAACGTCCACGGTCATTTTTTCGAGGAGCAGTGCCCTGGTCACGATCCGCTGGTTGATCACGTTGTCATCTGCGACCAGCACACGCACAGGTTTGGAATCCGGCTGCCGATCCTGCGCTTCGGGTGATGGATAATTGTCCTTAGTTAACAGCAGGTCGTAGAGATTGGTCTGGTTGAAGGGATATGGCAGATGCGCGTCGAAGCCATTGTCGGCCATTGCACCGGAACCATGAACATTGTCCAGGTGTACCAGGCGAGGTGTCTTGTCCTTCAGGGCATCACGAATAGTTGTGACAAGTTGTCGATGCCGATCCGCTAGAGTCGAGCTGGCTAAAAAGACGACATCAATTGGTTCCGGCGAACTGGCTTTTTCGAGCAGAAATGGCAAGAGTTGATTCTTATCTGCCAGATCAACCACATGAGCGCCCCATAGCCGAAGCTGCTGCACCAGCACGTGCCGCGAAGCTGCCTGATCATCCACAACGAGGATGCGGAGGCTGGCAATCCGGGCAAATGGCGATTCAGCGGATGATCCTTCATCTACAGGCAGAGTCAGCGTAAAGCCAAAGGTGCTGCCCTGCCTCGACTCACTCGTAACGTCGATCTCGCCGCCCATCAACTGCACAAGCTGCTTGGAGATCGCCAGGCCCAGGCCAGTGCCGCCATATTTGCGGGTCGTCGTGCCGTCCGCCTGAACAAAACTCTCGAAAATACGCTGCTTCTGATCCGGATCAATACCGATGCCCGTATCCTGTACCTCGAAGCGAAGCCGGGAGCGTTGCGGGGCATTGCCAACCTCTCGAATGTTGATGGTGACACTGCCTTCGGCGGTAAATTTGATGGCATTGCTGGCAAGATTGATGAGTATCTGCCGCAGCCGGGTTGGGTCACAAAATACCCGTGCGGGCACTTCCGGACCGATGGCTGTTTCAAACCGAATTTTTTTCTTAGCCGCCTGCATCGACAGCGTGTTTCGCACCTCATTTGCAATTGAACGCGGATCAATGGGCTTGGCCTCAAGTAATACACGTCCCGCTTCAATTTTGGAAAAATCGAGAATATCATCCAGGATGCCGAGCAGATTGTGGGCACTGCTAAAAGCGGTATCCGCGAACTCCCGCTGGTCGCCGCTCAATTCTGTTTCTAGCAGTAGTTCCAACATGCCCATCAGTCCGGTCATCGGGGTTCTGACCTCATGACTCATATTGGACATGAACTCACTCTTGAGTTGTGCCGAACGCAGCGCCGCGTCGCGTGCCTGAATGAGCGCCAGTTGTGATCGTTCGCGTTCCATCACCCGCGAAAGATGCTCGGCAATGGTGCGAATCATGCTGATTTCTTCGGGCAGCCACTGGCGAACGTTTTGACTGTCCACCAACGCAATCAGGCCATGCACGATGCCATCAACCTGAATTGGCAGGCACATAAGGCTCTGCATATCAACCATTCTAAATACGTCATACATCGCTTGCGGCAATTCGCTCTTGTAGCTGGCCGAAATGATCCCGGCCTCATTAAGCATTGGCAGCAATGAAGGCATATTCTTTTGAAAATCCAGGTGCTTCAAGAACTGAATCGTTGGCGCATCGCCGTCGATCTGCCATTCGTAAGTGCAATCCATGAAATGACCGTTATCGGTTAACTCAAAGATTTGTATCCGCGTCACCGCCAGGAATTCACCGATCTGTCTGAGCATCTCGTTGATCGCAACTTGAGAATTGTTAGATTGGAAGAACGAGGTTGTGATTACCCGCGTCAAATTGTCGAATTCAAGGAGGCGCTGCTGCCGCTGACGGGCCTGTACAGCCTCGGTCACATCACGGGCAACGACTGTGACGCCGATCAACTTCAAGTCCGCGCTAATCATCGGCGACACGCGCGCGCTGAATGATCGCACCTCGTCGTCAATTTCCATATTGTAATCAAGTGGCTGCGTGGTAAGTGTCTGGGTCACCTGCTCGATGCTCTGCTCCAACAACGCTGCGACTGGTGCAGGCATCATGTCGCGCACGCGGTAGCCAACAAACTCTTTCATGGAGACGATAGGTGTATTCGCTGCCGGAGGAACCGGGGCATGGTAGAACAGAAAACGGCCATCCAGATCGACGGCAAAAACGAGATCGCTAATCGAGGTCACCAGCGACTGCAAGCGGCTCTCGCTGTCACGTAGCGCGTCCTCGATCTTTTTCTGCACGCCGCGCCGGTCCATTTCGATCAGATCGCGTTGTCGTACCGCAACCGCAATGAGCGCCGTCATCATTGCTACAAAGATAGCCGGATACAGGATTGAGAGGAAGCTGGCAGCTAGCGAGAGCAGCGGTAGGGCCAGGACACCCAGAATACCCACGGCGGCAAGAATGATCGTGGTACGCAGAGAAAAGAGCATACTGCACAGCAGAACGCTAATGCTCAGATACGGCAGAATCTGAGTGATACCTTCGCGCGGGATTGACAGGCCTACCGCAACGGTTGCGATGTACAGCATGGCGAGAGTCAGGCCAGCGCTCAGCTTGTAATGCCGGGTGCGGCTCAGCGCATACAGCGCGAGCAGTACGGTTATATTGATAATTCCGATCAGGATATAGGGTGAAACATTGGGAGAATGCGTGTCATAATCGGCTGCTACGGAGATGACGAGATCAAATGTGCCCAACGCGGTCAGTACGAGCAGCAGCGCCGACAGTAAGCGTGCCTTGCGCCGCTGCTCCAGGTCCTGGATCGCGGCAGCGGGTTCGATAAATCGCTGCCATAACGTCCATATGTTGCTCAAATTGCTCGCCATCGTGCTGCCCTACTTGATTACCGCGACTTCGCCCAGACTCCCTCGTCGCTAAATTAGGTGTTGGTAATGAACAATTAGCCGCTTTTGTTACCAGGGTCCAGCAGTACTGGATGAGGGGAAGGAAGTCCCTGGTTGTTGGTGTAAGGTGTAGAGGGGTTGCAAACGGCGAACTAAAGGCCAATTACCAACACCGATAGCCTTATTGTAATTGATTCTCTGTCACTAGTTTGTGGATAATTTATGAATTCTCAATAATCGCGGCTCGCACTATGCCACCTTTCCGCTAGCCGGGCCGATAAATCAACAGATAACAAAAGTATCGAAGTTTAACCAGAAGCGCAACATTCAACTGTTTTGCTCGCGTAGGATAGCGCTCTGTCCAATAATTTCATAAGCCGTGTCGCCTGACGGCGGGTGGGTGGTCCCGGCCTGCGCATCGCGGAAATAGCGTTCGAGCGGCAGTTCACCCGTTATCCCGGCACCGCCTGCAACCTGAAGCGCCCTTGCTGTCACTTTGATGGCGGTTTCCGTGGCAAGTGTTTTCGCAGCGGTAATGCGGACCCATTGCTGGTCACTGTTCTGCCCGTCGCCCCCCCATGCGCCCGCCGCATCCATGAGCAGCAGTTGGGCGGCCTGAAGCGCTAAATCGATCTCGCCAATCTGCCGTTGGATTTTGGGCAGCGTAGCAATCGGCTTACCGAGCGCCGTTGGGACGCGATCCAGCGCATAGCGAATAACATGGTGGCGAGCAGCCAGCCCTGTGCCGAGATAAGTCGCTGCGACAAGTGCCGTAAACCAGGCATTCGGCGGCTCTTTTGCCACGCCGCGCTCGATCAAATTCTCGGATGGGACGATGACTTTCTTGAAACGAACATCGTTGCTCTCGCTGGCCCGCAGACTGAGCACATTGGTCCAGGTGTCAGACCAATCGATGCCCCGCAGGGTGGCGGGCACATACATGACACCCGGCTCATCGCCGATCATCAACTTGACCAGCAGGTGGGTCAGGTGCTTGCCGCCTGTCGCCCAATTCTTGTGACCATTGACCGACCAGCCATCGCCACGCGGTGTTGGCTGCGCGTAGGTCTGATACCGTCCGCCGCGTGATGGGCTGCCAAGCACAGGTTCGCTTGCCAGAAAGTTGAACAACGAGCCTTCCTGCACGGCTGACCGGCAAAATTTCGCAAAAATCGGTTCGGGCCACAGTCGCGTCTCGCGGGCGTAGCCGAACACCTGCAACTGCATCGCGGCGACCAGGGCCGTCGATGCGCTGCCCCGCGCCAATTCAAGCTGAGCGGCCACGCAGTCCGCGAAGCAATATCCTTTGCCAGCGCACGGGCTATTTCAATTGTCGAGGTCGCCTGCTCACTCAATGCGCGTATTCCTTAAGATAAACCCCCTATCCCCTGCCCCTTCCCACCGTAAAGAGGGGAAGGGGAATCTGATCTGGAAGCCCCTCCTTCTTTACGGGGGAGGGGTTTGGGGTGGGGGAACAAAGCTTTACTAGAAGCCGCTCAAGCGGCTTAGATCGGCGTAGCCCTTCGACAGTGATGAAACATATTGCAGCAGCGCCAGACGGTTTTCGCGGATCGCCTGATTTTCGTCCATAACCAGCACATGGTCAAAAAATGCCGTCACCGTGGGCACCATCGGCTCGAACGCGCTCAGGAACGCATTCACGTTGTCGCGCGGCGAGAGTTTAGCGTGAGCCTCGCGTGCTGCCGTGTACAGTGCAACCGATTCGGCGGGAGTCAGCGCATCAGGATTGAACACGTAGGCAGGCTTGTCGCGCGTAATGCGAACGCAGCGTGCGAACGAATCCAGAATGTTGCTCCAATCGGGCCGTGCCACCCACTGCGCCAACTCCTGTGCTCCTATCGAAGCGCGGTAAGGATTGTTGGACTGCTCATTGAGTACAGCGTCCACCACATCGACGGCCGCTAGCTTGCGCTCTTCAAGCAAAAACACGCGCAGCCGCCCGGCAATGAAGGCAAGCACGGCGGTTTGTACTTCGTCACTTACAGGAACGGGCTGTTCTGCCGCGACGATGCGAATCGCCTCACGCAAATCCAGATCGACTTTCTGGTCAAGCAGCACCTGCACTACCCCAAGTGCGGCGCGGCGCAGCGCAAACGGATCTGCGGAGGCTGTCGGCGCAAGCCCCACCGCGAATAATCCAACGAGACTATCCAGCCGATCCGCAACGGCTAACAGTAACCCCGCCGGACTGATCCTGTCGTGCGGACGGTAGTGTTCAAGGATCGCATCGGCGACGGGACGCGGATGCCCTTCGAGCAGGGCATATTCACGGCCCATGACACCTTCGAGCGAAGTCATCTCGACAACCATCCGCGTTGCCTGATCCGCTTTGGCAATGATTGCTGCTTCGTTGGCGGTGTTCATGACTTCAACGTCATAGCCTAGCAGCTTGCCCAGCGGCTCCACGTAGCGGATCAGCCGCTGGTTCTTGTCGTAGATCGAGCCGAGCTTCTCCTGGAAGGTCATCGTCTTCAGGCGGTCTACGCGGTCAGCCAGCGCGTGCTGGCGATCATCCTTGAAGAAGAAGTCCGCGTCGGAGAAGCGCGCGGTCAATACGTGTTCGTTGCCCTTGATCACTTCATCGAGGTCCTGCGAACCGTTGGCGACGCCGATGAAGTGCGGCAGGAGATCACCATTGGCGTCCTGCACCGGGAAGTAACGCTGCTTTTTGCGCATGACCGTGATCAATACGTCACGCGGCAGTTCCAGAAAGCGCGGATCAAACTTGCCCCGGAACGGCGCGGGCGCTTCGACCAGGTTGGTCACTTCGCCGAGCAGTTCGTCATCCGGCACGTAAACGCCGCCCACTTCCTCGGTCAGACGCCGTACATTCAGGCTGATCGCCTCGCGTCTTACCGCCGGGTCCAGATCAATAAGCGGGTGCAGGTCGTCGAAATATTCTGTGACATCTTTCAGCGGATAAATCTCGGCACGGGCCAAAACGCTGCCGCGCGTGCTGCGTCCACTGGTCACGCCTGCATACTCGAACGGGATCACCTGGTCGTCAAGCAGCGCCAGAATCCAGCGGATCGGGCGCGAAAAGGCAACACCGCTGCTGTTCCAGCGCATAGACTGTTCAAATCGAATATCAGCAATGCGCTTCGGCAGTTCTTCAGCCAGCACGTCAATCGCTGGTCTGCCGACTGATTTCACGTTGGCGGTCACATACTCCCCACCATCGATCTCGGTCCGCTGCAAGGCGCTCACCGGGATGCCCTGCTTTTTGGCGAAGCCTTCGGCTACAGCAGTCGGCTTGCTCTCGCTATCAAAGGCTTTGTTGGCGGGTGGCCCTTTGACTACACGGTCTTCGTCGGGCTGGCGGGCGGCAATCGTCGCTTTGATTACTAAACGGCGCGGCGTGCCATCTATCTTGAGAGCTTGTGCCGCCAACCGCTGATTGGCAAACAACTTCGGAGCCAGTTCATTCAATTGGGCCAGGGCGTTGTCAAGGTCTTCGGGTGGCAGTTCTTCAACGCCGATTTCCATCAGGAATTGTGTTTTTTCGGCGGGCACTTTGCCGTTGACACTCTGAATGACAACCTGCTCTGTCTTTGCCACAGGCCACGCTTTGCCGTTGTCGATCAGCGGGAACTCAAGCCGCTGGCGCTGTTCAAGGTAGGCTTTCGCCACGTTGCGCGTCATCGCGGCCATGCGCCGGAAGTAGCCCGCCCGCTCGGTGACGCCGATTGCGCCGCGCGTATCCAGCACGTTGAACAGGTGGCTGCATTTCAACACGTAATCGTAAGAGGGAATCATTAACCCGGCTTCCAACGCCCTCTGACTCTCGCGTTCGTAGGTGTTGTAAACCTGCTTGAGCGCGTCCACGTCCGCCACATCAAAGTAGTATTTGGAGTGCTCGATTTCGCTTTGCAGGAAGATGTCCTTGTACAGAATATCGTCGGTCCATTCCATATCCCAAACCGCGTTCTTGCCCTGCAAGGCCAGCACAATGCGCTCTAACCCGTAGGTGATCTCGACGCTGACCGGATCGACCTTGAGGCCGCCTGCCTGCTGGAAATAGGTGAACTGCGTGATCTCCTGACCGTCGAGCCACACTTCCCAGCCCAGCCCCCACGCGCCGAGGGCAGGACTTTTCCAGTTGTCCTCGACAAAGCGCACATCGTGCTTGCTTAGATCAATCCCGATGGCTTCGAGGCTTTGCAGGTACAGTTCCTGCGGATTGCCGGGATCGGGCTTGAGAATGACCTGATACTGGTAGAAAAGCTGCATCCGGTTGGGGTTTTCGCCATAGCGCCCATCGTCGGGCCGGACACTCGGCTCAACATATGCGACGCGCCACGGTTCCGGGCCAAGTACACGCAGCAGCGTAGCGGGGTTGTTCGTCCCCGCGCCCACCTGAATGTTGTAAGGCTGCCATAGCAAACAACCCTGCTCCTCCCAAAAATGGTGCAGGGCCATAATCACATGTTGGAACGAGGTTTTTGCCATTCATTCTCCACTTTTGAGGAATGGAGAAAATTATAGCGCATTCGTGCGGTTTCTAGCCGTAGTCGGCAAGCACAAATCGCCAGTTCACATTGGACGAACGTTCGCTAACAACCGCGTCAGGTCACGAACGGATACGTTTTCAAGAGAATCGACGGTCTGGATAATCTGCTGCTGGAGATCCTTGTTGGCGTAAGGGCTGCTGAGAAATTCAAATTTACTGACAACCTGTTCCCAGGTCATTGGTCGTGTGAAAAAGCCGTTGAAATCGCTTTTTTCACGGATTAGCTCCTGACCGTTTTTCAGATGGACCGTAATTTTGCAAGGCACCTCATCCGGGTAGCGCCGCGTGTAGCCACGATTCGGGCGTACCGATACTTTTTTCATCAGGGTTTGCACATCAGGGCGGTTGATGCGCTCTGGTACATATTGCGCTGGAAGAACCTGCCCATCCAGAATCGCGACTGCAATCACGTAAGGCAAGCTATGATCAGCCTGTTCTTTGGTATACGCCACCGATTTATCGCCACCTTCGCCACCCCCGATGATGTTATAGCACGTTTTGAAGGTTGTGATTTCAATGTGATCGATGTCCTGAGCCTTCGGGTTATACTGCTCCCGAAGCTCCAGAACACCTTCAATCACCGACTGACTGTGAACCTCCGCATTGTAGGGCTTGATAGCTGTGCGGATCACACATTCAAGGTTTTCCTTGTCCCAGTTGATGTCGAATTTTCCCGAAAGCGAGTCCATGTAGCCATCGGGGGCTTCAAAGATTTCCAACGGCCCGGTAACACCGTGCTTCGCTAAAAACGTCGCATGGGTCGCGCCGAGGGCAACATGCGAGGATAACAACCCTTTCCACTGCGAAATCTTGCGAATGCGTGTCACCCAGAGCGTAACACTGCTTGCCCCGGTTATCGCCACTGCGTTGGCGGTTTGGCATTCATCGAGGCCAAGCGCCCGTGAGATGCCCGCCGCCATTGAATACGCGCCCTGTGTCGTGTGATCAAATCCGTATTCGCTAATGGGACCTGCTTCTAGCAAACGACATTCGACCTGATAAGCGACTGCCAGCGCCGTCATCAGATCACGACCACTGCAATCGGCATATTCAGCCGCTGCCAGTACCGAACCCAGGTTATCGCTCGGATGGCAGGTTTCCTTTTTCGCGATGAAGTTATCCATGAAATCGAGATAACGCACCAGCGCTGTGTTGTAGCAAGCAGCCCGATCCGGTGCAGTTCGCCTACCGCCAATCAAAGTACATAGCCCCTGCCCGCCAAATTCGTCCACCTGATCACGGAGTGCTCGAACGGGAACGCCATCCAGTGCCCCAATTGCACAGCCCAAGGAGTCCAGAATATGCAGTTT
>WNFI01108903.1_pt1 | contig 12572 bp, 15 predicted proteins | sample 5400471 | NCBI WGS metagenome assembly WNFI01 (sample SAMN13153348, study PRJNA577476) | soil metagenome | isolation source: 100 cm saprolite on Douglas fir-dominated hillslope | place: USA:California | collected 2013-09-17
TCATCATCCTGCACGAGCACTCGCGCACCGGCGGCCTGGCTGGCGAAATCGCCGCCATCATCAACGAAGAGGCCTTCGATGATTTAGACGGCCCCATCGTCCGTATCGCGGGCCTCGACTCCGCCGTCCCATTTTCCCCTCCGCAGGAAGAACACTACCTCCCAAAAGTGGAAGATGTAGTCCGCGAAGCGCGCAAGCTGAAAGCGTATTGAATATCCAGGAGCAAAAAAGAATCATGTGGGGACAGCCGCCCTCATCTGTCCGCCTCGCGCAGCGAGGCTACTTTATCGGGCTCACAACTAGCGCCTCACCCAGCCCATCTGCCACAATAGATTCTCCGGAGGAAACCCATGAGCAAGTTCATTCTCGGAGTCATCGTCACCCTTCTCGTTCTTATCCTCGGTGGTCTCGGTTTCGCTATGCTGGGTTTCTTTCCTACGAATGCGAACGTGCCGCCACCAAGCATTGAGAAACGCCTCGCAATGGGCGCCGTCGACGCCTCCATGGAACGCCACGCCCCCCGCGTCACCAATCCCATCCCGCCCAATGATCAGAACTTTATGGATGGCATGAAGCTCTACACCATGAACTGTGCCCTGTGCCACGGCGGACTTGATCGCAAACCTGCCAGCCTCTCGAACTCTTTCTACCCGCCGGCTCCCAATCTCATCTCCGATCCTCCCGACGATCCCGAGTGGCACGTCTTCTACACCATCCGCACCGGCATCCGTTACACCGGCATGCCCTCGTGGGAGAAAACTCTAAGCCAGCAGGACATGTGGAAGATCAGCAGCTTCATCTCGCACATGGAAAAGCTGCCACCCGCTGTGCAGGATTACTGGAAGACCACCTTTGGCGTAGCCGCCCCAACAGGCGAAGAGGGCAAAGACGAACACAAGCACGAGTAAGAGGAAGGGCGTTCTCTTGAGGTATGTGGAAGAATATCCGACGCCAAATTCTTTGAGCCTCAAGGTACGCTTTCATCTGCTTTTCAATTCCACCTGCCCGAACCGCTATAATATTCGTTTGCGTCTGGCCCCTGATCTGAACCGTGGGCCGTGTGGAAGGAAATCATGCCGACTGACATCATCATGCCCCAGATGGGAGAATCCATCGTCGAGGGCACTATTACCAAGTGGCTGAAGAAGCCCGGCGACAAAGTTCAGCGCGACGAGCCGCTCTTCGAAATCTCCACCGACAAGGTCGACGCGGAAATTCCCGCGCCCGCCTCCGGCGTTCTTCAGGAAATTAAAGTCACCGAGGGGACAACGGTGGGCGTGAATACGGTAGTCGGCACAATTGCCGTAGATGGGGAAGGCTCCGCGCCCGCGAAAGCTGCCCCAGCGAAAGCCGTCCCGGCGCCTCCCGCACCGCCAGCAAAAGAAGAAACGAAAGAAGAGAAGAAGCCGGCTGCGGCAGCAGCACCGGAGCTTGCACTCCTTCGGCGCCGGCCACGCCCGCGCCTGCTTCTTTTCAATCGGCCGCATCCACTCCGTCGCGACCGGCCACACGGGCCCCCGCAGCCTATCCCGGCGACCTCGTTCCCTTAACCAACATGCGCAAGATTATCGCTCAGCGCATGATCGAGTCACGCCGCACCAGCGCCCACGTTCACTGCATGTACGAGGTGGATTTCACCCGCATCGTCACCCTGCGCGCCAAACACAAGAACGCGTTCGAGCAGCGCCACGGCGTTCGTCTCACCTTCATGCCGTTTTTCGTGCGTGCCGCCATCATCGTGATCCAACAGTGGCCCATCATCAATGCTTCGCTCGAAGGCGACAGCATCCGCTACCATCGCAACATCAATGTCGGCATCGCTGTCGCCCTCGATTGGGGACTGATCGTCCCCGTCCTCAAGAATGCCGGAGACCTCAACTTCCTCGGCTTGCAACGCGGCATCACCGATCTCGGCGAGCGCGCCCGTACCAAGAAACTCAAGCCCGAAGACGTTGAAGGTTCCACCTTCACGGTCACCAACCCCGGCCAGTTCGGCGCTGTCTTTGGATTGCCTATCATCAATCAGCCAAACTCGGCGATCATGGGCGTTGGCGGCATCACCAAGCAGCCGATCGTCGTCACCGACAAGGAAGGTAATGATTCCATCGCAATCCGCTCGGTCGTGCATCTCACGCTCGGCTACGACCACCGTCTTATCGACGGAGCCGTCGCCGACCAGTTCATGGCCTTGGTGAAAAAGACCCTTGAGAATTGGGGTGAAGAGGTCGGCTGATCTTCATTAGGCAGAAGGTTGGGCGTTCGTGGAGGTTGTCGGTTTGCACCAGGTCGAGGCATTCAAGCACTGCACTGTGCCGTCAATTATTTTAGAAATGCCCTCCTTGAATTGTTCCGGATTGATGATTTCCCGCCTTCAATGCCATTTACGAGGGCAGGGACAAACGCAATCCCCCTCAGCAATTGCGACAGAAAATCCATAAACTTCCTCCTTGAAAATAGTTCACACACCTAAACCTCTTCGGTCCGCTCGCGAATCCGGCCTGCCCCCTTTATTTCTTAGGTCAGGCTCGCCAAAATGTTGTCGAGTGTCTGCAGGTTGGCATCGGCACCGTCGACCGATCTCACGATCAGCGTCAGACAGACCTTCAACTCGTTAGCCTTGCTCAGTGCCAGGGCAAGCATCCCCGGCATATCGATTCCCCCCACTCCAGCGCTTCTCAGCGTGCTCGATGTGGAGGAGGTCAGATTCCTCAGATTGGTGATAATCGTAGTGCTCGGTGTCGTGGTCATAGCTCTCCTTGTTGTCTTGAAATCGGTTCAGTTGAAATGAAGGTGTGTGAAGAGAAGGTTTTACTTCAGCCAGTATTTATGCAGCGTGATGGCTGCGCTTATCGCAGCGCTAATTGCCCCATTCATCAGCCGGTTGTGGACGCTGTTGCGCAAATCGTTTCGCTCTAAAACCGCAACCTTGTCCTCGTTCAATTTCATCCGGCCCGGCTGTCCGTTTCCTACCAAAGCATCCATCTTCGTTTCCAGCCGTACCAACTTGTCGAGCACGTCGCGCTGGAACTCGATGTCGATTGCTTTCAAAACCAATTCTCTCTCAGTGATTCCCATTACCTATATCCTTCCATTGCCAGAATCCTCACACCGGATAGTCCACATGCAACGCCGCCGAGTACCGCGAGTATCGCGGCGGCGACGAACTGTCGTACAGGCGGAGAAAGTAATTCTGCGTCCGGGCCAAACCCCGCGGCAGCGTAAACGACTGCGTACTGAACCGCCCCAGCAGATTGCGGTCGTTCTCCTGGCCCCATCCGTAGTCATGTGCCCGGACTTCGATGCCGTCTCCTGCACTCGGTGCTATCCCCGCATTTACCTGCACCGTGGTCGAGGTCACCGCTGTAATCTCCGCCTCCGTTAAATCCGCCTGATAGTGGGCGCCTACTTGGGTCGTCTCCAGCAACGGAGGCATTTGTTGCAGCGGAATACTTTTTGCGCTCGGCTGATATTCGATGCCCAGGGGCGCCGCCAAATCGTTCGCAAAGCCAATCGTATAAAGCCCGCGATCGTCCGCCGGATCGGCAATTTGAATTTCTACCTCTCGCACAATCGCAGTGAACAATGCGCCGCGCGAGGGAACACTCACTGCAATCGCATCGCCCGGGAAGATATCGCCAGCCGCACCGGGCAAAAAATCGCTCCACGTCTCATAAGTTCCCGACCACGCTATTCCCGTCGCATCATCCAGAATTGCCAGCGCCGCATTCTCGCAATCGACGTCGGTGCGCACGCCTGGCGCCTTCGCCACCAAAGTGGTGCCTCTCGTTCCATCATCGGTGCCATGTCGTAGCGATGCCACACTTGCCGCATTCTGCACCTGCGCCACCGCCGATCCATGTCCGCGATAGCTGACGACAATGGACTCATTCAGCGCTGGAACAGACTGCGCATAGAAACTCAATGCCGGGTCGCTGGTGATCAGGCACTGTCCACCCTCTGCCGCCGCTCCCACCAATTGCGTGACATAAGTTGCCCCGTCCAGCGCCGTTCTCACTTCAGCCAGCGATATATGTGCTACGTACGTATAGGCGATGCTGCACTGCATATTCGCCGCGTTCACCAGCGCATAGGTGCAGAATCCAGAGGCATTCGCAATCACATCGTCATGCAACACCGTCGCTGGCGCTACCACCGACGCGGGATTGCTCGGATCGATGTCTTGCACCTCCAACACGAAGCGCACGTCCGCGGTCTCGGCCGCGCCGCCCCATCCGATCCCTGCTGGATGCAGGGAGGAGTGATAAATCTCCCCGCGGCGGTAGACCTCCATGGAGTACAAGTAAGTCGTGAAGAAATACTGATGTCCCGGCGTGGTGGCAATTACCGGGCCAGTAAGCGCTCCATTGATCAGCGATTGAATCGTCGATCCGGTACCCGATGGGGTGATCTGAAATCCCGCCAAACATCCCGCCGCCGATATTCCGCCTGCGTACAACCCGCCTAGTACGCCCTGCGATGACGCCGTGAAGCTCACATCCCCGTGCTGCAACTTCAACGCCCCGCCGAGTTCAATCTGCTCAATGACGCTCACCGTCGTCTGCCCGTCCACTCCCGTCCCGCCCGCAACTTGCAGAGTCTGCGCCACCACAGAAACCGCCGAAGACGGATCGTTCGCCACCCACATCGTCGGATCGAGATTCGGCCCCGCATACCGCTCGTCAATCAGTGCAGGTCTCGGCTGTGCAAACGGCTTTTGCGACATGTAAAACTTTAAACTCAGCCCATCGCCAACAAAATAGTCCCGCACGTACGCCTGCGGCTCCTCCTGCCCAATCACAGTCAGTTCGTTGACCAGCAAGTTTGGACTGTCTAGCCATAACCCCGCCGGCGAAAAATTGGCATCGCTCTCGCTCAGGGCATATGTGGTCGCTCCAACCGGCGCCAGAATCAGCGCTCCATTCATCGTGCGAACGCTTGCGCGCGCTGCCAATGCAATTTCTGCCGCATGAAACGAAAAATCCCTTTGCGGGTTCACCACGTAGGTAGCCAACGTATCGATATCTTGCACCGCGCTGGTATCGAACCAACCCGGCAACAAATCCTGCGCCAGTTGCCGGAGCGCGTTACCCGCGCTCCGGCCCACGAAAGGGGAACGGTTGGGCAGCGCCTTCTGATTGAGCACGACCTCGTCGCTCTGGGCGGTCACGTTGTAGCGATACACCGGACCTTGCTCTCCCCACCCCAGATACTCATACTGTGGCGCGGTGGTCACATATCCCGTGAACACGTCGCTCCCATTCGTTTTACCCAGAGTAACCCGTGCACCTGTCACCGGAATTACAAAGCCCGGCGAGTTTCCCACCAGGCTAAACTGTAACTCCGCCGGTTGATTGAGCTTCCGCTCGACCTTGGGTGGCTTCGTTCCGTCCACCGCTTTCGTATAGTCTTGTGGCCCTTGTCCCTGAAGATTGTCTATGGTTAGTTTCATCTCGTTTCTGGAATACGACCTTTCCTATTCGTACGACCTCGACCGACTGCGACTCTCTATGCCATCGATCGTTGCCCTTGTAAGCACTACTCATCGTAAGAATCAGCCTTGGCGGGCTTCCTCCAGCCGTTCCATGCTCGTTAAGAAGCTCGGGCTTGGGCTCAGAGGAACAGTCACTTCCGTCGGGGCACTTTCATGACCCCAGTTACTCAATAACTGTGTAGATTGACACCTTATTTAGTCTGCCATCACTGAAGCGTTGCTCTGTCACAGTTCGCGAATTCAGGAGGCAGCTTCCAGAAAATCGTTCCCATTTCAGGCGACGGCAAACTTTGTCGCTAGTACACTGCTGCCATTGCCGCTGGGAAATAACTGCGATAGCACAAAACCGTTTGACCATCATTGGTGTCTGTGAATGGCAGCGCAATGAACGACGCATGCAGACCCACTGACGTCACAGGTCTGGCAATCTCCGTAAACTCTTCACGGCTGAATTTCTGCGACGAACTCCTCGTGCTACCCCCTGGAGCGATTTCCGTCCCAGTACTTTTCGCAGCGCCACCACTTTTCGGCGGCTTCAATCCCGCGCCAGACTTCATACTCACTCCGCCCGATCCAGCGCCCGGATTCGGACTCAATCGCGGATAGTAGAAGCAAATTCGCCCCCCCGACTCCGCTTCGGCCACAAATAACGCCGACCACTCCTGGAAGAACGATCCGCCCTCGCGATCCACAAATGCGACCACCACCTGCGCCGACGCTTCCGGCGCTGGCGCTCCTCCACATATCCAATCTGTTGCTGGTAGTCGACATCCACGGCGATCAGATTGCCCAACCCAAAGGCCTCAACGGCTCCTATGCCAAAAACAATTTGGTTTGCCGTCGAGCCTTCCAACACCGCCGCTCCGGCAATGGGTGTTCCTCCCGAAGGTGCCGGTGCTGCGCTCGGGCTCGTTGCCAGCACATTCATGTGCTCCGAGCCACCCGCCAACGCCATTTGCAATTTGCCCCACTCCCGGAAATCGAACTCCACTCTCGCCTCAACTGGCCCTCGGAACTGCGCCGCCGGCAGCGCATTCGCCCCGGATCGCACCACGTCCGTCGGAGTATCGTAGTAGCGCTCGAAGCCTTCGATCCAACCCAGATCGAGCCACGGGGCCGGCGGCGAATCCAGCGGAAACGCTCCGCCTGCAGCCGGGTCAAAAATCGTCGGCGTCTCTGTCGTCCGATTTACGGGCGCAAAGTATGCCCGCATTTGTCGTGTTATTGGAACCATGGCCGGGCGTACCGGAGAAGTGCTCATAAAAGCGTCGCCTCCGCGAAGAAGAAAATAGTAAGCTTTGCCCGCCGTTCCGCCCGCCCATCTTGATAAGCTTGCGCATACATCGCCCGGCGCACGCCTCGAGCTTGATAAGCAAGCGTGTTGTCTTCCACGCCGCTGGTCGTTGCCTGCTGGAATCCCGGTTGATTCCAGAACACGCTCGTACCCAAGTCTGCGCTCGGCGACTGCGTGTAGTTATATTTCTCAGTGTTCGTGGGTTGGCAGATTTCCAGCAATTCGCCGTCGAGCTGTCCCAGCACCCGCCCTCGATCCACCATGCTTTGCACCGTACCCAGGGTGTAATTCGAGATCACGCAATCCAGGCTCATCACCGTCGTGCCATTGATCGTCACCGTTCGGGCCGGATTTAACCCCGCCAACCTCTGCTGCAGCGCGAGAAAAAAACTGTCTTTGGCAAATTGCATGAACACCAGCTTCTAGCCGCAAGCTCTTAGCCTTCGGCCTAGAGCCTCAGCCTGATAGTTTTCGTATTGTTTTGGAATTTATGACGCGATGAGGTCTTTTCTTGTGACCGCTGCCTCATTCCCTGAAGAAGCAGAAGCTAAAAGCCAAGAGCTAATGGCTAAGAAGCTTTCTTCACTCCACCGCCGTCACCACATAGAAATATGCCGTCCCGGCAAAATTCTCCGCCGCCACCGCTTCAATGTGGAAAAGCTCGCCGTCATATATCAAACCCAGGGACGCATTGAACAAAGACTCCGCCGAGCCCATGCCCAGTGAAGGCAGCTGCAGCTCGATCCCCGACGCCGGCAGCGTAAACTCAATTCTTCGTCTCGGCCCCAAATTTCCGGTCGGCAAATTGCGCGCCACTACCGGAGAGATAATGACTTCCTGCACTCCCGGATCAACCAGACCCAGTTGTGCCGCGGCATCGCTGGCCGTCGCCGTCGCCGGCAACAGCAAGCTCACCTGATCTCCTCCAAGCGCCGTCAACATCGCATTCGCCGCCCTCACCAATGCCGCCCCACAGATCCCGCTACCCATGATCTCCTCCGGTCACCCGCCTCAAGCCGCTTCGCCAACGACCAACAACTTCCTTGCTCACGCGCCCTTTTGCGCCACATAAGGTGACAACAGGCTGCGCACCATCTCATCCATCAACGTCGGCCCAAAATACTGCAGCCGCAGCTGGTCGATCTTGCTTGATTGCACATTCAATCCCGGCGTGGCCTGCGCGTTCTTCACGATTTGCGCGCAAGCCACCTGCACCGGCGTCGGAATCGTGCTCCACCCCGCGTTGTAAACTACATCCACTTCGTTGAAAAACAAGCCCAGCGCATTCACCGGAAATGTAAGCTCGCCGCTGTCCGCCCAAATATCGATCGTTGTCGGATCAATCGCAGTCCACATGCCTGGCAGCGAGAACACCAGCGCAAATTCCAAACTCATTTCCGCGAAAGGCCATTCCCCCCTTCGCGGAATCCCGTAACGCCCCTGCAACGTCACAATCGGCGTAGCTGCCGGGGCCACGGTCACTAGCGGCAGATAACTCACTCGCACCGTGTTCAGCTCAGGCGGCATTTTCAGCCGCTCTTCATATTGATTCACACCCAGCGTCGCCCGCCGGCAATGCGCGTCGATGATCGCCGACGCCGCCGTGATCCAGGACGGATCCGTCGCCGCATCCAGCCCATACGTCAAGTAGTCCGTTGTAGCGAGATAATTCATAATGAGTTCTCAGTTCTCGTTGCTAAAAAGACGCCGTTGGTCGTCAGTCGTTGGTCGTTGGCGCCGAATCGTACTTTTCCTGGCAGCAAACGACTTACGACTAACGACCAACGACTGTTTCCCTAGTTGTGTATGTTTACTTGGTAATGTGCGAAGTTCGCCCCTTTCACCACTGGTGCGCCAAACTTCACCACCACCATTTGCTGGGTCAAAGCATTTGGCAGTCCCAGCTTGAACACCCGCGGATTCGGATCGCTCAGCCAGTGATACTCGATCAAGTCCTCGGTCACGATGTACGCTGGCAATACCGCCGTGCCCGACCCGGGTGTCCCTGTGTACGGGATCGTCCAGTCTGGAATCAGCGGTAGTTCCCCAGCCTGCGTGGTCAACGCCTTCACGCGATACCCGGCGGTGATTTCCACAGTGTTGAGCACCACGTTGAACTCCGTCTTCATTTCCCGGTCGATCAGATCCAGCAGCACTGGATTGGAGTAAATCGCGGTCGGCCTGACGGCGTACGACGAGTTTGATACCATCTGCGCGATCGTGCTCTTGATGGCATCCACGATGCTCGCACCCACTGCGACTGTAGTCGTGTTGCCGCCCGCTACAATCTGCCCAATCACGCCAAAATACTGCAACGTGGTGGGCGAACTGAGCGACGTGTCGGTGCCATTCCACAGCGCCACATCGTGTGTGCGCAGCAGTCCGTCCACCGCATCGGCTAGGTCTTTCGCCTGCAAGTAAGCGAACTGGCTCTGTTGCGCCGTCACTTCCAGGTCAAACAGGTTGTAATTGAGTTGCGACACCATCGCCTTCAGCGGCACCGCCAGCTCAATCCGCGTCGGCGATCCCACCGTCGGCGCAATGTTCCGTGGATCGACGAATGCTTGCGCCGCCGTCGGCGATGCGATGGCAGTCTCTTCAAAGAATCGTGACGGATGCCCGGTTGCCGGCACCTGCTTGATCCTCTGCCCAAACGCGCCACGCCTTCGCACGATGTCGAAGATCTCCGTTTGGTACCGGTCAATCTCAATCGCGCCCGGCCCAAGGTAGTCGGCTGACGCGTACAAATCCACAAATTGTCCTCTCATGTTTTCTCCTAGTTTGATTTTTCCTGCGATTGGAAGTCGATTGCGTTGCGTCCTAACTTCAAATGAAAAAGGCACGACTAAGTCGTGCCCAATGTTGCCGAAAGCCCAAGGCCTTTATTCGATAATCCCCGCCCGCGCCAGTTCCGACTTCACCGCGATCCGCTGCTCTACGCTCAGGCTCTGCAGTGTTTTGTCCAGCACGCCCTTATCGAGCTTGTCACTGCCCGATTCGTCGCAGCTCTTGGCCAGAATCGCCGAGACCAGCGGTGGAAGTGTTTTTCGCGCCATCCGTGCCGCCTGGGCTTTCAAATCCGTATTGGATTTCTCCAGTTCGGCTACACGCTCCTGTAAATGTCTCGCGCCTTCGCCGCGCGCCGACATCTCATACGACGGCTGCTCTTCCACCGCCGCCACAATCCGGTCCACTTTCGTGTTGAGCGCATCTTGCTGCGCATCCAGCCTTCCCAGCACACGATCCAGCGATTCGGCCGCATTGGCAAGCCGTTCCGCCGTCGTCATCAACTGCTGCACCACCTCTTCGTTCATGCCCTTCTCCTCCGCTGATGGAATTACAAACCTCTTTCCTTAACCCTCCTGCTGTGTCGCCCTGCTTCTCTGCGAACCTCTGCGTCCGCCCTCCGCGTTCTCTGCGATAATGTTTCTTTAGCCGCGTATCGGCCGCAATTCACCCCAGCTCAATCCAAGTATCCCTGTAAGCCGCTTTATCTCTCCGCAGAATTGCCGCTCCCGTAAATGTCACCTTTTCCAGCGTCCAAACTTGCGCCTTACTGTCCGCCAACTGCACATCTGTCACCTCGTACGACAGGCCCAGCCCGGCTATTCCCGCCGTCGCCGTGCAGGACTCGGCACGTATGGTCCGGCAATACCCTCCAGTTCGTCCTTTTCCATTTTCCGAACTCCGCCGCATCGTTTCTGTTAAGCTCACAATCCGTTCCGCCGCTGCCCGCAATGACGATCTCAACCCGTGTCCCTCGATCCAGGACCCTGAATGTAGCTGCCGGCCTTCCGCACACATCTTGACGTGCGGCCAGTCGCCACGCACTGAATCGAGTGATCTCTGCCCACCGCTGCGTTCCGATTTCGCAATTTCCGCCACGATCTCTGGAAAATCCCTGGCAAACAGATATCCACCCAGTTCCACATTTCGTCCCACGATGTCCGCTCGCGTGATCACTCCTACTTTGCGCCGTACATCGTGCCGGTCCAGCGAAGGGGAATAATCCAGCGCCATGCCCAGTAACGAAGGCAGTGCCGCCTCTGCGGCTTGCTTCGTCAGCATGACGAGGTGTCCTTTCGCACCCGATGGCGACCTCTGAGACGGCATATCGACCGTCGTCAATACTCCTTGAAACGCTGCGCGGTTCGGATGCCCCAACACCTCCGGCATCGCTACCGCCATGCTTCTCAATTCAATCATCGCCATATCCCTTCTCTACCCTCTGTCATCCTGCGCGAAGCAGATGCGTCGCGAAGCGACTCGTCTGCGTAGCCGAAGGACCCCTGTACCCTGTCCCGAGCACAACAGTTGTAGGGAGTTCTCTCGGCGAACGTTTCTGGCGTTAGCTGCTTCCCAGATCCGGCAGCCCCCGCATCCTTCTCACTTCATTCACCGTGAGCACACCGTTCTGTAACAGAATCTGCTGAATCTGCGCCTCTTCCAGCGGATCCTGCGTATCCAGCTCCGCGAAGACAAACTCCAAATCGTTCCATCCCAATCTTTTCTGAATCGCATCCCGCGTCAGGTGCTCCGCCAGCAGGCGTGCGGTTGGCACAATCGCCTGCCGAAACGCCATGTCGTTGTATTCCTCCGCCGTCGTTCGGTTCACGTCCCGCTCCACTCCCAGGTAAAACGGAGGCAGATCGAAAGCGTCCGCAATCACGCGCAACAGAAATTCCTGCCACTGCAATCGCAAGTCGGCGTCAGTGCCTCCACCAAACCGCAGCACTTCCGGTTTGCTCTCGACCGAGAGAATCGGCACTCGCCCCGTCCCTTCAATCTCATCCTGCCACCATCGAATAAGCCGCTCATGATGTTCCGGCGTCAAATCCTGCAGCCACAGCGCATACTGCACGACCGAGTTCGACGCCAGCCGTGAAGCGTACCGGTGCGCGCCCAGAAAGGCGGTGATCGTTTCGAACGCAACCTCCAACCGTCCCAATCCAAACGGTGTGTGCGTTCGCGGATTCAGTCGGATGTAAATCAGCTCATCATCATCCAGCGCGATCTGGCTCTTCGGTCCTGACTGATTCGTGACCTGCAAATAGCGCTGCCCCTGCGGCGACCCGTCCCAATCCAGATTCATCCGGATCGACGCCCCATCCACCGGCCACAACAGCAACGGACGTTTCGAATCGCTCGAGTCCTGCACCTCGATCGCTCCGTATCCGCCCACGATGATGTCTTCCAGCACCTGTTCGGAAAACGACCGGAACGAATCGTCGGGATTCGGCGCGTCAAAGTTCTCCGTAAGAATCTGCACGCGCTCAACTCCGTCGGGAATCGTTTCCAGCGCAATCCCCTGCCGTGGCTGAATCCGCCAGCGCATTCCGGCGATGCGATCCTTAATCGTGTTGATCGCCCGCCGCGGAACGGGTGTCTCCGAAAATCGCCGCAGGTTGTATGCCGTCGGCTTCGGCATGATGTCGCCCTGCGCCCCATACGAGTTGAAGATGGAAGGCAACGGCAACGTCCGCCTCTTCTTCTCGGCCGTCGTCAACGAGGCAACCGAGGACACTCCCGCAATCCGGCGCATCGCGCCGCGCAACGTCTCTTTAATGTTCATAAGATTTTGTTCTTCCGCGAAAAGCGATCGAAGTAATGTGGGGACAGCCGCCCCAGTCTGTCCGTCGAGCACAGCTCTACTTTGTAGCGCCGGCGTCCCGCCGGCTGTCACGAGGGCGTCTCGCCCTCGCACTCAATCAAAAAGGCCTGCCGTAGCAAGGCCCGTTTGCCGATCAAATTCCCGAGATAGTCAAAAAATGCTGCTACCAGATAGAC
>WNFI01240807.1_pt1 | contig 12570 bp, 14 predicted proteins | sample 5400471 | NCBI WGS metagenome assembly WNFI01 (sample SAMN13153348, study PRJNA577476) | soil metagenome | isolation source: 100 cm saprolite on Douglas fir-dominated hillslope | place: USA:California | collected 2013-09-17
AAATTGGTTAGTAATGTTCCTGGGGAAACTAAGGTTTGGAAATATCCGCCAATATCACTTTTGAGTACAGCTGCTGTAGGCCACGCTGACCGGGGAGATATCAAAGGGAATGCTCATATTATTGAGCAAACGCTTGATTCATTTGGAGTGACTGCGCGTGTTGTTGAGATAAATATGGGGCCTGCTGTCACTCAGTATGCTCTTGAAGTTGCACTTGGAACAAAACTTGCAAAAATTACAGCACTCGAGCGAGACTTGGCGCGGGCACTTGCCTCCCCTACTGGAGCAATTCGTATTGAGGCACCAATTCCTGGACGAAATTTGGTTGGAATTGAGTTACCAAATAGGGCAGCTGAGTTTGTCCCGATGAGAAAAATGCTTGATTCTGAGACGATGCAAAATAACAAATCAAAACTTGCTGTAGCTTTGGGATTTGATGTAACTGGGAAACCGGTTATTGCTGACATTGGGAAAATGCCGCATGTTTTAATTGCTGGGCAAACGGGATCGGGAAAATCAGTTGCTATAAATACTTTTTTGGGATCACTTTTGTTTCGGGCTTCGCCCGCGGAAGTCAAATTGATCCTTGTGGATCCTAAAAGAGTCGAATTAACAGGATATAACAATATCCCTCATTTACTCACTCCTGTAATTGTTGAGCCTGAGAAAGTTGTTTCTGCACTTCGTTGGATTTTGGCTGAAATGGACAGGCGTTACAAGCTTTTTGCGGAAGCTGGGAGCCGTAATATAGATAGCTATAATGAAATGAGCGGATTTCAAGCGCTTCCTTATATAGTTTTATTTATTGATGAGTTAGCGGACATTATGTTATTTTCTCCAGTTGAAGTTGAAGACTCGATAACTCGTATTGCACAAATGTCTCGTGCTACTGGAATTCATATGGTTCTTGCAACTCAAAGGCCATCAGTGGACGTTATAACAGGACTTATTAAAGCTAATGTTCCAACGCGTATTGCTTTTGCGGTTTCATCGCAAATTGATTCGCGAGTAATTCTTGATTCACAAGGAGCTGAAAAACTTTTAGGTAAGGGAGACATGCTTTATTTGCCGCCAGAATCTGCAAAACCAATGCGTATTCAGGGAGCATTTGTATCAGACAAAGAGATTCAAAGTATGGTTAGTTTTATTAAAAACCAAGGAGTATCTGTGCAATATACTGAAGAGGTTACTTCAATGGAAAAGAAAGGAAGTGGGCCACAAGTGCCAGGAGTTGTCGGGGATACAGATGATTTATTTAAAGAATCTGTGAAACTTATTTGTCAGTATGATAAAGCATCAGCGTCGCTTCTTCAAAGACGGCTTTCTATTGGATATGCGAGAGCTGCAAGAATTTTAGATCAACTTGAGGCTGCTGGAGTAGTAGGACCAGCGGACGGCGCAAAACCACGTGAAGTTAAAATAAAAGATGCAGAAGCGTTTTTGAGTGGTGGTGCGTCTGCTAGTTAACTTCTATATTATGAAAACAATTGGGGAATTATTAAAAGAGGCGAGGATTGCCAAGGGATTTTCAAGAAATGAACTTGGTGAGATGAGTCATATCAAAGTAACTTTCATTGAAGCTATTGAAAACGGTCGTTTTGGGGAATTGCCTCCGTTTGCTACAACTCTTGGTTTTGTGAAGAGCATAAGTCACTTTTTGGATATGGATGAGAATCAGGCAATATCTGTGTTTAGGAGAGATTACCCTCCAAAACTCAAGGGATCTTTCGACTTTGCTCAAGATGACAAGAAAAAAGAAATCGGGAAGAAAGTTAGTTGGGGGCCGAGAATGACATTTTTGGTTGGAGTTTTGGTTGTTGTTATTATGGTTCTTGGTTATTTGGGATTTCAGTATAGAAAATTTAATTCAGCTCCGTATTTGGTGGTTGATCAACCGACTGAAGGGGAGACTCTTTATTCTCGGACTGTAGAAGTTAAAGGGAAAACAGAGATTGATGCAACAGTTGTTGTTAATAATCAACCTGTGTTAATTGATGGTAATGGAAATTTTGATACTCAGGTTGATGTAAATAAAGACAAAAATCAGATTGTTGTAACTGCCAAAAGTAGGAGTGGAAAAGAGAGTGTGATTTCGCGTACAATTAGGTTTGCACAATGAATGGAATACAAACTTTACTTACTATAGTTGTTGTTTCACTTGCGATTTTATTGATTGTTGTTGGGATACAAGTGAGCCTTGTTATTATTGATTTGAGAAGAGCTGTAAAACGATTAAATAATATTTTGGAGGATGCAATTTTGGGTGGAGGGTTACTTCGACCGGATAAACTTTCAGGAGTTTTGGAATTCTTCAGAAAAAAGAGGGATACTGGAAGTCATGGACAACAGGTTTAGGATTTAGATTTTGGTGGTTCTTGAGGCTTCACTTTTTTGGGAACAGGAGGGAGTTTGTTTAATCTTTCTAAAGCAAGACTGAGTCCTTCTGTATTTAACGACATTATTAATTCTCTCATGTTGGTTTATTATACTCTGTGTCTTAGGACTCGTAAAGAGTTTGCAATGGGCAAGAAATCTGTGACGAAGTTCCAGGCGTTTTGAAATTCTTTCGTGAAAAACGTGACACTGGAAGTTATAGACAGCAGATTTAATTTATGGGTTTGAGCATATCGTCTATTTTGCTTTCTCTCCATCCTTCTTGAAACGGAACATAATATTTTACTTTATTATTGTTGAATATTTTTGTTATCTGGCTTTCAGGTCTACTTATGATTTTTTGTGCTTCTTGTGGATTTTCGAGATAGTATTCCAAAGCTTTTATGTGAGTTTTACCATATATTAAAGTTGTGTTCAATATTGTTCCTTTTTCTTCTGCACGATCGAGCAATTCTTTAAGATGAAGACTGACTGTTGCGTTTCTGTAATTAGTCATGTCAGCCACCATTTGTTTTAGTCCAGAAAAATTATTCTCATCGTCTTGCCAGTTTTTACCGAGTAATAAAAATTTGAATAAGCTGAAACTTGGTGATAATTGGTAGTTTAATAGTAGATCTATTACACCCGCTGTGCCAGAAGTTCCTAATAGTTTCAAAACAGTTCTTCTACTTAGTTTTTCTCGATTAATCAGTCCGAGGCTGATTAAAGGTCCAAGAGCTAGACCGGTTGTTCCACTGGTTAAAAAATAAGTATAAATAGAGCTAGTTATATCCTGAGATGGATCAAATGTGCAAATGTATTTATTGTGTTTATTGCACATATGCATTATCTCACTAAAGAATTCTTCACCATCTCCTTGTAAAAAAGTTCCGTATGTTGCATCTTGTCCTGGAATTGGAACTTCTTCTAACAAAATTACGTTTGAGTTTTTTATACTTTCTTCGATGAAAGTAGAGTGTTTATCAAGAGTTTCTTGTGTATGTCGTACTCCTATAAAGTTAACTTTCTGCTTTTTGTAGTTGATAGTTTCCATTGTTGGCATGCTCGGATCATTTGAAGTTTGTGGTTCGATAAGTCTATATGCCGCAAGTCCAGTTATCGTAAGGAGTGGAATTGTTTCTAAAAATTCTCTTCTGTTCATGACTTATTATACTATAAGTTATCTTTGAAGTAAATTAATTTATTACTTTATGACGGAGAACACGAAGGGAATTGGCGATTGGGAAGAAGTCTGTGACGAAGTTCCAGGCGGCAGCGCCTTGGGGGCCAATGATATAACTAAATACTAAAAATAATCCTGCGATGTTTACTGCCCCCCAAATTATAAAATTTTCTTTGGCGATTTGTTTTGTATAGCGACTTAGTTTAATTGCTGTAATGAGTTTTGATAAATTATCTTGCATTAAAGCAATGTCTGCTGCATCAATTGCTGCGTCACTTCCAATTGCACCCATGGCTATTCCAATGTCAGCTAACTTTAGAGAAGCTGCATCATTGACGCCGTCTCCAACCATGGCTATTTTTTCAGTTGGATGTTTTTCTTTTAATTTTTTAATAAACTCAAGTTTGTTTTCTGGAAGAAGATCAGCGTGAAACTCGGTTATGCCGACTTCTCCTGCAACGCGTTTTGCGACGAGCTCGTTATCACCTGTTAACATAATTATATTTTTAACTCCGAAAGATCTAAGAGATGCTATGGTTTGTTTTGACTCTGGGCGAATTTGATCAGCAAGTGTTACAATCCCAGCTAATTTTTTATTTATTGCAAGATAAACTACTTGGAATCCGTTTTCTTGGTGTTCCTTTGCAATTTTTAATTCTTCGTTATTTATGGTGACATTTTCTTTTTTTAAGAACTTCAGGTTACCTGCAAGGATTTTCTTTTTACCAATAAAGGCCATGATTCCGTAGCCTGCAAACTCTTCAAACTTTTCTGGAGTTTTAATTTTAAGTCCGTCGCGAGTTGCGTGGAGTACAATCGCTTTTGCGATTGGGTGTTCGGAAACTGATTCGACGCTAGCGAGTAAACTTAATAGTTCATGACTTTTTAAGTTGCCAAAGGAAATTAGATTTTGTGTTTTAATTACTCCTTTTGTAAGAGTTCCTGTTTTATCAAGAATTACAGTTTGAAGTTGTGTCAGGCCTTCTAAATAACTTGCGCCTTTAATTATAATTCCGGATTTTGCGGCTTTGGCAAGAGCTCCCCAATAAGCCATTGGAATTGCTATTGCGATATCGTCAGCACAGGCAACAAGAAGGACTGAAAGAATAAGTGTTAGATTTTGAGTGATTGCAAAAAGAAGTATTGATCCAATTAAAGTGATAATTATATAGACGCTTGTAAATTTATCAGCTGTTGTTTGGATTCCTACTTTTTCTGATTTGGCGCTTTCGATAAGGCCGACTATTTTTTCGAAAGTTGTGTCGCTTCCCACTTTTTCAGTTTCCATTACAAAAGAACCTGTGAGATTTAAAGTTGAAGAAAAAACTTTTTGGCCAACTATTTTTGTAACTGGAATTGATTCGCCGGTTAAGGATGATTCGTCTAAACTTGCTGTCCCTTCAATAATTTTTCCATCGACTGGGACGCGGTCACCAGTTTCAACAATTACTAAATCGCCAATTTTTACATCGTTAATTCCAACTTTTGTAATTGCGTTTCTAGACTTTATTTTTACAATTTCGGGACGAAGTTTTAATAAACTTTTTATTGCATCGTCTGCTTTGCTTTCAGTGTAATTTCCAAAAATGCGAGCTGAAGTTATCATTAAATTGATAAAGGCAACGGAGGCCCATTCACGGTGTAAAATGGAAGCAACAAGGGCGATTGAGGCAAGAAGGTCGACTGAGACTTTTTTATCACGGAGAGATTTTATGGCACTTATTATTACTGGGATGGTTGAAAGAATTCCGATGAGAATTAATAGAGGATGAAATATGAATGAGAAGATGAGGGCAATTAAAATTCCAATATTGATTTTTATCTGAAGAGACTTCTCCATACTTAATTGTACTACTTGAAGAATTAAAGCTTTACTATGTGCCAAATGCCACCGATGCCGTCACCGTTTAAATCTCCAGCCTTTACATCATTTGAATAATAATAAAGAGCCATTCCCTTATAGGCAAATTGCTTACTTCCGTCCGAACGTGAGATTACGGTAATATTAGTCGGAAACGTTCCTTGGGCTGTAGCGCCTGATGTGTATATAGGCCAAATTTGTGAACAACTACCTACACAACTACTTGTACCGTTTGCGTCTTTATCAAAAGTATAAAGAGTCATGCCGTTAAAGTCTGTCATATAGTTTCCTTTTGTTGGATCTGTTTTTGTTAAATAAATATTATTTGATGGAACTGTTGAGTTTTCTGGAGCATTTGAACCACTTATTTGTGGAGTTTGGTATTGATTTCCCGATCTCCCAAAATAAATTAAAGCTATAATTATTACTGTTACAACTAGGAGTAATGGGAGGAGCTTTTTCATCTGATTTAAGAATATAAAAATATTATTCTACTTGTCAAGTTGAGGGAGTTGTGGACAAAATTTTGGAGGAGTTCCTGTGCTTGGACCAATATTAACTATGGCGTGACCTCTTTTTATCATTGCAGATAAATAAGCTTCCTTTTTGATTGTGTTTACATCACACGATAGAGCGATGGCGTTAGTGTTTGGATTTGCATCTAGAATATACTCTGTTACTTGTGTGGCGAAGGGACAGCCGTTACATTTTGGATAGGGAAGTTCTTTGCTAATCATTCGTGGAGTTAATTTATTCCTCTTTTGTGTGTTTGTCAAGGAAAATTAATGTTTTTGTTTATAATTAACTTATGGAGTGGAAAATTATACTTTACGAATCTCCAAGGAAGGAGAAACCTGTTGAAGAATTTATTAAATCTTTGGAGAGTAGCACTTTGTTGAAGGTTGGTAATGTGATCGACCTTTTAGAAATACATGGAAATATTTTGAGAATGCCATTTTCTAAAAAGATTACAAAAGAAATTTATGAACTTAGAATCAGAGGAACTGAAGAAATTAGGATTTTTTACTCATTTCAAAGTGACAGAAGAATTTATCTTTTGCATGGATTTAAAAAGAAATCACAAAAAACTCCGCGAAAAGAAATTGAGATAGCTAATAAGCGACTTGACACGATATAAGCAAAGCTTGTGATTTGACAAATCATAACATATATGTTATATTATCGAAGATAATACAAGCTTTGCTTATATATCATAATCATGAGAACTTGGAAATCACTAAAGAGAGAATTATTAAAAGATAAGAAGTTTGCAAAAGAATATAACAAACTTGCGCCTGAGTATGCTGTTATTTCTGAGATTATTAAAATTCGATCAGAGAAATATATGACTCAAAAGGAGTTGGCGAAAAGAATTGGAACAAAACAGTCTGCGATTGCTAGACTAGAATCTGGGACTTATAATCCTTCTTTGGAATTTTTGCAAAGAACAGCGGATGCTCTTGGGAAAGAATTGGTGATTAGTTTTCAGTGATATACTTCAAAAATGACAAGTAGAATATTTTTTTTGATATTTCTTCTTGGTGGGATGACAATTCTTAGATTATTTTGGATGTTTACAGATCCACGATCGTTTAAGAAATATGTAAAATCTAATTTAAAATCGAAAACATTTTTACTTTCAATTTCTGAAACAATCGTTGGAATTATTTTAATTATTACAACCTTATTTTTTCCTTTGCCAGCTACTTCACTTGATGTGAGTATAGAAATATTTGGAATTGTTATATTTATTTCAGGATTTATTATTTTGATTTGGGCAAAACTTGTTATGAAGAAAAACTGGGGACCAGCAGAAGGTAGATATGATTCCAAACGCCAGGATGAATTAGTTACTTCTGGTCCATTTTCTTTTTCAAGAAATCCCATATACTTAGGAATTATTTTGACCGACCTTGGAATCTTTATATCTTTAAGAAGTCCTCTAATTTTCTTAACTTTGTTTCACTATCTATATTACAAACATTTTGTTTTAAAAGAAGAAAAGATTTTAGAAAAATATTTTGGGAAGAAATATATTGAATATAAAAAGAGAGTACCTAGATTTCTTTAAAATAATTCATTAAGCCTCTTGCGGCTAGATAACCTTCAAACAAAACTAAAATAGTCATTGGTATAAGTGATAATGCTTTTGATAATTGATCTTGCCCTGCAAATAATCCTGCTCTATAAAAATCAATACGAAACCAGGTTATGCTGTTATATCCATGTCCAACGAGTAATGCCATTGTTGCCCAGAGGTTTAAAGGTTTTTTAAGTTTTAAAGTAAGCCAATAAGTAAAAGATAGCCAAACAATTAAACAAAAAGCAATAAATAAAAGTGGGTGAATCTGCATAAGTGGATAAATAGGAACTGCTTCATTAAAAACTTTATATCCACTTGTCCAGTATTCTTTTGGTTGTCCCAAAACTGTTCCAATAACATCAACTACAACTGGAAACAGGAAAACGGTAAATAAAGGATTTCTTTTTAGATATTTTTTCATGGGTACTTGAGTATATCAAATAAATTTGTTCACTAATTAAATTATCGACCTGAGGTATAATTCCAATATGAAGGAAAATTTATATTTGATGAGAGAGATAATTTTAAGTCTTCTTGTTGGATTTGTGCTTATTGTTTCTACAAGTTTAATCTTCTTAAAGATAAGTAATATTTTTGTTTACGTAGTGATATTTATTTTATTTCTTATAGTTCTTAAAATCTTTCCCTATTTGGTACTTATTGTAAATAAATTATTAAAGGTTAGTGTGTATAAAGGTAAATATAATAGAGAACTTTTGAAGTTTGTTCGTAGTACGGGACTTAACGTTAAAGAAGTGTATGTGAAAGATACTAATAAAGGTATAAATGCAAATGTGTTTAGTGTAGGCAATCAAACAAGAATTGTATTTTTTAAACCTGTATTCACCCTATGTAATTTAAATGAACTCAAAGCTATCCTTGCTTATGAAATAGGTCATGTAAAAAAACACGATACTGTTTTAAGATTGGTACTTGGAGTTTTAATCGTAATTATTTCTGTTGTTGCAAATATTTTTATATTTAGATTTGTTTCTTTTAATATAATAATATTATTAATATCCTCTTTAATTTTCGATTTATTGTTTCTACCAATTGAAATGCAAATTTCACAATATCTAGAAAGAAGAGCTGATATGTTTTCAGTAAAGATTATGGGTGAGTCAGATTCCAATATATCTTCTCTTTACAAACTTATTGAAGGATATAAACAAAAGGGTTTTAATTTTACTGATAAAGTAAATCCAGTAATAAAATTTTTAGGTACGCATCCATATGTTTTTGACAGAATAAAACAACTTCAATCTTACTCGTCCTTAGGCATAACTTGAGACTGTTTGGCCCGCCGTTGACCGTAACCGTCGGACCGCGGTCACGGTGAAAAGGCCTATACTTCGGCTCTTTTACGGTGACAAAAAGTGTCATCACGGTGACCGTTTAGGCATGGTATACTTTTGGTATGACAGGCAATGAAGTACGAGAAAAATATTTGGAGTTTTTTGCAGATAGAGGGCATAAAATAATAGAGCCTGCGCCACTTGTTTTAAAAGATGATCCCACTACTTTATTTACATCTTCTGGGATGCAACCGCTTGTTCCCTACTTGATGGGGAAGAAACACAAAGATGGTAACCGATTGGTTGATTCACAGCCATCATTAAGGGCACAAGATATTGAAGAGGTTGGAGATAATAGGCATACAACTTTTTTTGAAATGCTTGGAAACTGGTCACTTGGAGATTATTTTAAAAAAGAACAACTTTCGTGGATTTGGGAATTTATTACTCAGGAGCTAAAGCTCCCGCAAGAGAGACTCTATGTAAGTATTTTTCAAGGTGATGATCAAGTACCCGAAGATAAGGAAAGTTTTGAAATATGGAAAAGCTTGGGGGTTGCCGAAGATCATATTTTTAAATATGGAGTTAAGAAAAATTGGTGGAGCAGGGCTGGAACGCCAGAACAAATGCCAGTTGGAGAAATCGGGGGATGTGACAGTGAAATATTTTTTGAATTTGATTTTATTAAACATGACAAAAAGTTTGGAGAAAAGTGCCATCCGAATTGTGATTGTGGAAGATATTTAGAAATTGGAAACTCTGTTTTTATGCAATACAAAAAGACAGAAAATGGACTGGAAGAACTTCCAAATAAAAATGTTGATTTTGGAGGAGGGCTGGAAAGATTAACAGCGGCCACTAATAATGATCCAGATGTTTTTAAGACAACTTTATTTTGGCCAATAATTGAAGAGATAAGCAAAGCTTGCGGCGCTTCGCACGTAGAAAAATTCTATGCAGAGAATGAAGTTGCTATAAGAGTTATTGTAGATCACATTAAAGCTTCAACTTTTCTTATTGCAGGTGGGGTAATTCCAAGCAATAAATTGCAAGGGTATATTTTGAGGAGGTTGCTTCGTCGCGCTGCTGTCAAATTTTTAGATTTGACTGGAGAGGTTAATGGAGAAAATTTAGAAAAAATTTCAAGGGCAGTAGCTAGTGTTTATGATATTAAAAGTGTTGATGGTGTAATTTGTGAAGAGGTTGATAAATTTGCAAAAAATATTGCAAGTGGAATGAAAAAAATTGAGAATATGGATTCAAAAGAAATTGATGAAAAGTTTGCTTTTGACCTTATGCAATCTGAAGGATTCCCGTTTGAGATAACTGCAGAACTAGCCAAGGAAAAAGGAATTGAGATTAATAAAAATAAATTTGATGAGATGGTTAAGGAACATCAAGAATTGTCACGAAAATCTTCAGAAGATAAGTTTGGGATAAAGTAAGCGGTTTGCTACAATGAATTAAATATGGAGGAGCACTTCTGGAGTGTGTGTTTGGAAGAGGGGTCTGTTCAGGCTGCTATATGGACTATAAAGGACAATGCGGCAAACATTATTAATGTTTCAAATTCTGCTCCTTGGGAGGATGATGAGACTTTAATTACTGCAACGGATTCGTGTTTATCCTATTGTATTCAGAATTTGTCGGAGGATGCAAAGGAGCCTACAAAAACAGTTTTTGGCGTCCCCTCTTCGTGGGTGAATGATGGCCAGATTAATAGAGAACACTTGGATAAAATTCGCCTTATTTGTAATAAACTTTCTTTAAATCCGACTGGCTTTGTAGTTCTTCCTGAAGCAATTACACATTTTGTTAAATCCCAAGAGAAGACTCCAGTTTCTGGCGTTGTTATTGGAGTTTATCCACAGAATCTTGATATTTCTATTTTTAGACTTGGGAATTTGGCAGGGAGCGTTACTGTTGCTCGGAGCACTGATATAACGGATGACGTTATTGAAGGGCTTGCAAGATTTGGGAAGATGGAGACTACTCCATCAAGATTTTTATTGTTTGATTCAAAAGAACATGACTTGGAAGATGTGAAACAAGAGCTTATAAAAACTGATTGGGATTTGAACGGCGAAAAGGTGAAGTTTTTACATACTCCTCAGGTTGAAATTATTGATCCTAAGGAGAAGATGGTAGCGCTTTGTTTGGCTGGAGCTTCAGAGATTGCTCAGATTGCTGAAGTTAACTTTTCGGACAAAAAAACCAAAGAACAGCCTGAAAAAATGGTTGAAGGGAAAGATGTTATAGATGCGGCGATGTTGGGATTTAGTATAGGAAATGATATTTCGCCTGCGGCGCATGAGGAACAACCAGAAAGACAACATAGAAAACAAAAAATAAATCTAAATAATATCAAAAAAAGATTCAAGGGATTTCTCGACCATGCTCGAAATGACAAGAAAGAAAACTTGGCGTTTATTGCAGTTATTATAATATTTTTTGTACTTGTTGGAGGATTTGTTGCATTTTGGTTTTTGCCAAAGGCAAAAGTGACTATTTTAATTGATCCAAAGAAAATTGAGTCACACAAGCAAGTAACTTTTGGAAAAGATGTTCCGACAAAGCCAGTTAGTACCGCGGTGAGCGCTACTAAAACAAAAACGACAACTGGAACTAAGACAGTTGGGACGCCTTCAAAAGGTAGTGTGACTTTTTATAATACAGGAGGCGCTACGACAATTCCGGCGGGGACAATATTGAGTACCTCATCTTTGAGATTTAGTTTGGATAATGATGTTCAAGTGGCGAGCGCAAGCGGGGCGGCCTCTGCTGCAACAGTTGCTGGAAATATAACAAGTGTTGGAGTCGGCGGAGAAAATAATCTTGCGGCTCAAACATTTTTTTCAATTGCCAATTTTTCGTCGAGTTTGATTCAAGCAAAAAATGATACTGATTTAAGTGGGGGAAGCAGTCAGGAGGTAACTGCTGTTTCAAAGGATGATATAAATTCACTCCTGACTGACTTGACGACGGAATTAACAAATACTGGGAAAGCTAATCTTAAATCACAACTAACGAGCGGTTATCTTTTGGTTGATAATACAGTTGTGGTGACGCCTTCAACTTCTGATTTTGACCACCAGGCGGGGGAACAAGCCGCCACTCTCAAGCTTTCGATGAGCACTAAGGTATCTGGAATTTCTGTCACTCGAAAGAGCATGGATGACCTTGCACGTCAGATTTTTGCTAGTCAGATCCCAAGTGGGTATGTTATGAACGACGATCAAATAGATTTTGTATTTGGGGCAAAAGATATTGATTTTATGATTAACTTATTGCCTGAAATAAATAACAGGCTTTGATGATATCCAGATTAAAACTACTCCTAACTTGTTTAGTTTTTTGCCACACGTACCTGATAATATATCTATTGTGATAGAGGCGAAATAAAATGAATACTAAAACTCTGATTAGAATTTGTGCGGGTATTTGTGGAGTGAGCGGCGTAATAGTTCTCATATGGGTGTTTTTTCCGATATTGAGTTATGAATTTACGTCACCGACGCTAATGACTTTTATTTCTCCAATTCCTAATAATGGGATAGTGGACGCTGCGACAGTTCCAACTACCGATTATACAAAAGCGAGCAGTTGGTTTCCTGGAGCAAAAGTTGATTCAAATGTTCCAAGGCCTGCTGTTTCTTTTTATAAGATATCAATTCCAAGGCTTGGCATAAGAAACGCAACGGTCTCGATTGGCGGCGAGGATTTGGCTCAAAATATTATTCAATATCCTGGAACTGCTTTGCCTGGAGAAATTGGA
>WNFI01682442.1_pt1 | contig 12570 bp, 11 predicted proteins | sample 5400471 | NCBI WGS metagenome assembly WNFI01 (sample SAMN13153348, study PRJNA577476) | soil metagenome | isolation source: 100 cm saprolite on Douglas fir-dominated hillslope | place: USA:California | collected 2013-09-17
CCGCTCAAGCGCCTCGAGCGCATGACGGTGCCGGAGCTGGAGCTCTCGTTCTACGGTCTCTCGGACGCGGACATGGACCGCGAGTTTTCTCCCGGTTCGTGGCAAGGCGCCAAGGGACCCATGAAGTTGCGCGACATCGTCGCCGCCGTGAAGAAGACCTACTGCGGCACCATCGGCATCGAATACATGTACATCTCCTCGACCGAGGAGAAACGCTGGATCCAGAGGAAGTTCGAGGGCACGTACTCGACGCCAAGCCTCGGCGCCGAGCAGAAGGCCTGGATCCTGGAGCGCGTCACCGCCGCCGAGACGCTCGAGCGCTACCTGCATACGCGCTACGTCGGCCAGAAGCGCTTCTCGGGCGAGGGCGGCGAGTCGATGATCCCGATGCTCGACACGGTGATCGAGAACGCGGGCGCGCACGGCGCGAAGGAAGTCGTGATCGGCATGGCGCACCGCGGGCGCCTGAACGTGCTCGTGAACACGCTGGGCAAGATCCCCGCGGACCTCTTCTCCGAGTTCGAAGGCAAGCACGCGCACGAGCTCTCGTCGGGCGACGTGAAGTACCACCAGGGCTTCTCCTCGGACATCAACACCGGCGGCGGCACGGTGCACCTCACGCTCGCGTTCAACCCCTCGCACCTCGAGATCGTCAACCCCGTGGTCGAAGGCTCGGTGCGCGCGCGCCAGCACCGCCGCGGCGACCACACGGGCCTGGCCGTGCTGCCGCTCCTCATCCACGGCGATGCGGCTTTCGCGGGCCAGGGCGTGGTGATGGAGACGATGGCGCTCTCGCAGACGCGCGGCTACAAGACGGGGGGCACGGTCCACCTCGTCGTCAACAACCAGATCGGCTTCACGACTTCCGATACGCGCGATGCGCGCTCGTCGCTCTATTGCACCGACATCGCAAAGATGATCGAGGCGCCCGTCTTCCACGTGAACGGCGACGACCCCGAGGCCTGCGTGTTCGTCACGCAGGTCGCGGAGGAATACCGCCGCACCTTCCACAAGGACGTGGTGATCGACCTCGTCTGCTTCCGGCGCCTCGGCCACAACGAGCAGGACGAGCCGTTCGTGACGCAGCCGCTCATGTACAAGAAGATCGCCCAGCATCCGGGCACGAGGAAGCTCTACGCCGACAAGCTCGAGAAGGAAGGCGTGGTGCCGCAGGGATTCGGCGATGAGGTCGTGGCCAGCGTGCGCGCCGCGCTCGACGCGGGCAAGCCCACGAATCCGAAGATCCTCTATGGCCTGAAGTCCACGCTGCAGATCGACTGGGCTCCGTACATCGGCATCGACTGGCGCCATCCCGCCACGACCGCGGTGCCGCTCGCGAAGCTGAAGGAGATCGCGAAGCGGCTCACCGACGTGCCGCCGAATTTCAAGGTGCATCCGTCGGTGGAACGCCTGCTCGCCGCGCGCCGCGAGATGGGCGAGGGCCGGCAATCGCTCGACTGGGGCATGGCCGAGAACCTCGCCTACGCGACGCTCGTCGACGAAGGCCACCCGGTCCGGCTCTCGGGCCAGGATGCGGGACGCGGCACGTTCGCGCATCGCCACGCCGTGCTGCACGACCAGAACCGCGAGAAGTGGGACGCCGGCGTCTATATCCCGCTGCAGAACATCCGGCAGGGCCAGGGCAACTTCGTCGTCATCGATTCGCTGCTCTCGGAGGAGGCGGTGCTCGGCTTCGAGTACGGCTATTCGACCGCGCAGCCCTACGAGCTCGTGATCTGGGAAGCGCAGTTCGGCGACTTCGCCAACGGCGCGCAGGTGGTGATCGACCAGTTCATCGCCTCGGGCGAGGCGAAGTGGGGACGCATGTGCGGGCTGACGATGTTCCTGCCGCACGGCTACGAAGGGCAGGGCCCGGAGCACTCGTCCGCGCGACTCGAGCGCTACCTGCAGCTGTGCGCGGAGCACAACATCCAGGTGGTCGTGCCCTCGACCGCGGGCCAGTTCTTCCACATGATCCGCCGCCAGGTCGAACGCCCGATGAGGAAGCCCCTCATCGTGATGACGCCCAAGAGCCTGCTGCGCAAGAAGGAAGCGGCCACGCCGCTCGCCGAGCTCGCCACCGGCGGCTTCCAGGTGATCATTCCCGAGGTCGAGAAGCTCACGGCGAAGAAGGTGAAGCGCGCGGTCTTCTGCTCGGGCAAGGTGTACTACGACATCGTGGCGGAGCGGGCCAAGCGTTCCATCGACGAGATCGCGATCGTCCGCCTCGAGCAGCTCTATCCGTTCCCGCACCAGGAATTCCAGGCGCAGATCGACGCTTACCCGAACGCGAAGAGCGTCGTGTGGTGCCAGGAGGAGCCCGGCAACCAGGGCGCGTGGCACCGCGTCCAGCACTACCTCGCGCGCCACATGCGCGCGGACCAGCAGCTCTCGTACGCGGGGCGCAAGTCCTCGGCCTCGCCGGCGGTGGGCTACCTGCAGCTGCACAGCGAGCAACAGAAGGAACTCGTGGATGCCGCGCTGAGCTTTGGGGCGGCGTCGAAGAAAGAGGCGGCGTGAAGGCGTGGGGACCGACAAGAGGAAACAAGCATGCAAGTTGAAGTGAAAGTCCCGCAGCTGTCCGAATCGGTTTCGGAGGCGACGCTCGTCGCGTGGCGCAAGAAGGCCGGCGAGCCCGTGAAGCGCGACGAAAATCTCATCGACGTCGAGACGGACAAGGTCGTGCTCGAGCTTCCCGCGCCTTCCGACGGCGTGCTCGCGAGGATCCTCAAGAAGGACGGCGACTCCGTCACGAGCGGCGAAGTGATCGCGGTGATCGACACGGAAGCCAAGGCGACTGCTGCACCAGCGCAGACAGCAGTCACGCCGGCGGAGCCTGCCCCGGCTCGCTCCAAGCCGGGGGCGGGGGCCCCGCCAGAGGCGCCAGCACCCGCAATGAAGGCTGCGCCGTCGACACAGTCAGCCTCTCCCTCCGCCACCAAGATCGCGGCCGAGAAGGGCATCGACACGGCGAGCGTGCAAGGCACGGGCCGTGACGGACGGGTCACCAAGGGCGACGTCACCGGCGCGGCGCAACCCGCTGCCGCCAAGCCCGCCGCTCCCCCGGTTCAGCTTCCCACCGGCGCGCGCACCGAGCAGCGCGTGCCCATGTCGCGCCTGCGCCAGCGCATCGCCGAGCGCCTGGTGCAGTCGCAATCGACGGCGGCGATCCTCACCACCTTCAACGAAGTGAACATGCAGGCCGTCATCGACCTGCGCAACCGGTACAAGGACAAGTTCGAGAAGGACCAAGGTGTGAAGCTCGGCTTCATGTCGTTCTTCGTGAAGGCCGTCGTCCATGCGCTGAAGAAATATCCGGTCGTGAACGCATCGATCGACGGCGCCGACATCGTCTATCACGGCTACTACGACATCGGTGTCGCGGTGGGCAGCGAGCGCGGCCTCGTGGTGCCGATCATCCGCAACGCCGACCAGCTCTCGTTCGCGCAGATCGAGCTCACCATCGGCGACTTCGGAAAGCGCGCCAAGGACGGCAAGATCACCCTCGAGGAGCTCACCGGCGGCACGTTCTCGATCTCCAACGGCGGCGTGTTCGGCTCGATGCTCTCGACGCCGATCATCAACCCGCCGCAGAGCGCGATCCTCGGCATCCATGCCACCAAGGACCGCCCGGTGGCCGAGAACGGCCAGGTCGTCGTGCGCCCGATGAACTACCTCGCGCTCTCGTACGACCATCGCATCGTCGATGGACGCGAGGCGGTGCTGTCGCTGGTCGCGATCAAGGAAGCGCTCGAGGACCCGGCGCGGCTGGTCCTCGAAGTCTGAGCGCATGGCGCGCCGCCGGCGTTGGAAAGCCGCGGTCATCGCGCGGCGCGTGTTCTTCTTCGTCGCCGGGTCGCTCCTGGTCGGCTTCCTCGCCGTGTTCCTCGAGGCGATCCTGCAGCTCTACATTCCGAGGCATTTCTCGATCTCGCTCGCAGTCGGCATCTCGGTCGCGGTGACGTTCTGGCTGCTGCGGCTGCTCAAGCACCCGCCGCTGTTCCTGCGCAACGTGCCGCCGCTCGCGGCGGGCCTGTGCGCGGGGCTCGGCGTGCACATCGCACGTCTCTGGATCAAATGAACGGATAACGACATGGCACAGGAATTCGACGTCGTCGTGATCGGTGCGGGGCCCGGCGGCTACATCGCGGCGGTGCGCGCGGCGCAGCTCGGCTTGAGGACGGCGTGCATCGAGGGCTGGAAGAACGCGAAAGGCGAGCTGGCGCTGGGCGGCACGTGCCTCAACGTGGGCTGCATCCCGTCCAAGGCGCTGCTGTCGTCGTCGGAAGAGTACGAGAAGGCGAGCCAGCACCTCGAGGCGCACGGCATCACGGTGTCGGGCGTGAAGATGGACGTCGGCAAGATGCAGGCGCGCAAGGAATCGATCGTCACGAAGATGACGAAGGGCGTCGAGTTCCTCTTCAAGAAGAACAAGATCGCGTGGCTGCAGGGCTTCGGCAAGTTCGTCTCGGGCGGCGACACGTATTCCATCGAGGTGTCGGGCGGCGGCGGCACGGTCACGGCGAAGCACGTCATCATCGCGACCGGCTCGCGCGCGCGTCACCTGCCGAATACGGTCGTCGACAACGAGCTCGTGTGCGACAACGAGGGCGCGCTCGCTTTTGCGTCGGTGCCGAAGAAGCTCGGCGTGATCGGCGCCGGCGTGATCGGCCTGGAGCTGGGCAGCGTGTGGCGCCGCCTGGGCAGCGAGGTCACCATCCTCGAGGCGCTGCCGAATTTCCTCGGCGCATGCGACGAGGCGATCGCCAAGGAGGCGTGGAAACAGTTCACGAAGAGCCAGGGCCTCAACATCAAGCTCGGCGTGAAGATCGAGAAGGTGACGACGCGCAAGACGGGTGTGGTCGTGGACTACGCCGACGACAAGGGCCTCGCGCAGAAGCTCGAGTGCGATCGCCTGATCGTGTCCGTGGGCCGCGTGCCGAGCACCGACGGCCTCGGCGCCGGCACGGTGGGCCTCAAGGTGGACTCGCGCGGCTTCATCGAGGTGGACGACCACTGCCGCACCAACCTGCCCAACGTCTATGCGATCGGCGACGCGGTGCGTGGACCGATGCTCGCGCACAAGGCGGAGGACGAGGGCGTGATGGCGGCCGAGCTGATCGCCGGCCAGAAGCCGCACATCGACTACGACTCCATCCCGTGGATCATCTACACCTCGCCCGAGATCGCGTGGGTCGGCAAGAGCGAGCAGCAGGCGAAGGCCGCGGGCATCGAGGTGCGCACCGGCCAGTTCCCGTTCTCGATCAACGGTCGCGCGCTCGGCATCAACGAGCCGGTCGGCTTCGTGAAGATCGTCGCCGACGCGAAGACCGACCGGGTGCTAGGCGTTCACATCATCCACGCGCGCGCTTCCGACCTGATCCAGGAAGGCGTCACGACGATGGAGTTCAAGGGCGCGGCCGAGGACATCGCGCGCATCACGCACGGCCACCCGACGTTGAGCGAGGTGGTTCGGGAAGCGGCACTGAACGTCGATAAACGTTCGTTGAACATGTGAAACCGGGTTGTTGCTCAACCCGAGTGCGGACAGACCACACCTCCCGCTTCCGAGCGCTACTCGGCGCGGCGCTCGCGGCCTGAACGCCGCTCGGGTCCCTGGTAGCCGCCGAAGAGCTCGCCGACGTCCATGCGGCGGTCCCGTCCGCGGGGCCTCTCGCCGGCCGGGACGCGTGCTGCGATGTGGATCTCGTCTTTTCGCGCGGCCTCGCGGCCGCGCTCCATGTCCGCGCCTTGCATGTGCGCTTCTCCTCACGAGTCTGCCCATGAGTAGACGGCGCACGCCCGCGGACGGTTCTGTCCATTCGGACTATCGCGCGAAGGCGTGGAGAACTGAGGCTCAGGCGGCCGAGCTGGGCCACATCGCCGCGAAGACGCACGCGGTGACCACCGAGTAGATGATCGCGTCGAGCAGGTCCTTCACGACGGTCGACCAGGGCTTCCCCCACCAGACGCCGTTGATGAGGCTGCCCACGCCGTAGGCCATGAAGGCGACGATGCTCACCGGGCGGCAGACCGCGAGGAAGCTCGCGCCCGCGGGCACCGTCTTCGCGGCGAGATACCCGGCCACCGCGGAAACGAAGAGGACGAGGAAGAGCCACTGGGTGAGCTGCGGCGCCATCTTCGGTGGCCCGGGCGGGCGAATCGTCAGGAGCACGATCGGCCCGTCGACGAACTTCTGCACGTTCTCGGGTTTCGCCATCTCCTTCATGTCCATCATGTGGGGGATGAAATACATTCCGGGCGCCTTGGAGGTGGCCTTGAGGCAGGCGCGCACCTCTTCCTCGTTCGGCAGCTTGTGGTAGTCGCTGTTGTGCCACTTGATCACCATGTGGACGATGCTGGACGCGATGAACACCGCGATCGCGGACAGGATGATCGGAAGCCAGAGCTGCAGGACGGACGACAGCATGGAATCCTCCTTGTTGTTGTGGTGGGCCGCGGCGCTACGGTACTGGTATCCTCGCCCGCATGCAATCGCCGGAGCAGCTGGGGCAGGCCGGGGGCTCGCGCGACGAGGACATCGACGCCGGCGATTTTTCCGGGCCCCTCGAGTGGTATTGGCACTTCAGCCAGCGCACCGATTTCCAGGCCGACAGCGAGCAGCTGAAGGTGCTCGAGCAGCTCGAGCGGCTCTTCATCGAGCTCGAGGACTATCGCCAGTACCGCCAGGGCACGCTGAACCGCCTCGTCACCAATCTCGGCGCGGGCCGCAAGCCGCCGCGCGGCATGTACATCTGGGGCGGCGTGGGCCGCGGCAAGTCGCTCATGATGGACGCGTTCTTCAAGGCCGCGCGCCATCGCCGCAAGCGCCGCGTGCATTTCCACGAGTTCATGCGCGAGATCCACGCGCGCATGCGCCAGCTCTCCGGCACCGAAGATCCGCTCGACGTCATCGCGGGCGACATCGCGCGCGACCTGCGGCTCCTCGCGTTCGACGAGTTCCACGTGGGCGACATCGCCGACGCGATGATCCTCGCGCGGCTCCTCGAGCTGCTGATCGACAAGGGCGTCGTGCTGGTGATGACGTCCAACTACAGGCCCGACGATCTGTATCCCAACGGGTTGCAGCGCGCGCGCTTCCTCCCGGCGATCGAGATCCTGAAGCGCGACCTCGACGTCGTGGAGCTGGCCGGCGCCACCGACCATCGCCGGCGGCTCCTCGATGCGCTGTCGGTCTACTACACGCCCATCGATTCGCATGCGGACGAGAACCTCGCGATGTTCTTCGAGGCGATGACGAAGGCGAGCTACGCCGAGAACGGCACGATCGAGGTGGGCGGGCGCGCGATCGCGTACCGGCGCCGCGCCAAGGGCGTGATCTGGTTCGACTTCCACGAGCTCTTCGAGAAGCCGCGCTCGCAGGTGGACTACCTCGAGATCGCGAGCGCGTATCACACCGTGCTCGTCTCGGGCGTGAAGCGCATGCCGCCCTCGCAGGTGGACGTCGTGCGGCGCTTCACGTGGCTGGTGGACATCTTCTACGACCAGCGCGTGAAGCTGGTGCTGTCGGCCGAGGCGCCGGCCGAGGAGCTCGTGATCCCGCCGGAGCATCCGACCGGGGCCGAGGCGATGGTCCACAAGGAGTTCGCGCGCACCGCGAGCCGGCTCCGCGAGATGCAATCGCGCGACTACTTCGGGCGCAAGCACGCCTCCGCGGCCAATCCGTCCGTGATGGTGAAATAATTGGTGCCAGGCACAAATAGGCCCCTATTTGTGCCTGGCACCAATTGGACCCCATGAAAGCCATCTTCCTCTCGAAGGACGGCGACCGGTTCTCGGCGACGCTCGCCGACGTCGACGAATCGCAGCTGCCCGAGGGCGACGTCACGGTGCGGGTGGACTACTCCACGATCAATTACAAGGACGCGCTCGCGATCACCAACACGTCGCCGATCGTGCGCAAGTGGCCGATGGTCGCGGGCATCGATGCGGCGGGCACGGTGGAGAAGAGCGCCCACGATTGGCTGGTGAAGCTGCCCGAGGGCATCACGACGCGCGAGGCGATGGCGATCGGCACGGCGGGCTTCACGGCGATGCTCTGCATCATGGCGCTCGAGGAGCACGGCATCACGCCTTCGAGCGGCGAGATCCTGGTGACGGGCGCGACCGGCGGCGTGGGCAGCATCGCGATCGCGATCCTCGCGTATCGCGGCTATCGCGTCGCCGCCTCCACCGGAAAGACGTCCGAGGAGCCGTACCTGAAGGCGCTGGGCGCCACGGCGATCATCGACCGCAACATGCTCTCGCAGCCCGGCAAGCCGCTGCAGAAGCAGCGCTGGGCGGGCACCGTCGACTCGGTCGGCAGCCACACGCTCGCCAACGCGTGCGCGCAGACCATCGACGAAGGTGTCGTGACCGCGTGCGGCCTCGCGCAGGGCATGGATTTTCCGGTGACGGTGGCGCCGTTCATCCTGCGCGGTGTGAAGCTCGATGGCATCAACAGCGTGACGTGCCCCATGGATCGGCGCCGCCGCGCGTGGCGGCACCTCGGGAAGGAGCTGGATCGGGCGAAGCTCGCCTCGATGATGGTCGAGATCCCGCTCGCCGAAGCGATCGCCCGCGCGCCGGAAGTGATCGCCGGCCGGCACCGCGGCCGCCTCGTCGTGGACGTGAACCGCTGATCGTCGGAGGAGACTCACCCAATGGCCGCCTATCGTGATTTCTACCGTCGTTCGATCGACGATCCCGAGGGGTTCTGGGCGGAGCAGGCGCAGCTTGTCGACTGGCACAAGCCGTTCACGACCGTCCTGGAATACGACAAGCCGCCGTTCCGCTCGTGGTTCAAGGGCGGCGAGATCAACCTGTGCCACAACGCCGTCGATCGGCACCTCGCGAAGCGCGCCTCGCAGCCCGCGCTGGTGTGGATCTCGACCGAAGTGGATCGGACGAGCAGTTTCACCTATGCGCAATTGCACGACGAGGTGAACCGGTTCGCCGCGATCCTGCGCGAGCTCGGCGTCGGAAAGGGCGATCGCGTCCTCATCTACATGCCGATGACGCCCGAGGCGGTCTTCGCGATGCTGGCGACGGTGCGCCTGGGCGCGATCCATTCGGTGGTGTTCGGCGGTTTCGCCGCCGCGAGCCTCGCCGCGCGCATCGACGATGCGAAACCGAAGGTGATGGTCACGGGCGATGCCGGCATGCGCATGGGCAAGATCGTGCCGCTCAAGCCGCTCGCCGACGAATCGATCCGCCTGTCGAAGCATCCGCCGCAGCACGTCATCCTCGTCGATCGTGGGCTACAGGAGATGACGCGCGTGCCCGGCCGCGACGTCGACTACGCGGCCGCGCGCGAGAAGCACAAGGACGCGAAGGTGCCGTGCGTGTGGCTCGAGGCGAACGAGCCTTCCTACATTCTTTATACGAGCGGCACGACCGGCCAGCCGAAGGGCGTGCAGCGCGACACCGGCGGTTACGCCGTGGCGCTCGCCGCGTCGATGAAGCACATCTTCTGCTCACGGCCGGGCGACGCGTACTTCTCGACCTCGGACATCGGCTGGGTCGTCGGCCATTCGTACATCGTGTATGCGCCGCTCATCAACGGCTCGACCACGATCATGTACGAGGGCGTGCCGATGCGCCCCGACGCCGGCATCTGGTGGAAGATCGTCCAGGACTACAGGGTGACGTCGATGTTCACGTCGCCCACGGCGATCCGCGTGCTGAAGAAGCACGACACCTCGTTCATGAAGAAGCACGACACCCGTTCGCTCAAGTACCTTTTCCTCGCCGGCGAGCCGCTCGACGAACCGACCGCGCGCTGGATCGCGGAGGCGCTACCGGCTACGGCCGTCGTCGACAACTATTGGCAGACGGAAACGGGCTGGCCGATCCTCACCGCGTGCCCGGGCGTCGAGGACACGCCGCGCAAGTTCGGCTCGCCTTCGTTCGCGGCGTACGGCTATCGGGTCAAGCTCAAGCACGAGGAGACCGGCCAGGAAGTCGGCACCGACGAAAAGGGCGTGCTCTGCATCGTGCCGCCGCTGCCGCCGGGCTGCATGACGACCGTGTGGGGCGACGACGAGCGCTACGTCGAGACGTACTACAAGTCGTTCGCCGACGAGATGATCTACACCACCTTCGACTGGGCGACACGAGACGAGGACGGCTACTACTTCGTGCTCGGCCGCACCGACGACGTGATCAACGTCGCGGGCCATCGCCTCGGCACGCGCGAGATCGAGGAAGCGGTGCAGGCGCACCCGAACGTCGCCGAGGTCGCGGTCGTTGGCGTCGCCGATTCCGTGAAGGGGCAAGTGCCGGTGGCATTCGTGGTGCTCAAGGATCCATCGCGCGCCAACGAGAAGGAGATCATGGCCACGGTCGACCGCGAGCTGGGCGCCATCGCGCGGCCCGCGCGCGTCTGCTTCGTCACGGTGCTGCCCAAGACGCGCTCCGGCAAGCTCCTGCGCCGCTCGATCCAGGCCATCTGCGAAGGACGCGATCCCGGCGATCTCACCACGATCGAGGAACCTGCGGCGCTGGAGCAGATTCGCAGCGCGGTCAGGCCGTCATCCCTGGAAGCGTCGACCTGAGCCGCTGGTTGCATCGGGATAGGAGGCGATGAGCACCACCGATTCGCACGCCATCGAGCCGGACGAGCCCGTCCCGATCGCTGCGCCTTTCGAGTGGCGGGTCGTCGGCGAGATCATGACGCGGCCGCAGCCGGTGACGGTCCCGATGGTGGCGCTGTTCGCGCTGATTCCCTTCTACCTGGTCATCGGAAATGCCGTCGGCGGCGGACCGGTCCATGTGCCGGAGCTCTGGCTCGATCGCGCGATTCCGCTCGTGCCCGCATGGTCGCTCGTCTATGGGTCGCTCTTCCTCGCGGCGATCCTTCCGGCGTTCGTCGTGCACCGGGAGCAGCACCTGCATCGCACCATCCTCGCATTCCTCATGGCGTGGCTCGTCGCCTTCGCGTGCTTCCTGGCGTATCCCACGCTCTCGCCGCGGCCGCCGATGAGGACGCTCGGCGACGGTTTCTTCGAGTGGACGTTGCGCGTCATCTATTCAACCGATGCGCGCTACAACTGCCTGCCATCGCTTCATGTGGCGCAATGCTTCCTCGCCGCGTTCACGGTGCATCGTGTGCATCGTGGCGTGGGTGCCGCGGCCTTCGTCTGGGCCCTGCTCGTCGCGGTGTCGACCTTGTTCACGAAGCAGCACTACGTGCTCGACGTCGTCACAGGCGCGATGCTGGCGTATCTCGCCTATTTCGTCTTCATCCGCAGCTATCCGCGGGAAGCGATCCCCGAGCGCGAGCGGCGCTACGCGCCCGTCCTCGCGCTCGGCGCGGTGGGCGTGTATGGCGTGATCCTCCTCATGTTCGGCGCGCTTTATCTGGCGGGAGTACAGCCGTGAGCCCGCCGACCCGGCGACGCCTCGCGCTCGAAGCGCTCGCCGTCACGCTGGGCGCGACCGCCGCCTGGGCGGTGATCTACGGGCCCTGGATCGATTCGTGCTGCGGCGTATTCGACGAGGCCGTGCTGTTCGTGCTCCTCGCGTCGGCGTTCATCGGCGGCTTGCTCACGGGCACGACGAGCGATCCCGGACGCGCCGCGGTCCTGGTCGGCTTCATCGTCGAGGCGCTCGTCGCCTGGGCGATCGTGCGCCTCGCGATGCGTTACTTGAACCGGAAGGTCAAGGTCCCGTAGACGAAGCGGCCACGCACATCCGCGTACGTGATGTCGTAACCGGCCGCGAACTGGCCGCCCGCGTTCGTGTACGGCGGATTGCGATCGAGGATGTTCTTAACGCCGACCGCCACCTGGAAGTTGCGGATGCCGTTGAAGAGGACCTGCGCGTCGTACGTCTCGTAGTCGCCCACGCGCCGCGGCGTGCGCGCCGTGGCACCGGCTTCGGGGAAAGTCGCGAGCTGATCGTGGTAGCTCTTCTGGAAGTTCTGGAAAGCCGTCGCCACCCACGGGCCGCGCTCGTACGTGACGCTCGCGACGTGCCGCCACGCGGGGATCACGCCGCCCGCGGCGTTGAGCGCGTTGTCCACGTTGTTGGTCCACGTGCCGTCGGCCTGCTCGCGGTTGAACCGGCTCACGTAGCTGCCGTCGAGCCGCAGCGTGACGCGGCCATTGGCGTCGTTCATAGCGCGGTACTTCAGGTCCACGTCCCAGCCGGCGACGCTCACGCGGAACAGGTTCGACGTCGTCTGGATGATCCCGACGATCGGGCCCGCGCCGCTCGCGTTGGAGTCCGGCGCGCCGCGGATGATGAAGGCCGAGTACTGCGTGGCGTTCTGCGCATTGGCGAGGATGAACGTGTAGTTCAGGCCGGTGATGATGATCGAGTCCTTGAGCCGGATCCAGTAAGCGTCGACGCCGACGGAAAGGTCGCGGATGGGCTCGACGAGGATGCCGAGCGTGGCATTGGTCGACTTCTCGGGCTTGAGGCCGGGGTTGCCGCCGGTGATCGTCGGGAACTGGTTGTTGCAGTCCGCGGGCAGGCCCACGTTCGGGTTCGGGCAGCGGATCGGGTCGCGCGTGCCGTTGGCCGTCACGCTCGTTGCCTGCGCCGTGTAGAGGTCCGTGAGCGACG